>Ga0209415_10002115_pt1 | contig 37528 bp, 39 predicted proteins | sample PeaSoiSIISIP2007_FD_187696 | JGI IMG/M metagenome (GOLD analysis project Ga0209415, IMG submission 187696) | Peat soil microbial communities from Weissenstadt, Germany - SII-SIP-2007 (SPAdes) (version 2) | ecosystem: Environmental > Terrestrial > Soil > Wetlands > Peat | place: Germany...
AGACAGCGGACGGTCGGGCATGCGGTTTAGTCTGTCACCCGATGACGGGGGCGACCTCACAATCCATGACCACCTGGGACACCGACCGCCGCCTTCGGACCGATCGAGCGGTCCCGTCACCATGCCCGTCCTGAATTCCACAGTCGACCCCACCTCCGACGTCTACCGGCAGAACCGGCTGGCCATGGAAGCGGCCCTGGTCGAAGTGGGTGCGCAGCTGGAGATGGCCCGGAGCGGGGGGGGCGAGCGGTACGTCGAGCGCCACCGGGAACGGGGGAAGTTCCTGGCCCGGGAGCGCATCGAGCTGCTCCTCGATCCGGACGCGCCCTTTCTCGAACTCGCCCCTCTCGCCGCGTGGGGGACCGACTACACGGTGGGAGCCAGTCTCGTCGCCGGTATCGGAGTGGTGAACGGGGTGGAGTGCATGGTGTCGGCCAACGACCCGACGGTGCGCGGCGGATCCACCAACCCCTACACGATGCGGAAGTCGAGCAGGCTGGCCGACATCGCCTGGGAGAACCGGCTGCCGTCGATCAGCCTGGTCGAGTCGGGTGGCGCCGATCTCCCCACCCAATCGGAGATCTTCATCCCCGGCGGACGGGGTTTTCGGGACCTGACCCAACGGTCCGCCGCCGGCCTGCCCACCATCTCCCTGGTGTTCGGAAACTCGACAGCCGGGGGCGCCTACGTCCCCGGCATGAGCGACTACATCGTGATGATCGAGGGTCGCTCCAAGGTCTTCCTCGGAGGTCCACCCCTGGTCAAGATGGCCACCGGTGAGGAGTCCGACGACGAGTCCCTCGGTGGTGCCGAGATGCACGCCCGGGTGAGCGGCCTGGCCGACTACCTGGCCACAGACGAGCTCGATGCCATCCGGATCGGACGCGACATCGTGGCCCGGCTCAATTGGCGAAAACTCGGCCGCGGGCCCACGATGCCGGCCGACGAGCCGCTGTGTGATCCCGACGAGCTCCTCGGTGTGGCGTCCTCCGACCTCCGTGTCCCGTTCGATCCGCGCGACGTCCTCGCCCGTGTTGTCGACGGATCATCCTTCGACGAATTCAAGCCCCTCTACGGAACCAGCCTGGTCACCGGGTGGGCGTCCATCCACGGGTTCCCGATCGGCGTGCTGGCCAACCACCGGGGCGTGCTCTTCAGCGAGGAGTCGAACAAGGCGACCCAATTCATCCAGCTCGCCAACCAGATCGACGTCCCGCTGCTGTTCCTCCAGAACACCACCGGCTACATGGTGGGCAAGGACTACGAGCAGCGCGGCATCATCAAGGACGGGGCCAAGATGATCAACGCCGTCTCCAATTCGCGCGTCCCCCACCTGACCGTCAACATCGGTGCGTCGTACGGCGCCGGCAATTACGGCATGTGCGGTCGGGCCTACAACCCCCGCTTCCTCTTCAGCTGGCCCAACGCCCGGTCGGCGGTCATGGGTCCGGCCCAACTGGCGGGAGTGCTGTCGATCGTGGCCCGCCAGAGCGCCGAATCCCGGGGCCAGCCCTTCGACGAAGAGGCCGACCGAGCCATGCGTGGCGCCGTCGAGGCACAGATCGAGGCCGAATCCCTGCCGCTGTTCCTCACGGCCCGCCTCTACGATGACGGGATCATCGATCCCCGTGACACTCGCACGGTGCTCGGGTTCTGCCTCTCCGTCATCGACAACACCCAGGTCCACGGGACACGCGGCTACGGCGTGTTCCGGATGTGACGGGCCCGCGGCTCTTGACACCGTTCCCCGTATCAGGGGTGCACCGGTGATCGCCAAGCTCCTGGTGGCCAACCGGGGCGAGATCGCCCGCCGCATCATGCGCAGCGCCCACGCCATGGGCATCGACTGCGTGGCGGTGTGCTCCGATCCCGATGCCGGTGCCCCGCACGTGACAGAGGCGGACGAGGTCGTCCGTCTGGCCGGGTCCACCCCGGCCGAGACGTACCTGCGCGGCGACGCCCTGGTGGCGGCGGCGCTCGCCTGTGGGGCCGACGCCGTCCACCCGGGGTACGGATTCCTCTCCGAGGACGCGGCCTTCGCCCGCGCCTGCGGCGCCTCCGGCCTCGTCTTCGTGGGCCCGCCCCCCGACGTGATCGAGGCCATGGGGTCGAAGCTGGCGGCCAAAGCGACGATGGCCGGCGCGGGGGTCCCCATCCTGCCGACGGTGCGGATCCCGGATGGGACCGACGGCGTCGGCCGGATCGAAGGCCAACGGGTCGAGGGCGGCCCGATCGAGGGCGCCCTGGTCGAGAGTGCCCTGGTCGACGCGGCCAGCGAGCTGGGCTGGCCGGTGCTGGTCAAGGCGTCGGCCGGGGGCGGCGGCCGGGGCATGCGGGTGGTGGAGCGACCCGACGACCTGGCCGACGCGGTCGCCTCGGCAGCCAGGGAGGCGACGGGGGCCTTCGGCGACGGCACCGTGTTCCTCGAGCCGTACATCTCCCGTCCTCGCCATGTCGAGGTCCAGATCCTGGGGGACGTCCACGGAACCGTGGTCCATCTGTTCGAGCGCGAGTGCTCCATCCAGCGACGGCACCAGAAGATCGTCGAGGAGTGCCCCTCACCGGCCGTGTCGGCGTCGCTTCGGGCGGAGATCTGCGCCACAGCGGTGGCGGCGGCGCGGGCCATCGGGTACGTGGGGGCGGGCACCGTCGAGTTCCTCCTCCTCCCCGACGGGAGCTTCGCCTTCCTCGAGGTGAACACCCGCCTGCAGGTCGAGCATCCCGTCACCGAGCTGGTCACCGGTCTCGACCTGGTCCGCCTGCAGTTGCTGGTGGCCGAGGGCCGACCCCTTCCCCCCGAGGCCCTCGACCCGCAGATCCAAGGACACGCCATCGAGGTCAGGCTCTATGCCGAGGACCCCACCCGCTCCTGGCGACCCTCGGCCGGCCACCTGCACCGCTTCCAGGTACCGACCGTCCCCGGTATACGCGTCGACAGCGGTGTGGAGGACGGGTCCGAGGTGAGCCCGTTCTACGACCCCATGCTGGCCAAGGTGATCGCTCACGGTCCCACCCGCGCCGAAGCAGCACGCGCACTGGCGGGGGTCCTCGACAGGTCACAGATCCACGGCGTGACGACGAACCGGGATCTGCTCGTCCGGATCCTGCGCCATCGCGAATTCCTGAACGCCGAGATCGACACCGGGTTCCTCGTCCGCCACGACCCCGCCCTGCTGGGCGCGCCCAAGGCCACCGCCGAGATCGAACGGCTCCACGCCGTCGCCGCCGCCCTGGCCGCCCAGGCCGACAGACGTCAGCGGGCGCCGGTTCTGGCCGGCCTGCCGTCAGGGTGGCGCAACAACCCGTCACAGCTCCAGACGTGCACCTTCTCCGGCCGATCCGACCGGATCGACGTCGGGTACCGCTTCGACCGCCACGGCCGGTGCACTGAGGTCGCCGTGGACGGTGCCCCGCGGCCCGACATCGAGGTGGTGGCCTGCGCCGCCGATGGCGCCATCTTGTCGATCGCCGGAGTGCTCAAGCGGTACAGCGTCGACCGCTTCGGTGCATCGTCCTGGGTGGACGGACCCGACGGGTCGTCCGCCTTCACCGAGCTCCCGCGCTTTTCACCTCCGGGGTCGCAATTAGCCGTCGGCGCCCTCGTCGCCCCCCTCCCGGGGACGGTGGTGAAGGTGGCCGTCGCCCCCGGCGACCGGGTGCAGGCGGGCGACACACTGGTGGCCATCGAGGCCATGAAGATGGAGCACGAGGTCAAGGCCACCGCCGGCGGCACCGTGGCCGAGGTCCACGTGGCGGCGGGCGAACAGGTGGAGTCAGGACGGCTGCTCGTCGTCATCGCCCCGGACGAGGCCGACGGGTGAACACCGGCGTCCTCCGCATCGCCAACTGCTCCGGTTTCTACGGGGACCGGATCGCGGCGCCACGCGAGCTCGTCGAGGGTGGTCCCGTCGACGTCCTGACGGGCGACTACCTGGCCGAGCTGACGATGCTCATCCTCTTCAAGTCGCGCCAACGTGATCCGTCGCTCGGCTACGCCACCACCTTCTACCGGCAGATGGAGGACGTCCTGGGCACCTGCAAGGACCGTGGGATCAAGGTGGTGGCCAATGCCGGGGGCCTGAACCCCGCCGGACTGGCGCAGCGGCTGCGGACCCTGGCCCAGGAGATCGGGATCGACGCGACGGTCGCCCATGTCGAGGGGGACGACATCCTGGGATCCCTCACAGGACTGCGGGCGGCCGGAAACCCCCTCGCGCACCTCGACACGGGCGCACCTCTCCCGCCGGCATCCGATCCGGTCAGCGCCAACGCCTACCTGGGCGGGTTCGGTATCGCCGAGGCCCTGGCCGGGGGGGCCGACGTTGTGGTCACGGGACGGGTGACGGACGCCTCCCTCGTCGTCGGTCCCGCCGCCTGGCACTTCGGGTGGGAACGCCACGACTGGGACCGCCTGGCCGGTGCCGTGGCCGTGGGGCACGTCATCGAGTGCGGAGCCCAGGCGACGGGCGGGAATTACTCCTTCTTCGCAGAGGTGCCCGGGCTCGAACACCCCGGCTTTCCCATCGCCGAGATGGAATCCGACGGGTCCGCCGTGATCACCAAGCATCCGGGGACCGGCGGCCTCGTGTCCGTCGGCACGGTGACCGCCCAGCTCCTCTACGAGATCGGGGGCCCCCTGTACGCCAACAGTGACGTGGTGGCCGACTTCTCCACCATCCGTCTCGAGCAGCAAGGACCCGACCGCGTGCGCCTGTCAGGGGTCCGCGGCCACCCGGCCCCCGAGGAGCTGAAGGTCTCGATCAACCTGTGGGGTGGGTGGCGCAACACCATGACCTTCGTCCTCACCGGCCTCGACATCGAGGCCAAGGCCGATCTGGTCCAGCGCAGCCTGTGGGAGAGCCTCGGTGGGGCCGAGAGCTTCGCCGACCACGACGTCCGCCTCATCCGCACCGACCAGGCCGACGCGTTGACCAACGAGCAGGCCAGCGCCCAGCTCCGCATCACCGTCAAGAGCACCGACCCCCATGCGGTGGGACGCCGGTTCTCCAACGCGGCCACCGAGATGGCGCTGGCCAGCTACCCGGGCTTCTACCTGACCTCGCCGCCCGGAGATGCCACCGCCTACGGCGTCTACTGGCCCACCCTGGTGGCCCGCGACACCGTCGACGAGGTCGTCGTCCATCACGACGGCCGGAGGGTACCGATCGGTCCACCCCCGAGCACGTCCGCCCCCGGCTCAGCCGCCGGCACCCCGGGGGCGGCAACGGACGGACGCCGAGGAGCCGCGGGTGCCGGTGGGGCGCTGCACGGCGGTCCGACGCGACGGCTCCCGCTCGGTACCGTCGTGGGGGCCCGTTCGGGGGACAAGGGGGGCAACGCCAACGTCGGCTTCTGGGCCCGAAACGAGGTCGGCTTCGCCTGGATGTGCGCCGAGCTCACAGTGGAGCGCCTGCGGGACCTGCTCCCCGAAGCGTCGTCGCTCGCCGTCGACCGTTATGAATTGCCGAACCTGCTGGCGTTGAATTTCGTCGTCCACGACCTGCTCGGAGAAGGTGTCGCCTCGTCCACCCGTCCCGATGCACAGGCGAAGAGCCTCGGTGAGTACCTCCGCTCCCGGCTGGTCGACATTCCCGAGGACGTGCTCGAGAGCGATCCTCGCTCGCGGGTCGGCAACTGAGTAGAGGAGCGACCATGGACTTTCGCGAGACCGAGGAACAGCAGATGCTCCGTGAGGCGGTCGACGGCATCGCCTCCAAGTACGGCCACAGCTATTTCACCGAGCGCGCCCGTACGGGGGGAAGGACCGACGAACTGTGGGACGAACTGGCGGCGGCCGGCTTCCTCGGGGTGAACGTGCCCGAGGAGTACGGCGGGGGCGGGATGGGGATCAGCGAGCTGGCCATCGTGCTCGAGGAATTGGGTGCCAACGGGTGCCCCCTCCTCCTCCTCGTCGTCTCCCCCGCCATCTGCGCCACCATCATCGCCCGATTCGGGTCCGACGAGCAGAAGCGGCGGTGGTTGCCGGGCTTCGCCACCGGCCAGCTCAAGATGGCCTTCGCCATCACCGAACCCGACGCCGGGTCGAACTCTCACAACATCGCCACCACGGCCACGCGTGACGGCGACATCTACCGGCTCAAGGGCACCAAGTACTTCATCTCCTTCGCCGACGAGTCCGATGCCGTCCTCGTGGTCACCCGCACCGGCGTCGACGAGACGACCGGCCGGGGACGGCTCTCGCTCTTCGTCGTCGACCTCGACAGCCCGGGCCTCGACAAGACGCTGATCCCGGTCGAGATCGTCGCCCCGGAGAACCAATTCACACTGTTCTTCGACAATGTCGAGGTCCCGGCGGACCGCCTCCTCGGCACCGAAGGGGACGGCCTGCGGCAGGTGTTCCTGGGACTCAACCCCGAACGGATCATGACGGCGGCGATGGGCAACGGCATCGGCCGCTACGCCCTCGACAAGGCCAGCACCTACGCCCGGGAACGGTCCGTCTGGGGGACACCGATCGGCCGGCACCAGGGCATCGCCCATCCGCTGGCCGTCGCCAAGATCGAGGTGGAGCTGGCCCGTCTCATGTGTCAGAAGGCGGCATGGACGTACGACGCCGGCCTGGACGCCGGGGAAGCCGCCAACTTCGCCAAGTACGCGGCGGCCGAAGCGGCCCTCGGTGCTCTCGACCAGGCCATCCAGACCCACGGGGGCAACGGCATGTCCTCGGAGTTCGGCCTGGCGGACATGTGGGGGCTGACCCGCCTCATGCGCACCGCCCCGGTGAGCCGCGAGATGATCCTCAACTTCGTGGGCCAGCACTCCCTGCAGCTGCCGAAGTCGTACTGACCCTCGTCGGATCAGGCCGTTCCCGGGTCCGGCGGGGCCCGGGTCCGGCGGTCCCGGAGTCAGGCCGTCCCAGGGTCAGGCTGGTACAGAGAACCGGCGGGCATCATCGGCCGCGTACTTGGCCACCACGGTGTCGATGGCGGCCGTCCGTTCGACCGCGTCGACGACGTCGGCGAGGCGTTCCCCGGGAATGGCCACGGTCATCTCGTCGGGACGCATCCCCGTACGGGCCCGGCTGAGAGCGCAGCCCACGCTGGCCGCCACTTCGGCGTGCTCCTTGGCCAGCGCCACGATGTGGCACTGGGGCTTGCCCTCGATCCGCAATCCGGGCAGGGCGTCGGAGAGGACCATCATCTGGCGGCCGTTCACCCGGAGGAGCACGACATCGGGCCGGGCCGTGGCCTCGGCCAGCGGCCCGTAGGCGATGCCGGCGGCCCGGTGCGAGACCGCCGGAACACCGGCGATGGCCTGCGCATCCACCCATCCGGCGTCCAGAAGAGCGGCGACATCCGCGTGACCGGCCGCCTCCTCCAGCGTGGCCAACCCGTGTGTATAGCGCCCGACGGAACAATTGCCGTGATCGGCCGGCACCGTGGTGAAGCTGCGTTCGGCTGCCCGGATCCAAAAGACGCAGCCAGCCGGCACGCGACCGGAGCGCCCGTCGGGCATGGGTTCAGACATCGGGTCGTCGAACGCGGGGAGAGAGGCGTCGACCTCGTCGGTGAAGGTGATGGTGATGGGCGGCACTGCCAGGTGCAGCGCCCGGGACAGCCTGTCGGCCAGTCCCGCCCAATCGCTTGTCGTGGGAACGGAGTCGGTCATGGCGGCCATCCTCGACCACGGGGCGCCCGAGCACAAGCGGTACCAGCAGAGGGAGCCGATTCGACCGGATCGGCGCGGCTTGAGGAGATGTTGATGCTCCATAGGGGCCCCCGTGAGTTCGGACCGTCACGATGCCACCAACGCAAATCGTCGAATTGGAGCGATCATGACTGACCAGCGACAGATGCCGGACACACGTCGGACATCACGACACCTTGTGCGCGGAGCCATGACGGTAGGCATGACGTCGGTCCTGCTCGTGGCGTTCGGCGCCACGGCGGCCTTCGCCACGCCGGCGCCGGCCAGCTCACCCGCACCCAGTGTCGTGATCTCCACCGGCACCAACGGTGTCGTGGTCACGGCCAGCGGATCATGGGAATGGCCCGTCGGCACCGGTGGCGGGAAGATCGACGTCACGCCCGGGCACGCGTGCGGGAGCGACTACGGCGTCGGCTGGGCCCTTGCCTGGAACGACCCTGACGACCCCGGCTACGCACTCGCCTACAAGGGCGTATCGGTGAAGGGAGGGATCGGCAACACGGCCAACGCGCTGAACGCCCTGGACAAGTCGGTCACCTACGACAGCTCCACTCCCTGCGGCACGCTCAACGGAACCAGCTCCGCCCTCACGGGCCTCTGGAGAGGATCGCACACCTACAAGAACGCGGCGAAACTTCCCTCGAGCATCTGCGTCGTGAACTATGTCCTCAAGTCCTCGCCTCCTCATCCCAGGCAGCTGAAGGCGAACAAGAACCGGAAGAACTCGTTCCGCACCGCTGTCAAGGCGGGTGCGACATGGCAGTCGAGCCCGAACTGCTTCCCGCTCATGGCTTCGCCGGCCCTCACGACGACGGCCACCGATGCCCAGGTGGGATCGGCCATCACCGACACGGCCACGCTGACCGGGACGTCCGAAGACGTGAAGAAGCGCTCCGTGACCAACGCCGGTGGAACAGTGACGTTCAGCTTGTACGGCCCCACTGACACCACCTGCACGGCGACGCCGATCTTCACCTCCAGCCCGATCACCGTGAGCGGGGACGGGACCTACGGGCCGGTGTCCTTCACCCCGACCCAGGGTGCGGGCCAGTACCAGTGGATCGCCACCTACAGCGGATCGTCGAATAACAACGGAGCGACCGAGCCATGCGGTGCCACAGGCGAGACGTCGACGGTCACTGCGCCGTCTGGCACCGGTGGAACCGGGGGAACGGGTGGCACCGGGGGAACGGGTGGCACCGGGGGAACGGGTGGCTCCGGCACCACTTCCGGCTCCGGTAGTACGGCCGGCACGACGGGTACTTCGGGTACGAAGAGCCCGACAACCGGTTCGAACACGAGCGATGCGGCCACAACCGGGACTGTCGCCCTGCCGACGACATCTGCCGCCGCCTCGACCCCGATCTCGGGTGCCACCACAGTCCACACCGGCGAGCCCTGGGCGGGATCGAAGCCGTTCGTGATCGCCGTTGTGGCCTTCGGCCTCTCTCTCATGAGTGTCGGCTACTTCCAGCGGCGTCGGGTGGCGGTGCGCTCCCACTCCGCCAATGCAGGTCTGACGACCGACTGAACCGATTCTCACCTGATCTGTCTCGGGGGGGACAAGCACACAGCGCCCCGGTGGCGGCGAGCAGCTTCGCCGCCACGGGGCGCTGTGTCGCGTCAGCGCGGCGACGGCGATGGTGCCCCCACGAAGCTGAGCCGTACTTTCCGGCGGGTGTTGTCGCCGTTGGTGTCGACCAGAACCACGCTCTGCCAGGTGCCGAGTGCGGGACGGCCGGAGATCACGGGTAGAACGAGCGACGGCGACACGAGCACCGGGAGGAGATGGTCGGCGCCATGGCCGGGGGAACCGTGACGGTGCCCGTAACGATCATCCCGGGGCAGGATCCGGGCGAGGACGGCGCTCAGATCGGCCTCGGACCCCGACCCCAACTCCATGATGGCGACTCCCGCCGTGGCGTGGGGCACGAAGACCGAGCACAGCCCGTCGCCGTGGCCCGCACAGAATTCGACCAGCGCGTCCGTGAGATCCACCACCTGGCGCCGCGACGTATCGAATTCGAGGACGGTCGTCTCCACGTCGCCGGGTCCGACGGCGATCCGATGACCGTTTGCTCAGCCGGGTAACGCGGCCTCGACGGCGGACACCAAGCCGGCATCGTCGGGCTCGACTCCGGGCCGGAAGCGACCGACGACCTTTCCCTCCGGAGAGATAAGGAACTTCTCGAAGTTCCACTGAATGTCTCCGACTTCGCCGTCGGCGTCGGCAGTGCCCGTGAGCTCCTCGTAGATCGGATGCCGGCCGGGGCCGTTGACCTCGATCTTCTCGAACAGAGGGAACGTCACTCCGTAGTTGACGGAGCAGAACTCGGCGATCTCGTCCGCCGTCCCCGGCTCCTGTTCGAGGAATTGGTTGCACGGGAATCCGAGAACACTGAATCCACGCTCCGCGTACGTGTCCTGGAGCTTCTGGAGTCCGGTGTACTGCGGGGTGAGACCGCAGCGGGACGCCACGTTCACGACCAGGAGAGCCTTGCCCTTGAATGAACCCAGGGAGGAAGGTTGGCCCTGCAGCGTGTTCACGGGGATGTCGTAGATGTCGGACATGGTCTCCTCCTGGCGAGCCCCGGCAGGGCTGTCTCGGACGTCGCCGGGGCGGGGCGTCCTCGGTTGTCGGGCCAGTGTCGCGCGTGGGACCGGCCCGCTGCAGAGCAGGTCTCGGGGACCACCTCCCGGCCGCTCTCACTGCGGGGCGCCGCTAGCGTGCCGGGCCATGGTCGAGGTGACGGTGGTGGAGACGGACGCCGGTTCCTACTCCGTGACCGTCCACGTCGCCGGCCGCACGACCACCCACCACGTGCGTGTGCCCCCCCACCTGCCCCGCGCCCTGGGCTGCTCCGAGGTCCCTGTCGCCGACCTCGTCCGGTGCTCGTTCGCATTCCTCCTCGAGCGCGAGCCGTCCACGTCCATCCTGCGGTCATTCAGCCTCGAGCAGATCGGCGACTACTTCCCTGACTACGGCGACACCATGCGCAGCACCCTGAGCGGAGAGGGGAGCGGATCGACACGGTCGAAATGAGGTGAACTTCTGGTGAACGCCGGAACGGTCCGGGCCGTAGTCTCAGGTCAGGGACTCGACCCGGGCCGGCAACCGGTCCCCAGGGAGGTACGAACCGATGATCACCGAAGCGAAGACCCCGTCACTGCGGACGGCGCCCCGGCGTGGGGCAGCCCGGTTCGTCAAGGCTGTGGCCGCCGTCGCCGGGCTCGGACTCATCGCCGCCGCATGCGGTTCGTCAACCCCCTCGGCGACAACGTCCACCACGACCACGGCGGCATCCCCGGCGGGGACCACGGGCACCACGGCGACCACGGGAGCAGCCGGCCAGGTGGTGGCCGACGCCGTGTCCAACGCCAAGATCGGCAGCCCCATCCTGGTCGACTCGGCCGGAAAGACGCTGTACAAATTCAGCCCCGACACCAAGACGACGAGTGCGTGCACCGGCAGTTGCGCGACCTACTGGCCGCCGCTCACGGCCGCCGCGGGCACCACCCCCACGGGTGGGCCGGGCACAGGCGGCACCTTCGGCACCATCACCCGCAGCGACGGCACCCTCCAGGTCACCTACGACGGGCGTCCTCTCTACACCTTCATGGGGGACAGCTCGTCCGGTTCGACGAGCGGTCAGAACCTGACGACCTACGGCGGGACCTGGACCGTGGTCACCGTGGGGGCCACCACCACGCCCGCGGCGACGACCCCGCCCACCACGACCCCGCCCACCACGAAGGCGCCGTCGACGACCAAGCCCTCGTCAGGGGGCTACGGCTATTGACCGCCGGACCGACGACCGGTGATCGGGGTGCGGGCACGATGAACGAGGTGGGGCCGTCCGGTGGAAGCTCGACACGCCGGATGTCCCGCCGGGTCTCGCCTGCCCGGCGCGCCGATCCCGGCAACGAGGCGGCCGACGAAGAGGGACTGCGGACGGCCTTCCTCGCCCACAGCGGGGAACTCTACGGCTACGCCCGCCGCTCCCTGGGTGACGCCGGGGCTGCCGAAGAGGTCGTCCAGGAGACCTTCATCCGGGCCTGGCGTGCCCGGGAGCGCTTCGATCCCGAGCTCGGTTCCCTCCGCACGTGGCTGTTCGCCATCGAACGCCGCATCGTCATCGACCAGGCGCGCTCGCGGGCATTGCGGCAGACGAGCCCCATGCCGGCCGATCTGGTGCAGGTCGGTGACGACCTCGAGAGGGCCATGGTGGGCTGGCAGGTGGAAGAGGCGCTCCGCCGACTGCGCCCCGAGCACTCCCAGGTCCTGGTCGAGACGTACTACCGGGGACGATCGGGACGGGAGGTGGCGCTGGAGCTCGGCATCCCCGAAGGCACCGTCCGCAGCCGCCTCTTCTACGCCCTTCAGTCGCTGCGCCTGACGCTCGATGAGATGGGATGGGACCAATGACCCCCGACCGCTGCGACCATTGGCACGGTCTGCTCGCCCTCGAGGTCGTCGGCCAGCTCGTGGAGGAGGACCGGCTGGCCCTCAGCGCCCATCTCGACGGTTGTCGGGGCTGTCGGGACGAACGCAGCGATCTGATCGGTCTGGCCCGGGTCCTGCCCGCGGCGGATCCCGATCACATCGGGGGCCACGACGTCCCCTTCGAACTCCAGTCCGCCGTCTTCGATCGCCTGCGGGCCGACGCCCGCCACGATCGCCGCGTGCGCGGCGTGCGCTATGCCCTCGCCGGCGTGGCGGCTGCCGTCGTCGCCCTGGGTCTCGTCCTCGGCCTGTCGGGCTCGACGCCCCGAACGGGATACACGGTGGCACTCACCGGCGGTCGGGGCGTGACCGCCTCGGCCCGGCTCACATCCGAACCGTGGGGCACGGCCATCCATCTCCAGGAGACGGGTCAAGCCGGTGGCCAGGTTCTGTCGGTCTCCATGCGCAGCACCGGTGGTTCGTGGTGGGCGGCCGGCACCTACCGGACGGTGACGGGCCGTGTCGTGCAGGTCGACCTGGCGTGCGGAGTCCCGTTGTCGAAGATCACCACGATCTGGGTGCGCGACAAGGCCGGACACACCGTGCTGCGCGGTTACCTCGTCTGAGCCCCAGCCCTGTCCTTGGCCACTTCGTCGAAAGTGCCGTAGTCCTCGCCCGTGTCGACGGCGTTCTCGAACTGGATCACCCCCAGCTCGGTGAACCGCTGACGCAGCCACCCGTCACCGGCGTCGAGGAGACCGAGCTTGCGGCAATTGGGGACGATCTTCGAGAACAACATCGCTCCGAAGACCTGCTCGGCGGGCGGCGGGGACTCGAGCAGAAGCTTCACGACCGGACGTGGATCGACGTCCAGGCGTTCCCAGACGTCGGGCTGGAACCACCGCCGGCGAAGGCGCACGGCCGCTTCGAGAGCGAACTCCTGACGGTCCCGAATCTCTGACGCCGAAAGCTCCGTGTAGTACTCCTGGAGGCCGAGGACCCCGAATGCCACGTGACGGGCCTCGTCCCCCATGACGTAGCGCAGCAGCTTCTTGAGCAGCGGCTCCTCCGTCATGTGGTGGATGGCGCCGAAGACGGCCAGAGCCAGCCCTTCCACCATCACCTGCATACCCAGGTAGGTGATGTCCCAGCGCGTATCACCGATGATGTCGTCCAGCAACGCCTGGAGATGGGGATTGATCGGATAGTGACCCGACAGCTTCTCGTCCAGGTAGCGGGCGAAGACCTCGACGTGGCGGGCCTCGTCCATCACCTGCGTAGCTGCGTAGTACTTGGCATCGATCCAGGGCACGGTCTCGACGATCTGCGCGGTGCAGACGAGCGCACCCTGCTCGCCGTGGAGAAACTGCGACAACATCGAATTCTGCGACTCCACGGCGAACCGGGTCCACTCCCGTTCACCCCAGTGCCGCAGCGGCGAGCCGTCCATCTGGGCCAAGGCGGTGAAGCGTCGGGAGGCACCTCCCCCGTCGAGCTCCCTTGCCACACGCTCCTGGTCCACGTCTATCGACCAGGGCAGATCGTGTGTTCCGTTCCACTGCGAGTGCTTCGCCTTCTCGTACAACTTGGCCAGAGGTGCCCGGTTGCGCTCGTAGTCCCAGGTGAAAGCCACGTCGGTGGTGCTCTCAATGGCCCGGACCACGGCCTGGCGCTCGGTGCGCCCGGCCGCGATCACGGCATCGATGGCCTCGTCAGTGATCGAGGGCACCTCCCCACCAGCATGCATCATCCCACCAGCGTGCCTCGGCATCGCTCCCCCTTCGCCCACGCGACGGTATCGAGGCGTCGCCGATCACGTCAACGGATCCCACCTCGCCCGACGGACGGACGACGAGGTGCGGGGCCCAGCGTGCCTGCGACATCATGAGCCGGTGACACCTCCTCCCGGTCCGGCGACCTCGACAGCGGGTGAGCCCAAGTCGCAGACCGTGGCGGATCTCCTGCGCACCCGGACACGAGATGACGGTCCCGGCCTGCGTTTTGAGGAGTCCACGTGGACGTGGCGCCAGGTCGTGTCCGAGAGCGAGCGACGCAGGGCACTGGCGGCGCGTCTCCGTCTCCCTGGTCCGTTCCACATCGGGGTACTGCTCGACAATGTTCCCGACTATCTCTTCTGGCTCGGCGGCGCGGCTCTCGGCGGCGCAACCGTCGTGGGGATCAACCCCACCCGCCGGGGTGAGGAGTTGGCACGCGACATCCGGTTCGCCGATTGCCAGCTCGTCGTCACCGACACCGTGGGCGCCGATCTGCTCGACGGTCTCGATCTCGGGCTCAGCCCGGACCGGATTCTCCACATCGCGCACGACAGTCCGGACGCCGCCGGGCCGGACGATGTCGGCGCTGATCAGACGGCACCCGGCCCCCTCGGCATCGGATCGGCGGGGATCTCACCCTCTGATCTCTACCTCCTGCTCTTCACCTCGGGCACGACCGGATCCCCGAAGGCGGTCAAGTGCAGCCAGGGCCGACTGGCGGCGATCGCCCAGCGCGCCGCTCTCGGTTACGGCTTTCGTCGTGACGACGTCTGCTACTGCCCCATGCCCTTGTTCCACGGCAACGCCATCATGGCCCTGTGGGCGCCGGCGATGTACGTGGGGGCCACGATCGCGCTCACCCGCCGGTTCAGCGCGTCCGGGTTCCTTTCCGATGTACGCCGGCACCGCGCCACCCGGTTCACCTACGTCGGCAAGGCGCTGGCCTATGTCCTGGCCACACCGGAGCGCCCCGACGACAGTGACAATCCGCTACGCGAGGGCTTCGGGACCGAGGCGTCGACGCCCGATCGAGCCGCCTTCGAACAACGCTTCGACTGCACGCTGGTGGAGGGCTACGGCTCGAGCGAGGGAGGAGCGGTCATCAATGTCACCGCCGACACACCGTCCGGTTCCCTCGGGGTGCCGCTCCCCGGTGACGACATCGCGGTGTGCTCGCCGCGGACCATGGCCGAGTGCCCCGCAGCACGCTTCGACGACGCCGGTCGTCTCCTGAACGCCGACGATGCCATCGGCGAGATCGTGAACAGGGGCAATCTCGCCACCTTCGAGGGGTACTACAAGAACGACGACGGGAACGCCGAACGGGTCCACGACGGGTGGTACTGGACCGGCGACCTCGCGTACCGCGACGAACGGGGCTTCTTCTACTTCGCCGGCCGGGGCGACGACTGGCTGCGGGTCGACTCGGAGAACTTCGCCGCCGCACCCGTCGAACGGATCGTGGAGAGGCACCCCGACCTGGCCGCTGTGGCCGTCTACGCCGTGCCCGACCCTCGATCGGGCGACGAGGTCATGGCCGCCGTCGAGCTGCGCGCCGGAGCCCGCTTCGACCCCGGGTCCTTCGCCCAGTTCCTGTCCACCCAGCCCGATCTGGGGACGAAGTGGTCGCCCCGGTTCATCCGGGTGATGGACGCCCTCCCCCTGACCGCCACCGGGAAGATCACGAAGGCTCCGCTGCGGCGCCAGGCGTGGAGCTGCGAGGACCCCGTCTACTGGTCCCCTGACCCCAGGTCCGGGAACTACCGGACGTTCACCGAAGAGGATCGCCTCCGGCTCCAGGACGATTTCACCCGCCACGGCCGCTCCGCCCTCCTTCCCCGCTCGCGGCCCCGCTCTCGACGGCCGGGTCCCGGCGTGCTCTGATCTGTGTCGGACATGAGAAAGGCATATGCACCATGAGCGTGATGAAGCGGCTCTCCGGGATCGTTCAGGCCAAGGCGAACAAAGCACTCGACAAGGCCGAGAACCCCGCCGACATGCTCGACCTGTCCTACGAGAAGCAGGCCGAGAACCTCCAGAAGGTCAGACGGGCGTTGGCCGACGTGGCCACGGCCAAGAAGCGCCTCGAATTGCAGGCGGCGGAGTTGCAAACCCAGGCCACGAAGCTCCAGGACCAGGCCAAGCAGGCGCTGGCCCAGGGACAGGAGGATCTCGCCCGCCAGGCCCTGACCCGACGGGCGGGGCTGGCCGACCAGCTGACGGACCTCGGCACCCAGCATCAGCAGGTCGAGGCCCAACAGCAGCAGCTCGAGACCACGGCCCAGCGACTGTCGACTCAGATCGAGGCGTTCCGGACGAAGAAGGAGACGCTGAAGGCCAGCTACACCGCCTCCAAGGCGCAGGCCAGCATCGGCGAGGCCGTCTCGGGCATCTCGGAGTCGATGACCGACGCGGGCATGACCCTCGAGCGGGCGCAGGACAAGATCAGCCAGATGCAGGCCCGGGCCGGGGCCATCGACGAGCTCATCGACACCGGCGCCCTCCCCGACGCCCTCGGAGGAGGCAAGGACGACATCCAGGCCCAGCTGGACGCCACGTCACAGGCCGGCCAGGTCGATTCCGAGCTGGCCGCGTTGAAGGCGCAGCTCGGTACGGCTGCTCCGGCCGGTGGGGCCCTGCCCGCCTCGTCGGGGGACGTTGCGGGCGAGTCCAGCCCGGATGCGTCCGGTCCCGCGGGAGGTGCGTCCTGATGATCGTGCGGATCCTCGGAGAAGGTCGCTACGACGTGCCCGAAGCCGACATGCCCGCCATCGAGCAGCTCGACGCCCAGTTGACCGACGCCATGGACCGCAACGACGAGACTTCTTTCGACGCCGCGCTGGGCGATCTCGTCAACCAGGTCCGCCACACCGGAACCCTGCTTCCTTCGACCGACCTTCAGACGTCAGGTCTCGTCGTCCCCCACGCGGGATCGAGCCTGTCCGAGTTGAAGGAACTCCTGGCCGAGGAGTCCTGACCTCCGAACCCCGACGAGTTCAGGTGGCGCCGTCCCGGGCGGCGAGGGCCAGCTCCACCAGCTCGGCGCGGTCCGCAGGGGTGAGATCGGTATAGGCCCGCGCCACCCTCCGGTCGGTGGCGTCCTCGGCCGACCTCCACTGCGTCTCGTGGGGTGAGGGATCGGGATGCGGTTCCGGCCATCCGAAGAGACCAACCATCGCCGGGGTCCGGACCATGACCGCCTCCAGGGGCTCCAGGCCCGAGGCGAGCACCGCCACACCGTGGATGGCACCGCGCAACTCGCGCAGGACGTTCATCCGGTGCAAGGCGAGGGCTTTGGCTCCCTTCGGTTCAGGCAACGCGGCCCAGGCCGCGAACAGCGGTGCCCCCGCCGGCGAGGCGGCGGCGATGACCTTCCCCTCGAGCTCGGCCAGGCGTTCGTAGTCGACGCCGTCGGGCAGATGAGCCGCCGCCCAGGCGTCCAGACAGCCACCAAAAGCCTGGGCCGCCTCAGCAGGAGCCATGACCTGGCGACCCCGGTCCCAGCGCTCGATGATCGTCGGCGGATGGAAGAACACGAACGCCGCCGCCACCACGGAGCCGTCCACGTCGCCCAGAGCCCCACCGCGGCCGGCGACGTAGAAGTCGACGCCGTCGAAACCCAGTTCGCCGCCGTGCGCGTAGGTGGCGCCGTCGAGCATGAATGCGGCCGGAAGGGAGCTGATGACGGGCGCCGTCCGTCGGGCGGCTGCTTCGGGGTCCATGATCCTTCTCCTTCCATCGGTGCCGACAGGCCAGACGTCGATCGGACGATACCAGCGGGTGGTTCCCGGTACCCTGGCGCGATGGACGGCGCCCGGACAGCGCGAGAACGGCCGTGAAGGTCCGTATCGGGATCGGCGCCCGCCTGCCGAGCCACTCCGGGGACGAACTGGCACACCTCGTCCGAGACCTCGAGGAATTGCGTTTCGACTCCCTGTGGCTGGCCGACATCCTGAGCGTGCCCTCCGACGATCCGCTCACCGCGCTGGCCTACACCGCCGGTACCGTCTCCAAGCTGAAGATCGGGACGACGATGGTCCTTCCCGGTCGTAATCCGGTCCGCCTGGCCAAGCAGATCGCCACCTTGGACCAGGTCTCGGCCGGACGTCTCCTCCTGACATTCGTCCTCGGGGTCCGGCTGCCGGTCGAACTCGCAGCCATGGGCGTCGACCCCACCGACCGGGGGGCACTCGTCGACGAAGTACTGCCCCTGCTCCGTCGGCTCTGGACCGAGGACGGCGTCGACCATGTCGGTCGGGCCTACCGGTTCGAGGGCATCACGGTGGAGCCGAAGCCCCGGCAGCAACCTCTCGACGTCTGGCTGGGGGGCAATGTGCCCAGCTCGCTGCGCCGGACCGGGATGCTGGCCGACGGTTGGTTGCCGAGCGTCTGCACTCCGGACGAGGTGGCGGCCGGACGGCGGGTCATCGAGCGGGCGGCGGCCGAGGCGGGACGGACCATCGATCCCGAGCACTACGGGATGAGCATCGGCTACGTCCGTGGCGACGTCCCGCCCGGGATCGGTCGACTGGCCACCCGACGAACGGACGCCGAGCTCGTGGAGCTCGTGCCGAACGGGACGAAGGCCCTGCGCACCTTGCTCGAGCGCTACATCGACGTCGGATTCTCCAAATTCGTCGTGCGCCCCCTCGTCCAGCCGGAATCCTGGCGTGCCGAGCTCGAGGATCTCGCCGACGGCCTTCTCGGTCTCCAGAACTGACACGACCGGTCAGGAGTGGTGGCGGTCAGGAGTGGTGGCGGTCAGGAGTGGCGACGCCTCGCCCGTCGGGGCGCGGCCATGGCATGCTGCAGACCTCGTCGGAGGATGGAGGGGAAGTGGGCAAAGCGCGCGCAGAGATCGACATCGACAAGCCGGCTAACGCCGTCTGGGCCGTCGCCGGGGACTTCGGTGGCATCGGCGGCTGGATGCCGGGCATCGAATCCTGCACCGTCGACGGGGACGACCGCATCCTGAAGATGATGGGCATGGAGATCACCGAACGCCTCGAGCGTCGCGACGACGAGGCCAGGGAGATCGTCTACGGCATCGTCGGAGGAGTTCCTGTCGGCAACCACCGGGCGACCATCACGGTCGTCGGACAGGGCGACGGGTCTCACGTCACGTGGGACGTCGAGGTCGAACCGGACGAGATGACGGAGATGATGCAGGGGATCTACCAGCAGAGTCTTCAGGCGCTGAAGGAACATCTGGCCGGTTGAGCGGTGACCGACGGTCCCTCCGGCGCGCCGGGGCAACCATCGGCCGGCGGCCGATGGTCGTTCACATCCACGGCGCGTTCGGCGGCACCGGTGGAGGTGGTCTGGCCCCTCATCGGCACCGCCAGTCGATGGAAGGAGTGGTCGTGGATGACGCGTACCTTCCTCCTGCGTCCCGGCCAACCGGTACCTGACGGCGTCGGTGCTCTCAGGCGGTTCGCGCTGGGACCGGCGGGGAGCCGCGAGGAGGTGGTGGCGTGGGATCCGCCCCGTCACCTCGGCTACATCGTCGTCAGCGGTCTGCCCGTGCGCCACTACCGCTCTGACGTCGACCTCCGCACCGACGGGGGTGGAACCGTCGTGACGTGGCGGGGAAGCTTCGACGAGATCGTCCCCGGGTCCGGCGCCGTTCTCCGGCTGGTCTTGAAGATCATGACCCGGGGATTCGCCGAGCGCGTCAGCCGTTATGCGGAGCGCCTCGATCCGGGAATGTGACTCCCTCCAACGGCGGCGGCTCGGGATAACGCGGGTCCATGGCGTCCAGGGCGGCGACGAGAGTCTTGCTCACGGCCCAATTGCGAAACCACTTGTGGTCGGAGGGAATGACGTACCAGGGGGCGGTCTCGGTGGACGTCTTGGTGAGCGCGTCGGCATAGGCCGTCCGGTACCGGTCCCAGTGGGCCCGTTCGGTGAAGTCGGTGCGATTGAGCTTCCACCGCTTGTCCGGTCGCTCGAGGCGCTCCTGGAGACGGCGGCCCTGCTCCTCGTACGAGATGTGGAGGAAGAACTTGACCACGGTGGTACCACCGTGGGCCAGGAGGCGCTCGAAGGCGTTGATGTCCTCGAATCGGGCGCTCCACACCCGGGCGTCGACGAGTTTGTCGACCCGCGCCACCAGGACGTCCTCGTAATGCGACCGGTTGAAGATTCCGATCTCGCCCGCCCGGGGCACCTGACGGTGGACGCGCCAGAGAAAGTCGTAGGAGAGCTCCTCGTGCGTCGGCTCCTTGAACGACGCCACCCGGGCGCCTTGCGGGTTCACACCGCTGAAGACGTGCTTGATGGTCCCGTCCTTGCCGGCGGCATCCAGACCCTGGAGCACGACCAGAAGAGCCCGGCGCCCTTCGGCCCAGAGCCGGTCCTGGAGCTCCTGGAGCCGGCTCTGAAGAACGGGGAGGTCGCTCTCCGTTGCAGCGCGGTCCCCCGGGGATCCGGACGTCGAGGCCGGGTCGAAGTCGTCGAGCGAGACCTTCCGCCCCGGAGGGACGCGCCAGCGTTCCGTCACGGTTCGAGCCGTCGCACCCGGGGGGCTACGACGTCTCGGTGTCGCGTCGCCAGACGAGCACGGGGCAATGGGCATTGGACACGCAGTGTTGGCTCACCGACCCGAGCAGCATGCCGGCGTACTCACCGTGTCCCCGGCTGCCCAAGACCAACAGATCGGCGCCGCGTGACGCCTGGACGAGGGTCGGCGCCGGATGCCCTTCGACGACCGTCGTCTGCGCCACCACGTCGGGGTACTCACTCAACGCCGCTCTGATCTCTTCGTCGGCTTCTCGCTGGGCGTCAGCCGCGGGGTTGAAGTCCGACGGATAGGGGGGGACCCACCCGAACGAGGTGGGGAGCTCCCAGGTGACCACGACATCGAGGCGCCCTCCCGTGAGCTGTGCCTGGCGGGCAGCCCATCGCAGGGCGTGGCGCGAGGACTCGGAACCGTCCACACCGACCACGATCCTCGGTTGCTTCGAAGCGTCGTTCGCCATCATCCCCTCCGTCGGCGCCACGTCGTACCCATCATGCCGGGGATACCGGGCTCGGATCGAGAATGGTTGACACGGGGCCGCTCACCTGCGCCGATGTCCGCCGGGACGCATGAACGTCCGGGCAGAGGGGGTCGTGATGGCGGCGATCGGCGATACAGGCCAAGCGAGATCATCGGGCATGGACAGAGACGTAGCCGAGCTTCACAAGCTCGGGTACGCGCGGGAACTCCGCCGCCGGATGGGCGGGTTCTCGAACTTCGCCGTCTCGTTGACGATCATCTCGGTCCTCTCCGGCTGCCTCACGCTCTACTTCTACGGAATGCAGGAGGGCGCCCGGTCGTACTACTGGTCGGCCAAGCTGGACAAGAGCCAACCGGGCGCCTGGAGCTGGTTCACCGGCTGGTTCAACCTGCTCGGCCAGGTCGCGGTCACGGCCGGCATCGACTACGGCTTCGCCTTCTACTTCACCCGGAGTTCTCACCCATCATCCGGGACACGTTCAACGACGCCCCATCACCGTCGGCGCGGTCCTTCTGTACTCGGGCATCTACTGGCTGGTGTCGGCACGGAAATGGTCCACGGGCCCGAAGCCCCAAGGAACCGAGGCGGAGTTGGCCCACATCGAAGAGGAGTTCTCACACATCGAGCGGCAGCTCGAGGAGGTCGACTGACGTCGCCCACGACTCCCTGTGGCGACGACGTCCGACGGTGCGACACCCGGGGTACCCGCCCCTCGGGTGGTTCACACCCCCAGCTGTGAGCGGAGGTCGTCGACGTCGCGACGAAGCGCCGCCACCTCGACTCGGAGCTCGGCCACCTCGACGGCCAGCGGCACCGACGATCCCCGGGTGTTCAGCGACCGGTCGTCGGGTTCGGCCGCCGTCTCGAGATCGCCACGGGGAGCGGCCGAGTCCGCGACAGGGGACGGGGGAGACGACGCGGGTGTCGCCGGACCGAGGCGCTGCTCATAGCGATCCTCTTTCTGTCCCGGTTGACGACCGAGCCGTCGGGTGAGTGGTGGATCGCGCTGCGCCAGGCTGTCGAGTTCGGTCTCGACCTCTCCCGTGTCGGCGAAATCGGCCATGCGCTGAGTCCGCGTCCGGAGCTCGGCCAGTGTCTGTGGCCCGCGCAGCATGAGGACGGTCATCAAGGCCAGCTGCCGGCTGTCGAGGCCCAGAGCCTCGTCCAGGGTGTGCCCGAACCGAAGGGCCGACCGGCCGTGCGCCGGATGGACGAATCGGGCCACACCCATGGTCTTGGCTCTCGTGACGGCGGCCTCCACGGTCCGTTCGTCGTAGGAGACGACCGGCTCGCGGCTCGAGGTCTGGTTGCAGGCCAGCGTGAGGGCGTTCAGGGTGAGGGGGTACTGCGCCGGAGTGGTCAGCTGCTTCTCGGCCAAGCAGGCCAGGACCCGCATCTCCTCCGGGTCGAGTTCCATGGTCGGAGCATACGAGGACGGGGAAGCAGGCGGAATAGCCGTCCGTCCAGGCGGGTTGGCCCCCTATGCGAGGCGCTCTGCGCCCTCAGAAGGAGGCGAGGACATGGAAGTGAAGGAGCTCGGACACATCGTGCTGTACGTGCGCGACGTCGAGCGGTCGGCGACCTTCTACCGTGACGTCCTGGGCTGGCGCCAGATCATGCCGACGGGGAACGAGCGTGACGGCATCGGCTTCCCCGCCGCGGCCTTCTCAGCGCCGTCGGGCCGGACCCATCACGAGTTGCTGCTCATCGAGGTGGGCGAGGACGCCGCCGCGCTCCCCCAGGGTCCCCGGATCGGGCTCTACCACTTCGGGCTGAAGATCGGCGACTCCGACGACGCCCTCCGGGAGGCGTTGCGTCAGCTGGAGACGGCCGGGGCGAAGGTGGTCGGAGCGAGCGACCACACCGTGACGCACAGTCTCTACATCGAGGATCCCGACGGCAACGAGATCGAACTCTATGTCGACGTCCCCGGTGTGGACTGGAAGACGCACCCCGAGCTCCTGGCCAGTCCCATCAGGCCGCTCCGCCTCTGAGTCGGTGAGAAGATGGCCCCGTGGGCGACAACGACACCGCGGCGGCCCCGGTGGTCACGGTCTTCCGGTCCCGGTTGCGTCGCGACGCCGTCGAGGAGTACGAGTCGGTCGCCGAGCGGATGGACGCACTGGCGCGGGCCATGCCCGGGTTCGTCGACTACAAGACGTTCGCATCCGACGACGGCGAGCGGGTGACGATCGTGACCTTCGCCTCATTGGAGGACCACCGCGCCTGGCGTGACCACCCCGAGCACCGCCAGGCCCAGCGGCTGGGCCGCGAGCGCTTCTACGAGACCTACGCCATACAGGTCGGCACTGTCGTCAGTGACAGACGTTTCCCCCGTTAGCGGTCAGCCCTGGCTCTCGGACCGGGCCTGAGCCCGCGCCCGGGCCCGCCACACCGACAGGGCCAGGATGGCGACGACCAGGACGGGGAGCGCGCCGACGACGACCGCCCTGACCGCGCCGCTGTGGACGAGGAGGGCCGCGCCCCCCACGGCCACGACGGCACCAACCAGCAGCTCCGGCGTCTCCCCGACCAGGAAGTCCCACCAGAACCGGCCGAAGGCCACCGCTCCCCGGCGCACCATGGCCGACACGCCGGGGCCACGGCCTGCGGGAACGGACGGCCCACCGGGGACCGCCGGTGCCCGGTCGTCACGCGACATTGACCCTGCCACCCCGGTCCCGGCTCAACACGCGTCCGAGCATCCAGGCCACGGCGCCGTACGCGGCGACCAGGACGAGAAGAGCGAGGTCGGCCCCCGGCCAGTGCACGCCGATGCCCTCACCCGTCCAGAAGGTGCCGTAGCTCACGAGCATGAGGCCGACGACGGCCTTCATGGCATTCTCGGGCACTCCGGAGAGCTGCCGGGCCACGACCGCCCCGATCGAGGCGACCAGGACCACCGCCACGAGCGCGGCGACGGAGGCGAGACCGAGCCGGTGCTCGGTGGCACCCAGGGTGAGAACGATGATGACCACCTCGAGGCCTTCGAGGAAGACGCCCTTGAAGGCCACGGTGAAGGCGGTCACGTCACGCCCGCTCCCCCGGCTCTGCTCCGACGACAGCTCGGCCACATGGGCCTCGAAGATGGAATCCTCGTCGTGCTTGGCCTTCAGCCCGGCGGCACGCAACACGGCTTTCTGCAACCACTGCAAACCGAACACCAGCAAGAGACCCCCGACCACGACGCGCAAGGTGCCGAGAGGGACGTAGTGCACGAGAGCCGGGCCCACCGCCGCCACGAGGGCGGCCAGGACGGCGACGGCTGTGATGGTGCCCTCGATGGCCGACCTCCACCCGCGGGTGACCCCGACGGCGACGACGACGGTCAGGGCTTCGACCATCTCCACGGCACTGGCCAGGAAGACGGCCACCACCAGGACGGCACTACTGCTGTGCACGGCATCTCCCTTCGCCGGGGTCCCCCACCCCAGCCTTCCATGGTGTCACGGGGCCCCGGCCCCGACCGGCCGACCACTCTTTCGCCCCGACCGCCCTCCACGCACCGGCCGCCAGGGCCACCCGTGGCCACGGCCGCCCGTCGCCAGGATGGCCAGGCCGCGTGCCGGATTCAGGGCCCTGCGTGAGTCCAGGCCCACGCCATCGACGAGACTGTCCCGATGCCCCGACTGGTCCTGTGGGACATCGACGGCACCCTGGTCCGAGTCGGTGAGATCGGTGCCGCCATCTTCGACCGGGCCATCGAGAACACGCTGGGCGTCCGGCCGTCGGGCCGGGTGCTCATGAGCGGCAAGACCGACCCCCAGATCGTCCTCGAGTACCTGGACGAGTTCGATCTCCCCGACGCCCGTGCCCACCTTCCCGCCATCCTGGCGGAGCTGGAGACCGAGTTGGCCGCCCAGGCCCCCGAGGTCCGTGCCCGCGGGGTGGTTCTACCCGGGGTGGTCGAGCTCCTCCCCCGGTTGGCCCGAGACGACAACGTCGACCAGACGGTGCTCACCGGAAACATCGCCGCCAACGCCATGGTGAAGGTGGCGGCCTTCGGACTCGACCGGTGGCTGAACCTCGAGATGGGGGCCTACGGCAGCGACCACACCGACCGCAACGAGCTTGTCCCCATCGCCCTGGAGAAGGTCCGGGCGGCACGGGGACGCGCCTTCGAGCCCCACGAGGTCTGGGTGGTGGGCGACGCCCCCAACGATCTCGCCTGCGCCCGTGCGGCCGGAGCACGCTGCCTGCTGGTGGCCACGGGCCGCCCGACCTTCGAGGAGCTCCGGACTCTGCACCCCGACGTCCTTCGCCGTGACCTGAGCGACGTCGACGAGATCGTCGACCTCCTCCGGTCGTAACCGCCCCCGAGGTGCGCTCGGAGGGCTCGGCGACCGCTCCCCTGCCGCCTGCACGTGGCGGCGGCACCGAGTAGGACATAGGGGAATGGAAACCTTCACGTCCGCTCTCGACGTCGCCTCCGCCGTGCGTCGCCGCACCATCAGCCCCGTCGAGGTCCTCGACGCCTGCCTGGCCCAGGTCGACAAGCTCAATCCCGAATTGAACGCTGTCGTGTGGCGCAACGACGAGGAGGTGCGCGCCGAGGCGCAGGCCTTGGCCGACGCCCTGGCCAGCGGCGTGATCGAGCCGGGCCCCTTCGCCGGCGTCCCGATCCCGGTCAAGGACCTCACACCGGTCGAGGGTTGGCCTGTCACCTACGGGTCCTTCGGGGCACCCCAGGGACCGAGCATCGAGGGTGAACTCGTGACCGAACTGTTGCGGGCCGCGGGGTTCTTGTTGTGCGGGAGGACGAACACCCCGGAGTTCGGCCCGCTGACGGTGGCCGAGAACAGCCGCTACGGCATCACCCGTAACCCGTGGGACCCGCAGCGGTCGCCCGGGGGGTCGAGTGGTGGGGCGTCGGCGGCGGTCGCCGCGGGGATGTTCCCCGTGGCCCACGCCAACGATGGAGGGGGTTCGATCCGGATCCCGGCATCGTGTTGCGGTCTGGTGGGGCTCAAACCCGGTCGTGCGCGCATCCCGGCCCGGGCGCCGGGCTGGTTCGGCCTGGCCGTCGAAGGCGTCGTGTGCCGGACCGTGGCCGACGCCGCCGCCATCCTCGACTCCCTCAGCGGCCCCGACCTGTTGTCCTGGGAGAACGCGCCCGCTCCCGAGCGCCCGTTCGCGGCCGAAGTGGGGGCGGCGCCGGGTGCCCTGCGGATCGCCCTGTGCGTCACCTCCGCTCTCGGCGTCCCCGTCGAAGCGGCCCCGCGGGCGGCGGTGGAGTCCACGGGCCGGATCCTGGAGGATCTCGGGCACCACGTCACCGTCCTCGATGAGGACGTCCTCGATCCCACCGCCATCGGTCCCTTCCTCGACGTCATCAACACCGGGTACGGGGACTTCCGCGACGTCGACTGGTCCAACGTGGAACCGCACAACGCCGTCGGCCACGCCGCCGGCCAGGCGGTGGACGGGCTGACGGTGGTGCGCGCCCTGCACGATCTCCAGAGCGCCAGCCGGAGCGTGGTGGCCCGCTGGGGTCGCGACTTCGACATCCTGGTGACACCCACGATGTCCATCGAGCCGCCGGTGGCGGGCGCCGTTCTGGCCGAGGCCCACGCCCACCCCGACGGCCCCGCGCCCACGGCGCTCGCCATGGCCGCCTTCACCGCCGCCTTCAACATCACGGGCCAACCGGCGGTCAGCCTGCCTCTGCACTGGAGCGACGCCGGGCTCCCGGTCGGCGTCCAGTTCGTGGGGGGGCCGTGGCAGGAGTGGCTGCTCGTGCGTCTCGCCTCACAGGTCGAGGAGGCGTCACCGTGGTCGGAGCGTCGACCCCCGCTGTCGTCGCCCTAACCCGACGGCCGCCGCCGGAGCCCGGCGCCGTCGTCGACGCCCTAGCGGCCCTCGAGCTGGCGGTAGATCGTCCCCGAGTCGAAGTACACCCGCTCGCACACGATCCCCACCCCCTCGAAGATGAAGAGAGCGACCATCGGACAGCGAAACGCACGCCCGGTCGGCTCCTCCCCGGCCAGTGACCCGGTGTGGGTGCCCAGGAGGTCGAACTCGACGACCACCGCCCCCTCCGCGTGGTGCACGGCCCGGATGACGTTGCGCTGGTCGGGGAACACCGCCCGCGAGGCGGCGTAGTAGGCCAACACCTCGTCCACGCCGTCGTAGACCTGACCGGTCCCGATGAGCTCGTAACGGGGGTGAGTGAAGGTGGCCAGGGTGTCGTCGAAGCGCAGTTCGTTCTCCGACGCCATGTGCTCGCGCACCACCGCCTCCCGTCGTTCGGTCAGATCAGCGTCCGTCGTCACCATGCGTCCTCCCCGTGCCCGGGCAGCAACCTACGCCCGTGAGCGACAATGTGCCTCATGAGCATCCGTGTCGGCTTCATCGGTGCCGGCTTCATCGCCAACGTCCACGCCTCGCTGCTGCGCTCCTGCGGTGACGCCGTCGCCTGGGCGGGCGTCTACGACATCGACACATCCCGGGCCCGCACCTTCGCCGCCGCCACCGGGGCCACGGTGTGCGGCAGCGAGGGGGAGGTCCTCGACGGATGCGACGCCGTCTTCGTCTGCACCTGGACGTCGGAACATCAGCGCCTGGTCGAACTGGCCGCGGCGCGGGGTGTGGCCATCTTCTGCGAGAAGCCCCTGGCCACCGACCTGGCGGGGGCCACCGAGATGGCCGACGTCGTCCGCCGGGCCGGCGTGGTGAACCAGGTGGGGCTGGTCCTGCGCTTCTCTCCCGCCTTCTGCTGGTTGCGGCACCTGATCTCGCACCCTTCGAGCGGACGGGTCATGAGCGTCATGTTCCGCGACGATCAGTACATACCCGTCCAGGGCATGTACAAGTCCACCTGGCGCGCGGACGTGGCGCGTGCGGGCTCGGGGACGCTGCTCGAGCACAGCATCCACGATATCGACATCATCGAATCCCTCGTCGGTCCCGTCATGACCGTGTCCGGCTTCTCGTCCGAGTTCCACGCCATCGCCGGAATCGAGGATGTCGTCAATCTGTCGCTGTCGTTCGCCAACGGCGCCGTGGGATCGCTCCTCTCGGTCTGGCACGACATCCTCGAGCGCGAGAGCTCGCGCCACGTGGAGGTCATCTGCGAGAACCTCTGGTGCGCCATCGACACCGACGACTGGTGGGGTCCGGTGCGCTGGACGCGCGGGGGCCAGGAGTCCGGCACCCTCGAAGGGCGCGAGCTGGGCACGGAGGTGTGGGGCGCGGGGCTGGCGCCGGTCAACCCCGACGAGGGCTTCCTCGACGCGGTGGGCCGTGGCCGGACCATCGGCCCCGACTTCGACGCCGCCCTCCGGGCCCATGTGGTGGTCGACGCCGCCTACCGGTCGATGGCCCGGGGAGGCACGCCCGTCGCGCTCCCGGTGCCCGAGACCTGAGCGCCCCACCACCCGGCGGCCGCCCCTACCGGTAGGCGGCCTCTTGTTGGGCCACGATCTGGACGAGATTCCCGAGGGCGAGGTTCACGTCCTCGGGATGGAGTCCCCACCGGGGGCCGAGCGTCTCGGTGACCGGGGGGCGGGTGTCCCCGGCGGTGGCGATGTCGGTCACCTGGAGCCAGGTGGCGCCGTCGGCACTCTCGCACTGCGCGGTGAGGAGACCCCGGTACTCGACCCATGGCGTGGTGATCGGGGTCGTCGCCCCGGAGGACCCTGATGCCCTGAAGTACGGGTCGAGGGGACCACCGCCGCCGGCCAGGGCGGCCGGGTTGGTGCACAGAACCTGGAACCCCGTGGACGCCGTCTGGCCCGACTGGAGGCTCACGCCCTGTCCGGGCCGTCCGAACAGGCTGTTCGCCGGCGGCTGCTCCAGGAAGGAGGAGTAGGCGATGACGCAGCCCGTCTGGTGTGCCGACAGGCAGGCCGGAATGTTCTCGAAACTGCCGCCCACGGTCCGGCCGGTGGGCACCTGGACGTTGCCACCCACGATGATGGCCGACACGACCAACCGGCGCAGGGACGGATCGGGGTCGATCTGGTTCCTGAGCAGGCGGATCAGCATGGCCGCACCCTGGGAGTGACCGACGAAGACGACGGGCCGGCCGTCGTTGTCGTGCGCCAGGTAGTCGCGCCATCCCGAGAGGAGGCTGGCATAGGCGACGGCGTCGGCGTCGGCGGCCGGATCGTTCCCGAATCCCTTGGCCAGGGAGACCGCGGTGCGTTGGCGGTACATGGGCGCCCACACCCGGCACACCTGCGAGAACCGGGCCGCCTGCTCGACGGCCACCCCGGTCTCGGTCGCCTGCACCGTCAGGTCGGCGTTGTCCGTGATCTGCGTGCTCACCGTCGGATAGACGTAGAAGCAGTCGAACCCCGACGTGGAGCCGGTCTCAGAGGGTCGGAGGACCGTCGACCCGTCGGCCCCGACAGCCGTGGCGGCCAGGTTCCCGGCGCACGGATCGTCCGCCAAGCCGGGACGGCACAACCAGACGGTGCCGGCCGCATCGGTGCGCGACACGGCGGCAGGCGGCGTGGACCCCGGTGGCGCACCGGTCGCCGCCGGCGCACCGGGACCGGCCGACGTGGCCGCGGAACAGGCGGCGGTCACGAGCCCCGCCAACCCGACCATCAGCGCCGCACTGGACGCCGAGCCCGCACGCGTCGCCGCGGGCCGGGCGCCCCCGGCGCGACGGGAATCGGAGCGACACCTCACCGTCGGCGCCCCTCCTCCCGCACGAGGCGATCTTGGCACGAGGGCCGACGGCGTCCCCGGCAGGACCCCGGCGGGCCCGAGTGGGGACGATCCGTGCCCGGGGCGGGGCCCGATGGGCGGGGCGAAGCCCCGGTCCGGCACTTAGTTACCTGTGGTAAGTAAGTGCCTCTACACTGGTCACGATGGGCGTCACGAGGACAGGTGCCTCCGCCGGGCGGTCGCCGGGGGACACCACCACCGGGGAGATCGACGCCGCGCTGCTCTCGGTGGCCCGGGTCATGAACCAGGTCCGGGTCCACGCCAAGCTGCGCGCCGACGCCGGCGTGGACATCGACCGGGCCGGGGCGGCGGTGCTGTACAAGCTCCTGGTGGAGAGCGAGAGCCTCCGGCTCTGCGACCTGGCCGAGCGGCTCGGCATCGACTCTCCCGCCGTCACCCGGAAGGTGCAGCAACTCGAACATCTGGGCCTGGTCATCCGCTCACCCGATCCGGTGGACGGCCGCGCCTCACGGCTTCTTCTCACCCGCGACGGACGGCGGTCGATCGAAAGGCTTCTCGGTGCCCGCCGGGTATGGCTCGAGGAATTGCTCTCGGAATGGCCGCCAGAGGACCGCAAGGAATTCGCCCGGCTCCTCCAACTCTTCGCCAACACCATCGAACACGACGTCGAGGTGCGCCATGGTCACTGAGCTCGAAGAGCCCCGGCCGGCGCCCGGCGGCGGGGACGACGAGATCACGCCGGCCGAGCACCGCCGCATCCTCGTGATCGTCGGGGCCCTCATGCTCGGGATGTTCCTGGCCACTCTCGACCAGACGATCGTCTCGACCGCGTTGCCCACCATCGCCGGTGATCTGCACGGTCTGAACCACCTGACCTGGGTCGTGACCTCCTACCTGCTCACGTCGACGATCTCGACGCCCCTGTGGGGAAAGCTCGGCGACCTGTTCGGCCGCAAGAAGCTCTTCCAGGCGTCCATCGTGATCTTCCTGGTGGGCTCGGCCCTCTCGGGACTGTCGCAGTCCATGCTGGAGCTCATCGTCTTCCGCGCCATCCAGGGCGTGGGCGCCGGCGGGCTCATCGTGGGGGCTCAGGCCATCACGGGCGACGTCATCAGCCCCCGGCAGCGGGGCAAGTACATGGGCTACTTCGGCGCCGTCTTCGCGTCGACCAGTGTCATCGGGCCTCTGCTCGGAGGCGTGTTCACCCAGGACCTCAGCTGGCGGTGGGTCTTCTACATCAACATCCCGATCGGCGTGGTCGCCCTCTTCGTCATCGCCAGCGTCCTCCACATCCCGGTCAAGCGCACCGAGCACGCCGTCGACTACTGGGGCACCGCTCTCCTCGGCGCCGGGGTCACCGCCATCGTCCTCCTCACCACCTGGGGCGGGACGACCTACGCGTGGGCGTCGTTCCCCGTCGTCGCCCTGGCCGTCCTGGGGGTGGTCTTCATCATCGCCTTCTGCGTCGTGGAGCACTATGCGGCCGAGCCGCTCGTCCCCCTGGGGCTGTTCCGTATCGGTGTCTTCACGGTGTCGAGCACGGTGGGATTCATCCTCGGCTTCATCATGTTCGGCGCCATCATCTTCATCCCCCTCTACCTCCAGACGGTGCACGATGCCACCCCGACGAGCGCCGGTCTCCAGCTCCTGCCCATGGTGGGCGGCATGCTCATCACCTTCATCCTGAGCGGCCGTCTCATCTCACGCTGGGGCCGCTACAAGATCTTCCCCATCTTCGGTACCGGGGTGACAGCCCTCGGGCTCTACCTCCTGGCCCTGCTGTCCCCGACGACGTCGTTGGCGCAGTCGTCGCTCTACATGTTCGTCGTCGGGTTCGGCCTCGGCGCCGTCATGCAGATCCTGGTGGTCGCCGTCCAGAACGCCGTCCCCTACAGCCAGTTGGGCACGGCCACATCGGCGGCCACCTTCTTCCGGTCGATCGGCGGCGCCTTCGGTATCTCCCTCTTCGGCGCCATCTTCAACAACCGCCTGTTCGCCCAACTGCCCCTCTATCTCCCCGTGTCGGCCCTGCGTCACCTGTCGGGAAACAGCATCTCCAGCAACCCGGCCCAGATCAACGCCCTGCCACCGGCCCTCCGGCACGGGTACGTCCAGGCCTTCAGCCACGCCATCCACGACGTCTTCCTGATCGGTGTCCCCTTCGCCCTCCTCGCCTTCGCCCTGACCTGGCTCCTGAAGGAGGTTCCGCTGCGCAACCAGGCCTTCGTCTCGGCCGAGTCGGGTTCTCCCTCGGCCTGACCCGTCGCCCGGTCACAGCGTGTCGAGCACCCAGCGCGCCGTGGCCACGTGGTGCGCGAGGGCCGAGCCCCCTTCGAAGGCCCATGCCACCGTCTGCGCCAGCGTCCAGCCCGCCGCCCGGCGGCGGTCGAGACCGAGCTCCCCCGTCAGACGATCGAGACGCCGCAGGACGCTGCGCCGACCGGCTCCGAGCTCGGGCCCCCGGACGATGGGTGCCACCGCGAACGCCCGCTCGGCCAGCAACGGCTTCGGGTCGATGACGAGCCACGGCTCGCGTCGCGCCCGCAGCACGTTGCCGGCGTGGAGATCCTGGTGCACGAGCACCCGGTCCTCCTGCGACGGTGCCAGGACCCGCATCTGCTCGAGGGCCGCATCGAGGAGCCGGCGCTCGAACGGCCGACCCGCACCTTCCCATCTGTCGGTCAGGGACCGGGCCCAGTGGGCGGCCTCGTCGTCGAGCGTCCGGAATGGTGGCCCCGCCGGCGTCCACAAGCGGGGCAGGAGATCGACCAGTATCCCCACGGCGGCGTCGGGATCGACCGCCGCCAGCGGCGTTCCCGGCTCACAGCGCTCGATCAGCAGGGCGTCACCTCCGGAGTCGACGGCCAGGAGCCGGACGGCCCCGTCGCCGGCCCAGCGCGCCAGGGCCGCCGCTTCGTGCTCGCTCTCGCGATGGGGGCGGTCCACCTTGAGCACCGCCGCGCTCCCGTCGCGCCGTCGCACCGGGACGACCAGCGCCGTCCCCGACGAGACGAACGGCTCGCCCACCGACAACGACCACGTCCGCGCGCACTCGCCGGCCCGTCGGACGAGATCGGCGGTGTCGCCGCCATCAGCGGAAATGGACGGCCACCTCGTTCCAGAAGAGATCGAGCGTGTCCGCGGCCCGCGCCGCGGATCCCATGGTCCAGTCGGGGACGATGAGCTCGTCGACCCCGGCGGCGGCGTAGCCGGCGACCTGCTCGGCCACCTCGGCCGGTGTCCCGAGCAGCCGCGCACGGGCCGACGCGTCCCGGCGCAGCGGCGCCAGCCACGTCTCGTCCGTACTCAGGAAGACGAGGGCCTGGGTGGAGCGGGCGACGGACCCGGGATCACGATCGACCGCCGCACAGTGGTCGGCGAACAGCGGGCTCCGACGGCGGAAGTCCTCGGCCGTCCCCCACGCGTTCCACTCGTCGGCGTAGCGGGCGGCGATCCGCATGGTCCGCTTCTCACCGCTCCCGCCCACCAGGAGGGGAAGGTGGGCCTGGACCGGCCCCGGCTCGCACGGGGCGTCGGTGATCCGGTAGTGCGCGCCGGCGATCGTCGTCCGCCGCTGGCCCAGCAGCGACCTGACGACGGCGCAGGCCTCCTCGAACCGGTCCAGCCGGGGACCCACCTCGAGGAGGTCGATCCCGTATGCACCGTGCTCGTTGCGCTGCCACCCCGCCCCGAGGCCGACGATGAACCGCCCACCGCTGATCTGGTCGATCGTGGCCGCCGCGTTGGCCACGACGGCCGGATGCCGGTACAGGTTCCCCGAGACGAGCGGACCGAGACGCAGGTGCCGGGTCTCCGCCGCCAACGCGGCGAGGACGGACCAGCATTCGAGCACGGGCCCGTCGGCGGGTGCCCCTGCGGGGTCGTCGGGCATGAAGTGATCGGCGAAGTAGGCGCCGTCCCATCCGGACTCGTCGCAGTGCAGGACCAGGGCACGGACATCGCGCCAGGGCCGCTGCGGGCTCGGCCACACGCTGAATCGCATGCGTCGATCCTAACGGGGGCCGACCACACCGATTCCTGCGCCGTCGGTGACGCCGAGGGTCACCGACCTGCACGTTGGGAGCGACAAGAATCGGTCCATGCAGGGGAAACTCATGGCCGTGGACGGCACACTGACCGACGCCACCACCGATTCCGTGACACAGAGCATCGCATCGGGAGCGTTCTTCTGGCTCGACCTGATCAATCTGGACGCCGAGGGTAGCGACCTGCTCGCCAATGCCTTCCACTTCCATCCGCTGGCGGTGGAGGACGCCGAGCATTTCGGCCAACGACCGAAACTCGACGACTACGACGACTTCTTCTACCTGGTCGTCCACGGTGCTCAGGGAGAAGGCGGTGCCACCGTCGAGGTGCACTGCTTCTACTCCGAGAAGTACCTCGTGACCATCGAGCGGGGCCAGTGCTCTCAATTCGACGAGGTGAGAACGCGCGCCGCCCTGCGCCGACAGCAGGGCGGCGGAAGCAACATCATGTTGCTCTACCGGATCGTCGACTCGCTCATCGACAGCTTCTTCCCCGTCCTGTCCCGGTTCGACGACGAGATCGACTCTCTCGAAGATGCCATCCTGGCCCGACCCACCGAAGAACAGCTGGGGACGTTGTTCGACATGAAGCGCTCCCTGGTGGGCATGCGCAAGGTGATCACTCCTCAACGCGACATCTTCGGCAGCCTGGCCGTCAGCGAGTCTGGGTTACCGGGCATGACGGCCGACGCCGAGCGATATTTCCGCGATCTCTACGACCATCTGATCCGGATCAGCGATCTCGTCGACAGCTACCGGGATCTCCTGAGCGGCGCCATGGACACCCACCTCTCGACGGTCTCCAACCGGCTCAACCAGGTCATGAAGCAGCTGACCATCATCGCCACGATCTTCCTCCCCCTCAGCTTCATCACCGGATTCTTCGGTCAGAACTTCGCCTGGATGACCAGTCGCATCACAAGCCTTCCCGCCTTCCTGGGACTCGGTATCCTCCTCCAGATCGTCGTCGCCGTAGGCCTTCTCGTGATGTTCCGGCGGCGCAGCTGGTTGTGAGACCTCCGACCCTGTGCCCACGGTGACGGCATTCGGGTTCCTCCACACGGCGGACCTCCATGTCGAGCGGTTCACCCGGCTCCTCCTCGACATCTCCCCCGACGACCGGCCGCTCCACATCGTCGATCCGAGCCTCCTCACCGACGCCGTCCGCCGTGGCGGAGTCGACGACGATCTGCGCGCCCGGATCGCCACCCACATCCGGGCGCTCGGCGCGCAGGGAGCCGCCCGCGTGGTCTGCACCTGCTCCACCATCGGTGGCCCGTCAGAGGAGATCGGCCGGACCGAGGGGGTCGACGTCCTCCGTGTCGACCGGCCCATGGCCGCCGCGGCCGTGGCCATGGGCGGCCGACTGGCCGTGGTGGCCGCCCTCGAGAGCACCCTCGGCCCCACCCGCGCCCTCCTGCTCGAGACGGCCGCCGCCGCCGGACGACGCGTCACCGTGGTCGACGCCCCCTGCCTCGAGGCCTGGGCGTTCTTTGAGGCCGGCGACCATGACCGCTACCTCGCCGCCATCGCCGCCCACCTCGTCTCCCTCGACGGTGCCTTCGACGTCATCGTCCTGGCCCAGGCCTCCATGGCCCCGGCGCAATCCCTCGTCCGCTTGACGTCGCCGGTCCTGAGCAGTCCCCGCATCGCCGTCCTCGACATCGTGGCCAGGCGTTAGCCGCTGGCGCCGGCGGGGCTCATGCCCGTCACGTCACGGGCATGAGCGATGCGTCCGCCGGCCGCTCGTCGGGGGGCCCCTCCCTCACCGCGCCCTCCTCGACGTCGACCTCGACACCGAGGGTGGGCACGACCCGGTCGAGCCACCGCGGCATGTACCAGTTGGACCGGCCCAGCAGCTCCATCACCGACGGCACGAGCACCATCCGCACCAGGCTGGCGTCGATCACGATGGACGCGGCCAGACCGAGCCCGAACACCTTGAGGACCCGCAACGGATCGCCGATCACGAACGATCCGAACACGCAGATCATGATGGCGGCGGCGGCGGTGATGACCCGGGCTGTCTTGGCCAGGCCGTCGGCCACCGCGGTGGTGTTCACCCGTGTCCGCAGCCACTCCTCGCGCATCCTCGAGAGCAGGAACACCTCGTAGTCCATCGAGAGACCGAAGAGGATGGTGAACATCATCAGCGGGATCCAGGGATCGATCGGCCCCGTCCTCCCGATCCCGATGACCGAACCTCCCCATCCCCACTGGAACACGGCCACGATCACCCCGTAGGCGGCGCCCACCGACAGGAGGTTCATGACGGCGGCCTTCACCGGGATGACCACCGACCGGAACACCGCCATCAGAAGCAGGAAGGCGAGCACGATGACCCCGCCGATGACCCAGAACAGACGGGAGGACAGATAGCCGGCGGCATCGACCCCGCCGGCCGTCTCCCCGCCCACGAGAACCTTCACCCCCGTCCCGGCCGTGGCCGTCGGGATGACCCGGTGGCGCAAGGTCGTGACCAGTTCCGCCGTAGTGGCCGCCTGCGGCGCCGTCGTCGGGTAGGCGATGATCACCGCCGTCGAGTGGTCGGCGTTGAGCACCGGCGGCGTGGCGAAGGCGACCCCGGGGGTCGACCGCAGCGCGTCGTCGACCGTCGTCAGCGTGCTCTCCGACGCCCCGGGGGGGAGAACGGCGGCGAGCACGAGGGGCCCGTTGAACCCCGGTCCGAAACCCTCGGCCAAGAGGTCGTAGGCCTGGCGGGTGGTGAGCCCGGCCGGATCGTTCCCGGCGTCGGTGAAGGCGAGACGCATCGAGAACAGGGGGATGGCCAGCAACCCGAGGACGATCACGGCCGACAGTCCGGCGGTCACCGGGTGGCGTTGGATCGTCCGGCTCCACCGGTACCAGAAGCCCCGACCCTCGGACGGGACCGCACTCCGCCTCCGTCCGGGGAGCCGCAACCGGTCGATGGCCGGGCCGGCGAACCCCAGCATGGCGGGCAGCAGAGTGAGGGCCGCCGCCATGACGAGCAGGACGGCGGCGATCGCTCCCACCGCCAAGCCCTGCATGAACGGGAGGTTGACGATGAAGAGCCCGAGCAGGGAGATGATCACCGTGCATCCGGCGAAGAGCACGGCCCGTCCCGACGTCGCCAGGGCAGCCGCCACCGCCGCCCTCGGATCACGCCCCTCCCCCAACCCCTGCCGGAATCGGGTGACGATGAACAGCGCGTAGTCGATCCCCACGCCCAGGCCGATCATGGCCAGCATCTCGGGGGCGAAGATGGGGACGTTCAGGACGTGGCTCAGGAGGTCCTGCAGAGCGAAACCGATGGCGATGCCGAACAGGGCGGCCATGATGGGCAGGCCCATGGCCACCACGGACCCGAACGCGATCAGCATGATGATCATGGCGGCGGTGATCCCGATCCCCTCGCTCGGACCCGGCTTCGGCGCGATCACCTTCCCGATCACCTGACCGCCGAGCTCGACGTCGTACCCGGGTCGGGCGAAGGACTGCGCCACGTCGACGAGCTTGGTGACCGAGCTGTTGGCGATGGTGGCCTGATCCTTGTCGAATTGCACGACGGCGAAAGCGATGTGCCGGTCCGACGAGATCTGGTGGACCGCTCCGGGCGCGAACGGGCTGGTCACGCCGGACACGTCGGGGAGGGTCTCCAGACGCTCGACCATCTGGTTCGTCCGGGCCACGACGACCGGCGTGGCCACGTCCGCCGTCGTGTGAACGACCACGTCGGCGGTCGTCCCCGCCGTCCGCGGAAAGCGTGCCGCCAGGATGTTCTCCACCCTCTGCGACTCGGAGTTCCCCGAGGAGAAGTTGTCCTGGTAGCGGGTGCCCACCACCTGCGAGATCGCCGTCAGGGCGATGATCCCGAGGATCCACAGGCCGAGCACCCTCCGGCGGTGGTCGTAGCACCAGCCGGCCAGCCGGCCGAGGAAGCTCTCTTCGGCCACCGTCGGCCGACGGGCGCGCCGG
>Ga0209415_10002116_pt1 | contig 37520 bp, 23 predicted proteins | sample PeaSoiSIISIP2007_FD_187696 | JGI IMG/M metagenome (GOLD analysis project Ga0209415, IMG submission 187696) | Peat soil microbial communities from Weissenstadt, Germany - SII-SIP-2007 (SPAdes) (version 2) | ecosystem: Environmental > Terrestrial > Soil > Wetlands > Peat | place: Germany...
TTCGGATAAAGTCCGTCTTTTTCGCATGGCTGATTTGTACCATTTTTTCAGCCAGCTTTACAACGATAATATTCGCTGCCAGAGCGCATTTCATAACATTTTGTTTACGTTTTTACGTACTCGATAAGCAATTGACCCACTATTTTTAACGGATTTTTGCTCGAACGTCAACAATAATATCATCCAACCTTGTCGGTATTTCCTATCGATTTACTACGATAGCAGCTAAAAAAACAAGCTGCTGGGCCTCACTCCATTCTATTATAAGCTGAGTACTGTTGGCACAACAAACAGGTCGCGGGGGAGCGAAAGCCGCGAACTTTCTCTCGTCTATGTTCCAACTGTTACATCGCATCTTCTATTTATGTATCGACGGAATTGATTTATGCTGAAGCTTTCCTATATTATTCAATGGTTGCATCCCTGAAACACCAATATTACATTTAGATTATTAGGCAGTAGGGTGCTATAATATAAAAAAGGGAAGATGACAAGGAGGAATTCAACATGTTTGAAGGACTTTTTCGACCGTTGCATTTGGTCTTGATTCTCTTAATCGTGTTAATAATTTTTGGAGCTGGAAGGCTACCGGAAATCGGCGAAGGACTGGGGAAAAGCATAAGGTCATTTAAGAAAGCCATGTCAGGAGAAGATGAACCAAAAGACAAGCCCGCTTCTGGAGAGCACAAAGACGAAAAAAAGAAAGAATAGAAAAGTTCCTCAACTGAAATACTCACTGGTGATTCCTTCCTGTACTGACCGAGTCGCGATTTGTGTCTTATGTACACAATATGTTTCACATCGCAACTAACAATAATAATCGAATACATTTGAAAGATATCATCACGAATATCTATGGGAGGGTGTATGAATGGAGATGTATGTTTGCCCGATAAATCGCAAATTGCGCGTGAGATTCTGGCGTATTTGACAAAGCACCCAGAGGCACAGGAGACGTTGGATGGTATTGTGCAAGTCTGGCTTCGCGACCGGGGGAGCAAGCATACACCAATAATGGTGTATGAAGTAGTGAAGGACCTTGTTTTAGAAGGAACGATTCTAGAGAGTAAAATGCCGGATTCACATTCGGTATATCGACTTAACCTCACCAAGCGGAATAGAATGAAAGAATTGTTGAAGAAAATAAGGGAATAAGATTAGTACTTCTAGCAAGTCTCAGCAGCCGTATTTTATAAAACTGCAACTCTCTCGCGGAAATCAATTATTTAGTCTCATTAATATGATATTACTTCTCCCTTTCCGAAGAAAGAACGCGCTGGCACGTGGCACATGTTAAGAAATGCGGGTGCCGGCCATTCCGGTTGTCGTACTTGCTAAGATAAAGAAAAGAAAGGTGTTGTGTGAAACTCCGATCGGAATCGTTCTAATTAAAACACCTTAATCCGCCAACTCCAAAAAACTCCCCTAGAAAGGGGATATATTCATTCTTATGAAACGTTTGGGAAAAAGAGAAATCAGGATATTCGGTCTTATGATTCGACAATACGCTATGCTCAAATAGGAGAATGTTATGAAATAGTATCATTATATTGGCTGTTTTTTTTGCGGGTATTTTTTTAGCCAATGCCGTTCCTCACTTCGTACATGGTATTTCCGGTTCCAGTTTTCCAAGCCCTTTTGCAAATCCGCCAGGCAAAGGCTTATCATCACCAACGGTAAATGTTCTGTGGGCATTATTCAATGTTGTAATCGGATATGTTTTATATAGAAAGGGCAGGGTTTCTCAGACGAATACGTGGATTATTCTTGTTTTTTTTGCCGGCATTGTTTACATCAGTATAACGTTGAGCGTCGTATTTTTAGGTAGAGTTCATTAAGAACTTGTTGTGATCCGTTTGCTAGAGTGTCTCTAGCCTGAGGAAGTTGAGTCTTCACAATGGGTATGGAAGGATGATGGTTGCAATGTATGGTGACAACTCCGTATCACAGTCTGGGTGGTTGCGTTAAACTGGGACATGCAGTTTACATTTCGATGATTGGAGAATGATTTATGATGTACGCGTATAGTCAAAAGACTCCCCCGACAAGGGCGCAAACGATAACATTCAAAAAAAACCCATGAAAAGAGTATTCGAATTTTTTGATTACACGGTATCTTTCGGCGATGGCAAGCATAAAAGTCAGAATTTTCGATGAAGTGGAGCGGGACACGGTCAATGGACAAATGCCGCTATTTTGAACGATCTGCGTGAGCATGATGCCGATGAAACTGGTGCGATGGATCGAGATGGCCGGGATTTTTCTCGGTGTGCCTCTTCTCCTTTTGGGAGATTTCATCCCCCGGCACAAAATCCTTGTTTTGTTGGCCGTCTGCATCGCCTGTCTCGTCTTGCTTTTGCGCGACAAGACCTTCGATCGCAGCCGATTCAGATTGAACGGTTTCAGCAATTGGCGCACGTTGTCCATGCGCTTCGCAATCATCGCAAGCTGCCTCGCGCTGTATACGGTTCTCGCCGAGCCGGGGAACGCTCTGGGACTCCTTCGGCACAATCCTGCGCAATGGGCGCTTATCATGATCATCTACCCTCTCTTCTCGGTCGTGCCGCAGGAAATCGTTTATCGGGCGTTTTTTTTTCATCGGTACAGCTCACTGTTTGTGCATAAGAGAGTAAGCGTCGTGACAAATGCGGTGCTATTTGCATTCGCCCATATTCTTTTCAGAAACTGGGTCGCCGTCATCGGGTCGTTCGTTGCCGGTCTACTGTGGGCGACGACCTATCTGAAAAGCAGATCGCTCCTGGTCGTTTCGATTGAACACGCCCTGTACGGCAATTTCGTGTTTACGCTAGGCATCGGATATTATTTTTATGCTCCGGACTTTTGATCTGTAGATTAATGCCGCAATGGTGAGTCAGCGGTTGGCGCGTTCCGGTTGGAAGTCGAACGCCAGGAATTGCTGTGATCAAAAGATTCAAAGACACCGCTTGAGAGCCTTTGGGATGCTCTATTTTGCCCCTGTGCCGAAGAGATTATTGCCCATCCTACGTGATCGCAGCTAATCATCCATGCCTGGTCGCTGCTTATCCCACAGGGTGCTGCGGCTCAAGCCAACGAGACCGATGGCGTTACTCAGCCCAAATCAGTCTATGATATAGATCGCTGCCACTCGCCGTGCGTTGGACCTCAGAAGTATTTTGACACTACCGCTTTCATCGCCTGATTATCAAGCGTCAGGCCGGCCGGCTACGATCTGCTTTAACCGCCGGTTCTCGTCCAGCTGCTTGAGCCGCTTCAACTCGTTGACGCCCCTGCCCCCGTATTATGCCTGCCTGTTGTAATAGGTCGCGTCGCTGATGCCGTACCTCAGACAGAGATCGACGATCTCCATGTCGCCCTCCTCCGGATCCTGACAATCTGTTTCTCCGAGTACCTTCCTTGCCTCATCTCGAGCCTCCTTTGTCGAGTGTCCTATTATGTCACACACTAATTTGAAGTGGCGTATTTTGCGGGGGGAGAGTCCTTCCTTACCCAGGATATCAAGCTTAGGAGGAAGACTGAGATGGTGGAGTTAGGATTGGTAGTTTTCTCATGTGGCGGCCATCCCAGCACACATGCTCATCTATGAATAGTGCGGAAGTACCAAAATAAATATTTATGAAATATTAATGCTTTTCTCACTATTCCTAACAGCATTTTTATGACAATAGTGATTATATATAAAGTGATTATATATAAGCAGAGCAGAGGAGGTGATGTCATGAACGTTGCATACGTTGCCATAACTGTCGCGGTGTTTGTAGTACGTTGGCTTTTCATCCAACTCACCTGGAAGGTGGCGACGACACGCTATGGCACTAATTTACTGGAGAGATGGCATGCTCGCGGCCGAACCGGAATTTTCTGCAAAAGAGATCGACGCGGCCAATTGAGGAGCCAACAGCTTTAAAGCAGGATATTTGCTTGAACCGTCTATGCTTTATGTCTCAAACACGATGTTAAAAGTCGAGGAGGACTCCGTATATGAACCTTGTATTCTGGCTGCCGGCGATGTTTATAGCACATGGTCGCAGTTTTTTGGCCATGATTCTCCGTATCACCGTAGGTGTAGTAGACAAAGCCAATCTGTAGTGGAAAAGGCAGGATGTGGACTGAATTGTGCAGCCATAATCGGTCTCTGCAACACAAGCCGTTAGGCGGAAGCTATCACTGAAAACTTTATAAAACCCATCCGCAGGCTCTTCCACAATTTCCATTACTGCTTCACGGAAACATCGACGCGCTTGTCAATGGAATAAAGGGGATAGATTTTGAAATCCTTTACCCAGGGCTGTATAACGAAATAATCGGACCGGTGCCACATGAAAACCCATGGCGCATTCTGGATGATCCGGTCATCCGCCTGACGGTAGAGACGGTATCGCTGCCGCTCGTTCATGGTGTGTTGGGCGGTTTCGATCAAATGGTCAAGTTCGGGGTCCTGGCACCGCGTTCGGTTGCCTCCGGTTCCGACGCTCCCGGAGTCGAAAAGTGGATACAGGAAATCCTCCGGGTCAGGGTAATCGGCCCACCAGGAAAGCCAGAAAGCATCGGGTTCTCCTTCATTTATTGCCTGTTTGAACGCGCTCCAGTCCAGCTGGGTTATTTCAGCCTTGAGGCCAATATTCGCAAGATACCCTTGGATGACCGTGACGATATCGAGGACCTCCGGTTCGTTGGAGATGTAAATTTTGATCGTTGCACCCTCTGCACCCGCTTGCCGGATCAATTCCCTTGCCTTCTGGGGATCATAGCTGTAGCCCTTCAAAGCCTGGGGCAGCACATTGTTCTTCCACAAGCCCGGCGGGATTGGTCCCACAGCCAGCACACCCCTTCGTTCAAAGACTGTGTTTAGAATGTGTTGCCGGTCTATTCCGTAATTGACCGCCTGCCTCACCCTGATGTCGCTAAAGGGCGGCCGTGTGCAGTTGAGCCCCAGGTAATAACTGTTCAGGCCCGGCATGCCGTACACAAGGTCTCGCCATGCAGGGTCCGTAGTGAAATGCCGGTACTCCGATGAGGGAATGAGCAGGACGTCGAGACGACCTGTTTCGAACTCCACCACCGCGGTAAGGTCCTCGGGTATGACGCGGTAATAAATACCGCTCAGCCGGGATCGGCCGTCAAAATAATCCTCACGGGAGGTGAGTATGAGGTGCTGACCGTGTTTCCATTCATGCAGCACATAGGGCCCCGTCCCGACGGGATGGGTGCCGAAATCCTGACCGGTCCGCTCTACCTCCTCCCGGGGAATAACATAGGCCGTGGTCATGGCGAGGAGCGAGAGGAACGGTCCGTAGGGTTTCTCAAGCTTGATCGCCAGCGTCTGGTCGTTCACCACGCGGATGCCCGAAACATGCGCTGCTTTCCCGGCTATGACGTCTCCCGCCCCCTCGATCTTGTCGAGGACCCAGGTGAGGGGAGCCTTTGTCTGGGGCATGAGCACCCGCTCGAAGGAATACTTGACATCCTGGGCCGTGACTTTCCGGCCGTTGCTGAACGTTACATCGTAGCGGAGCCTGAAGTTATAAGTCAGTTGATCATCGGAAAGCTTCCACGCCTGGGCGATATCGGGGACGATGTCCAAATTCTCGTTAAAGCGGACCAGACCGTTAAAGAGTTTTGCGGCAATGCCGCCCCCCTGGACATCGGTGATAAGCGCGGGGTCGAGCGTCGTTGGATTGTTGTTCAGCCGGAGATAGAGGTAGCCGGGAAGACGGCCGTCATCGGACTTGTGACAGCCGGAGAGCAACGATGCAAGCAGGAATGCAAGGATGATGCGGAAGACTGCCGGGCGCGCCGCAGGAATTCCCCAGCACTTATTTTTTTGCAGTATTGACAAAGGCGGTGAACAATTTTCTGGAGTATCGATCATTGGGAGTTTTTTCCGGATGCCATTGAACGGCAATGAGAAAATGGTCCGTTCTGGGCTCAAAGGCCTCAATCACCCTGTCGCGGGAGACCGCCGAAAGATGGAGACCGCGTCCGGGGTTTTTCACACTCTGGTGGTGAGAACTCCGCACGCGTATGCGTGAAGCGCCCATGATGCGCGAAAGCATCGTGCCTTCAAGAATGTCAACGTGATGAAATACTTTCTCTCCATGCCTGGCTGGCCCATGCTGGGTGGGGTCGGGTACCTGGAGGGAGATGTCCTGGTACAGTTTTCCACCGAGAGCTACATTAACCAGCTGAGCGCCATAGCAGATGGCGAGAAGGGGCTTTCGTGCCCTTGCCACGGCTTTAAAAAGACTGATCTCAAATTTGGTGCGGCCGTCAGGAGAGATCGTCAGACCCGCGCTAGATAGAGGTTTTTCCCCGTAGAAGCGCGGATGGATGTCGTCGCCTCCGGTAAAGACAAACCCATCCAAACGCCTGATCAGATCAGGAATGGAATCATCGATTCCAAGTATCGGCACGGGAATGCCGCCGGCTTGAACAACGGCCTTACCGTAGTCCTGGTCAAGGATGTTCATGTTCCTTCCAGGCTGGACATCGAGTAGCATCGTGATTCCGATTAACGGCTTCATCTCACTACCTCCCCAAAAGATGTACGCCTTCGCATGGGTACTTATAGCATATTTGAGGAGGCTTGTCAGTGTGAGATTATAATTTGAGATTTATTAAACGCAAATTATAGGTTGCAATTTCCTGCTTCTGTAATTTTACGTATATCTGTAGTGGCGCGGCTTGAGATAAACTGCATTAATCGCAATTTCAAGGAAGGAGCGTGAAGCCTCGACGCTTAGACCTAAAACCCTTTATCGCATCAGCATTTCCAGCACTGCTTTTTGCGCATGCAGCCGGTTCTCGGCCTCGTCAAAAACAACGGACTGCGGCCCGTCGATGACATCTGCGGAAATTTCCTCACCGCGGTGAGCGGGGAGGCAATGCATCACAATTGCCTTGGGATGTGCGGCTTTCATCAGCCTGGCATTCACTTGGTATCCCTTGAAAGCCCGCACCCGGACCGCATGTTCGGCTTCCTGACCCATGCTGGCCCAGACGTCAGTATAAACGGCATCAGCATCCTTGGCCGCTTTGAGGGGATCGTTGACGATCGCGAGCTCCGATCCGGTCTGAGCCGCTTCCCGCTCCGCATTGCGTAGCACTGCAGCGTCCGGCTCGTAGCCGTGGGGACAACCGATGGAAATGTGCATGCCCGACTTGACACAGGCTTCGATGAGGGAGTTAGCGACGTTGTTGCCGTCGCCGATATAAGCAAGCTTCAGTCCTTTCAATCTGCCTTTTTTCTCCCGGATGGTCATCATGTCGGCAAGCGCCTGGCAGGGGTGATGGAGATCAGACAGGCCGTTGATAACGGGGATGGAAGCGTTGTGCGCCAGCTCTTCGACCGTGGACTGGGCAAAGGTGCGTATCATGATGCCGTCCAGGTAGCGGGAAAGTGTGCGCGCCGTGTCGGCAACAGGTTCGCCGCGGCCGAGCTGGAGCTCGTTGGACGATAGAAAGAGCGCCTGGCCGCCGAGCTGATACATGCCGACCTCGAAGGATACCCGCGTTCTCGTCGAGGACTTCTCAAAGATCATGCCGAGGGATTTCCCCTTCAGCGTCTGGCGGGATTTGCCCTGGTGCTGCATTTTTTTGAGAACCGCGGCGCGTTTCAGGATTTTTTCGAGGTCCTTCGTAGTCAGGTCCGCAATTGCCAGCACATCTTTTTTCATCATTCTCTCCAAAACGTAAGAGGCGGCTGAATCAGCCGCCTTCCCAATTTCCATCCTTTTTCCGGTTTAGCGTTTTGCAAAAATTCCGCCGAGAACTTCCAGCAGCATATCGATTTCTTCTTCGGTGATGATGAGGGGCGGCATGAACCGCAGAATCGTATCCATGGTGCAATTGATGAGCATGCCTTCCTTCATGCACGCGGAGACAATGTCCTTGCACGGAAAATCCAGTTCCATGCCTGTCAGGAGGCCAAGGCCGCGAATGTCCTTCACAAAGGGATATTTCTTTTTCAGGTTTAGCAGGCCCTGGAGAAAATACCGGCCGAGATGAGCGACGGCCGCAATGATGATGTCATCCTCGACCAGCGTTTCAAGCGCCGCAAGCGCCGCCGCGCAGGCTAGCGGATTACCGCCGAAGGTGGAACCGTGTGTTCCCGGAGCCAGGGCTTCCGCCGCTTTGTCGGTGGCCAAGAGCGCGCCGATGGGCATGCCCGCGCCCAAGCCCTTGGCAAGCATCATGACGTCCGGTGTGGTGCCGGAATGTTCGTAGGCGAACAGTTTTCCGGTCCGTCCCATTCCGGTCTGGATCTCATCAAGCATGAGCAAAATGCCGTGATGGTCGCAGATATCCCGGAGCCCTTTCAAATATCCGGCCGAAGGGACATTGACGCCGCCCTCGCCCTGGAGCGGCTCAACCAGGACGGCGCAGGTGTGATCATTGACGGCTTCTTCAACGGCTTTGAGGTCATTATAGGGAACGTATTGGAATCCGGGAACAGCGGGTTCGAATCCCTTGTGGAAGCGCTCTTGGGCCGTTGCCGCGAGGGCACCCAGCGTTCGGCCGTGAAAGGAACCCCGCATCGTGATGATTTCGTACCGATCCTGTTTTAATATCTCGCGTCCATACCGGCGCGCAAGCTTGATGGCAGCCTCGACGGACTCGGTGCCGGAATTGCAGAAGAAAACCTTGCCCGCAAAGGAACGCCCCACGAGCGCCTTTGCCAGGTTGATCTGCGGCTCGTTATGAAAGTGGTTCGACACGTGTATCAACCGCTGGGCCTGTTTCTGGAGTGCAACGACGACACGCGGATGGCAGTGCCCCAGATTGCAAACGGCCACGCCGGAAACGAAGTCGATATATTCCTTGCCATCGGAGTCGAAGACCCTCGTGCCCCGTCCCTTGACGAGTACCAGAGGCTGGCGGCTGTAGGTGTTCATGATGAATTTTTGAGAATCCGCGAGGAAATCGCCGGTAATCATGGAAGGGAAATTAACATAACCGGCATGAAAAATCAAACGGAAATTCGATAAAATACAAAGTAATGAACCGGGCCAGGAGGCTGGAGGCAGAGGTACAGGTACAGGAACAGGATGTTTCTGTAGTTAAGCAGGTCCGTTAGTAGTCGGTGTTCAGCGATCGAGCACTTCCCGGATTTTATTCAAAAGCTCAGGAGGGGTTACTGGCTTCGGGAGAAGTTCCGTATTGCCGTCTGGTACGCCCTCTTTTGTAAAAACGTCTGCCGCATAACCGCTCATGAAGATAGACTTCACTCCGGGATTCATGGCTGCTATTTGCATGAACGCATCCTTCCCGTTCATTCTTGGCATGATGCCGTCCAGGATGACGAGATCGATCCCGTGCCTGTTCTCCCGGTACTTGGCCACGGCGTCTTCACCGTCGATTGCCTCAATCACGCGGTATCCGAAGTGGCTGAGCGAAATCGCATTCATCTTTCTCAAGGCGTCGTCGTCCTCAGCCACGAGGATTGTTTCTGTCCCGCGGCCAGGCGTAATTGATTTTACTCCCTTCGACCGATCCATGTCTGCTTCGACGTGGACGAGGGGGAGGAGAATTTTAAACGATGTCCCGCTGCCGGATATGCTGTATAAGTCTATGAAGCCCTCATGCTTCTTGACGATCCCATATACCATAGAAAGGCCGAGACCCGTGCCTTTTCCCTGTTCCTTCGTCGTGAAAAACGGTTCAAATACTTTTAACCGTGTCTTTTCATCCATGCCAATACCGGTATCGGTTACCGTGATGAGAGCATAGTCGCCGATTTTGCCGTAATCGTGCGTTTCTATGAATTCCTCGCCCAGGTTGAAATATTTTGTCTCGATCACCAGATGTCCGCCCTTCGGCATCGCGTCTCGGGCGTTCGTGACAAGATTCATGATCATCTGTTCCATCTGCCCCCTGTCTGCCATGATCATGAGGTTTTCCTGAGCACAGGTTATTTGCAGTTTTATATCTTCCCTGATCAGTCTCAGCAGAAACTTTTCAAAACCCTTGATGACAACATTCAGATCTAAAATGGTGAGATTGACCGGCTGCTTGCGGCTGAAGGCGAGCAGGCTCTGGGTAAGGACGGTGGCACGGTTGGACGATTCCAGAATTTCATCGAGATAGTGGCGCAGGGGATCGTTCTCCTCCATCCCCATGTTCGTGAGATGGGCATAGCCGATGATCGCCGTAAGTATATTGTTAAAATCATGGGCAACGCCTCCGGCAAGCAGGCCGATTGCCTCCATCTTCTGGGCATGCCTGAATTGCTCCTCGCTTTTTCGCAGCGCCTCGTCCGCTTGCTTCCGCTCGGTGATATCGCGCATGATCGACGCGAACCCCGTTATCCGCTCATGGTCAGTCAGGGCTACCCCCGAGATTTCGACGGGGACGAGCCTTCCGCTCTTACTGATCCGTATCGATTCGTGTCCCGTGAAGGAACCGACGGTCTTCAATTGCCCGAGACAGTGTTCAAGCTCTTGCTTCACCAGATCCGGCGGAATGGTGCTTGTGATGCGCTTTCCGATGAGTTCATGGGCAGGGTATTCCAGCATGTTCTCGGCTCCGCGGTTCCACGAGGTGATGCGGCAGTCGAGATCAACGGTACAAACGGCGTCGGGGATCGTCCGGAGGACGGACGCCAAAAAATTAATTTTTTCCTCGGACTTTTTCCGCTCCGTGATGACATCGAAAACGGCGACAAAATATTCCTTTTCAGGGCTGAAGACAGCGATGGAAAACCAGGCGTCCAGGGTTTTGACATAGGTCTCAAACGTTTCGGGCTTGCCTGATAAAGCCACTCTCCCGTAGGTTTCGAACAACAACGGATCGGCTTCACGAATACCCGGGATCACTTCAGTAACTTTTTTCCCTACTACATTTTTGAGCCCTGTCAAACTCTCAAAAGCCGGATTCACGTCAAGGTAGACAAAATCCTTCGATATGCCCCCCTCGTATATCATCCGGCAATAAGCGTAGCCGTTCAGCATGCTTTCAAAAAAATTCCGATATTTATCGCTGCTATCGAGGAGGGCCTTGTCGGCCTTCAATTTACCCAGCGCGATTGCCACATAAGCGACCATGTCTTCATACCGGGCGATATTTTCCGAGGTGAAGAGCCCCCTCCGCTTGTCATTGAACTGAAAGAGCCCGAATACCTCGTCATGGATCCGCAAGGGTATCAGGGCCACCGATTCATACCCTTCGCCATTGCAGCGGTTCCGCGTTTTTGCCTGCCGGTCTTTGTTGCTGGTCGTTGCCAGCAGTTCGGTGGTGCAGCTGCTCCAGAAACTGCCGCGGTGGGAAAAGAACGATTTTGACGGATCGAACCGTCCGCAGATGATGTTTCCGCACATGCATTCGAGGGCGGGGTGTCCCGCTTTGTCGCGAATCAGCACTCCCTTCTGGTCATAGGCGCAAAGCTTGCTTTCCGCCAGCACGAACTGTTCAGGAAAACCCCGAGTCTCGTAATAGGGGAAATCATCTCCTTCCTTCAACCTTATCCCAACTGCTCCGCAGCCAATCAGCTGCTGAAAGTAGTGCGCCAGCTTCTGCATCAGCTCGCGCATGCTGCCCGTTTCATTGCAGATGCGCAGCAACTCAATGTACTCCTCCCGGTACCGCTCCGTCTTTTTACGCTCCGTGATGTCGTGGGAGATGCCGAAGAGTCCAGCGATCTGGCCTGAACCATCGTATACGGGCCCCTTGGTAACGAGAAAAGTTCTCTGCCTGCCGTCAAAGGTTGCAAGATTTTCCTCGTAGTTTTGCACCCTGCCGGCGGACATGATGCCGCGGTCTATCGCGATCACATGCGCCGCTGTATCGCCCGGGAAAATGGCAGTGTCGTCATGCCCAAGGACTTCGCCCACCGGTTTGTTGAAAATTTTCGTCGCACCTTCATTTAAGAACAGGTATCGTCCCTTCAGGTCCTTCACGAATACGGCATCTGACGTGCCATCCACCACTGTTTTGAGAAGTTGATGGCTCGCATCTGCCCTTTGATATGAGCGGTGCATTGACTCGCTCAGGACGCTGACACATATGCCGCTTGCGATGAGCATGCCCCACTGGAAGAGGTTGTGTGGAGTCGCCCAAATAAAGCTTTGGGTCGACAGCATGGAAAAAAATAACGTGCCGAGCGCGGCAAGACCGGTGGATGCCAGGCCTGGCCCCAATCCCCCCAGCACTGCGCTGAGGATGATGGGGAACATGAAAATGATCAGAAGAGGGTGATCTCCGATCGAGATCCCGATGCCCATACGAACCAGCAGCATCGCAGCGGACAGGACTATTGCAAAGACATACATCAGCCAGCGCGGAAGGCGGGACGTAATTGAAGGGATGGACTGCATGGTTTTGACGGAGGGCGCGAACGGTTCCGCTGCAGGCCGGTCTGAAACATCCTTGTTCGGGACAGCCTGCAGGCCGAAGTACAGAAGCGCCGCGGTAACGAGGACGAAGGTCAGTCCTTTGACCGTCGAGAGCCAGGTAATGGCCGAGACGTCGGTAAAGGTGGAAAGTATCCGGTCAGAAAGCAATATCCAGAGTGAAGCCAACACCGCATATCTTACGGTGGCGCGGAGAATGTAACGATCGCGTAATCTTCTCATAGGGTCACCTACCTAACCCGGAAAAGCCCTGTTGGAAATTTGGCTCAACGGGAACCCTCGTTCGCATTTCCGATTGAGTCGCTTTCCGTGAAGCAGCTGTTTGAGCGCTGTGGCTGTCTTTGAAGAACACATACGTTCCTACTTTTTCATTGCGATTTCTGAGGTGCTCCTTTAAAGCTCAATCGTCCCGACGTTTTATTCCCGGCTTACGGGATATCATTATAATGAAGTTTAGTAAATTTCTTATCGGCTTTTTACCTTTTAAACTTAATAAAAATGGGAAAAAATAATAGTGCGGATTCTCCCCTTCTTTCACACGCAGTCAGACAAACATGACAAATATACTGCTAAATCAATGTGTTTACATAAGGTTGGAGGAAACCCCGGCCGGGTGGCGAGTATTATTCCTGAAATTTTAAATCCACAACCTGACCAATCCTACGGCAAAGACCAGAAGCACCGGCAGGTACATTAGTCGATATGTCCCAGCCGTGTCCGCTCGGAAAAATTTCAGCGTCAGGAGGAGGCAAAGATGGGTGGGGGAGAGCATCACACCGGCAAAACCGCTGGCAAAAGGGAATGTAACAGCGCCTGGATCCGGATGCCCTCCGAACAGGGTGGTAATGATAGGGAATGTAGCGCCAACGAAGCCCACGGTGAGACCGGTCAGCAGACCGACAAGGAAAGGAAGCGCGAAAAGAATGATACCCACTGGGAGGCCGCTTTGCCTGAAGAAAACGGGAAGCGCGTCGATAGCACCCGAAGCGTCGAGCATGCCTTTGAAAGCCATGATACCGGCAACCATGAGGATGACATTGAGCGATATGCTTTCCCGGAGCAATGCCGCGAGTTCGCCAGCGGAATAGCGGTACCAGAGCAGCATGGCGGCCACAATCGAGATCATGGCGAGGGCCAGCGGCAGCTTGAAGACCACGACGAGTATGACCGACATCGTTATCGGAAGCAGAGTCACGAACAGCGTCTTGAGTTGCTCGCGGTCCCTCTTGCCCGGGACCGCGGTTGTTTTAATTCCCCGGAATCCGAGCATCGCTCCTACGAAGATGACTGCGAGCGGCAGGGGAAGCTGGGAGAGCAGAAACCTGTCAGTCGGGATCCTGGTTACCGCCGCTGCGAGGACAACGCCGGGGTAAAGCGGCGAGATGTATTCCCAGATATGACGGAACCAGTAATTGATGAACGCCTTGTGCTCAGGTTTCATATCCGCATCGGCCGCCACTTCCTGTACCATGGGTGCGGAGAACGCCGCGCCACCCGCGGACGGCAGGAGTCCGATCACGCCGGGCAGAACGGCCATGGCGACTCTGTGGTCGCGGGCGATGTTCACGACGGACCCCATCATTCGCTTGAGCAGTCCTTTTTTCCTGATGACGTTTTCCAGCGCCATGATGAGCACGAGGCCAGTCACGAGATTAATGGTCACCGGGTCGATGCTAGAAAGAAGGATGACCCGCGCCTGTTCCCGGGGTCCGATGCGGTACAGCGCGCCGAGGAACACCGCGGCCATCAGCATTACCAGACCAATGTTCCAACGCAGACGGAGTAGCAGCACGATGAGCACGAAAGCCGCACCGATTCTGCCAAGGTCCGTCATCGGACGTAGCCTGCCCCCAGGTAGAAAATCACTGCGGCGCGTATCGAATAGCGGTCTATTTTCCAGTCGTCGGGAAGCGGCTGGAACGGCGCGGAGGCCCTGATTGAGCGAAGCGCTTCGTCGTCGAGGATTTTGTATCCCGATGATTGGAGAATCTCGAGTCCTCCCAGGGTGCCGTCCTTATTGATATCGAATTTGATATACAGCGTGCCCTGGTACCCCGATACGGCCGCGAGATCGGGATATTTGAGCATGCTCTCGATCTTGATCTTGAGCCAGCGATTGTAGGACATGAACTTGAATTCATCGGTGTCGAGCGTTACCGAATCATCGCCGGGCTGTTTCTTGGGCATGCCCTTGCGCGCAAGTTCATCGATGTCGTTCTGGCTAAGAAAAGGGAGCCGCTCTGTTTCCTGGTGCCTTGACGGCAGACCAGTCTTTCCCGTGCCCTTCTCCCCGCCCTGCTCCGCGCCTTCAGGAATACCGGTTCCCGGTGAAGTCTTCGGCAGCTTGAGCTCTTCGCTCTCGCCGAATTTTCTCGGCAACGGAACGGCGCTGGGAGGCAGCCGCTTCTCAGGAATGATTCGCTGGGGCGGAGGAGGCGGAGGGGGAACGGGAGCCGGGCGCGGAGGGGGAACGGGCGCAGGACGCGGAGGGGGAACGGGCGCAGGACGCGGAGGCGGAATGGGCGCCGGACGCGCAGGCTCGGGCTGTTGGACCGGCGGCAGCTGTTTCATCTCCTGCGTCGGAAGGTTCACGATTCTGACCGGCGTAAAGGGCAGTTCCGTCGGAAGCGGCTTGATTAGGTAAAATGCCGCGACTATCAGCAGCGCATGAAGAGCGATGGAGGCAATAAGAAATTTCGTGAAATGTAAATGCCGGGGCATGAGGGTCACTTAAAAAAACTGGACGCGGATTTACGCGGAAATTACGGAGAAAGCTTGTGATGCCCGATTATTCAATCCGCACGTTCCGACTTTATCAGCGTCCCTTTTTTGTTTCAGGGTTTTATTTGTGCTTAACCATGTTCATCGGTGGTTACAGGGTCTTTTGTATCCTGTCCGCAACTTCCCGGAGCAGTTTCAGGATGGCCTCGGCCTTATCCGGCGTGAGGCTGCCCATGCCGCAGGACGGCGTGATAAGGCATTGACGCAGAAGCGCTTCCCGCTTGACGCCGTGGGACTCCATCCGTTTCATGCCGCTGTCGAGTATCTCAAGGAGCTGATCCGCGGTTTCGCTTCCGGTAAAGGAACCCGTGGGCACGACGCCCCAAGCCATCGCTCCGCCGCGGTCGAGGAATTTCCTGATCTCCGCGGGATACAGCATCACCCTGTCCATGTATCCGAAAGCGTCGAAGTTGATTATATCGATCTTCGTGTTGAACAGCATGGGCCAGTCCGCATTGCCGCAGCAGTGGATGCCTGCGATTCCGCCCAACTCGTGGATCATGTCGATGATCTCGTTCAGTTTTTCGGCCACGACCTCCGACGAAACTGCAGAAAAACCCGACCCGAGGGACTCCATGGCTGGCTCGTCGATGAAAATGATGACGGGTTTGCCAAACTGGCCGAGTTCTTTGATCTGCCAGGCCGCTTTCATGGCAAGGCCCTTGACCACGGCATCGAAAAGGACGTCATTGTGGATGATGTCCCTGTTGGCGCTGTCCTTGAATGATATCCCCGCGGTGAGGGGACCGGTAATATGCCCCTTGACGAACCGGGCGCGCGGGGGAAGCCCTTTGCGCAAGGCGCGCAGAAGAGCATAAAACCCGGCTGCGTACTCTTCGGATATCCTGAAAAAAGCGTAGTTCTTCTCGATGTACTGCTCGAAGAATTTTTCGAGTTCCGGCGTAAGGTCGCCGGACGTATCGAAATAAAAACGTTTCTTCACATTGTCCAGCCGCATGCCAGGCAAGGATTCACTGTACTGGCCGTCCATGTGCTCGCGGAAGTCCTTTTGCGGAAGCTGGGGCCAGATCGGCGCTTCGGCGAGGTAGGAAAGCGACAGTGCCGCGGCCTTGTCCGGGTCCGTGATCGGCAGACTGCCGATGCCGGTGGCTATGCAATTGAAGTTGTAGGTCATGCTCTTGGCACTTTCGTCGCGGTGTCCCGGTCTCAAGTCACTCCGAACACCTCGAGGGCATCAATAATTATATAGTTAACGCCGGTAAAAAACAACTCAAAACGAAGTTTCCAGTCCGGCTATACGGAGGTGACCGTGGGGCCCATGACCATAATCTTCCCGGATGCAATAGAACGAACGACTGGCTGAGCCCATTCATCGCTGCCGAATGGTTCAAACGTGGATCGGGCATTCAAAAACATCGAGAACCGGATTCCCTCCTTCAATCACCCCCATAATGAAAGGATTATGGGATTCTTCTCTACGGCGATAGTCGATCTTTTTTTTAGAACTGTTGTATTGTTTTGATTGCCGCCTGTACGACCCCTTGAAAGCCACAGCGGATTGTACTGCTCCCTGATGTCTTTCTCAGCCTCGAAATTCCCGATATTTTCTTGACAACACGAGGTTTTTTTGTATAATAGCACTCTATTTTTCTATATCTTTCCCGGTTTTTCCAGGCAGAGGCAATCATTGACATTTCAGGAACTTATATTAACACTGCAGAATTTCTGGGCCTCAAAAGGCTGTGTTATCCATCAACCCTACGATACCGAGGTCGGTGCAGGGACATTTCATCCCGCCACATTCCTTCGCGTTCTCGGGCCGGAACCGTGGTATGCAGCCTATGTCCAGCCCTCCCGCAGGCCGACCGACGGCCGCTACGGCGAGAACCCCAACCGTTTGCAGCACTATTACCAGTTCCAGGTGATTCTGAAGCCCCATCCTGAAAACGTCCAGGACCTCTATCTCGAAAGCCTCGTAAAACTGGGAATCAACCCCCTAAAGCACGATATCCGCTTTGTGGAAGACGACTGGGAATCGCCCACCCTCGGCGCCTGGGGACTCGGATGGGAAGTCTGGCTCGACGGCATGGAAGTCACGCAGTTTACTTATTTCCAACAGGTGGGCGGCATCGATCTCAGGCCTATTTCCGCGGAGCTTACCTATGGTGTGGAGCGGCTCGCCATGTACCTCCAGGGCGTGAACAACGTGTACGATCTCGAATGGACCAGAGGCGTCAAATACGGCGATATCCATCACGAGACGGAAGTGCAGTTTTCTAAATACAATTTCGAACTCTCGGACCGAGACATGCTGTTTCGCCAGTTCGAGTCTTACGAAAAAGAGTGTGAAAAGCTCATAAAGGCCAAGGTGGTGCTGCCGGCCTATGATTATTGCCTCAAATGCTCGCATACCTTCAACCTCCTCGACGCTGCCGGCGCGATTAGCGTGACGGAGCGCACGGGTTATATCGCCCGGGTGAGGAAGCTGGCACGGCTCTGCGCCCATGCCTATCTGGCGCTGCGGGAGGAGAAGGGTTTCCCGATGTTGAAGAAGCAGTAGGCAGGCAGCGAAAGTAAGGATTCACAAAGATCGCTCCTAATCGTTCAAACAACGAATGACGTTTTTGGGGTTATATTTTGGCTAAAGAATTTTTATTGGAAATAGGCACCGAGGAAATCCCGTCGGGGTTCATCAACCCTGCCATCGAGAAGATGAAGGAGCTTTTTTCTGCGCTTCTCCTGTCCGGCCGTGTTGCATCCCGCGGAGAAATGAAGTCTTTCGGCACACCGCGTCGTCTTGTCCTGTACGTACCGGACATGGATGAACGCCAGGCCGATATTTCGAGGGAAGTCGTCGGCCCGCCGAAGAAGGTCGCCTTCGACGCTTCGGGGAACCCAACGAAGGCAGCCGTGGTTTTTGCCGAGAAAAACGGCGTCCCCGTTACAGCACTCACGGTCAGGTCAACGGAAAAGGGCGAGTACCTCGTCGCCCAGCTCGATGAAAAAGGCGGCGACACCGCCGAATGGCTCAGGCAGGTCCTTCCAAATTTTATCTTTTCCATTCCCTTTCAGAAAACCATGCGCTGGATGGACAAGGATGTCCGGTTTGCACGTCCCATTCACTGGGTGCTTGCGCTCTGGGGCGGCAGCGTGGTGAATTTCGATTTGAGCGGGATCCGGAGCTCCAACCTCTCGCGGGGCCACCGGTTCATGAGTCCTGGCGCTTATCTGGTCAAGGACTTCAAATCCTATTCTTCTCAAGCAGAGCCGAATTTCGTGGTCATCGACCCCGAAGTGCGGAAACAGCGGATCATCAAACAGACCCAGGAACTGGCCAGCTCAATGAACGGATCGGTGCTCGACGACCCCGGTCTTGTTGAGGAAGTAGCGAACCTCGTGGAGTATCCCGTGGCCGTCATGGGGACCTTCAACAAGGACTATTTGCGGGTACCGAAAGAAGTACTGATCACGGCAATGTGCGAACATCAGCGTTATTTCAGCGTCGTCGACGGGAGCGGAAACCTGTTGCCCTGTTTCGTTACGATCAGCAACACCCGGGCCGAGGACATGGAGATCGTCCGCGCCGGAAACGAGCGAGTGCTTGCCGCGAGGCTGTCTGACGCAGCATATTTCTTCGACCATGACGTAAAACAACCACTTGCAGACCGCATCGACGGACTCAAGAAAGTCACCTATCAGGAAAAACTTGGATCGGTTTATGACAAGACCCAGCGCGTAAAAGCGCTTTCCGGTTATCTTGCCGACCTGTTCAGCGCCGACAAAAAGGCAGCACAGAGGGCGGCCGAGCTGTGCAAAGCTGATCTCATAACGGGCGTAGTAGGAGAGTTTCCCAAGCTCCAGGGCGTGATGGGAAGGTACTATGCCATCAGTTCGGGTGAGGGCCGCAAAGTTGCCGACGCCATCCTCGAGCACTACCTGCCGCGCTATGCCGGGGACAAGCTGCCCGACTCATTGGAAGGCGTCTGCGTCGGCATTTCCGACCGCATCGATACCATTACCGGCTGTTTCTCCGTTGGCCTGATTCCCAGCGGGTCAGAGGACCCCTATGGCCTCCGCAGGCAGTCTGTGGCCATCCTGAACATGCTTCTTGACCGGGGCCTACGTCTGTCGCTGGCGGACCTGGTCGCACAGGCATGCAGGGGATTCGGCATCAACGAGAAAAACAAAGTCGCAATGGATACACTCGATTTTCTGCGCCAGCGCCTCGCGGGCATGCTCGCGTCCGAGGGGCTCCGTTCCGATGTGGTTGACGCCGCGCTTTCCATCGAGTTCGACGATCCGCTCATCGCACGCGAAAAAGTGCGGGCCCTTGACGCGCTCAGGACGTCCGAGGATTACCAGCCGCTTGTCACGGCGCTCAAGCGCGCAGGCAATATCCTGCCGAAGGGATTTAGCGGTGCAGTCAAAGAAAGCTTGTTGCAGCAGGACGCTGAGAAGAGCCTTTACGCTGCATTCATGGAGATCCGGGACCGGGTTCTGGATAAGACCGCCAGACTTGATTTCCGGGGCGCACTTGCGGACATTGCATCGCTCAGACAGCCTGTTGACGCTTTTTTCGACACAGTCATGGTGATGGATAAGGACGTAGCGGTGAAGGAAAACCGTTTGGCCCTGCTTGCCGGCATCACGGGTCTTTTCTCGCGGGTTGCCGATTTCTCGCGACTGGTGCTCGGTTCGGAAGAAAAATAAAAGGGTTCAGCAGTCAGGAGCGGGGAGGCGGAACTTTTTCCGACTTTGATTTCTGATTGCTGAATTCAGACGATACATACTCAGGGAGGATAATCATATGGCTATAGGGAAGAAATATATTTATTTTTTCGGCAGCGGAAAGGCTGATGGTAATGGTGCCATGAAGGACCTTCTCGGCGGCAAGGGAGCGGGCCTTGCTGAAATGACGAATGCTGGCGTTCCGGTTCCGCCGGGGTTCACCATCACCACGGAGGTCTGCAACCTGTTCTATGATCTCGGCAAGCGCGTGCCGGACGGTCTCGACGGTGAGATGCGCGGATACATGACGAAGGTTGAAGAGGCCCTTGGCGGCAAGTACACCTTTGGCGACGTGAGCCGGCCGCTGCTCGTCTCGGTCCGGTCAGGATCCAAGTTCTCCATGCCCGGCATGATGGACACGGTCCTGAACCTCGGGCTGAACGATCAAACCATAAACGGACTCATCCGGATGTCCGGGAACGAGCGCTTCGCCTGGGACGCGTACCGCCGTTTCATCCAGATGTTCGGCAACGTGGTGATGGGCATTGAAAAGGACCAGTTCGAGCACATCATCCATGAGGCTAAGAAGAAGAAAAAGGTGCACCTTGATCTCGAACTGACCGCCGAGGACCTGAAAGTCCTGGTTGCCAAGTTCAAGGTCAAAGTGAAGCAGATTGCGAAGCGTGATTTCCCACAGGACCATTGGGAGCAGCTGTTGATGGCCCGAGACGCGGTCTTCGGCTCCTGGAATAATCCCCGCGCAATCACCTATCGGAAGCTGAACGACATCCCCGGCAACCTCGGCACGGCCGTAAACGTGCAGTCCATGGTGTTCGGCAACATGGGCGAGACTTCGGCAACGGGCGTGGGCTTTACGCGCAACCCCTCGACGGGCACCAAGGAGTTTTACGGTGAGTACCTTACCAATGCCCAGGGCGAGGACGTGGTGGCCGGCATCCGCACGCCGCGCCCCATCGTCAACCTGGAGAAGGAAATGCCCGCAGTGTACAAGCAGCTCCGCGAAACCACGACCATGCTTGAGAAACACTACCGCGACGTCCAGGACTTCGAGTTCACGGTTCAGGAAGGCACGCTTTTTATGCTCCAGACCCGCACGGGCAAACGCACTGCACATGCCGCGGTCAAAATTGCCGTGGACATGGTGGGCGAGGGGCTGATCACGAAGGATGAGGCGGTGCTCCGCGTCGAGCCCGCTTCCCTCGACCAGCTGCTCCATCCCATCATCGACCCGAAGGCGAAGATCCAGGTGATTGCAAAGGGCCTCCCGGCGTCTCCGGGCGCCGCATCGGGCAAGGTCGTCTTCACCGCCGACGAGGCGGTGAAACAGGCGAAGAAGGACAAGGTCATCCTCGTCAGACCGGAAACCACGCCCGATGACATCCACGGCATGGATGCGGCAAAGGGTATTCTAACGGCCCGCGGCGGAATGACCTCTCACGCGGCGGTTGTTGCGCGCGGCATGGGCAAGCCCTGCGTGGCAGGCTGCGAATCCATCAAAGTTGACCTCAAGGCGGAGAGATTCTCGGTCAACGGCGTGACGGTAAAGCTTAACGATTGGATTACCATCGACGGCGGCACCGGCCGCGTGATTCTCGGCAAGGTCCCGACCGTGGAGCCCACGGTGAGCGGGGATTTCGGCACGCTCATGAAGTGGGCCGACGAAGTGCGGACCCTCGGCGTCCGCGCCAATGCCGACATCCCGCGTGATGCGAAAATGGCAATGCAGTTCGGCGCTGAAGGCATCGGTCTCTGCCGCACAGAGCATATGTTCTTTGCCGCAGACCGGCTGCCCCATGTGCAGCAGATGATTTTGGCAGACACGACCGAGGACCGCGAAAAGGCCCTGGCCAAGCTCCTTCCCATGCAGCGGTCCGACTTCAAGGGCCTCTTCGAGACCATGGGAGGGTTGCCGGTCACCATCCGTCTCCTCGATCCACCGCTCCATGAATTCCTTCCGAAGCGCGAAGATCTCATGGTGGAAGTTGCCGTGATGCAGGCGAAGAAGGCGCCCAAGGCGTCTATCACCAAGAAGGAAAAATTGCTCCGGCGCGTTGAGGATCTTCATGAACTGAACCCGATGCTCGGCCATCGCGGCTGCCGGCTCGGGATCGTGTATCCCGAGATCACGCGCATGCAGACCCGCGCTATCATCGAAGCTGCCTGCGACCTGGCCAAGAAGGGGAAGAAGGTCATCCCGGAAATCATGGTTCCGCTCGTTGGCATCAAGAAAGAGCTCCAGAACCAGAAGGAAATCATTAAATCCGTTGCCGAGGAAGTCATGAAGAAAAAAGGCGTGAGGATCGACTACCTGATCGGCACCATGATCGAGCTTCCGCGCGCTGCCGTCATCGCCGACGAAATCGCGAAAGAGGCGGAATTCTTCTCCTTCGGCACGAACGATTTGACCCAGACGACCTTCGGCTTCAGTCGTGATGACGCAGGCAAGTTCATCGGCTACTACACGGAGAACAACATTCTCGAAAAAGACCCCTTCCAGACTCTGGACCAGGAAGGCGTTGGCCAGCTGATCAAGATGGGCGTGACCAAAGGGCGCTCCACCCGCCAGAACCTCAAGGTTGGAATCTGCGGCGAGCACGGTGGAGACCCGGCGAGCGTGGAGTTCTGCTTCAAAGCGGGCCTTAATTATGTGAGCTGCTCTCCCTTCCGCGTGCCGATTGCGCGGCTGGCGGCAGCACAGGCCAAGCTCAAGGAAAAAGGAATGGGTGGATCGGTTTCCAAATAGATAACAGTGACATACCAGAGGAACGTTATAAGGGCGGCTGAAAAGGCCGCTCTTTTTTTATCCGATAACCAAGAGGGAACGACGACGCTGGCTCGAACTGTCTATACAGGATGCCCGCTGAATAGCACGGGCATACGAATAATGTCTTATGGCGCAGTTTGCCAGTTTGCTGTTTTGCGAATCGTTTCCCTGGGCAGTGATATACTTTTATTAGAGCATCATCCCTGTAAGACAGTACAGGAGAGGAGGTATGGATCTATGAAACAATTCTCATGCTCAAAGCTTGGAAACAAATGCAATGTCGTGTTGACCGCCCCGACCGAGGAGCGGCTCGTGGAAATGGTTGCGCTCCATTTGCGCGAAGTCCACGGGTTGCTTGAGATTCCGCAGGACCTCATCGGCCGGATTAAACTGAATATGGTCAACCGGTCGATGAAGGACGCCGCTCATGTCGTTGACGGCATTTTCGAGAAATACAACTGCGGAAGCGATCCGGAATGCACGTGGCGCTACATCGCTGAGGCGGAAATGATCCTGACGGGCGATCGATCGGTCCATTCTCGTGAACTGAAAGCTGCCTGATTTAAACAGCGGACAAAGTAGATTGCCGAACAAGAATGTTTCTGCAATTTTAGAGGGTGTGTTCCCGCTGCAGGAAAGGATTGAAAAATGGCCTTCAACGTAAGAATGAAGGCCATTTTTTATGGCGAACTTTTAAAAAAAACAAAAAGAATCCGTCTAGTGCATGGCTCATATTCATTGTGTATGAAATTTTAAATAGAGTGGGTATTTCCGATCAAACTAGCCACCGTCACTATTTCCTTTTTTCTGTCATTTTGGGCAACAGATACTTTCTCTGTCGATTAGTCAGCAGATGTTCCCTCAAGCATCCTCTCAGAACATAGGACATCATGACCGACCAATTTTATAAAAAATCGAAAAGAGAGAGCGGGATTGTGTTCCCGGTGGAATCCTCCATTTAGTCGCTAGATCTTCCATTTCCCACAATGCATGCGTAACCCTTTCAGATAAAAAAAAACGCTTCTGATCATCACACAATGCTGTTCTTATCATATATTTTATGATATATTTTTAGATGAGAATAAATTATTCCTACGAGCTGTTGTTCCTATCCTGCTAAATTCATAAATTTAACCAAATATTCAACAGCATCTACCCTGATCAGACTCATATGAGAATGTTGACATAGACCTGAATCAGGCATATATTGACCAGGAATGCGGCGAATAATATTGTATATTCAAAGCCAGAATTTGCCACTTTTGCACGGAACATTTTTTGGGAAACACCCTTCATTATTGCAAAACCACTAATTGCAAATGGCTCTAAGAGGAGAAGCTCACATGACATCGGATAAGACCGGCACGAAAATGGACTCGGGCCCTTCCTTCCCAATCGTGGGCATCGGCGCATCGGCGGGCGGTCTCGACGCCCTCCAGCGCTTTCTCACCGGCCTTCCGCAAGATTTCGGCTTTGCCCTTGTTTTCATCCAGCACCTTTCCTCGAAACACAAAAGCCTCCTGCAAGAACTCTTGAGCGCCCGGCGTCCCTCTCTAGTGATCCAGCAAATTTCCGACGGACTAAGGCTCCAGCCTGGACGACTTTACCTCGCTCCTCCGGGCAGGGAGGTTCGACTGCGAAACGGCCTTTTTCAGACAACCGTGCATCCGGAAGGTCTCATTCATCTTCCCATAGATGAATTTCTTTCCTCGCTCGCGGAGGACGCAGGCGCGCGGTCCATTGCCGTGATCTTCTCCGGCGCAGGGACCGACGGGGCCAGAGGTTGCCAGGCCGTGCGGTCCGCCAGCGGGACCGTGTTCGTACAGGCTCCCCAAACAGCGGAATTTGACAGCATGCCGCTCGCAGCCATTGCAACAGGCCAGGCGGACGCCGTGCTCTCACCCGAAGACATTGCCGCTGAAATCCTTAAGTTCCAGGGGCTCGGCGAAGCCGCAGTGAACCGTGAGTACTCCATTACACCCGAAGAGTTCGACAATATCTTCAGGCTCCTCCAGGAGAAGAGCGGCTTGCGCTTCAACCATTACAAAAAAAGCGTGGTCGGACGAAGAATCAGAAGACGCATCTCCCTTCAAGGTCTCTCGGTAGTCAAGGATTATCTCGACCTGCTCTCGACCAATGATACCGAGGCCGCGCACCTAGCGTCCGATTTCATGATCGGCGTCACCTCGTTCTTCCGCGACCGCGTGGCATGGAAGGCTCTGAACCGTGAGGCAGTCCGGAAGATCGCGGCTGAGAATACTGACCTTCCAGTACGAGTATGGACGCCTGCTAGTGCTACGGGCGAAGAGGCCTACTCCATCGCCATTATGCTCCTTCGCGAACTCGAACTCGGCGGAAAAAAGCGGGACGTCCATGTTTTCGCGACGGATCTGAACGAAACGGCACTGGAGCGAGCCCGTGAGGGGAAGTATCCCTCAAGCATCGTCGCGGACGTGCCGCGGGAGTACGTCCAGAAGTATTTCACGCCGGTCGATGAAGGCATTTCTCTCGTCGTCAATAAAGGTGTCAGGGAATGCGTGGTCTTCGCCAGGCAGGATCTGTTGACCGACCCCCCCTTCTCCAAGCTCGACCTCATTATCTGCCGTAACTTCCTAATCTACCTGGAGCCCGAGGCCCAGGAGAAAAGCATCTCCCTTTTTCATTACGCGCTTAAAGAGGGCGGATTCCTCTTCCTCGGGAACGCTGAAACTGTGGGCAGGAAGAGCAGACTCTTTCAATCGATTGGCCACAAGCAGTGCCGCGTCTACCGGAAGCTGGAGACGAAGCCGGCATCAAGACTGCTCATGTCGGCCCCTTATGCGGCGGAGCGTCCGGTAGTAGTGCCTGCCAAACCGGCGCAGCTCACCGAGCGGAAACAGTCTTACACGGAAAAAGTCCAGGAAAAATTGCTTCAGGAATACGCACCAGCTGCCCTGGCCATAGATCAGAATTACGAGATCGTCTACCACAACGGCCCTACGAATCGTTATCTCAGCCAACCCCGGGGCGTGCCGACGCAGAACCTTCTGGATCTCTTGCCCCAGGACCTCAGAAACAGGATTCGCGGAGCGGTCTACCGGTCGGGCCGCGAGGAAAAGCCGGTGGCCATCCGAACCAGCTTGGCCGGGGAAGACAACCGGAAACGACAGGTTTCTCTCCGGATCACGAAGATCGCGGAGAACCTGCACATTGTGGTTTTTCAGGAGAAGGGTGCTCGCTTACAGCAGGATGCTGCCGAGCAAGTTGATGCCACCGCCATCGATGATACTGCGATCCATCAGCTCGAAAGCGAGCTGTCGGCCACACGAGTGGATCTTCAGAGCCACATCGAGCAGTTAAAGTCGCTGAACGAAGAGCTCCAGTCCTCGAATGAGGAGTTGCAAGCCGCGAACGAAGAACTTGAAACCAGCAGGGAAGAACTCCAGTCGTTGAACGAAGAGCTGATTACCGTCAACGCGCAGCTCCAGGGAAAGATCGAGGAGCAAGATGTAACGAACAACGACCTGAACAACTTTCTCGCGAGCACCAACATTCCCACAATTTTTCTAGACACTCAGTTCCGCGTAAAGCGCTTCACTCCTGCAATGCTCAAGCTCATTAAGCTCATTCCCTCCGACCTGGGCCGCCCCATCATTGACATGTCCCGGGAAAATCTGGGCCCCGACCTCATCTCCGACGCTCAGTCCGTCCTTGGAAGTCTCGTGCCCATGCGGCGGGAACTTGAGCTAGGTGCAGCCTGGTACATCCGCGCCTTGCTCCCATACCGCACCGCCGATAATCGCATCGAGGGTGTCATCATCACCTATAACGATGTCACGGAACTGAAACGCGCCGAGGCCCTCACACAACACCTAGCCTCTTTCCCCCAACTCAATCCGAATCCAGTCATCGAGGTGAATGCCTCCGGCAACATCATCTTCGTCAATCCGGGCATAGAAAACATTCTAGAAAGCCTGGGCATGGACAAGGGTGAGGTCAAGGCCTTCTTCCCGAAAGACCTGGACGTCATCTTAAAAGACCTGGAGAAGAACAGCGACACTTGCGTCAACCGTGAGGTTACGGTCAAAGGCCGGGTCTTCAGCGAGAACATTCAACTCGTCCCTCAATTTAATGTTGCGCGCATTTACGCCTATGAAATCACTCAGCGCAAGCGGGCGGAGGAAGAGCTTCGAAAGAGCGAGGAGCTTTTCCGTCTGGCGATGGACAACATGCCCGATGCCATCAGCATCTATGATGCTGAACAAAGATACCAGTTTATCAATGCAGCGGGTCTCCGGCGCATCGGAAAACCGCTTGAATCTATTGTTGGACGCCGTATCGACGAGATGTACGACGAAGAGACGCGTAGCGCTTTCTGGCCTGCGTTGATGCGTACCTATGAAATGGGCACACCGCAAACCATCGAGACAAGACTCAAAATGCCCACGGGACAGTACGACCTCATCATGACGTTCGTCCCCATGCTGAAGGACGGACGGGTACACCGGGTCTTGAACTTCACCTTCAACATAACCGAACGCAAGAGGGCGGAAGAGGCTGTACAAGCAAGCGAACAACGCTTGAAGCTGTTCATTGAGCACGCACCTGCGTCTTTGGCCATGTTTGACCGCGAGATGCGCTACCTGAGCGTGAGTCGTCGCTGGATGAGCGATTATGGACTCGGCGAACGAGATTTGCGCGGGCTTTCGCACTATGACATTTTCCCGGAAATCCCTGAGCGATGGAAGGCAATCCACCGCCGCGCGCTCGCAGGTGAGGTGGTGCGCGATGATAATGACCGCTTCGATCGGCTCGACGGATCGGTGCAATGGCTTCGGTGGGAGACGCGTCCCTGGCATGATGCGGCAGGAGATGTCGGCGGCATATTGGTCTTCAGCGAGGATATCACCGAGCGTAAGCGGGCCGAGGAGGCGCTGCGGCAGAGCGAGGAACGTCTGCGCTATCACATCGAAAATTCTCCACTGGCGGTTGTTGAGTGGGACGCCGATTTCACAGTAACGCGATGGGCGGGCGAGGCTGAAAAGATTTTCGGCTGGAGCGCAGCCGAGACGGTCGGCAAGCCCATTATGGACCTGCGCATGATTTTTGAAGAGGACATGCCCATCGTCGTAAAGACCATAGAGAAACTGACCGACGGGATTTCGCGACATGTCGTCTCAACCAATCGCAATTACACGAAAGACGGCAGGGTGATTCATTGCACGTGGTACAACACGGTGCTGCTGGATGCTGCCGGCATGATGAAGTCGGTCATGTCGCAGGTTCTGGACATCACCGAGCGCAAGAAGGCGGAAGAGATACAGGGACGTCTGGCGGCCATTGTTGAGAGCGCGGAAGATGCAATCATTGGTAAGGACCTGAACGGGATCATTCAGACGTGGAATGTCGGGGCGGAGAATATGTTCGGATACAGGGCGGAGGAAGTAATCGGGAAGCCTATTTCTCTCCTGGTGCCGCCGGGGCATACTGACGAGGTTCCCGAAATTCTCGCAAGGATCAAACGCGGAGAATATATCGAGAGTTTCGAAACCGAGCGCATGCGGAAAGACGGAACGATTGTTCCCATGTCCTTAAAGTTCTCCGCAATCAAGGATGCAAGCGGCAGGGTCATCGGCGCATCCAAGATCGCCCACGACATCACCGAACGGAAACGGGCACAGGAGGAACGGGAGACAACGGTGGAATTCCTGCGTCTCGTGAACGAGTGCCGGGAAACATCGGATCTGGTCCGGGCATCAGCGGAATTTTTCCAGCAGCGCTCAGGCTGCGAGGCCGTGGGCATCAGGCTTCACGACAAGCACGATTACCCCTATTTTGAGACACGCGGCTTTTCGAATGAGTTCGTTCAACTGGAGAGCAGGCTGTGCACCTGCGACAAGGAGGGGAATCCCCTCCTGGATAGCGCCGGTAATCCCGTCCTGGCCTGCATGTGCGGCAACGTGATCTGCGGACGGTTCGATCCATCGAAACCTTTTTTCACGAAAAGAGGCAACTTCTGGACCAACAGCACGACAGAGCTGCTTGCAACCACTACGGAAGGGGATAGACAGGCTAGGACACGCAACCGGTGCAACGGAGAGGGGTACGAGTCGGTTGCCTTGATTGGACTGACGCTCGGGGATGAGCGATTGGGCCTCCTTCAGCTGAACGATAAACAAAAGGGACGGTTTACCTTCGAGACGATAACCCTGTGGGAGCGGCTGGCAGACTATCTTGCTGTCGCACTGGCCAAGTTCCGCGCCGACGAGGCGCTGCGGGAGAGCGAAGAGCGGTATCGCAATTTGTTTAATACGATGGACGAAGGGTTTAGCATCATCAAGATGATTTTTGACGCGGAGGACAGGCCCGTCGATTACCGCTTCCTGGAGGTCAATGCAGCATTTGAAAAACAAACCGGGCTTCATGACGCGACGGGGAAATTAATGCGTGAGCTTGCCCCGGCTCATGAGGATCATTGGTTTGAGATTTACGGGAAAATCGCGTTGACCGGTGTACCGCTGCGTTTTGTGAACGAAGCCAGAGCATTGGATCGTTGGTACGATGTTTATGCATATCGCATCGGGAAGCCGGAAGACCGACAGGTTGCAATCCTTTTCAATGATATTAGCAGACACAAACAGGCTGAAGAGGCACTGCATAAATCAAGCAGGACATTGAAGGCCCTCAGCAACAGCAGCAAGGCCGTCATCCGCGCTGAAGACGAAACATCGTTCATGAATGATGTGTGCGCGATTATCGTTGAAGACTGCGGATTCAGCATGGTCTGGATAGGCTTTGCAGAAAACGACGAAGCGAAATCAGTTCGTCCCGTTGCGCACGCAGGGTTAGACGAAGGCTATCTTGAAACACTTCAGATTACGTGGGCCGACACCGAACGGGGCCGGGGCCCAACCGGCACGGCCATCCGCACCGGTAAAGTCGCAGTCTGCCGGAACATGCTGACCGATCCCTCCTTCACGTTGTGGCGCGAAGAGGCTCTTAGGCGCGGCTATGCATCCTCCATCGTCTTCCCGTTAAGGGCCGACGATAAGATGTTTGGAGCGATCACCATTTACTCCAAAGAAGCCGATCCCTTTTCGGAGGAAGAGGTGAAATTGCTTACGGAATTGGCGGACGACTTGGCTTACGGGATCATGACCCTTCGGATGAGAGCTGCACACAAAGCGGCGGAGACGGCGCTGCGGTCGAGCGAGGCGCGATACCGGAACCTCTTCGAGACGATGAGCGAGGGTTTCTCGATCGACGAGATCATCTTGGATGACATGGGAAAGCCTGTAGACCTCCGCTATTTGGAGGTCAACCCGGCGTTTGAGCGTCATACGGGCCTGAAGGCCGCGGACATTGTCGGCCGGACCACGCTCGAGTTGTTTCCAACGGCAGAGCGCGTATGGTTCGAACGATACGGAAAGGTGGCACTCACCGGGGAGTCGGCGCACTTTGAGGAGTGGTTCGGGCCCTTGGGGCGGTATTATGAAGTCAGCGTCTACCGTACCGAGCCCAACCGCTTCGGCGTGGTGTTTATTGACATCACCGAGCGAAAGAAGGCCGAAGCGGATATCTTGAAATTGAGCGAAAACATGGCGGCCAGGAACCTGGAACTTGAATCCGTGAACAAGGAGCTCGATGCCTTCAACTATTCCGTCTCGCATGACTTGAGAGCGCCCCTTCGAACAGTATCGGGATTCTCCAAAATTATATATGAAGATTATGCAGACAAGCTCGATGACCAGGGCAGGGACTATCTTGCCCGTATAAAAAACGGCTCGGACCGGATGACCCACCTTATCGACGATCTCCTGCGGCTGTCGCACATATCGCGTCAGAATGTGGAACGGATGGATTATGATCTGAGCACACTTGCATCCGCCGTTGTAAACAGCCTCCGCGAAGCCGCTCCTGTGAGAAACGCCGAGGTGGTCATCGCCGATGGACTGCGCGCCGTTGTTGATCCCAACCTGATGAAGATTGCGCTTACAAATGTGTTTGACAACGCCTGGAAATTTACTTCGAAGACCGAAAATGCGCGCATCGAGTTCGGTGCCACGGAAAAGGACGCGAAGATCGTTTATTTTGTCAAGGACAACGGCGCCGGGTTTGATCCTGTCTATGCCGAAAGGATGTTTCGACCCTTCCAGCGGCTCCATTCCGAAAAGGAGTTCGAAGGAACTGGAATCGGCCTCGCCATCGTCGAACGAATTATTCGCCGCCACGACGGAAGAGTCTGGGCGGAGGGAGAAACCGGGAAAGGGGCCACGATCTATTTCACACTGGGATAGAAAGCAGGTCCTGAGCAATGAGGTACAATTGATTAACGGGAAAAGATGATGACAATATTTTCGCTACCTGTCAACAGTCCCCGTTATGCAGCTCTCATTCATGGGAGATTATGATGCAACCAACAATCCTCATCATCGATGACAACGAAGACGATGTTCTGCTGACGAGATTCGTGCTAACGAAGACCGGGCGGAATCTCAGGACGGAAGTCGCCTTGAGCGGAGAAGCCGGCCTCGCGCGTATCCGGGGAGGGAAAATGCCGCCAAACCTGATCCTGCTCGATCTGAAAATGTCCGGGATGGACGGCATTGAGGTCTTGCGCAAGATACGCAACGACGAGAGTTTGAGCAGCATTCCGGTGGTCATCGTCACGCATTCCGGTCTGGTATCGGACAAGGAGGCATCTCTCCAGGCAGGGGCAAATAGTTTTATGCACAAGGCGCCAGACCTCGATCAATTCAAGAGGGATATGGAGTGCGTATTAGATTTCTGGTTGGGCACGAATGCGCCTTGTCGGTGACGGAAATAATACGATTTTATCGTTTTAACCCAAATAATAGCTTTTCTCGACGTATTGCAATTGTAGAGCTGATTGATTTCGGAGGAGATACTGGATGTCGTTTGATATATATTAAAAGACGATCCTCCTGAACCGGCTGCACCTGATGGGAATTGAGGATTTCATCTAGAAAATAATTGCAGCACCAGGCCTGATAGGATGTCGATTATGTTCTTTACGGGGGAGAGTCAGGTCCACGATATAATTACGTCACGTATGATTAAAAGGTGACATAGCTATGTTAAGGAAAATGGTTTTTGCGGTAGCGCTGGTGCTTCTTGTTTACACGGGAAATGCGGTATCGGGAGAGGTAGCGGACCTGGTCGTTGACAGTCGGTTTGTAAATGATAAACTCGGCAAACCGGGCTGGGTAATGCTGGATGTACGATCAGGAGAGGAATACAGAGGGGGCCACATCCCGGGGTCCATAAATCTTGGCAACGTGGCGGCCAATGTCTTGCGTGATCCGACGCATCGGGCCTATACAATCATTCCTGCCATAGAGAAGTCGCTGGGCGATGCCGGCATCGGCGACGACAAAAACATTGTTGTTTACGGCAATGCGGCAGACGTATACGATAACGCTGTTACGTTTTGGATTCTGGAATTTCTGGGGTGCAACAGCCCTCAGTTATCCTGTACTGTCCACTATTATGACGGCGGTATCGAACAATGGGAGGCGTATGGTGGGAAATTGGCGGCCGAGGGCTCATTCCTTCCCAAAACGCAATTTAAGGCGCATGTGGTCGCCTCGCGCCTGGCCACGTCCGAAGAAGTGCTGAAAGTCACGAAGGGGCAGGCAAAAGCCGCTCTTATCGACGCGAGAACTGAGGCTGAATACCATGGTTCGGATATCCGATCGCTGCGGGGAGGACACATTCCGGGCGCGGTGAACATTAAGGCGCAGAAGAATTATGATGAGAATGACTATAAGATGTTGCCACTCTCCGAGTTAAAGGCCTTGTATAAGGACATACCAATAAAGGAGAGGGTTATCGCTTATTGCCAAACAGGTACGCGTGCCTCATATACCTATCTTGTTCTCCGTTTGCTCGGTTATGAAAACGTTTCCGACTACGATGACTCATGGATAGTGTATGGGAGCAATGTGAACTATCCGGCTGAAGAGGAGCAGTGGTTCAATTTTGTAGAGGTTAACAAGACTGACAGGGAGGTTAAAGAGCTCAATAAGGAATTGCATGATTTGCAGCAGAGGTAACGGGGACATATCCTCCTTTGTCCGAATTGACGTATATTGGAAGGTGCTCGTCAAACATAATAATCTTTCTATCACTTAACTATTACAAATCTCTTTATCATACTTCATCCATTATCAGGAATATTGGACCCCAGCAACATCGCAGAGCAATTACATTATTCTGTTTCTGGAGCTCTTGCTCGGGCACGGCAGAGAGCAAAAAGAGAGGCTTTCCGAGTTTGTCGGAAAGCCTCTGAATACTTCTACCACAGAGGCAACATATCTATAGTGGCAGAATCGTCCCCCGTGCTCAGGTCAACGATCTGTGGAATCCCGATGGATTTATACAACGGGTTCGATGTCGACCAGCCAACCGCATCAATTCCGTAGAAGGCACCCGGGAGAGGAGTCACTGGAGTACCGCCAGGCAGATCTGTTATTGTGTAGGTACCGCCTGTGACAATCTGGCTATTAATACCGATAGCATCTACGATCATGCCTCCCTGAACGGCAAGGAGGAGGCCGCTATCCATCTTGTTATCCATCATTACCGGATTGTTCAAGACAATAGCACCTGTAATGCTATTGCCCTGATAAGGAGACAGGACCGTCAGCGGAGTCGTGAAAGCAACCGTCGTTGTTGAAGAGCTAACAAGAACGGGCGTACTACGGTCAAACAGAATGGCTCCGGCAACAGCATTGTATCCACCCAGCCCTTCGAACGGCGTGGTGGATGTAAATGCAGAAATGACACCGTTACTCACGAAGTTGCCGACTTCTATTTGATCATTGTTCAGCATGAAGCTCTGTTTGAACCCGCCCCACAAGGGGTTGAAATGCCGGAACCGGATTTCATAGGGGTACTCGCCAGTTCCGGAAAGGGTCTGGTAGAATTGGACCCATGCGCCTGTCGGCGATAGAACCGTTCCGGCGACCGAAAAATCGGGAGTACTCGTCGTCGAGGTACTGATAGTTCCAAGATCCGTGGCGCCACTGAGCGGGGTTGAGTCTTTCGGGACTGGTACCCCCTTAATGATCATGGTCTCGGTGTTCAGACCTCGGATCACGATATCCCAGGTGCTGGTGACCCGAGTCGAAACGGGATAGAGGATATATGAACCGTCCGGCTTGGGAACAGTCCAGCGTCTTATTACATGGAAGGTGTTCGTACTCCCCGAGTCGAGGAGTTCCTCGCTGGTGGCGAGGCGTTCCGCCTTGATCACGAACCGGGCAGCATTGGTGAATGTGCCGCCAGTCGAAAGCTTACCAATAATGGCTCCTGCCTTATCGAGATCGAAATAGCCAAGCCTTGGTTTCAGCACGTAATCCGATCCCTCGTGGAACTCCACAATATCATGACCGGCATCGAAATCAATGGCGAGCTTTAGTGTGCCACCTCTCGCAACCGAGAACGTACCGACCAGCTTGATGCCGTGATCCGCATCCGGGATATACAGAGGATAAGTCGACGAGCCTACAACGACTTCATTGTAATACAGATGGCCACCAGGAGGATTCGAAGTATAAGTCGGCACAAGGAAGATCCTGATCTGCTGATAGTTTCCGATTGGCAACTGGATGTTATTCCAGATAGACTGCATGTTGCCGTTAGCCAGACTCAGAAGATCAAGAGTGACCGGTGTTGACAACGGGTACTTGAGCCAGTCGCTCGCTCGAGGATCAGCAACATCGCTGGTATGAAACCAAACGTCCTTTACTGTAATATACACATGATCAAAATCTCCGGGTGCATCAGTAAGGCTCAACTGTACCGCACCAGTCTGCGCAGAACTTCCGTTTCCGCCTCCACTGCCACCGCACGCCTGTAATGCAATAACTGCCAGAACGACCATAAACAACATCAGAAACTTTGAGCACTTCATACGGAACCTCCTATACTCCATAAATTTTGCATTAGGGTGGATTAAAACATCTCGATACAGCAAAGTAAAGGTAATATTCACCTCCTTCATGGCGATGGTAAATCCCCCTTGACGAAACTAGGCACAATATGCAATACTTTTTTGCATCCTTACCACATGCTGCAGAGGAAGGAATTCGTTACAAGGAAAGGGAGAAAGCTTGCCCATGAACATTCGTTTGTTGCCCGTATTATTTATCGCCCTGCTGTTCATTAGACCGGCCCACGCTGCCCAATCTACGATCACCGAAGCCGACGGCTATTCCTGCATGGGAGATGACAAATCCCGGAAACAGACGGAGCAGGCTGCAATGACTGATGCAAAGAAGAATGCTGCGGAATATACCTCGACATATATCAAGAGCGGAACCCAGGTAAAAGACTTTGCGCTCCAAAAAGATCTGGTTTCGGCCTACGCTAATGCCGAAGTGAATGTTATTGAAGATCTGGATAAAGGATGGTATAAAGACCCCTCCGCCGGGGACTGCTACAAGATAAAGATCAAGGTTGAGGTAATCCCTGACGAAAAGGCAATGGAAACGCTATCCCAGGCTAATGCTGACACGACTGATCAGGGGAATATCAATGTTCCCGTTGCTCCGCCTCCTGTACCTGGTTTTGGACAAATTTCACAGCAAGGAGTCGCCGCTCCTGATGTTGTGGTGGTTCCGAGCGGTGAAACGTATGTATACATGGTTCCGAACGCGACCGGGGTTTATTTTTACGGCGGCTATTGGTATCGGTTTTATGAAGGGTATTGGTTCCGGGCACAAAACTCCGGTGGAAATTGGGACATGGTTGATCTAGCCGTGGTTCCCCATGTGGTAGTGAACGTACCACCGGAATACCCACGCTATTTGCCGGCTGCTTATTACAAAATTCATTACAATGATCTACGCCAGCACTGGCCAGAGTGGGACTACAACCACGAGTGGCACAACCATGACTGGTTTAAAGCAGAAATGAAACCCGATGTCAAAGCTGAAAGGCAAGCCCTCATCAACCAGGAGAGAGCGCGACATCGCAACGAGATGGAACGTGAGCGTCAAATGGCGCAGCAAATATCCCGGCAGCAAGAGCAGCTACATGCCAGGACAGAACGCGAGCATCAAGAGGCAATGCGTCAATCGCAACAGCAAGAACAGAACCGCTTCAAGATGGAACACAACCGTCAAATGGCGCAGCAACAGCTGCAGCGAGATCGTAAAAAGAATCATCAAGGTGAAGGGAAGGGCAAGAAGAAAAATAGCAAGAAGAAAAAGAACAAGCCTAAGCAACAGAAGCAAGATAAACGCGAAGAGGATGCTCCTAGACACTAGAGGGAACAGTTTTAAAATTAATTTACCAAACCTGCTTCGAAAAGCCCCTGGTTTCAACCACGGGGATGTAAGCGGAAATTTTGATCTCCTAGACAACAATGCTATGCGACGGATGGAAGAACATGCGATTGAGGTAAAATAACGCAGATGATGAAACAGGATAACATCGTAGAGAGGGATAAACGATACATGCGCCTGGCGCTCCGCCTTGCCGGGAAGGCCAGGGGCCGGACGAGCCCGAACCCCATGGTCGGTGCCGTGGTCGTGAAAAAAGGCAAAGTCCTGGCAACGGGCTATCACAAAAAAGCGGGAGAGCCCCATGCCGAAGCGATCGCACTCTGGAAGGCTGGCAGGACAGCCAAAGGCGCGACACTCTATGTGACGCTCGAGCCCTGCTCGCACACGAATAAGCGGACGCCTCCCTGTACGCCGCTCGTCATTTCCAGCGGCATTAAACGGATCGTCGTGGCAGCGATTGATCCGAACCCTCATGTTTCCGGCAATGGCATCAGGACCCTACGGAAGGCCGGCATCGAAGTTGCTGCCGGCGTTCTGGAAGCGGAGGCAAAGAAACTGAACGAGGCCTTCATCAAGCACATTACCTCGGGCATGCCTTTCGTCACGCTCAAGATTGCCCAGACGCTCGACGGTAAAATCGCGACAGCGACGGGTGCGTCCCAGTGGATTACAGGCGAAGAAGCACGAAAGGAAGCCCACCGCCTGAGGGATTCTCATGATGCGATCCTGGTCGGCATTAATACCGTCTTGAACGATGATCCTTCTCTGACTACGCGGATACCCGGTGGACGGGATCCTATCCGCGTCATCGTGGATTCAAAACTGAGGACTCCTCCTTCCGCAAAGGTCATTACTCAAAAATCGTCGGCGAAAACCTACATTGCCGCAATTCCGACTGCTTCAAAGGACAAACTCGTCAGCCTTCTGGATGCCGGCGCTGAAATAGTGCTGGCCAGGGCAAAGAGCGGGAAGGTGGACCTGAAGCATCTTATGAAAATGCTCGGAACCTATGGCATCATGTCTGTTTTGATCGAAGGCGGGGCGGAGGTCAATGCCTCGGCCCTGAAAGCGGGCCTCGTCGACAAGGTAGTGATGTTCATCGCGCCCGTGCTCATGACCGGAGCCGATTCCCTCTGTTCGATCGGGGGTAGATCGCCGCTCAATTTGAAGCAATCTATAAAACTCAACCACGTCTCTCTGCGGATGATAGGGAAGGATCTGATGCTTGAGGGGTATATTCGTCCGTAATTGACCTGAGCTGAAGGTGCCGAGCGTTTATCTCTTCTTTTAATTCCGGGCGACGGCCCGGAATCTACCCGTTCATTGCTTGCGAACAAAAAAGCATTAAAATTATATCGCAATCTTATCCTATTTGCGCGAAGGCTGAATGTCCTGCAGGAGATAGTATGCATTGAACGCCAAAAAAATGAGAGCTACGGACTGGATCAATGGCTTCATTCCAAACACCAGGAGTGCTAACCCGACAACCATCGCGACTATCTTCATCCCCGTCTTTACCAAGTTGCTCTTCATGGTTCGGTTCTCCTTATATTTGAATTTTTATATTGTTGTTTTTCACTCTGTCGTTATTTGCTGCCGGCCATCGCTGTCTTTTCCGATGCATGC
>Ga0209415_10002117_pt1 | contig 37505 bp, 27 predicted proteins | sample PeaSoiSIISIP2007_FD_187696 | JGI IMG/M metagenome (GOLD analysis project Ga0209415, IMG submission 187696) | Peat soil microbial communities from Weissenstadt, Germany - SII-SIP-2007 (SPAdes) (version 2) | ecosystem: Environmental > Terrestrial > Soil > Wetlands > Peat | place: Germany...
TTCGACTTTTCAGCTTGCGGAGATTTCACTTCCTGTCCTCCTGTTGAGCGGGCCGAGATGAGCAACAGCGACCCGAGCGCAATTGTGCTCCAGGGTATTCCTAGCATCGGCGGATTATACATAAGTTTCGATTCGAATGGAGAAAACGGCGGGTGGCCCGTCCTATCGCGAAGCGAAGGGCGGGGTCTTTGACTTCTTCTCATCACCAACGCAGAGTGGTCGTATCGACGGAAGGCTGGGCCAGCCCCCCGTAGAAGAGCGGCCCTTCAGGGCCGCGTAAGCCCTCTGAAATCAGCCTGGGCTTTAGCCCCGGCGCCGCAGTAGCGATGCAAGCCGCGAGGCATGACAAGGATTACGCTACCAGCGGCATCGCGGCCCACCCTTGCAAAAAACGCAAGAGCCTGCCCTGAGCGGAGCCGAAGGGATGGGGCAGCCACGTTTCATTATGGGAAAGGAAGAACCGAGCGGGGGGAAGGGTGGACCAGCCCCCGAGGACATCAGCGAGGCGCATCTGTTGGAAGTCCGACGCGACGGAGCAAATCCTGAAAGCGAGGATCGGAACGAATGGAATCCCACAAGGGATACGCCTTGAGCATGGCCATAGCGTCGCGCTCGCGGTAGGCGGTCGCAAGCCAGTTGAACGCTTGATCCTTATCTCCAAGTCCGACATACGTCAGTGCTATCCCTTGCGCGCCGGCCTGCGTCCGAGCGTGGTGCGCGACTTGGGTTGCCAGCATACTCTGCGCTTCGTTTCTCTTGCCGGCGACAGCGTATGCGTAACCAAGCCAGATGCTGTAGCCCTCCTGGTTGCCGGGTATGAGGGCCACGCCTTTCTGCAATTCGGCAACTGCCTGCTCGTACTCTCGCTTCTCCAGTAGCGCCAATCCCAGCATGCTGTGTGCGCCTGAGTAATTCGGATCTAGTTCCAGCACCTTGTGGTACTGCTCGATCGCCTCATCGTAGTGATGCGCCCAGTAATAGGCTCGGCCAAAATCCACGCCGACACGCAGCGAGATTGGATCGAGTTCGTATGCCTTCTTGATCTCGCCGATCGCTTCCTCTGACCGGCCGATTTCAGAAAGCAAAGCGGAATACCACTGGTGTGCAACGGCCGAGTTTGGGTCCTGTGTTACTGCCGCCTGGTATAGCTTCGCAGCCCCGGCGAAATTCCACTCGTATTCTGCCATGATGCCGGCCAATGCCAACCGGCCATCTAACAGCGAATCGTCGAGAGCGAGCGATTTCTCGGCGAACTCTTTTGCCTTGGGCTTGGCCTCCGTTTCTGGCAAAACACCGTAATTGCCCAAGAAGATGTAGGCATAAGCAAGGGAAGCATACGCCTGCGCATAATTTGGATCGAGTGCAATGGCTCTTTCCAAGTACTGGCGGGCATTGGTTGCCGCAGTCCCGGTGCCGCGAGTGAGCCAGTAGCGTCCTCGCAGGTAGGCCTCTCGCGCCTCCGGACTAACCGGCCGTGCATTTTCAAGCCGGGCCCGAACGACCGGGGACATTTCGATACCTAGCGAACCAGCTATGTGGTTCGCCACATCCTTGTGGATGGAGGCGGCTTCCGGCGGGTTGATATCGTAGGCTTGGGCCCAGAGATGAGTCTGGTCGCTGACCCGAATAAGCTGCACCGTTACCCTTATGGTTGGTGAAGCCTGGCGCAGACTTCCTTCAATGACGTAATCAACCCCGAGTTCGCGACCCATTTCGGCGACGGTCTTCGTAGTTTTCTTGTATCGACTCGTCGACGTGCGTGCTATAAGTCCCAAGCGATCGGGGTTCATGCGACCGAGTTCCGTAATGATCTCCTCCGTGATGCCGTCGCTGAGGTAGTCCAGCTCCTCGGTTCCCGTCAGATTGTCCAACGGCAGAACGGCGAGCATAGGACGCCGGGGTTGGCCGTGTCCTTTTAGTCCATAGTTCCAAAGGACATAGACAGCCACTGATGCAATCACAAGAGTGGCGACCGCTATCCATTTGTACTTTGAGGCGAATACTCCCCGTTCTGGAGAGGGCACAACTGCTGGCGCCTGCGTATGCGGCTCAACCGGTGCTACAAAACGGTATCCCTTACGGGGCAGGGTCTGTATATATCGAGGTTCTAACGCAGAGTCGTCCAGGACCTCGCGCAATCTTCTGACGGTGTGGTTGAGGTTGTCGTCGAATTCGACAAACGTATCTGCGCTCCACAGCTTGGCACGCAATTCCCCCCGCGTGACTACTTCACCGGGACGCTCCGCCAAGGCTCGGAGTATCTCGAAGGCCTTCGGGGGCAGAGCTACCTTCTTGCCATTCTGGCGGAGCTCCCCCGACCTGAGGTCTAACTCAAACTCATAAAAACACAAGCGCGTCGGGATGGATGCCGACACGGGCATGACGCCTCCAAGCGGCTTAGAATCTAGCACGAAACGGTTGCCAAGACTGTGATTTGGCTCACGTGGCGGAGTTGGGGTTCTCAGCTACAGGGTCATTCATCCACATTTCATGCGGATTTCAGGCGATGTTCATTGAAAGCACGGCGCTGGCATGAGATGAAAGCCTCGCCGGGCAGAATGCCTGCGCGAAGAACTCGGGAAACTAAGGTCGAATATCGCCGAAAGAGCTCTTCCAGGCCACGCCTCCAAGCGTCGGGGAGGCGGTTCATGCCGGAACCACCTCTCCCTCCCCGGCGGGTATCACCACATCGACCCAAAACAGAACGCCGGCCAAGGGTTCGGAGCAGATTTGCGTAACCATGAGCACGTTATTTAGCAAAGGAGAAATTATGAAAACGTTAAGGCGTTGTTTCTGGGTGCTTTTGTGTTTTGGTTTGATTTCCTCAGTCTGGGCGCAGAATCAAGAAAAAATGACGCGCCCTGGTAGGCACCTTACTCCGCACCATCCAATGGCCAACCTGCTCTCGAAAGCGCGGAGGATGGCTCACCCTGGAAGTTATCTGGCTTCCGCCATTACGGCCGACAAGTCTAGAATTTGGGATCTTGGCGTCTATCCGGGGGGAACCACGGCCGCGTTGCAAAGTATTAACGACTTTGGAGTTGCCATGGGATGGGGCGACGTGCCTATCGAGGGAGGAACCGAACTCCGGATGATAGGCATTCCCCTCTTGGGTTTCAACGCTGGCCAATGGTTTCAAAGCGGTGTCACCGCCGGCGAAGATGACACGGGAGAGGCCGGGGGAATCAGCAATACAGGAATTATCGTGGGCAACATCATGAGTTCAAACGGCTGGCCCGAGGCTTATGCCTGGACGCCCAACCATGCCGGAGTCCACTTGGGAAAATATTCAGACGCTAATGGAACTGATGATGGAAGTATCGCCATCGCGATTAATCACTCGGGCACGTTAATCGTGGGCAATAGCGGCAGGCTCATGCCAGACGGAACCACGCGGGCCATACCGATTGTCTGGACGTCAAGAGTTACCTGGAGCAACGGCCAGCCAACCTTGTCCTGGGAGATGCATGCGCTTCCCACCAGCGGTTTGGAAAATCTGGGAGCGGTTTTCGATGGCATTGCATTGAATGCCTGGGGAGGATGGGGGGTCAATGATCTTGGCCAGATCGCAGGGGAGGGTTGGTTTTATGATCCTGTCCTCGACGAATGGTGGGAAATTGCCGTGGTGTGGACCCCGATAAAAGGTGGCACGGGATGGAAAATCCAACGGCTTCCCATGGCTGCTGGCTTTGACTACAGCGAAACGCTTGCCATCAACGATTTGGGCGAAATTGTGGGCGATGTGTGGGGGTGGACCGGCAATCTTCAGGGTGCCTTTCCTGCTCTCTTTAAACAAGACCCCCGGAAGAAAACATGGTCAGTGAATGTTCTCCCTACCACCTCGCCTGATCTCGATTATGGGTGGAGTATAGCGTGGGGCATCAATGACCTTGGCGACGTCGTCGGTTACTGCTCCGATGAGAATTGGATTGGACACGCCACGCGTTGGAATTCCCATGACCTCAGTTTCGTGATGAGCCTGGGTTCTCCGGGAGACACAAGTGCTGCTTTTGGTGTGAACAACCTGGGCATTGCCGTGGGCGGGTATCAGAATATTGTCTCTTATGATCAGGATGGCAATCCGATTTTTGGCCCCGGGCAAGCGGTTGCCGTCCAATTCCGATAACGGTTTTCGAGAGAATAGCAACAACACAGGATGGCGAGGCTAAGCCCTCGGCGTGCCCGACTGAAATCGCAACGGTTCCGGCACAAATTGGAGCTCACCGGGGGCTGGCCCAGCCTTCCGCCGACACAACCACACCATGGCTGCCCCATCCTTCGCGGTTTTCGCGAAGGGTGGGAGGCTTTGCCTTTCACACTCCGATGCCCTAAACGAAATCTTCCCCAACAATCATCCGTGCTCGAAATCCATTGACTTAAGACCCGTCGCGCCCGACGATAAAGATCTGATTGGAGCAGCTTGAGGCGTTTAGCGGGCGTGACCCTGAGCGCAGTCGAAGGGGGAGCCCGCTGCCGAAATCCTGACCCTGAGCGCAGCCGAAGGAGAATGGATCTCCTCGAAACCGCCCCAAACCATCTCAGCGTTCTTTGACAATTGGAGCAACGAATAGGCGACTGCCGAAATCCAGGAAAAGGCGAAGGTTTCTTCCCCTTGACACGCTTCACCCCACTTCGAAGGCCCACCAAGCCCAAGAAATCCTGTAAGTCCTTATTCCGGAATACTATTGGATATAAGTCCTTTCGATTCAAAGACCGAGTGGAAAAATTCCCGCTAACTCCATGGTTCCAGAAGACCGGGGGGAGGGGGGGGTAGGGGTACTAACCAGTAAACATCCATCCCGAAACGCCGGTTTCTTCCATCTTTCGCACGCGGAGTAATAAGAAAAATTTGCGGGCCTCAATTCCCGCAAAATGCCTACCGCTTTTCGATCACCTTCTTGATGCGCTCAAAGGCCCAGTCAATTTCTTCGCGCGTAATGACCAGCGGCGGCGCAATCCGGATTACGTGGTCGTGCGTTTCTTTGCAGAGGAGGCCTTCTTCTTTCAGCGCCTCGCAGTACGGACGCGCCGGGCTGTGCAGTTCGATGCCAATCCAGAGGCCGCGGCCGCGCACCTCCTTCAGATCGGGACTGCGCAAGGTGCGCAGTTTCTCCAGGAAGTAGCCGCCCAGTTCCGCCGAGCGCTCGGGCAGTTTTTCTTCGATCAGCACGTCGAGCGCCGCCCGCGCCACCGCGCAGGCCAGCGGATTACCGCCGAAGGTGCTGCCGTGGTCGCCGGGACGAAAAACGCCAACGCCCAGAATCTCCTTGGACGCGAGCACCGCCGAGACCGGATAGAAGCCTCCGGCCAGCGCTTTGCCAATGATGACGGCGTCGGGCCGGATGCCTTCATGCATGTAGGCGAACAGCTTGCCAGTGCGGCCGAGGCCGGACTGGATCTCGTCGGCAATCAGGAGCACGCGATTTTGCTTGCATATTGCCGCCGCTTCTTTCAGGAATCCAGCGGGCGGAATCACGATGCCGGCTTCTCCCTGAATGGGCTCGACCAGAAAGGCGCAAGTGTTCGGAGTGATCGCAGCGCGCAACGCAGCCGCATCACCGTAGGGAATAACCTTGAAGCCGGGCGTAAACGGGCCGAAGCCGTCTCGATACTGCTCGTCGGTCGAGAAGCTGATGATGGTCACGGTGCGTCCGTGAAAATTGTTGGCGCACACGATGATCTCGGCCTTATTGTCCGGAATGTCCTTTACCTTGTGCCCCCACTTGCGGGCGGCCTTGACCGCGGTCTCCACAGCTTCGGCGCCGGAGTTCATGGGCAGCGCCATATCGAAGCCGGCGAGCTCATGCAGTTGCTGGAGGAGCAACGGCAGCTGGTCGTTGCGGAACGCGCGCGAAGTAAGCGTGACTTTGTGTGCCTGATCTACCAGTGCGTTGAGGATCTTGGGATGGCAGTGTCCCTGGTTCACCGCGGAATAAGCGGCCAGGCAATCCAGATACTTTTTGCCTTCGACGTCATACACCCAGCAGCCTTGGGCGCGGTCAATGACCACATCGAGCGGGTGGTAGTTATGAGATCCGTATTGTTCTTCGAGCTGAATGAATTCCTGGGTCTGGTTCTTTTCTTCGATGATCGGCATGTGGGCTCTCTTCTCTTCTCCTTACATATTTTAAGCTTTCGGGGTCAGTTTGCGGTGGTCGGGAGTCAGCACTCTCACGCGAGGTCCGCTTCACTTTTCGCCAAAATTCCCGCTCCGGGAATTCCCTTTCATTATTTGCTCTCCATAGCTAACCGGCCTGTGATCCAAATCACACTCAAGCACCGGTGATGACGGACGATTATTCGTCAGGCGCGCCTGCTCTTCGTCAACCCAACTCAGCGGAGGGTGATCGCGGTTCCATGTTTGCTTGCTAACTCCCTGTGACTACAGGTTGGAAGCTTCTAATGGATCGGCCCACGCTTCGGCCTTTCGCGTGCTATTGCTTCGATACTCTCTGGCCGAAGCTTCACAGAGAAGACTGGACCCAGCCCATGCTGCACAAATGCGCCAACCCTGCATGCACGGCTCCCTTCCGTTCCCTTCGCGAAGGAAAGTTGTTCCTTGCTGAAACTTTTCCATCCGACCCTAACGCCAGTTTCGACGGAAACCGGCGGAAGGTGCGTCGGCGCGAGCATTTCTGGCTCTGCGATGTCTGCTCCGCCCAGTTCACGCTCCATTTTGACGCCAACCTGGGGATGCTGACCGTCCCCCTCAGCAACCGCCCAGCTCCGCGCTTTCTGACGGGCGCCGCTGCCGTGGCTTGATTGTCAAGAAGGGCTGTGATGGATTACTCGATCAGAAAACGTACGCCTTGCTCGGTTTGCGGTCTCGACACTCTCCGCCACACCGGATGGTTCGTGGTGGCCGAGAACCGCTGGCTTGACCGTCTCAAGATCCTCTCCTGGCATCCGATGCTCGCCCGGCAGAAAGACGTGCAGAGCGTGTGCTGCGGGCAGCATCTCAAAACGCTGATCACCTACTGGCTGACCCAGGCCAGCCTCCGCCTTCCCCCAACACATCGTCTTCCTCGGCCCAAGGCCAGCGGTCCGACTCTAATCGATGACGATTTCGGCTTGGGCCCGGTGGGCCAACTGGTCGGCGAATTAGCGATTCATCGCGAGTCCTTTTCCCAGGTATGGTCAGGTTCGCCCGCAACTCTGGAATGCATCCTCGACGCCCTCGTCACCATCGGAACTGAAAACAAACCGCACGCAATGGAGTTCCAGCTCTTCGACCCACCGGAGTCCTGGCACGGACTGTCCCTCCAATAAAGCGCCGGCAGAGTCTAGCTCTGCCGGCGCTCCCGCCACACTCGCCAATCTTTCTCCATCGCGTCCGCCATCGCCTGCGCTGCTCCCGCCAGCCAGTTCCCTTTTCGCTTGCGCAAGTCTTTCAGGATTGCCCGGCGCTTTTCTTCCGTTCCCAGATGTATATTCGCCGTCTCTCGCCCCATTGCCTCCAGCAGCCGACACTCGCCCCGGCTGGTTGCGAGCGCATCCAGCTCGATGCGCGAGCAATGTGGGGACAGGCGCCGCACGATCCAGTGGCCCCGCATCTGCACATATGGATCGGGACAGCGTACCGCCCGCCGCAGGATCGCACCGTACAAAATCTCCACTGGCGCTCGCTTCGGATTCAGCCAGTGCAATGCCGATGGCAACAAAGCCTTCGCTTCCCGCGCCACGCGTCCGCCTTTCCACTCCGCGATCGCCACCAGGCGCACGTGTCCAAGGCTTCCGAGGCCAGCGACTCGCCGCGCCAGCCGGTAGGGCAGGCGGGGTTCGGGGAGCAGATGCTCGATCGCCTCGCGCGCGCTCTCCGGTATTTCTCCCTTGGCCGCCGGAAGACGATCCATTTTTTGCCAGAACACAATCGGATCCCGCAACTTGCTTTCTGCGATCGCCCGCAGCCATTCATGATTCTCGCCCAGCACAAACGGGCGCCCACCCTCCTCCATTCCTTGCTCGTATCCAGCCAGAACGGCCGCCGCCGATTCTTTCGGCTTCATGGTCAGATGCTCTTCGCGAGCGGCCACCAACGCGCTCGCCGCCAGCCGCACCAGGTCCATGGTGTAGGGATACACACAGGCCTCATCAAAATCGTTGACCCCCCAGACCAACCGCCCATCGGTGTCTCGCCAAGTGCCGAAGTTTTCCACGTGCAGATCGCCCACGGAGAGAATGTGCGGCACTCGGTCCAGGTCCGCACACACCTCGGGCCACACCTGCACCCAGCGATAGAAAGTCGCGCGGAAGAACGGAAAAAAGGCCGATACCATCTGCTCGTGCTTAAAGCGCAGATCAGGCCCGACAATTCGGATGTGCTGCCCCAGCCAATCCTCAAACTTCTTTGTCGCCTTAACGATGTTCATGGTCGGCTTTCATAATCGGCTAACAATAAGAAGGCAACTGCACGCTGTCAAGACAGATGGAACCTCGCAGTGTCTCCTGCTATGATTTGCGGCGCCCATGATTCTTAGTTTCTGGCCACCTGCAAGTGCCGAGCTAAGCTCGGCGGGACAGCCGAAGGCGGCTGTCTCTACGCGACTTGCTATCGCTGTGGCCATTCTCGCGCCACTTGCGATTTCCTCGAGCCTCAGCGCGCTCCCTGTCCCGAAAACGCAGCCACCCGCCCTGCACCCCGTCCGCATGATCCAAGAATCGATTCCCATGGCCGACGGCGTCCATCTCTCCGCCACGCTCTACATGCCCGGCGACGCCAAGCCCGGCGAAAAATTCCCCGCCCTCCTCGAATATCTTCCCTATCGCAAAGACGACGCCACGGCCGCCCGCGACTATCCGATTCACTCGTGGTTCGCCGCCCGCGGATACGTCAGCGTGCGCGTCGATATCCGCGGCTTCGGAGCGAGCGAAGGCGTGCCCACCGACCGCGAATATTCCGAGCAGGAACAACTTGACGGCGAACAAGTCATTGCCTGGCTGGCCGCTCAACCCTGGTCGTCCGGCAAAGTGGGGATGTTCGGCATTTCCTGGGGAGGTTTCAACTCCATTCAGATGGCCATGCGTCATCCGCCGGCGCTCAAAGCCATCATGGCGGTCGATGCTACCGAACAGCTCTTCCACGACGACATCCACTACATCGACGGCATGATGCACTTCGACGAGTTCGAACTCAACATGGACCTTGCTCCCTCTATGCCTGGTGCCCCCGACTACTCGCTCGATGAAAAGATCCTCGGTCCACGCTTCGAATCCGCGCCCTGGTCCCTGCTTTATCTCAAGCATCAGCGCGACGGCGATTTCTGGCAGGCTCCCGTCCGCCCGCTCAGCGAGATCAAAATTCCTTGCTTCCTGATTGGAGGCCTGCTCGACGGCTACCGCGATTCCATCCCGCGCATGTTTCAGCAAGTCAAAGCGCCGCTGAAAGCGATCGTGGGCCCGTGGAATCACACTTTCCCAAACGATGCCGAGCCCGGCCCGCAAATCGAATGGCGAGATCAAGCCCTGCGCTGGTGGGATTTCTGGCTCAAGAACCACGACAGCGGAATCATGCAAGAACCTCCACTCTCTATTTATATGCAAGACTGGCACCCACCTGATCCTCACCTGAAAACCGTGCCGGGACGATGGCGCGGCGAAATTGGCTGGCCGCCAAGGAACGTGGCCAACACAACGCTCTATCTCTACGATACTCACGGCCTCTACACCGACCCCGCCAAGCCCGCGGTCCACGAACTCCGCTACGTCCCTTCGGTTGGTGTAGAGGCTGGTTTCTGGTGGGGAGAGCTGCTGACCGACCCGCGCCCCGTTGACGCCTACAGCCTCAGCTACGATTCGGCTCCGCTCAAAACCGACCTCACCATCCTCGGACGCCCCCACGCCTTGCTTGAAGCAAGTTCCTCCGCCCCGTTAGCCGACTGGTTCGTCCGCCTCTCCGACGTAGCTCCCGACGGCACTGTCACCCAAGTCACCGGAGCCGGACTCAACGGCGCGCAGCGCGACAACGCCTCCGACCCCAAAGACCTGGTGCCCAGCCAGGTCTACCCGCTCGATATCGAAATGCACCTCGCCACCTGGACTTTTCCCAAGGGCCATCGCATTCGCCTAGCGGTTTCGAACGCGCTCTGGCCCATGGTCTGGCCAACGCCGTATGCGATGACCACCACCCTGCAACTGGGAGGCGACACCGGATCACGCCTGACCCTGCCGCTCGTCCCACCCTCCATGTATGCTGCTCCCCAATTCGCGCCGCCAGAGCCTTCCGAAGCGCGCCCTGACTTTCAGTCCGTCGGCTTCCCTTGGCCCGGCGATTGGAAAACCGAGCGCGACGAACTCAACGGAAAAACAAAAGTGACGTGGACAGGAAAGTCCGAAGAAATTTACCCCTGGGGAAAGGAATCGGACTTCGAAGGCATGATCTACGTTGCCGATGACAATCAGCCCGAAATCAGCTCCGTTCTGGCCGAAGCCGAAATCGTGATGGCCCTGAAGCAGCAGACGCTAACCTGGCAAGGCCACCTGACCCTGACTAGCGACGCCCAGAACTTTTACTACAAGTACACCCGCCAGCTCTTCAAAGACGGACAGCCCCTGAAACAAAAGACGTGGCAAGAAACCGTCCCCCGTGACCACCAGTAAATCCGGTTGCACTTGCTTTTCGCCCATCTTCAACCAATTCCAGTTAGTCCGGTTTCGGACTTCTGCACCAATAGCAGATTCTCCCAGGTACCTCGGTTACCTTCTATTCCTTCTGCATTACGAGGTAGGCTGGTTGCGAGGTTAAACATGCGACGCCGTGCGGCAGCCGCACTCCTGGCGGTACTTCTGGGAGCGGTCGCCTTCTCCCCATCCTCGGCTCCTGCCCAGAATTCTTCCGCTCAAGAACAGCCGGAAGGAAAACGGAAGATCGTGAACCGGGTGATCCCAGCCTATCCGGACCTAGCCCGCAAAATGCAAATCCGCGGGATGGTGAAGGTGGCAGTCTCAGTTGCGCCCAACGGAAAAGTGACGACGACTCGGGTACTGGGCGGCAACCCGCTCTTGGCGAAAACCGCGGTTGATGCCATAGAACAATGGAAATGGGCACCGGCTGCACAGGAAACCCAAGAACTCATCGAACTCAATTTCCTTCCTGACTAACAACACCGAATTCTGTCTTCTCTCATGTCATTTGGCATTCTCAATCAGAGTCTCGGGAGGTCCATTTTCGTACTTCATGCCAAAGGCGAATTCGTCCTGTTACTTCGGTTACCTTCCGTCCGTTCCGGATTGCAATTAGGCTGACTGCGTGAAGGAGTTATCCATGCGACGCCCCGTTGCAGCCGTGCTCCTGGCACTTTCTTGTGGAGTGATCGCTTTGGGAATGACCGTTTTCTCCCCATCGTCTTCTCTCGCCCAAGAAGGGTCGGATACGCAGCGAAAGATAGTGAGCAGAGTGGTCCCAGAGTATCCCGAGCTAGCCCGCAAGATGCAAATCACTGGAACGGTCAGGGTAGAAGCCTCGGTAGCGCCCAACGGAAAAGTGAAGTTCACCGAAGTGCGTGGTGGCAGCCCTGTCCTGGTAAAAGCCGCGGTCGATGCTATAGAAAAGTGGAGATGGGCGCCGGCTGCGCAGGAAACCAAAGAACTCATCGAACTCAATTTCCATCCCTAGGAGTCTGTGGCGTAGGTTTGCGGAGAAACTACTGCGCACACGCCGCCGCCCCAGCCGACTTATAAACTTTTCCGTCCTTCATCACAAACTCGACCCGTTCGAGCAAACTGATATCCTTCAGCGGATCTCCGCTCACGGCAATCAAATCCGCATACTTTCCCGTCTTGATCGACCCCACTTCATTGGCATGTCCCAGCAGATCCGCCGCATTTGAAGTCGCTGCCTGAATGGCCTGCATCGGCGTCATTCCGTACTTCACCATGAAGGCGAACTGTTTCCCGCTCGTCCCGTATGCGCATACGCCGGCATCGGTGCCGAAGGCCATCTTGACGCCCGCGCGCACTGCCTTCCCGAAATTCTCGCGCTGGATTCTCCCCAGTTCGGCATCGTGCTGCAGGAAATCCGCCGGTGTTTCCCCTGTTATTCCTCCCGCCTGGATGCATTCTTCGTCATAAATATCCATATCTAGATAGGTGCCGCGCTGCTTGGCCAGGGCAATGAGATCGTCATCGAGCATCTCCGCGTGCTCAACCGAAGCCGCGCCTGCCAGAATCGCATTCCGGATTCCTTGCGCCGCATGAGCATGCACGGCTACGCGCAACCCGAAGTGGCTGGCTTCATCCACTCCTGCCTGCAACTCCTCTTCAGTAAACTCGATCGACGCCGGATTACTTCCATGCGTCAGCACGGCTCCCGTGGACAGCATCTTGATCAAATCCACTCCGTCGTGGGCCAGCAGGCGGACTTTCTGACGCACTTCCCACGGACTGTTGGCCTCGCCGTAATGCAGGTCCCAGGGTAATTGAATGTCGGGAGCCTGACCCGTCATGGCCCCGGCGCCGCCCGTAATGGTGATGTAAGCCCCCGCGACGAACATGCGCGGACCGATCACATCTCCGCGGGCAATCGCATCGCGCAGGGCTATATCGTTCAAAGCCCGGTATGTCCCCACGTCGCGCACCGTGGTAAACCCCGAAAGCAGCATCGCCCGCGCATTGGGAACCGACTCCAGCGCGATCTGCGACGCTGTTTTTCGCAGCACATTAAACGGTTCCGCGTCACTCTTCCCATCTGCCACGTGGGTATGACAATCAATCAGCCCCGGCAATACCGTCTTATCTGAAAGATCAATCACCTTGGCATCGGGTGGCAGCGCCAGTTCTTTCCCCACCGCTTGGATCTTGTCTTCCTTAATTAGGATTATCTGATTGGTCAACACGGTACCCGAATCCGGATCAATCAGGCGACCGGCCCGAACCGCTGTCACCTGCGCCAAAGCGAATGGGCAGAACGCCAGCGCGACTACCAACAGAGTAGTTTTCTTCACGAATACCCTCTCGTCTGAAATACATCAGCCAAGTCAGCCCGCTCTCAGAGCGTGTGTAGAACCCGGTCGTCCCTCCGGGGCTGGATTCTCTGCGACCACGGCGGTTCAATTTCAGCCCTAGCCGGCGAACACTTCTCGTCCCAGTCCACTCTTCAAATCCGCCGCCAAGAGCTGATGGAACAACTGTTCCCCGGCTTCCCGCCGCACCGAGAGCCGTCCTGCTCCGTAAGCCCGTGACTTCAGCCCCCTCTGGACCGCCTCGCAAATCCCTAAATCTTCATCCTGCACACGATTCCCTACCGCGACACTCGACTCGTTGTAGGCCCGCGCCGTCTCGCTTACATCGCTAAAGTAGAAATCAAAAACCACCCGGCAATGATCCACATCAATCGGGATCACGAGATTTGTATCCAGATAGCCTTCGTAGCAGTTGAACATAACATTCGGGTGCAGCCAGAAATACCATGCCCGGTTGCCCTTCCGCGTCGTGCCTGTGGCTGCATCCTCATCCGAACTCACCATTGGACTCGACTGCAGGCAATACCGGTCTTCATTCTCGATGGTGTACTGTTTGTAATCCAAAACCGAACTAAGTCCCTTATGCAAATGCGGAACGTGATAGCCCCCATCCAGATAGTTATCGACAAACACTTTCCAGTTGCAGTGGATGTCATATCTCTTACTCGTAAAGTAGTGCAGCTTACTCAATCCCAGTGGGGCAGCGCGCTTCACCAATCCACCCAGAAACTCCGCCAGCGGAGCCGCTTCGTCATCGAGGTTCACAAAGACGAATTTCTCCCAGGGTTCCACCTTCACCGGAACCAGACCATTGTCCTTGCGGTCGAAGTTCTTGACCCCGTCGAATTCCGGCATCCCTTTGAGCGTTCCATCCAGGCCGTAATTCCATCCGTGATACGGACAATGCAAGATCGAAGCCTGCCCACACGGCTCGGTCACTACCGCGGCCGCATGATGGCGGCACACGTTATAGAACGCCCGCAGGACGCCATCGCTGCCGCGGACTGCCACCAGCGGCTCGCCCGCCACGGTCGCGGTCACAAACTGTCCTGGCTTTTCCACCTGATCCACTCGTCCCATCACCTGCCAAGTCCGCGAGAACACGGTCTGCCGTTTCCAGTTCCGCAATCCGCGCATCCACATACCAGGGCGCTGGAATTGTCGATGCCTCCGTGAGCGGAGCCGTCTCGTCATAACTGGCCAGAATCTGCTCCACGGACATTCCATTCGTCTTGCCAATGCTCATGCTTTCTTCCCTCTGACTTGTACTTTGTCGGATCCAATTGCCCGCCGCAGCAATTCGACAAACTGCTCGATCCGCGCTTCTTTCTCCTCCGGAACCGGTCCCGACTTCCGAAATAGCCCCGGATCCAACTCCTCGGTAAGCAGCGCATCCTGAAACCGGTCCATCGTCCACTCCAGGATCGATCCGATCATATCCACATCCAGATCCGTCCGTAGTTCTCCCCGGTTGACTCCGAAACTGACAAACTCACCCCAACCGTAAGGATCCTCCGTGACCAGGAAGCGGTTGATCTCGCGCCGCAGCGCCAGGTCCGTTCCGTAATTACCCACCAGATAAATTCGGTATGACGACCAGTTATCCCGCACCATGTTCTCCGTACGCCCCAGCCAGTAACGCAGCACTTCAAAGAATCCCCGCTCCAGCACTGCCGCCGGAGCCTCCATATATTTCGGAAACGACTGCACAGCTTTTTTGTATGCCTCGAAGAACAATCCGTCCTTGCTCTTGAAGTGCTGGAACACCGATCCCTTGGCAATTCCCAATTGCGCTGCGACATCTTCCACTCGCGCCGCGCTATACCCGCGCTCGGCAAAATGCCGAATCGCTACCTCCACAATCCGTGCCCGCTTCGCTTCCGAGCGTGGACGCGGCTTCCCGTCCCGTCTCATTCGCGCCGGTTTCGCCAGACTGTTCGCTATTCCTTCCATGGCCCAATTCCTCCCAGGTTCTTTGACCTTCGGTCAACGAACGATACAGCAGGGGCAAAGCATTTTACAATGGCTTTTTGCAGGGCTTTTCGTTACTTTCTTTCCCCGGAGTATTTTTGCTGTTTGACCATAGGTCAGCCGCATGTTGAACCGTTCTAACTCAGTTTATGACGCCGTCATAATTGGCGCCGGCCACAATGGTCTGACCGCTGCCGCTTATCTGGCTCGCGCCGGATACTCCACCCTCGTCCTGGAACGCCGCGACATCGTCGGCGGATGCTGCGTCACCGAAGAAATCGCTCCCGGCTGCCGGGCTTCCACGACTTCCTACATCGCCAGCATGCTGCGCCCGGAGGTCATCCGCGACCTTCGTCTTGCCGATCACGGACTGCGCATGCTCCCTTGCGATCCGGCGCTCCAAGTTCCCTTCCCGGACGGCCATCTCGTTTCCTGGTGGTCGAAGCGCGAGCAAGTGGTCGAAGAACTCCGCAAGATTTCACCTAAGGACGCCGAAACTTTCGTCCGCGTCGACGATCGCCTCAAGAAATTGGCTCGCTATCTGCAACCGTTTTTTCTCGAGCCTCCGCCCGAACCCGGCACCCAATCTCTTGACGGATGGGCTGACCTGTTTCGCACGGGCAAACGCTTTCGCGGAATCTCCTCCACCGAGATCTCGCAACTCGTCTCATTTCTGACCGGCAGCCTGGGTGATTTCCTCGACCGCAATTACGAATCCGAAAAAGTAAAAACGCTGTTTCTCGCCAACAACGTCTACGGCAAACATGGAGGCCCATACCAGCCCGGCACCGCACTCGGCCTGCTGTTCCACTTGCTCAGCGGCGGCGAACACGAGCAACAAGGTTTCTACGGCCACGTTATGGGCGGCATGGGCTCCATCACCGGCGCCATGGCGAAAGCAGCCCAAGCCTTCGGAGCCGAAATTCGCACCAGCGCCCCGGTTCAGCAGATCGATTCGCGCGGGGGAAGAGTGAGAGCGGTAGTGCTCGACGACGGCACGGAAATCCGAGCCCGCGTCGTACTCTCCAATGCCGATCCCAAACGCACCTTCCTCGGGATGGTCCCAGAACGCGATCTTCCTGCCGATTTCGTTCACGCCATTCGGGGCATCAAAATGGACGGTCCCTGCGCCAAGGTCAACATGGTTTTGGCCGAAGAGCCCCGCTTCACCGGCACGCCCGCGAGTTACGACCGGCAACAGCGCTCGCTATTCACCCTGGTGCCCTCGCTCGAATTCGCCGAGCGCTGCTACGACTTCGCCAAGTTCGGAGAAATCCCTGAACAATTGTGGGTCGATTGCGTCATCGCTTCGAATGCCGACCCGTCCCTCGCGCCTGCCGGCAAGCACGTCATGACCTGCTTCGTGCAATACGTCCCCTACAAACTTCGCCAGGGGATGTGGGATGAGAATCGCGAATTGCTGGGCGATCGCGTAGTGAAAAAGATCTCCGAATACGCGCCCAATGTTCCAACTGCAATCGTCGCCCGCCAGGTTCTCACGCCGCTCGATCTGGAACGCACTTACGGGCTCACCGAAGGCAACATCTTCCACGGCGATTTGAATCTCGAGCAATTATTTTTCAATCGCCCGGTTGCTGGGTGGTCGCAGTACCGCACGCCCATCGCCGGCCTGTACCTATGCGGCGCTGGAGCTCATCCCGGCGGCGGCGTTACTGGAGCCCCCGGCCACAACTCGGCTCACCAGGTTTTGCGGGATTTGAAGAAAGGTAAATTCAAAGAGGCGGTCGCATGAGCACGAACGGCATCCCCAAAACCGCCGACTTCATTATTCTTGGGGCGGGTGTCATGGGCGCTTCCACCGCCTTCCATCTCGCACAGCGCAACGCCGGACGCATCGTCGTGCTCGACAAAGACCACGCCGGAAGCGGGGCGAGCGGACGCTCTTCGGCGTTGGTCCGCATGCATTACAGCTTTCCGCCCGAAGTTCAACTCGCCCTCATCAGCCTGAAAGTCTTTCAGCACTGGCGCGACATCGTGGGCGAGCCCGGTGAATTTCGCAAAACCGGATTCGTCCGCATTGTTCACCCTGGCGAATCCGAAGCGCTGAAACAGAATGTGGCCATGCAAAAGAAGCTTGGCGCCAAAGTCGAGCTCATCGGTCGCGATCAACTGCAGAAACTCGAGCCCGACTGGAAGGTTGACGACGTGGAATTGGCCGCCTATGAACCCGATTCTGGGTACGCTGACGGCAACGTTGTCGCCAACGATTTCCTGACCCGCGCTCGAGAATCAGGGGCGACCTATCTTTCTAAAACTCGCGCCACCAGTTTTCTGATCGAAGCTGGACGCATCCGCGGCGTCGCAACCGATCATGGCGAAATCCACGCCCCCGTAGTTATCGCCGCGACCGGCCCCTGGACTCGTCCCCTCTTCCAGTCCACCGGCTTTGATCCGCCGATCGAAACCGAATTTCATCAGGTCGCCATCCTTAAGAATGCGCCGGCCATGAAGCCCGGCGCGTCCTGCATCGACTCCGTCACCGCAACCTACTTCCGGTCCGATGGCAGCGACAAATTTCTGGTCGGCGACTTCTACGGCAAGCGCCCCATTGACCCCGACAACTTCCCCCAGCGCCCTTCCGAAACCGATCTGGAAGAAATCATCGATCGCGCAGCCCGCCGCGTCCCGAAACTTGAGAACGCCGAGGTCATGCGAGGCGTAACCGGCGTTTACGACGTAACTCCGGACTCGCGGCCGTTGCTGGGCCGCGTTCCTGGGATCGAAGGCTTATACCTATGTGCGGGCTTTTCCGGCATGGGCTTCAAAATTTCCCCTGCCGTGGGCTTGGTAATGTCTGAGCTGATTCTCGACGGCGAAGCAAGTACAGTAGATATAACTCCGTTCCGTCCCACCCGATTTCAGGAGGGTCACCCGATCAAGGCAGATTTCGAGTACAAAGATGACTAGCTGAAGAATGCAGCGACAACGCTGCCGAGCTTTGCTCGGCTTGGACGGGCGAGACGCCCGTCCCCACACTTGTCATAGTCCGTTCTTCGAAAGGAGATTCAAAATGTCCGAAACCGCCCAACAATACACCCAGCGCATCCTGGCGAACGCCGAGGGACAAGACCCGCTCAAACTTCAGGCCGCCACCCCGAAAAAACTAGCCCGCCTCATCAAAGGCGTCCCCACGGCCAAACTTCGCAAGCGTCCCGCACCCGATAAGTGGTCCGTCGCCGAAATCCTGGCCCACCTGGCGGACGTCGAAATCGTAATCGGATGGCGCATGCGCTCCATTCTCGGGGCCCCCGGAACCCCCGTCCAGGCCTATGACCAGAACGCCTGGGTCATTGCCGGACACTATGAAAAACGCGACCTCCGGGAATCCGTCGAACTGCACCGCGTCGTGCGCGAAGCCAATCTCGCGCTCTTGAAATCGCTCTCTCCCGATCAATGGAAGCTCTACGGGCAACATGCCGAACGCGGCCAGGAATCCATCGAGCACATTGTCCGCATGGTGGCCGGACACGATATCAACCACATCCGACAAATCGAGCGCATCCTAAAACCGACGAAATGACCGCATTCCACATAGGAGCAACTATGCCCAAACAAGGTATTCTCGAACGCCTGAAGAAAGGCCCAGTTCTGGGCGACGGCGGCTACTTACTCGAACTCGAAAAACGCGGATGGGTTCGTCCCGGTCCCTTCACTCCCGAAGTCGCCATCGTCTATCCCGACGCTTTGCGCGAACTGCACATCGAATTCCGCGAAGCCGGGGCCGAAGTCCTCCAGGCATTAACCTTTTACGCCAGCCGCGACAAACTAGCCACGGTTGGCCTGGAAGACCGCGTCGAAGATATCAACCGCTCCGCCGTCCGCGTCGCCAAAGAAGTAGCGGGAGACCAGTGCTTAGTTGCCGGCAATCTAAGTCTGACCTGGATGTACGAGCCGAACAGTCCCTCGGCCTCCGACCGCGTCCGGCAAACTTTCGACGAACAACTCAAGATCCAATGTGAAGAAGGCATCGACTTCATCATTGGCGAGACTTTTTCGTGGCTGGGCGAAGCACTGCTGTGCGTGGAGCGCGCGAAGAAAACTGGGCTTCCTGTCATGGTAACCATCTGCTTCGAAAACAAAGATGAAACTGCCGAAGGCATTAACGCTGCCACCGCGGCCAAGACCCTGTTCGATGCCGGGGCCGACATCGTAGGCATGAACTGCCTCCGACCGCCGCAACATATCCTTGGCCCCATGGAAGAAATGCGCAAAGCTGTGGACGGCTATTTGGCCTGCCAGCCCGTAGCCTATAACACGCCTAACGACAAGCCTGACTTCACGAGCCTCCCGGAATTTCCCTACGCCCTTGACCCACTCCAGTTAACTCGCAAACAAATGGGCGACTATGCGCTGCAGGCCAAAGAAATCGGCATCAACTACATAGGCTCCTGCTGCGGATCGGTCGCCATGCATGTAAGAGAGATGGCGAAAGTGCTGGGAAAGCTTCCGGCCGAAAGCCGGATCTGGAAAAAAGGCGGAGCGAAGCCCATGTCAGCGTATGAGTATTACGACCATGACCAAATCAGCGTGAAATGAGACGTGACGGCTGCCAAAATTGCAGAGGTCAGAGGTCAGATTGCAGAGGTGAAAACCAAACCGGCCTACGGCTCGGCCAGTTCCTGAACGGGTCTCATCAATGGCGGGGCCGCCGGCTTCTTGGCGCGTGTGGTGGTGATCACAATCACGCTGACCAGCACCAGAAACGTTCCGACTAAGGTTCTCGGACCAATCGTTTCGCCTCCCAAGAAATACCCGACAAGGACTGCCACGACTGGATTGACGTAGGCGTAGGTGCCAACTTTCGTCGGCGATTCATGATGGATGAGCCAGACGTAGGCGGTATAACCCACGATGGAGCCGGCCACGATCAAGTAGGCGAGCGCGAACCACGCGCCGCGAGAGACCGCTTGAATATGAAATCCGCGGAACTCGCCGAAGATTGCCGCGGCCAAGGCGAGCAGGATCCCTCCTGCCAGCATCTGCGCTCCCGAGCTCATCGCCTTTGACGCGGGCAACGGAAGCTTGCGAGTAAGAGCCGAAGCAATTGACCAGCTCATCGCCGCCACCACCAGTGCCATCGCACCGGCACGATCGATGGGAGCTTCGCCAAAACTCACCGAGCGGCTCACCAGAACGGCGACGCCTCCGATACCGACCAAGAGAGCCAGCGCCAGCCGGACCGTAAGCCGCTGGGTGTGAAGAAAAAGGATCTCCGAAAGCGCCATGAACGCCGGAATAATCGCCAGCATCACTGCGGCAATTCCTGAAGGCACGCGTTGTTCGGCCCAGAACAGCAGGCCGTAATCGAGCACGAAGATGCAGACCGCAAGAAGCGAAGCGGAAACCCACTCGCGGCGTGAGGGCGAGGGAGTGCCCTTCAGGCGCAACCATCCGAAGAGCACGGCACCAGCAATGAAGAACCGCATGCTGGCGAGAAGAAGTGGCGGGACTTCACGCACACCCACGCGAATGGCCAGAAAGGTCGATCCCCAGACAAAATAAATGATGGAGAACGCCAGCACGGTCTTCCATGCCGGAGGACGGGCCGTGGGTTCCATGGGAAATAGATTGCGGGAAGGGCTGCAAGGACGCAGACATTTTCCGTCATGCGCGGGTCAGTCGGGCCTCCCGGCCGACCCAGGCAATTCTCAGTTGTGGAAACCGTCTTATTTTGCCGCTGGGGATTCCTCGAGGCCCCTGTACTTCAACATCGCATTGGTGTTGGGTGGTGCACCGCGCCAGGCCTCGTACATTTTTCCGAGGTCCTGAGTGTTACCACGAGAGAGGACCATCTGACGGAAGCGGTCGCCGTTAGCACGCGTCAGGCCGCCATGTTCGACGAACCACTGGAAGGCATCGTCGGCGAGCATTTGGGTCCAGAGGTAGGCGTAGTAACCAGCATTGTAACCGTCGTTTCCCCAGATGTGGGCGAAGTAGGTAGAGCGATAGCGTGGTGGTACGTAGCTGACATTGAGGTGAGTCTTATCGAGCGCCTGCTTCTGGAACTCATCGGGGTTCTGGAGCGGAGCGGTGGACAGAAGAGAGTGCCACTGCATGTCGAGCTCGGCCGCAGCCACGAGTTCCGTCATGTCGTAGCCCTTGTTGAAGGTCTCCGATTTCTTGATCTTGGCTACGAGATCTGCCGGCATCGGCGCACCGGTTTTGTAGTGCTTCGCGTAGTGGGCAAAAACCAGGGGATCGCTGGCCCAATGCTCGTTGAACTGCGAGGGAAATTCGACAAAGTCACGAGCGGTTGATGTGCCCGACAGGGTCGGATACTCGGTGTCTGCGAACATGCCGTGGAGGCCGTGTCCAAACTCGTGGAACATGGTAATGACGTCGGTGAAACTGATCAAGGCGGGTTCGCCTTCGGCCGGCTTGGAGAAATTCGCGACGTTGTAGACAACCGGGATCTTCCCCAGCAAGTGTGACTGGTCGACGAAGTTCGACATCCAGGCTCCGCCATTCTTGTTGTCGCGCTTGAAGTAATCGCAATAGAAAAGCGCGAGTTGCTTGCCGTTGGCGTCGAAGACATCGAACACCCGCACATCCGACTGGTAAACAGGAAGGTCGTGCCGTTCTTTGAAGGTGAGGCCGTAGAGCTGGTTGGCGGCGTAGAAGACACCATTCTGCAGCACGTTGTTGAGTTCGAAGTAGGGCTTCACCTGCGCATCGTCGAGGTCGTACCGAGCTTTGCGGACCTGCTCGGCATAGAAGTTCCAGTCCCAGGGCTGGAGTTGGAAGCCACCTTTCTGGGCATCGATGACGGCCTGGTTGTCTTTGGCTTCGCTCGCGGCCTTTGCGGTTACGGCGGGCACGATCGCATCCATAAATTGCAGGGCGGCTTGGAGTGTCTTGGCCATCTGGTCCTCCAGTTGCCACGCGGCGAAGTTTGGAAAGCCGAGGAGCTTGGCCTTCTGCGCACGGAGTTGAGCGAGACGGGCGATGGTGTCGCGAGTGTCATTGGCGTTGCCGCGCTCAGTGCGGTTCCAGGAATGCTCGAAGATGGTCTGACGGGTGCCGCGGTTAGTGAGTGAGACCAGGTCGGGCTGCTGGGTGGTGTTCTGGAGCGGAATGACGAAGCCTTCGACCTTGCGATCCTTGGCGGTCTGTGCAGCGGCCGCGATGCGAGCCTCGGAGAAGCCGGCGAGCGCGGTCTTGTCGGTGGTAACGAAGGCGCCCTCCTTGGTGGCGGCGAGGAGTTTGTTGATGAAGGTATCCGAAAGTGAAGACTCCTCTTCGTTGAGCTTCTTGAGTTCAGTCTTGTCGGCTTCCGAGAGGTTGGCGCCGGCGTGTACAAACTTTTTGTAGTCATACTCGAGCAGACGGAGAGACTCGGGATCGAGCTTGAGCGTGTCGCGTTGCTTGTAAATTGAGGCAACGCGCGCAAAGAGTTTCGTGTTGAGGAAGATGAAATCCTGCTGGGCAGCGAGTTTGGGGGCCTCGATGGACCTCACCTTTTGGAGGGTATCGTTGGTATTTGCGCCGGTGACTCCATCGAAGACTTCCATGACGCGAGTGAGTAACTGGCCGCTCTTCTCCAGGGCGACGATGGTGTTGTCGAAGGTGGGGGCATCGGGATTGCCGGCGATGGCCAGGATTTCGGCCTGCTGCTGCGCCATGCCAGCCTCGATCGCGGGCTGAAAGTCTTCGTCCTTAATCTTGTCGAAGGGCGGAGCCTGGAAGGGAAGCGCACTGGGCGCGAAGAACGGATTCGAAGGGCCAAAGTCGGCGGCAGCGAAAGCGGAGTTGGTGGAACCGAGAACAATGGTTCCGGCAGCGATTACGGTACTCATGAATAACAGCATAACCTTTCTGTTGCGGACTCGAACGGACTTCATCATGGCAATAGGGCTCCTCGTCTGCCTGATTGTAACGGGTGAATAGGTTTTAGGGGAGCATGGCTGGGACGGATGGCGTGTTCTTTGAGAGGACCGACATGAAAATACTGTCGACTCAGGCTTTATATCGAGCGTGCTCGTTACCCTCGCACTGGGTTGCCACTCCCCTCACGAACTCCCAATCCAAATACCCACCACAAACACCAGCACTCCGCCCACTACCACCTGAAATGCAGCCGACAACAGCGGAGTGTCCATATAGCGATTGCGAATCCAGGCGATCGTGGCTAACTCAGCCGCCACAATGATCACGGCTGCGAGAAACGCCACATGGAAATTGGACAGCAAAAACGGAAGCGTATGTCCAATCCCGCCCGCCGCCGTCATCAGCCCCGTCACTGCACCACGCAGCATCGGACGTCCGCGCCCGGTCATCGATCCGTCATCGGACAGCGCCTCGGCAAAGGCCATCGAGATGCCTGCCCCGATCGATGCCGCCAGTCCCACCAGAAACGCGTCGTGGCTATTTCTGGTGGCGAAGGCTGCCGCGAACACCGGAGCCAGGGTTGAGACCGACCCATCCATCAGCCCGGCCAGTCCGGGCTGCACAATCTGCAACACAAACAGACGCCGCTGCGCTTCGTCTTCCGACTTCTTAGCCGCCTGAGGAATGCTCTCCGACATCGCCTCGGCCGCCACCTGGTGCTTACGCTCGACCTCTTCCAGATCGCCCAGCAGTTTTCGGATGCCCGCGTCAGTCACCTGTCCGATCGCCTTCTGGTAGAACTGGCGGGTCTCCAGTTCCATGATTTCCGCCTGCTTGCGCACGTTTTCAATCTTCAAAGGACGCGTTAGCCAGAACGGCCTGCGCTGCACAAACCCCTTAACATCCTGCCGCCGGATCAGCGGAATGTGCTCTCCAAAGCGCTCCCGATAAGTCGCGATCAGCGACGCGCGATGCTCCGATTCCTCCGCGCCCATGTCATCGAAAAGCTTGGCCGTCGCCGGATAGGTGTCGCGCAGGCCGTCGGCGAAATCGGCATACACGCGGCCATCTTCCTCTTCCAGGGAAACTGCCAGCGCCAGAATCTCGCGCTCGGTCAAATCTTTGAAGTTTCGCGCCATGCGACCAGTGTACGATCTCCGGATTCGGTTTCAAGATTGCAGTTCTAGATACCGCCCCTCGGCAACCCTTGCCTTCGCCACCCCGGCAGACTTTGCCCACCCTCCCTGCCTCGCGCCATCTTGCTGCACACTGTGGTTCGCAACCGCCACAAAATGCATCATCGTTTCGTCCGCACCCTGGTCCTGGCAATGGAAGCGAGCATGCTTTCAAACCATCAGGTTCACTCGGGGCTTCGCCGGCAGGCAGCGTCAAGCTGCTAGCGAGTTCCCAGGCGAACGCTTCTTCAACTCATGTATCGAGGTACATCCAATGTCGATTTCCGCGATTCCCAGCGGCGCCTTCAGCCCATACCAACTCGGCGCTCCCACCAGCGTTCAACAGCAGGACTTACAGCAACTCGGACAGGATCTGCAGTCGGGCAATCTCTCGTCCGCGCAGTCCGATTTCGCCACCTTGCAACAAGCCTTTTCGCAGCCCTCCACCACTTCTGGAACCGCCGTTGCCACCACTTCCACCGCTACTTCCAGCCCCATCACCCAAGCCTTTAATCAGCTTGCCTCCGATCTTCAGTCCGGCAACCTCACGGCCGCGCAAAAGGATTACTCCACCCTGCAGCAGGATCTTCAGAGCCAAGGCGGGACGGGCCGCCACTTGCACAATCACCACCGTATCCACAGCGGCGGGCTCGAAGACTCAAACAGCCAGAATTCCCTGCTGCAAGACCTCAACCAACTCGGCCAGAGTCTTACGTCCAGCAACCTTACCGGCGCCCAACAGGCCTACTCCACGCTGCAGCAGGAGCTGCAACAGTCCGCCTTCGGCGGCGGAGCTCTCTCTACCGAGTCGCCCTTCTCCCTGGAAGCCTAATCCGCTCAGTGGGGCAGACGCCCTGTTTGTCCGCAAACAACAAAACAGCCATCCGCCGTCAGTCAAGCCCACCTGACGGCGGATGGCTGATGTCTGAGACTGCAAGACCTCTTAGCGCTCGGCGCGGATCGCCTCGATCGCGTCGTGCAACTCGTGCTCCGCCGCGTGCAGATGCTCTTCCGCCTTCACCCCATGCCCAGCCATATCGTAATGGTTGGCGGCGCGAGCCCTGTCCATCTCATGAATCGCTTCCTGCACGTGGTTGCGGGCGGTGTCCAGATCGTGCCAGTCCCGCACCCTATCGGCAACCGCGATCCCGCCAACAAATGACAGACATCCAGTAGCAACAGCAATTGCAATCGCTTTTTTCATAATTTTCCTCTTAAAGTTTTCCTCTCTCAAAGTTGTGGATTAAGTTTTCCCGGACACGCACGGATAGCCGTCATTCTCCCCCGGCCACAACCCTTCTGTCAAAATGAAACCAACGCATCTTAGTGTAACGACAGGTTCATCCGGTAGGTGATGCAGATCACAGCCTGACGTCCGTCACGTCCACTACAGTAGGGCTACGCATGGGCGGATTTTCCATTCTCACCAACCGCAAACGCGCCATCGTTGCCCTGGTGCATTCCGTAGTGTTTCTCATGATTGCGGTGCGGCAGATGGTGGCGACCAATCCTGCCGCCGGCATCTGGGTAACGTCTACGGTGTCGCGAGGCACTTGGATTCTCTGCGGAATTCTTGCCATCGTCTCCGCCATTCTGTTGTGGCTCCTCATAATCTCCGGCGGATGGATGGAAAAAATCTATTTCGGACTGTGCACCGTCAGCGCCTCATCGGGCCTGGTCCGAACCGCTGCCGGAGACCAGACGTTTCACGCCGGACTCTATATAAGGGTGATCATGCTGGTCAGCGCGGTTCTGGTGGGATGGCTGATCGTTCGAAGGCACTCGCGCGCGATACCTCGCACGACCTCGGAGTATCGGCCTGTGCGCGTGCGGTGAGTCGGGCAACCAGCCTCACTTTGCCTTGGCGTCCGTGCGCCGAACGACCTCGAAGTGGGTTACAAACTCATCGAAGGCAGTCAGGGCGGCTCGCGCTTCCGGCTCCACTACGGCTTTCTCCGGGTTCACTCCTGCAAACCTGCGGACTGCCTCCATCGACTCCCAGAGCGTGAGCACAACAAATTCAACCGTGCCATGAACCGCGCGCCGGAGCAAGTATGCTCCGCGATGTCCTTCGATCGCGCCGAGTGCCGGGAAGACCTTTTGGGTTGCGTGCTCAACATACTCGCCTGATTTCTCGATAGTCGAGCTCCCGCGCCACATGCGCAAGATCATGCCCTTAGCTTTGTCTTTATTTTTATCGGCCACTGTACTCGGTCTGATGGGCATCGCGGAGTCTTCTCCCGCAACTGTCTTCCATTCCCGCACATGCCATCGCTTTACGGCCCCGCTGATCACATACGGATCAGCCTGGGCAAACTTCTCCGCAACCTCGGGTAAGTCGCCCTTGAACAGCAACACGGCTCCGTCTACCGGATTCGACAACGCTCCGCCCAACACTAGTTCGCCGCGCTCGCTTGCTTGCCAGGCCTTTTCGAGATGCGCATCCCGAAATTGCGCGCGCCTAGAAACGTAGTCCTCGCCAACTTCGTAGAACAATAGGTAATGCATACAAGAACCTCGCTCCTTTCCCCAAGAACTTTAAGGATGACCGTTCGCTCATACTCTTTGTAAGCGGCAATCGGCGAGAAATGTCGAGAAAAAGAAGCCGTGGGATCAGACTCTTCAAAAAACGTAGGGTGGGAGCTCGATAAACCTACATGACAAATTCGAACAGGCACGTTCAGTTCAATGCTGTTTCAGGCTCCAGATCTTGATTTCGGCGCCAGTGGAATCACCGATATAACTATTGTCTTTACCGCAGCCGACGATCAGATCGATGGTGTCTCCTGCTAAAAAATGCAAGGCTTCGGTGTTAAACGACAGCGGCCATTCATAGCTGGTGATCGGCGCCTGCAGAAGCAACCGTTTTGAGTTGAGCAGAACATAAGCGTAGGTGCTGGTGGGGAAGTACCAATCCAAGCCGACGAATTTGACTCGCATCGAGAACCTTCCTGAGGACGGAGCGGTCCAGCGTATTACATTTAACTCACAGTTCGGTCCCGGACCCACGCCAAGATATGAGGGGGGAATGCAAAACGTCTCTGCGCAGATCTGCTTGTGTGTGTCGTTGTGCGACACGACCGGCGATGGGCTCCCACAGCCCGGCGGTTCCTGCCACGCGCTGGTGCCTGGAGTGCAGCCTGCGGTGCCTCCCCAAGTATAAAGAGTGAACGGAGTTCCCCACGAAGTTATGTAACCATAGGACCACACCCCGTTCGGGTTGGATTGGATGGTGAAGTCTTGCACGGCGTCGTAGGTTTGCGCTGGAGCAACTTGCGAGATGACCAGCAGGATGATCGTGGTTCCAAATGCTTTCAGCAGTTTCATCTTAGCTCTCCTTTTCTTTCGGCGGTGGTGCGGCCGGTTCGTCAAGCGCTAGCTGTGTTCAACGGCCGAGACTTGCGTTATGAGGGGCTTGGTTGGTGAAGTTCTCCAGGCGTCTCAGGGGTTGTGCACGGACGTTCTGGCAATTGCTATTGGAGACGCCTGTTTATCTGTAACTTAAGACCAGGGTGACTGTCTGTGATATTACTCACGGCCTGTGGTGAGGTCCAGGCGATCGAGGAAACATTCGCGTTGCGGGACGCGCCGGTTCAAAACAGAATCGGAACCCCTTCTTTCCGCCGCTTGCTACACCACAAAATACTTGGCGCCCGGATGATGCACCACTATCGCCGACGTACTCTGCTCGGGTTCCAGCAGGAAGCCGGAAGTCAGGCGGACGCCTACGTTCTCTTCCGGCTTGAGCAGGGCGAAGAGCTTGGTCTGGTCCTCCAAGTGCGGACAGGCCGGATAGCCGAAGGAATAGCGCGAGCCGCGATACTTCTGATGGAAGAGATCGCGAATGTGCGGCGAGTCTTCGGCGGCTATGCCTAACTCTTCGCGCATCTTCTTATGGTGGAACTCGGCGAGAGCCTCGGCCGTTTCCACGCTTAGGCCGTGGAGATAAAGATAGCGCGTGTATTCTCCGCCTTCGAAGAGGCGCTGCGTTTCTACCGAGGCCTTGGGGCCAATCGTCACTAGCGACAGGCCGATTACATCCATCTTGCCGGATGATGGGGCGGCAAAGAAATCGGAGATGCAGAGTCGGCGGCCTTCCTTCTGGCGGGGGAAGGTGAAGCGGAGGAGTTCCTTGGGTGTCGGCTGCTGCCGAGCTTCGCTCGGCTTGGACGGGCGAGGGCGCCCGTCCCCACACGAACCCTCGCTCCATTGACTGGGGTCGTACACTACTACGTCGTTGCCATCGCCTTGGGCTGGGAAATATCCGTAGACTACTTTTGGCTCGAACCAACCTGCCGCTAGCACATCCTCTTCCAGCTTCTTCTTGATGGGCCGGTACTTCTCCTCTACCAGCCTGGCGTAATCTTCTTGCGATGCCGTTTTCAGCTGCCACTGGTTTTTGAACAGAGCTGTGTCATTGACGTAATTGAAAAGCTCGCGCAGATCGTAATCCTTGACCACGCGCACGCCCCAGAACGGAGGCTCCGGAATATTCGGCGCATCGGTCACCACCGGGCTGCGCTCGGAAAACACCGGGCCGATCTCTTCGTCTACGGCTGCAGCTTTCGCGTAGTCCTTTACTGTCTTGCCTTCCTGGAGACGCGCTTCGCGCTTGCCGTCTTCTGAGGCCAGGTCCTCCATGACGTGCAGGCCGGCGAAGGCATCTTCTCCGTAGAAGACGGCGTTGGAATACTCGCGGCGCAGATCGTCTTCCACATATTTGCGGGTTAGGGCCGCGCCTCCGCAGATCACCGGGTAGGCCAGTTTCTGCCGTTCCAGTTCCTGGATTACGTACTTCATCTCGAGCGTTGACTTCACCAGCAATCCGCTGAGGCCGATGGCGTCGGCCTGGTGCTGCTGCGCCGAGTGGATGATGGCGTCGCCCGCCTGCTTGATTCCCAGATTCACGACCTTGTAACCGTTGTTGGACAAGATGATGTCGACCAGATTCTTCCCTATGTCGTGTACATCGCCCTTCACTGTGGCGAGCACAATTGTTCCTTTTTGTTGCGAGCCGGTCTTCTTCTCCATCTTCGGCTCTAGATAGGCTACTGCGGCCTTCATTACTCCCGCGGAATCTAGAACGGACGGCAACTGCATCTTGCGCGCTCCGAATAGGTCGCCTACCGTCTTCATACCGTCTAGCAGGACCGTGTTGATCAGGTCCAGCGGCTTGTACTCGACGAGGGCTTCTTCGAGCAACTCATCCAGGCTGCGCTTGGTTTTGCCCTCTCCTACGGACTTCTCTCCGTTGATGATGGCGTACTTCAGCTTGTCCTCGATGGAAAGCGTTTCGACGTGCGCCGTGGTCTGCGCCTGCGCCTTGCCTTTCATACCGGCGAAATGCTGCATGTAAACCTGCAGCGGATCGCCATTCGACCGGTCCTGGTAAATCAGCTTGCGCGCCAGTTCCACTTCTTCGGCCGGAATTTTGTACAGCGGATAAATCTTGGTGTAATTGACGATGGCAACGTCCAGCCCGTCTTCTACCGCTTCGTGGAGAAACACCGAGTTCAGAACGCGGCGCGGATAAGCGTCGAGGCCGAAGCTGATATTGCTTACGCCGAGCACGGTCTTCACTTCTGGCAGTTCTTCACGGATGCGCTTCACCGCCTTCAAAGTCTCGATCCCGGCGGACCGGTATTCTTCCTGCCCCGTTGAAATTGGGAGGGTCAGGGTGTCGAAAAGCAGGTCCACCGGACGAATGCCGTATTTTTGTGTTGCCAAGTCGAAGATGCGATGCGCTATGGCAACTTTCTTGTCGGCGGTGAGCGCCATGCCTTCTTCATCGATGGTGAGCGCGATTACGCCAGCGCCGTAGCGCTTCGCCATGGGCAACACTTTTGAGGTGCGCTTCTCGCCGTCTTCCAGGTTGATCGAGTTGATGATGGCTTTGCCGGGGATGCGTTTCAGCGCCTCTTCCACCACATCGGCTTCGGTGCTGTCGATCAGGATCGGCGCGGGTACGCGAGTTGCGATTTTTTCCAGGACGGCGGAGATGTAGCCCTTCTCGTCTTCACCCACGATGGCGCAGCACAGGTCGAGCATGTGCGAGCCTTCGTTGGCCAGCTTCTTCGCCAGCGTCAGAATGTCGTCGTATTTTTTCGCCTGTACCAGCTTGCGGAAATGATCGACGCGTGTGGTCGTGTTCATCTCCTCGGCTACGATCAGAGGCTTGGGCTCCAGATCCAGCGGGACTGAGGTGTAGGCGCTGGAGGCCGCGCCTACCGGCTTCACATCGCGCGGCGCCGGCTCTACACCGGAAACCGCTTCCACCACGGCCTTCAGATGTTCGGGAGTGGTGCCGCAACATCCGCCTACGATTCGTACGCCGTAGTCTTTTACAAAATGCCTGTGAAAGTCGGCCAAGTCTTTGGGCGCGAGTTTGTAGGCGGCGTGCCCGCCCACGTTCTGCGGCAATCCGGCATTCGGCAGCACCGAAATGTGCTTAGTGGAGTTCAAGCCCAGATATCGGACCGCCTCATTCATCTCCGCCGGACCGGTGGCGCAGTTCAGGCCGATGATGTCGACGTCATAAGGTTCGAGCGCAGTCAGGGCAGCGCCGATCTCCGTGCCGAGCAGCATGGTTCCGGATTCCTGCAGCGTGACCTGCACTGTCACCGGCAGGCGTTTCCCTGCTTTGCGCATGGCTTCCACCACGGCTACCGTGGCAATCTTGGCCTGCAACAAATCCTGGCAAGTCTCGATGAGCAGCACATCTACGCCACCTTCGATGAGGGCCGATGCCTGCTCTTCGTAAGACTCCAGCATCGCGTCCCAACGGATGTGTCCTAGGGATGGCAATTTCGTCGTGGGACCCATTGATCCGGCTACGAAACGCGGTTTGTCCTTCGTCGAAAATTGTTGCGCCACTTCCCTCGCGAGTTGCGCCGCCCTCAGGTTGATCTCATGCACTTTGTCGCGCAGTTCGAACTCGCCTAGAACGAGGCTCGTCCCGCCGAAGGTATTCGTCTCCACGACGTCACAGCCCACGCCGAGGAAGTCGGCATGAATGTCACGAATGATATCGGGACGGCTCAACACCAGAACTTCGCTGCAATTTTCCTTGCCCCAGAAATCGTCCAGGGTAGGGTTGCGCTTCTGGATGTTGGTGCCCATGGCGCCGTCGTAGACTACGACGCGTTCGTTTACGAGTTGGAGAAAGTTGGACATTCGTGCAGTTCTCAGTTCTCGGTTCTCAGTTCCATACAACAACGCCGGTCCTCGTGGGACCGGCGTGTGGTAGAAAATCTCGAAATTCGCTAATCCCCGGTCACGCCCGCATCCGTTTCCGACTGCGCAAATACCTGATTGGCTCCCATATGCGCCGGAGCCGGAGCCAGCATCTGCTCTTTGCGGTAAATCAGATTGCTGGCATTAAAGCTCGCCAACTCAAAGCCATGGCCGTGCGTAATCGCATCCGTCGGACAAGCTTCCACACAATACCCGCAAAATATGCATCGATTGTAGTCGATGTTGTAGACCTGAGCGTAGCGTTCGGCGCCTGAAACCCTCTTCTCGGCGGTGTTTTCCGCGGCTTCTATGTAGATACAATTCGCGGGACAGGCGGCGGCACAGAGGAAACAGGCTACACATTTTTCCAGTCCGTTCTCGTCGCGCTGCAGCACGTGCATGCCGCGAAAACGTTCCTGAAACTTCGCGCCTTTCAGGGGGCCGGGACCGTCGGGATAGTTCTCGACGATCGAGGGCTGAAACATCTCCTTCAGGGTGATGGTCATCCCCTGGGCGATGGCGCCGACGTTTTTGATCACGGACATGTTTCGACATTATAGCGGATGGAAGCAGCTTTCGGCTGTCAGCCCTTTCCAAGACTGGCTACCAAGGTTGGGGGGACTTTCGAGGACGTGGAAATCTTCATGGAATCGTCGAAACTCTAGCTGTGCGCTTGGCGCGCAGCGCATAACGGCGATTCTATGGCCAGTCGTGGTGTGGGTTCTTCTCTTGTTGCTTTCTTCGTGATCTTCTTCACTCTGTTTTCAACCAGCGCCTTCGGCCAGAAGTCGGACGGGAAAAGCAACCCTTCTGCGGAGGCACGCGCCGGGGATCGTCCTTACATGCGGGACGACTTGAACTGGAACTGGAACCAGCGCGGGCGGAGTGTGGCTGAGGGGGAATCGGCAGCAGGACTGCGGTTTCGGGCTTATCAACAGAAGATGGCGATGCGGGCGCGGCGCGCGGCTGCGAGTGCGGCACACCCACTCATCGTAAAGGGCGCGATGAGTGAGGCAGCCGCAACGCTCTCGGGTCCTACCCCGTGGGCCCCACTTGGGCCGGCTCCGCTGGCTTCCGATGCTACGGGCGATGGAATGCAGGATTACAACTGGGTCTCGGGACGCGCCACTTCGGTGACGATTGATCCGGCGGACAATAGCGGAAACACGGTGCTGCTGGGTGGCGCTTATGGCGGGCTTTGGAAATCGACGAACGCAGGCAGTCTGAATCTCAGTCCTGCTTCGGTTACGTGGCAAGCCTTGATTGACGATGAGCCTACGCTGGCGGTGGGTGCGATTGCTTTGCAGCCTGGCAACAGCAGCGTGATTCTAGTTGGAACCGGGGAGACGAACAGTTCGGGTGATTCTTATTACGGGCTGGGGATTCTGCGATCCACGGATGGTGGTTCGACTTGGAGTCAGATCCAGAGCGCGGCAAGCGGTCAATCCTTTCTGGGAATTGGATTCAGCAAGATCGCTTTCGGGAACACGGCGAATCCCGACGCCATCCCCGTGGTGGCGGCGACGGCTGGTGACAACGGCTTGTACCTGGGGCTGGAGGAGGATGGGAATTCCATCGCACGCGGACTGTACGACTCGCAGGATGGTGGCGTGACCTGGAACCGCGTCACCCTCACGGATGGTGCGATTCCCTCGTCGGCTACGGCGGTGATTTACAACCCGCTCCAGGGAGCGAGCGGGACTTTCTACACATTTATCCGGCGTCACGGATTGTACTCGTCGACCGACGGGCAAACTTTCACTCGGCTGGCTACGCAGCCGACGGCGGGTCTGGCATCGGCGAATTGCCCGGCGAGTTCGAACGCGACCAGTTGCCTGATTTATCGCGGCGAGTTTGCAGTGGTGCCAGGACGGAACGAGATGTATGTGTGGGTGGCCGATGTGCAGCAGGACGAGAATGGAAATCCGGCGGCGGTTGACGAAGGCATCTTTCAATCGACGAACGGCGGAGCGCTTTGGACGCAGATTCCGGACAACGGCATCACCAATTGCGGCGACAGCGCGTTCGGTCCGGACGACAGTGGCTGCGGGGTGGAGCAGGGTTGGTACAACCTGGCGTTGGCGGCGATCCCCGATGCGTCAGGAACGGACATTTATGCGGGCGCGGTCAATCTTTATAAGTGCACGCTGGAGGGAGGCACGACCTGCACCCAAGGCGACTGGATCAATCTCACGCACGTCTATGGGTGTAACCCTGGACCGCTCGGGGCGCCGGCACATGTGCATCCGGATCAACACGGGATCGCATTCATGGTGGCCGGCGGGAAAACGCCGGGCTACTTCGCACATGATGGTGGAATCAGCCGGACGCTGGATGGCTATGCCGGGCTAAACACGGGAAGTTGTGCGGGGACGAATCAGTTTGACAGCCTGAGCCAGAGCCTGGGCTCGATGACGGAATTCGTTTCCTTTTCGGTGCATCCCACGAGCCCGGACATTCTGTTGGGGGGAACGCAGGATAACGGCTCCCCTAAGACCAGCGGCGCTACCGGCAACAGCACCTGGCAGAATGCGCTGGGCGGGGACGGCGGATTCAATGCCATCAATCCTCAGAACCCTGACGAGTGGTTTGCGGCCAATCCTTACGTCACGATTGTGAAGTGCGAGTTGGGAACGGCCTGTAACGACGCTGGATTCCTCGAGGTCGTCAGCTCGGCCAGTCTCGGCGGAGACCAAGGCGCTTTTTATACTCCTTACATTCTGGATCCGCAGAATAGCAGCGAACTGCTGGTGGGAACCTGCCGGGTGTGGCGGATCAGCACGAGCGGAACCGCGCCGTTGCAACTGAGTAATGACTTCGACACGTTGGGGACGGGTGTCTGCACGGGTGACGAGATCAATCTGGTGAATGGACTGGCCGCGGGCGGTCCGAAAGATGCGAACAACAATTCAACGGTGGTGTATGCCGTGACGAACGGATACGGGCCGCTGAGCGGGTTGCCCGGCGGCGAGGTTTGGGTCACGACCAACGCCGGCGTCACGTTGATGACGAATGTTACACAGAACGCAACCCAGAATGTAAATCCTAACGGGTATGCGATTTCATCGGTCGCCATGGATTCGTCCGATGCGACTGGCAATACAGCTTATGTTGGGATCATGGGATTCAGCACGCCGGGTTTCCCCACGTCGCATGTATGGAAGACGGCGAATGCTGGCGCAAGTTGGACAGACTGGACCGGAACCGGGTTGCCGGACGCTCCGGTGAACGCCTTGCTGGTGGATTCGCAAGCGGGGATGGTTTACGCGGGAACTGACGTTGGTGTCTTTGTGAGCTCGACGACGGCGGCGAGTTGGACCGAAGCGGGTCCGGCGCCGGGGGTGTCAGGGTTTCTTCCGGACGCTCCGGTAACGGCGCTACAACTTTTTAATCCGCCTAACACAGGCACGAAGACACTGATGGCATCGACGTACGGGCGGGGCATTTGGAGCTACGCACTGTCGCCAAACTACTTGAACGCGATTTCGAATTCGCCGCAAACGGTGTTTCCGTCACAGACGGCCACGTTCAATGGCACAGTGACGGCTGAGGTCGGATACTCGGACCCAGTGAATTTGAGTTGCACGGGCGCGCCGCCAGCGACCTGCACGTTGACGCCGACACAGATAACGCCGACGGCGACTTACACCTTGACGACGGGCGGAAGCGTGGGCGACTACAGTTTCAACGCACACGCGGTCGGGACGGACGCATTCACAATTACCCACGATGCGACCGTGATGCTGCATGTGGTGGATTTTAATTTGACGGCACCCAGTCCGAATTCGCTAAGCGTGGCGCAGAGCGGAACGTCGGGGGCGAGTACGTTCCAGGTAACAGCGGCGGGAAGTTTTGCTGGAACGGTTGCCCTGAGTTGCCCGTCGGGCCTGCCGACAGGCTCGGCTTGTGTGTTCTCGCCGTCGAGTTCCGTGAGTCCGACGTCCTCGGCGCCAGTGACGGTTACATTGACGGTCACGACGGCGGCTGGAACTCCGATGGGTGGTCCGACGACGGTGACGGTCGCGGCAACGGCGACGGGAGCGCCAGCGGCCAAGACGCAGACGCTTGGGCTGACGGTGACGGCGCTAACGCTGGACTTTGCGATTGCGGTGACAGCGACTCCGAATACGACGGTGGTGAATCAGAACGTCACGTGGAACGGGACGCTGACGGCGGTGAACGGATACGCTGGGAGCGTAACGCTGACTTGTACGGCGGGGGCTCCGGGAACATGCATTACGCCGGCACCGAAGACACCAACAGCCGGGGGCACACCGTTTGCGGTGACATTGGGCAGCGCGACGACGGGGACTTTTAGCTTCACCATCCAGGGAACGGACGGAACGTTGACCCATGCCACTCCGACCGAGACGCTGACGGTGGGGACGCCAGGGACGGACGTGACGTGGACGGATACCGGGAACGCATCGGCTACAGTGCTTGCAGGACAGAGCGCCAGCTATACGTTTTCGGCGGCTCCGGAGGGGGGCGGGACTTTTGGTTCGGCGGTGAGCTTTGCATGCACGAACCCGCCGCCGTTGACCAGTTGCGGATTTAATCCGACGTCGATTGCGGCGGGAGCGGGGACGACTGCGGTTACGCTGACGATTGCGACCACGGGCCCGAACTTGGGAACCGCGGCGCGGCCGCGGACCCTGCCGCGCATGGCTTGGATGGGCGGGGACGCCCGTCCCTCCTTGAGCAAGCGCCCGCGCACTTTGCCACTGTTTACACTCGCTTGGGTGGTGCTGGTGGGGATGGTTGGAATCGAGCGAAAGAGACGCGGCAAGCCGCGCCTTTGCAACGGGGTCGCGGGGATTTGCCTGGGGCTGGGGTTGCTGGCGTTGCTTTCGTGCGGCGGGGTCGCGGGTGGTGGTACGGTACCGCCGCCGGTGACCGTAAACCCGGGACTAGCGACTCTGTTTGCGAATGAAGCGGGTAACTCGTGGCCGGCGGGAAGTAATCAGCAACAATTCACCGCTAACCAGAGCGTAACTTGGGCGGTCACTGGCGGAAACGCAAATGGCACAATCAGCGGAACGGGGTTGTATTCGCCTCCAGCATTGGTGCCGAATCCGGCGACCGTGACGGTGACAGCCACGCCAGCAACAGGGGCTGCGGGATCGGCTTTTGTAACTGTCTCGGCGCCGACGGCGGTGGGGACATCGCAGACTACGGTGACGGCTACGGCTGCGGGCGGAGCGGCGCATGGGGATGTGGTGACGCTGATTGTGCAGTAGCGCGCAATTCACCGCCGAGACGCTGAGAGCGTCGAGAAAGACTTTCTGTTGGGGGCGCGGACTTATGTCTGCGCCTTTTTTCTTGCGGCACTGGTTCCTGCGTCACATCTTCTTGTTCTTGCGTCACGGCGAACGGACATTAGGATGCGATAGCATCGTCTTCGGTGGGCTGCCGTGCTTTGCACGGCGTGGACGGGCATTCGCCCGTCCCCACACTGGACACTCATACTTATGACTTATGACATTGCGGTGGTTGGCGGAGGGATTGTTGGGCTTTCATTTGCCATGCAGGCGACGGAGAAATTTCCCCGGTTGCGGTTGGTGGTACTGGAGAAAGAGGCTGGAGTAGCTCGTCATCAGACGGGACACAATAGCGGAGTGATCCACAGTGGGGTGTATTACAAGGCGGGATCGCTGAAGGCGCGGTTGTGTGTGGCGGGGGCGCGAGAGATGGTGGAGTTCTGCGCGCGACATGGGATTCCGCATGAGGTATGCGGAAAATTGATTGTGGCTACGAACCTGGAGGAGGCGGCACGGCTGGACGATCTGCTGGCGCGGGGCGTGGCCAATGGGCTTGAGGGTTTGTGTTTGCTTTCGCGCGAGGCAATGCGGGAGATCGAGCCTCATGTGGGCGGGGTGCGGGCGCTCAAAGTGCCGTCGACGGGAATCACGGATTATTTGGCGGTGACGGCGAAGTATGCGGAGATTGCGACCGGACGCGGGGCGGAGGTCAAGACGAATGCCGGAGTGGTGGGATTTGAGCGGACTTCGGGCAACCAGCAGGAAGCGGTAGTGGTCCGGACACGCGCGGGAGATTTTTCAGCGCGGTATGTGGTGAATTGCGCTGGGCTGTATAGCGATCGAGTGGCGCGGTTGGCGGGCGACGATCCGGGGATGTTGCTGGTTCCGTTTCGCGGGGAATATTACGATCTGGCGGTGGCGCGGCAGGAGTTGGTGCGGGGCCTGATATATCCGGTGCCCGATCCGCAGTATCCATTTCTGGGAGTGCACTTCACGCGGCGGATTCAGGGGAATGTGGATGCGGGGCCGAATGCGGTGCTGGCGTTCCGGCGCGAGGGATA
>Ga0209415_10002118_pt1 | contig 37490 bp, 37 predicted proteins | sample PeaSoiSIISIP2007_FD_187696 | JGI IMG/M metagenome (GOLD analysis project Ga0209415, IMG submission 187696) | Peat soil microbial communities from Weissenstadt, Germany - SII-SIP-2007 (SPAdes) (version 2) | ecosystem: Environmental > Terrestrial > Soil > Wetlands > Peat | place: Germany...
GGCATGAAGGCGCAGCGCCGCGCGATCACCAGCGTGTTGTCGCAGGCCTCCGGCAGGTCCGCGAACAGGATGCGCATCTCCGCCGCCGACTTGAAATGATGCTCCGGCGTCAGCCGCCGCCGGCCGGGATCGCTCATCACTGTGCCCTCGGCGATCGCCAGCAGCACGTCATGGGCCGGATAGAACTCCGCATCGGCGAAATAGGCGTCGTTGGTCGCGACCAGCGGCAGGTTGTGCTTGTAGGCGAGATCGACGAGCGCGGCCTCGATGCGGTCCTCCGCCGGGAGGCCATGCCGCATCAGCTCGACGTAGAGCCGGCCGGGGAACAGCGCCTCAAGGCGCAGCAACAGCGCTTCCGCAGCCTCGCCCTGCCCTTCCGAGAGCAGGCGCCCAACGGCGCCCGACGGCCCGCCGGTGGGCGCGATCAGGCCGCCGCTCATGCCATCGAGCGCCGCGAGATCGATTTGCGGCGCTTCTCCCGCATCGCTCTCGAGGAAGGCCTTGCTCACGAGCTTGGAGAGGTTGGCGTAACCGGCGCGGTCCTGGACCAGGAGCACCAGCGTATCGGGCGCCGCCGCGGGGCCGATCCGGCCGAGCCGCGCCGTCGAGTCCTCCGTCCCGGCGCGCCGGATCGGCAGCTCGCAGCCGATGATCGGCTGGATCCCCGCCTCCGCGGCTGCCGTCGCAAACTCCAGCGCGCCGAAAAGATTGCCGGTATCCGTCACCGCGACCGCCGGCATGCGGTGGCGCTCACAGAGCTTCACCAGCTCCTTGGTCTTGATCGCGCCCGTCGAGAGCGAATAGGCGGAGTGGACGCGCAGATGGATGAAGTCGGCGTGGGGCATCAGCCGGTCATCCTATAGGCCCGGACGTGCCTGGCGCGAGCCTTCGCTGCCCAATCGGCCTTGGCGGCCGCATCTGGCGTCGGGAATTTGGCTTTGCCCTGTGGATAATTGGCTCTCCCGAAACGAGGATCACTGGAATTGCTCATTAAATTGGGTTCGTTTCGCAAAATTCATTTTCCGCTGGCGCACGCTCTCCATCCGACAGGACACATGACCGCATTTTGCGGTCGATATGGGGTGGCGGGAGCGCCGCGTCAAGCCCCGGCTCTACACGGTAAGCGGACGGTTCCCCGACTCGGCTCCCGGTGGAGTGGCCCAACTTCTCCGGCATTCTCTCCTCCTTGGTCCTTGCGCTCGTCGGCGACCGGTGGTGCAACATATCTCTCAACGGGGCCACCACGTCGCAAAGGAACCCACGCATGGGCATGACATATCTGCACACGATGGTCCGGGTGACCGATCTCGAGCGGTCGCTCGATTTCTTCTGCAACAAGCTGGGCATGGTCCAGGTCAGCCGGTCGGAGAACGAGAAGGGCCGCTACACCCTCGTGTTCCTCGCCGCCACCGACGACGTCGGGCGGGCGCGCAGCGAGAAAGCGCCGGTGGTCGAGCTGACCTACAACTGGGACAAAGAGGCCTACACCGGCGGCCGCAATTTCGGCCACCTCGCCTACGAGGTCGACGATATCTACGCGACCTGCGACAAGCTGATGAAGGCGGGCGTCACCATCAACCGCCCGCCCCGCGACGGCCGCATGGCCTTCGTGCGCAGCCCCGACAACATCTCGATCGAGCTCCTCCAGAAGGGCCAAGCCAAGCCGATCGCCGAGCCCTGGGCGTCCATGAAGAATACGGGGGCGTGGTAAGCCCCTCTCAATCGCTCACGGCGCGGGCGCGCTCACGCCCCAATCCGGATGGCCGGCGGGGTCCTTGTTCCAGAACATGATCTTGTCGAAGTAGATGGTCTGCGTCTCGGCGCGCCAGTCGCGGTAGATGCCGAAGCGCGGCTGGGCATTGATGAAGGGCACGCCATTGCGGCGCGCGCCGTGCTCGGGATCGCCCATGGGGCCGCTGTAGGAGCCGCAGGCGCGGCCGTTCAGCCAGATGTCGACACGGCCGCTCGCGTCGTGCGCGGGGAGCAGGCGCACGTTCACGGTGGTCCAGGTCTCTCGAGGGACGTCGTCGGTCACGCAGATCAGCGTGCGCTTGACCCGGGCGGGCGTCGAGCAGGCGTCGCCCGCGGCGATCTGCGCGAAGAAACGCACGGTATCGCCGAGCGGCCGCGCCTCCACCTTGAAGAACGGGCTCGCGCCGCAGGAGGCTCCGTTCATGAACGCGTCTTGCTTGATTTGATGGATTACCGTCCGGCAGGGCTCTCGTCCCGCGATGGGCACGTCGCGTGGCCAGTCGTTCGAGACCTTGAAGGCGAAGCGGTACCAGACGGTCTCGCCGAATTTGACGACCTCGCCGGCGCCGGTCTTGCGATCGGATTTGACCTGGATCTCCGCCCGTTCGCTGGGCGTCACGCCGCCCGGCTCCACCTCCATCTCCGCCGCGCGCGAACCCTCGGCGTCGCAGACGTAGCGCTTCGCCTCCTTGATGGCCTCGCTCGCGCCATCAAGCGCATCGCCCTCCTGGACCGTGATGCGGCCGACCGTGTGTCCGATCGGATCCGCCGCCACGCCCACACGCACCGCCCGCAGCTCTGGGGCGAGCAGGCCGGAGATCAGCCACTTTGCCTCGATTTGCGAGAGCATCGCGGGATCGTAGGCGAAGGTCTCGACGAAGACGGGTGCGGGCGGCGTGGCGTTCTGCGCCCAGGCACCCGCAATCGCGATGGAAAGGGAAGCGCCGGCGAACGCAATTGCTCTCATGAGCATGGCGGATCCTAGACCTTCCGCTCCACCACCACGCCGTCCTCCAGCGCCAGCACGCGGTCGAGGCGGCGGGCGAGGTCGAGGTTGTGGGTGGCGATGAGGGCGGCGAGGCCGGTCTGGTGCACGAGCCCGATGAGGACGCCCATCACCTCCTCCGCGGTGTGATGATCGAGATTGCCGGTGGGCTCGTCGCCGAGCAGCACGCTCGGGCCGTTGGCGAGGGCGCGCACGATCGCCACCCGCTGCTGCTCGCCGCCGGAGAGGCGCGCGGGGCGATGGCTCGCGCGCGGAACGAGGCCGACCAACCCAAGGAGCTCGCTCGCGCGCGCGCGCGCGGCGCTCCGCCCGACGCCCGCGATCATCTGCGGCACCATCACGTTCTCCAAGGCGGAGAACTCCGGCAGCAGGTGATGGAACTGGTAGACGAAGCCCAGCTTCGCGCGGCGGACCTCGGTGCGCTCGACGTCGGACATCCGGCCGCAGTCGCGGCCTTCGATGCGCACCGCGCCTTTGTCCGGCCGCTCCAACAGGCCCGCCACATGCAGCAGGGTGGATTTGCCGGCGCCCGAAGGCCCCACCAGCGCCACGGTCTCGCCCTTGGCGAGACGGAGCGAGATCCCGCGCAGCACCTCCAGGCTCTCGCCCGCCTGCCGGAAGGTGCGGACGACGCCCTCGAGCTCGAGCGCGGGCTCACTCATAGCGGAGCGCTTCGACGGGATCGAGCCGGGCCGCCCGCCACGCCGGATAGAGCGTCGCCAGGAACGAGAGCCCAAAGGCCATGGCGACCACGCTCACGACGTCGGAAACGTAGACCTGGGCGGGAATGCGCGTGAAGAAATCGAGCTCGGACGCGAGGATATCCAGGTGCAGATCGCTTTCGAGGAAGTCGCGAATCGCCCCGATGTGAGTCGCGAACTCGACGCCGATGATGAGCCCCGCGAGCGCGCCGACGAAGCCGATGCTGGCGCCGGAGAGCATGAAAATGCGCAGCACCATGCCGCTGGTCGCTCCCATGGTGCGGAGGATCGCGATGTCGCCACCTTTGTCCTGCACCAACATGATCATGCCGGAAACGATGTTGAGAGCCGCCACCAGGATGATCAGGGTCAGGATCAGGAACATGACGTTGCGCTCGATGGTTATCGCGTTCACGAACGTCGCATTGTTCTGCCGCCAATCATAGATGCGCGCGCCCGGACCCATGATCGTCGCAATCGCCGCGCGCTGCGCATCGAGATGATCGGGGTCACGCGAGAACACCTCGAGCGCCGACACGCCTTGGCCGGTTCGGAAAAAGAGCTGCGCCGCGCCGAGGGGCATCAGCACCAGATTGCCGTCGTATTGCGCCATGTTCACGTTGAACACGCCGACGACGCGATAGCTCTTGATGCGCGGCACGTTGCCGAAGGCGGTGACGTTGCCGTTCGGCGATATGATCGTCACGTCCTCGCCGACCCGCAGCCCGAGGCTCTGCAGCAGGCGCCAGCCCAGAATGACGTTGTCGTCGGAGAACTGATCGAGCGCCTGCCTGGCGATACCGTTGGCGAGCAGCGGCTGGCTCGCGATGTCCTCGGCACGCAAACCCCGCACCGAAACGCCCATCGAGCCCCGCGGCGTCTGGGCAAACACCTGTCCTTCCACCAACGGACGCACGGCGACCACGCCGGGAATTTGCCGGATCTTCGCGTCGAGGTCGTCGATGCCGGTGAGGACGGCGCCAGCCGGCCCATGGACCGTCAAATGCCCGTCGACGCCGATGATGTTGGAGACGAATTCGAGGCGAAAGCCGTTCATCACCGCCATCACCACGATCAACGTCGCGACGCCGAGGCCGATACCCAGCAGCGAGAAGACGGCGATCACGGAGACGAAGCCTTCTTGGCGGCGCGCGCGCAGATAACGGAACGCCACCATGCGCTCGAAGCTGCCGAAGATTATGGGCACGCGTCCTCACGCATAGCGGAGCGCCTCCACGGGATCGAGACGCGAGGCGCGCCAAGCCGGGTAGATCGTGGCCAGCAACGAAAGTGCGAAGGCCATCGTCACGACCGAAATGACGTCGGATGCATAGATCCGCGCCGGAATTTGCGCAAGGAAATATTGCTCCGGGTTGAAGAGATCGACGTGGAAGATACCTTGCAGAAAGCCGCGGATCGCCTCGATGTGATGGGCAAATTCAACGCCGATGACGAAACCGGCGAGGGTGCCGAGGAATCCGATGCTGGCCCCCGAGAGCACGAAAATGCGCAACACCATGGCGCGGCTCGCCCCCATCGTGCGGAGGATCGCGATGTCGCGGCCCTTGCTCTTCACCATCATGATCATGCCCGAGATGATGTTGAAGGCCGCAACGAGAATGATCAGCGTCAGGATCAGGAACATGACGTTGCGCTGGATCGCGACGATATCGAGATATCCGGCGAAATTCTGCTGCCAATCCAGGACTCGGGTACCCGGTCCCATGATTGCGGCGATCGCTCGCCGTTGCGCGTCGAGATGATCGGGATCGCTCGCGAAAATCTCCAGCGCCGACACGCCCTCGCCCGTGCGGAAAAACAGCTGTGCCGCGTCCAGCGGCATCAGGATGAAGTAGCCGTCGTATTGCGACATGCCGACATCGAAGGTGCCAACGATGCGGAAGCTCTTGACGCGTGGAACCGCGTTCGGCGCCGCGGCGTCACGCTGAGGAACGAGCAAGGTCACGGCGTCGCCGACGTGCACTCCCAATTTGTCGAGCAAGCGCCAGCCGACGATGGCGCTGTCGTCGGAGAACTGCTCCAGCGCGTCCTTTGCGATGCCCTCGGCTAGCAACGGCTGGCTCGCGATGTCGGCGGCACGAAGACCGCGTACCAGCACGCCGGTCGACGTCTTGGGTGTCGAGGCCAGCGCCTGCCCTTCCACCAGCGGGCGCACCGCCGTGACGCCGGGCACTTGCCGCAGCTTCGCATCGAGATCGTCGAAGCCGGTAACCGTGTCCCCAGCGCCGTAGATGCGGAGATAGCCGTTGATGCCAACGATGTTGGAGACGAACTCGACACGGAAGCCGTTCATCACGGCCATGACCACGATCAGCGTCGCCACGCCGAGTGCGATCCCCAGCAGCGAGAAGATCGCGATCACCGAGACGAACCCCTCCTGCCGGCGCGCCCGCAGATAGCGGAACGCCACCATCCGCTCGAACGCACCGAACGCCATCAGCGGCCCGTGAGCTTGCTGAGCGCCGCCTCCGGCGAGAGCTCCTCGCGCCTGCCCGTCTTGCGCTCCTTGAGCTCGACCACGCCCTGCGCGAGGCTGCGCGGGCCGACCGTGAGCTGCCAGGGCAGTCCGATCAGGTCCATGGTCGCGAACTTGGCGCCGGGCGATTCATCGCGGTCGTCGTAGAGTACCTCGGTGCGGGCCGCGGCGAGCTTGCGATAGAGATCGTCGGCAGCGGCGCGGCACTTCTCGTCGGCGGCGCGCAGGTTGATCAGCGCCACCTTGAAGGGCGCCACGGCCTCGGGCCAGATGATGCCGTTCTCATCGTGGCTCGCCTCGATGATCGCCCCCACCAGGCGCGAGACGCCGATGCCGTAGGAGCCCATCTCCACCGCGATGGTCTCGCCGTTCGGCCCCGTTACGGTGGCGTTGAGCGGCTTCGAGTATTTCGTACCGAAATAGAAGATGTGGCCGACCTCGATGCCGCGCGCCTCGACCAGCTGCTCTTTCGGGATGGGGCACGCCTTGGGGTCGTGCTTGTCGTCGGTCGCGGCGTAGAGCTGCGTCCATTTCTGGAAGAACGGTTCGAGGTCGCTGTCGTAATCGACGTTGACCCCGAGAATGTCCGTCTCGAGCCAGCGCTTGTCGCAATAGACGGCGCTCTCCCCGGTCTCCGCGAGAATGATGAACTCGTGGCTCATGTCGCCGCCGATCGGGCCGCTCTCCGCGCGCATCGGAATGGCCTTGAGCCCCATGCGCGCGAAGGTGCGCAGATAGGCCACGAACATCTTGTTGTAGGCGCGCTTGGCACCGGCGAAGTCGAGGTCGAAGGAATAGGCATCCTTCATCAGGAATTCGCGCCCGCGCATGACCCCGAAACGCGGCCGCACCTCGTCCCGGAACTTCCACTGAATGTGGTAGAGGTTCTTCGGGAGGTCGCGGTAGCTCCTGACCGAGCCACGAAAGATCTCGGTGATCTGCTCCTCGTTGGTGGGGCCATAGAGCATCTCGCGCTCGTGCCGGTCCTGGATGCGCAGCATCTCCTTGCCGTAGTCGTCGTAGCGGCCGCTTTCTTTCCAAAGTTCAGCCGGCTGGATGGTGGGCATGAGCACTTCCTGCGCCCCGCTCCGGTCCTGCTCCTCGCGCACGATCTGCTCCACCTTCTGAAGCACGCGAAAGCCCATCGGCAGCCACGAATAGATGCCGGCGCTCGATTGCCGGATCATGCCGGCGCGCAGCATGAGCCGGTGCGAGACGATCTCCGCGTGAGCGGGGTTCTCGCGCATCAACGGCAGAAAATAGGCGGAAAGGCGCATGCGGCAGTCCCTTCTGGGCGTGTTTTGTCCAAAATCCCAAAATCTTGCGCGGACTTTAGGCAGGTGCGGGCGGGCTGTCCATGCGCCCGCCTGCCGGCCGAAAACAAGCCCCAGGGGCGTATTGCGCTGCGGCGAGATAATGGGACATTATCGAGCCTCTTGAACAGGGGAGAACACAATGTCGAACCGACTACGCTTCGCTCTGATGGCGGCGGTATTTCCGCTGGCCTTCGCGATACCCGCGGCACAAGCGGCGACACCGAACCAGACTTTCGTCATGGCTATGGATCTCGGCGATCTCATTACCTTCGATCCCGGCGAATCCTACGAGATTTCGGGACAGGAGCTCGGCACCAACATCTACGACCGGCTCGTGCGCTACGAGGCCGAGGACCTGAGCAAACTCGTCGGCGGCGTCGCCGAGAGCTGGACGATCTCGCCGGACAGCAAGACCTTCACCTTCAAGCTCCGCCCGAACCTGAAGTTCGCCAACGGCGACCCGGTCACCGCGGACGACATGGCTTGGTCGATGCAGCGCGTCGTGCTGTTGGACAAGACGCCGGCGTTCCTCTTCACCCAGCTCGGCTGGACCAAGGACAACGTCAAGACCCTGGTCCAGGCGACCGACCCGCATACGCTCACCTTCAAGATCACCGCGGACCTGGCGCCGTCGCTGGTGCTGAACCTCATGAGCACCTTCGCGGCCTCGGCGGTCGACAAGAAAGTGGCGATGTCGCACGAGAAGGACGGCGACCTCGGCAACGCCTGGCTCAAGACCAATTCGGCGGCGTCCGGCGCCTTCAATCTGGTCTCGTGGAAGGCGGAGGAATCCGTCACCATGGAGGCCAACCCCACCTATCGTCTCGCCTCCGCGCACATCAAGCGCGTGGTGGTCCGGCACGTGCCGGAGCCCGCGACCCAGCGGCTGCTCCTGGAGAAAGGCGACATCGACGTCGCCCGCAACCTCACGCCCGATCAGCTGGCGCCATTGTCGGAAAACAAGGACATCAGGGTCGAATCCTTCCCGGGCGGCGACAACTACTACCTCGGCCTGAATCTGTCCGAGGAGCACATGAAGAACCCGAAGGTCCGCCAGGCCATGAAGATGCTGGTGGACTACGACGGCATGGTGAAGACGTTCCTCAAGGGCCGCTTCATCGTGCAGGAGACCTTCCTGCCGATCGGCATCCTGGGCGCCATTCCGTATAACCCGTGGCACCTCGACGTCGCGAAGGCGAAGGCGCTGCTGGCCGAGGCCGGCTATCCCAACGGCTTCGAGATCGAGTTCACCACGCCGAACGCCTCGCCCTGGACCGAGATGGCGCAGTCGGTGCAGCAGACCATGGGCCAGGGCGGCATCAAGCTGAAGCTCGTGCAAGTCGAGCAAAAGCAGATGCTCCAGGCCTTCCGGGCCCGCAAGCACCAGATGGTGCTCAACAGCTGGGCGCCGGACTACTTCGATCCGCACAGCAACGCCGACACCTTCGCCCACAACGACGACGACAGCGATACGCCGAAGATCAAGCCGCTGGCGTGGCGCACGCACTGGCTGATCCCCGAGCTCTCCAAGCAGACGCTGGCGGCGGCCCAGGAACCCGACACCCAAAAGCGCAAGGCAATGTATGAGGACCTGCAGAAGAAAGTGACCGACGACGGATCGTTCATCCTGATGTTCCAAGACGCGTATCCGACCGCGTTGCGCTCGAACGTCAAGGGGTTCAAGCTCGGCCTGTTCGCGGACTTCAACTACTACCGCACGATCTCGAAGTGACGGTTCTCTGCCGTGACGGCCGCCGCCGCTGAGGCGGCACGAACGAGTGACGGATGGGCCCGGCGTTTCGCCGGGCCCGTTCGCCACGCCGCCAAACTCCTGTTCTCCGTGGCGTTGACCTTCCTGGGGTTGACCTGCGTCACCTTCTTCATCGGCCGGGTCATTCCGATCGACCCGGTGCTCGCGATCGTCGGCGACAAGGCGTCGATCGAGACCTACAACCGCGTCCGGATCGAGATCGGCCTCGATCAGCCGATCCCCGTGCAGTATTGGCGCTATCTCACGAAAGTGCTGCACGGTGATTTCGGCGTCTCCGTCATCACGGCGCGGCCCGTGCTGGACGACCTGCTGCGCGTCTTTCCCGCAACCATCGAGCTCTCGATGTTCGCGCTCATCATCGGCGTGGTGCTGGGCATTCCCTTAGGCGTCGTCGCGGCCACCCATCGCGGGCGGTGGCAGGATCAGGTGATCCGCTTCGCCTCGCTGCTCGGATATTCGATGCCCGTGTTCTGGCTCGGCCTGATAGGGCTGCTCACCTTCTACGCCAAGCTCGGCTGGGTGGAGGGGCCGGGCCGCCTCGATATTGGGTTCGACGACATCGTGCCGACGGTCACTGGTCTGCTCACCGTCGACAGTCTGATCGAGGGCGACAGCGACGTGTTCTGGAACTCCATCAGTCATCTGGTGCTGCCGTCCTCGATCCTCGGCTACTTGTCGCTGGCCTATGTCGCGCGGATGACCCGCAGCTTCATGCTCGGACAATTGAAGCAGGAGTACATTCTCGCGACCTTGGCCAAAGGCCTGTCGCCGTTCCGCGTGGTGTGGGTGCACGCGCTCGGCAACGTCTGGGTGCAGCTGGTGACCGTGATAGCGTTGACCTTCGGCAGCCTGCTGGAAGGCGCGGTGCTGACAGAGACCGTCTTCGCCTGGCCCGGGCTCGGTCTCTATATGAAGAATTCGCTGTTCAACGCCGATCTCAACGCGGTGCTGGGCGGCACGATGCTGGTGGGCGTGGTCTATATCGGCCTCAACATGCTGTCCGATCTCCTCTACCCGCTGGTCGATCCGCGCGCGCGGGAGCAGCGATGACCGACACTGTCGCCTGGCGCGGCTGGCTCCTCGATCCCGCGCCCGCGAGCCGGCGCCAGGCGCGGCTCGGGCGTTGGTACCGGGCCTGGATGGCCTTCCGGCGCAATGGGCTCGCCATGACGGGGCTCGCCATCGTGCTGGCGCTGGTGCTGATGGCGATCGTCGCGCCGCTCATCGCCGATCCCGCCTCGGCGAACCTGCAGGTGCTCGAGGATCGGTTGCAGCCATGGTCCTCCGCGCATTGGGTCGGCACCGACGAGCTCGGCCGCGACATCCTCGTGCGCGTCCTGTTCGGCGCGCGCATCACGCTGACCATCGTCGCGTTGGTCTCGCTGATCGTGGTCCCCATCGGGCTGAGCATCGGCCTGCCCGCGGGGTATTTCGGCGGCTGGATCGATGCGGTGCTCATGCGCATCACCGACATCTTCCTATCGTTCCCGCGCCTGGTGCTGGCGCTGGCTTTCGCGGCGGCGCTGGGGCCGGGCATCGAGAACGCCGTCATCGCGATCGCGCTCACGACCTGGCCGCCCTACGCGCGGCTCGCGCGCGCGGAGACCCTCACGCGCCGGCGCTCGGAGTTCATCGAGGCCGCGGAGCTGCAGGGCGCCTCGCATCTGCGCATCATCCTCACGCAGATCGTCCCGCTCTGCCTGCCGTCCGTGATCATCCGGCTCACCCTGGACATGGCCGGCATCATCCTGACCGCGGCGGGACTGGGCTTCCTGGGCCTCGGCGCCCAGCCGCCGGCGGCCGAATGGGGCGCGATGGTGTCGTCGGGCCGGCAGGTGCTGCTGGACCAGTGGTGGGTCGCGACCGTCCCGGGGCTCGCGATCTTCGTGACCAGCCTGGGGTTCAACCTGCTGGGCGACGGCTTGCGCGACGTGGCGGATTCCCGATCGGCATGAGCGAGGCTCCGCTCCTCACCGTGCGAAATCTGCGGGTGACGTTCCCCGGCGACGAGGGGGACTTCGTTGCCGTCCGCTGCATCTCCTTCACCTTGGGCCGCGAGCGGCTCGGCATCGTCGGCGAGTCCGGCTCGGGCAAATCGACCACGGGCCGCGCTGTCATGGGCCTGGTCGGCCATCCCGGGCGGGTCGAGGCCGACGAGATGCGGCTCGGCGATACCGACCTCCTGCGGCTCGACGAGCGCGGTTTCCGCCGGCTGCGCGGCAAGCGCGTGGCGATGATCCTGCAGGACCCGAAATACTCGCTCGATCCCGTCATGAGCGTCGGCCATCAGATCGCCGAGACGCACCGGTGCCATTTCGGCAGCAACGCGAAGGCCGCGCGGACGGCGGCGCTGGAGATGCTGGCGGCCGTGCACATCCGCGACCCCGAGCGGGTCTATGGGCTCTATCCGCACCAGGTCTCCGGCGGCATGGGCCAGCGGGTGATGATCGCGATGATGCTGATCGCGGGGCCCGATCTCCTGATCGCGGACGAGCCGACCTCGGCGCTCGACGTGACCGTGCAGCACCAGGTGCTGGCGATCATGGACGATCTGGTGCGCAGCCGCGGCATGGGGCTGATCCTGATCAGCCACAACCTGCACCTGGTCTCCGCGTTCTGCGACCGCGTGCTGGTGATGTACGCGGGCCGCGTGGTGGAGACTTGCGTCGCCTCGCGCCTCTCCGAGGCCCGCCACCCTTACACGCGCGGCCTGCTGGCGTCCCTGCCCGAGCTCGGCCGGCGGCGCACCGAGCTGCCGCAGTTGCAGCGCGATCCTGCCTGGGCGGCGCCGTGATCTTGCTGGAGCAAGTCACCGTCCGTTACGGCAGCGGCGCCGGGCGGATCACGGCGGCAAGCGACGTTTCGTTCGAGGTGGCCGAGGGCGAGGCCTTCGGAATGGTCGGCGAATCCGGCTCCGGCAAGTCGACGGTGCTGCGCGCCATCGCCGGCCTCATCCCGCACGCGGAAGGCAGGGTCACACTCGACGGACGGGAGATGCAGGGGCACCGCACCAGGGCCGCGCGCAAGATGGTGCAGATGGTGTTCCAGGACCCCTACGGCTCGCTGCATCCGAACCAGACGGTCGATCAGACCTTGAGCATGCCGGTGGCGATCCACCACCTCGGCGATACCGACCGGCGCGTCTCCGCGGTCTTGCAAGAGGTCGGGCTCGGACGCGAGCATCGCTACCGCTATCCCCACCAGCTCTCGGGTGGCCAGCGCCAGCGCGTTGCGATCGCCCGGGCGCTCATCCTGGAGCCGCGCATCCTGCTGCTGGACGAGCCGACCTCGGCGCTCGACGTGTCGGTGCAGGCGGAGATCCTGAACCTGCTGGCGCGCCTGCGGCGCGACCATCGACTGACGCTGCTCATGGTGAGCCATGATCTGGCGGTGATCGCGCATCTCTGCGAGCGGATCGCCGTGATGAGCCACGGCGGGGTGATCGAAGTCACCACCGCGGACGCGCTCGCCGCGGGGACCGTGACGCACCCCTACACGCGGCAGCTTCTGCGCTCCAACCGCGGCTTCGACCGGAGCGGCGCCGAGATCGTCGACGTCGCGTCCTAGGTGTCCGACGCTTTCGTCCCCGCCCGTCGCTCTCTGTAGTACAATTGGTGCTCTACGCCGCCGATCATGACGAAGGGAGACAGCCGTGGCTAAAGGACAGATGAGATCGAACCGGGAAGCCAAGAAGCCCAAGAAGACCGCGGCCGAGAAGGCGAAGTCAGGAGCGGGCTCCGCCTACAGTCAATTGTGGAAGACGCCGAAAGCGCCGCTCCCGAAGCAGAAATAAGATCAACCGCACGACCGCGGTGCCGGGTCAGGAAGCCGAGACCGCCGAACCGGGCGGCTTCAATGCGGGGCGGGCCCTGGGCATCGACTGACCGTCTCGCCCAACCGAGCGCACTGCACCACTTCCTGCGCTCGCCGTCCGAGGAGTTGCGTCGCCGTACCTAGAGCGCCTTGCGCAGCGCGCGTCCGAGCTCGCCGATCAAGCCGCGGCGGAATGCCAACACGCACACAACGAAGACGGCGCCTTGGGCGACCAGCACCCAGGAGCCAAGATTGGCGAGATACTGCTGCATGGCAACGACGACGGCGGCGCCGACCACGGGCCCGAACACGGTGCCGAGACCGCCCACGAGCGTCATCAGCACGACTTCACCCGACATGCTCCAATGCACATTGGTGAGGGCGGCGAGCTGAAACACCAGCGTCTCCATCGAGCCCGCGAGACCGGAGAGCGCGGTCGACAGCACGAAAGCGATCAGCTTGTACTGGTCCACCTTGTAGCCCAGGGAAATCGCGCGCTGCTCGTTCTCGCGGATCGCCTTCAGCACTTGGCCGAAGGGCGAGTGAATGGCGCGATGGATCAGAACAAAGCCCGCGAGGAAGACGATCAGCACGACGAAATACATGCTCATCATCTGATTGAGGTCGACGAGGCCGAGAAGATGCCCGCGCGGGATCCCCTGGATGCCGTCCTCGCCGTGCGTGAACTTCACCTGCAGGCAGAAGAAGTACACCATCTGCGCAAGCGCGAGCGTGATCATCGCGAAGTAGATGCCTTGCCGGCGGATCGCGATGAGACCGACGCCGAGTCCGAGCGCCGCGCCGCCGACCGTGCCCGCGGCAAGCGCGAGCTCGGGCGGCAGGCCCCATTCCTTGGCCACGTGCCCGCAGATGTAGCCCGCCATGCCGAAGAAAGCGGCGTGGCCGAAGGAAAGCAGACCGACGTAACCGATCAGGAGATTGAAGGCGCAAGCGAACAGCGCGAAGCACAGCACCTTCATCAGGAACACGGGATAAATGAAAAACGGAGCGACCAGGAAGAAGAGCACCATGATCGCGAACGCGACCGCCTGCGCGTTGAGCGCCGACGGACGGCTCGGCAACCCGACCGCGTCCTTGATGCTCGCCGTCACCGCGCTCTCCCGAACAGGCCCGCGGGCTTGATCATGAGCACGATCGCCATGATGATGAAAATGACGGTGTTGGACGCCTCCGGATAGAATACCTTGGTCAGGCCTTCGATCACCCCGAGACCAAATCCGGTCAGGATCGAGCCCATGATCGAGCCCATGCCTCCGATGACCACGACCGCAAATACGACGATGATGAGGTCGGCGCCCATCAGCGGGCTCACCTGATAGATTGGCGCCGCCATGACGCCGGCGAGGGCGGCGAGCGCGACGCCGAAGCCGTAGGTGAGCGTGATCATGCGCGGCACGTTGATGCCGAAGGCCTGCACCAGCGCCGGATTCTCGGTCGCCGCCCGCAGATAGGAGCCGAGCTTGGTGCGCTCGATCAGGAACCAGGTTCCGAAGCAGAGCACGAGCGAGGCAAGGACCACCCAGCCTCGATAGACCGGCAGAAACATGAAGCCGAGATTGAAGGCGCCGGTCAGGGAGGGCGGTATCTGGTAGGGCTGACCGGAGGAGCCGAACTCGTTCTGGAACAGGCCCTGGAGGACGAGGGCCAAGCCGAAGGTCAGCAGCAGACCATAGAGATGGTCGAGCCTGTAGAGCCAACGCAGCATGCTGCGCTCGATCGCGATCCCGAACGCGCCCACCGCGATCGGCGAAATCAGAAGCGCCCACCAATAGCCGAGACCGAGCTTGGTCAAGAGGAACCAGGCGCAGAACGCGCCGATCATGTAGAGCGCGCCATGGGCGAAGTTGATGATGTTGAGGAGCCCGAATATGACCGCGAGCCCGAGGCTCAAGAGCGCGTAGAACGAGCCGTTGATGAGCCCGATCAGGAGTTGACCGAAAAGGGCCTGCGGTGGAATGCCGAGCAGATCGAACATCGGCGTTGCGTTCCTCCTATCGCCTGGTGGCGGTCGGCGGCGGCTCGCGCCGTCGCCGACCGCCCTGCCGTCGCTAGTTGACGAGCGGACAGACGCCCTTCTCCTCGGCGAGCGGCCGGAACGCCTCGGCCGCCGGGATGGTCGCCAGGATCTTGTAGTAATCGTAGGGCCCTTTCGATTCGGAGGGCTTCTTCACCTCGACCAGATACATGTCATGCTCGGCGGTGCCGTCGACCCGCACCTTCGTCGGGCCGAAGAGCGGATCGTCGTACGATGTCTCCTTCATGGCCGCGACCACCTTTGCGCCGTCCTCCGCCGAGCCGGTCTTCTTGACCGCCTCGAGATAATGCAGCGTCGCGGAATAGACGCCGGCCACCACCATGCTCGGATATTTTCCGTTGTTCCGCTTAGCCATGCGTTGGGCGAAGGTGCGGGTCTTGTCGTTCAGGTCCCAATAGAAGCCCTCGGTAATTGTGAGGCCCTGCGCCGTATCCAATCCCAGCGCGTGGACGTCGGTGATGAAGACGAGAAGACCCGCCAGCCTCTGTCCGCCCTTGACGATGCCGAATTCCGCGGCCTGCTTGATCGAGTTGATCGTGTCGCCGCCCGCGTTCGCGAGGCCGATCACCTGGGCCTTCGAGGCCTGGGCCTGCAGGAGGAAGGAGGAGAAGTCCGGCGTGTTGAGAGGCACGCGCACCGAGCCGAGCACCTGACCGCCCGCCGCCTTGACGACCGCGCCCGTATCCGCCTCGAGCGCCTGACCGAAGGCGTAGTCGGCCGTGATGAAATACCAGGTCTTCCCGCCCTGCTTGACGATGGCGCCTCCCGTGCCATGCGCCAGTGCCCAAGTGTCGTAGGTCCAGTGCACGTTGTTGGGCGTGCACGCCTTGCCCGTGAGGTCGGAACTCGCGGCGCCCGAGATCAGAAAGACTTTGTTTTTTTCCTTTACGACCTGCGAGGTCGCGAGCGCCACGCCGGAGTTCGGGACATCGATGATGGCATCGACGTGATCGACGTCGATCCACTGCCGAACGATATTGGATCCGACGTCGGGTTTGTTCAGGTGGTCGGCGGAGACCACCTCGACTTTCATGCCATTCTTGGCGGGATCGAAGTCCTCGACCGCCATCTTGGCGGCTTCGACCGAGCCGGGTCCACCGATGTCGGCATAGAGGCTCGACATGTCGCTCATCACGCCAAGCTTCACGGAAATCTGCGCTTGCGCCGTTCCGATGCCGGCGACGAACGCCGCGACTATTGCAAAGACCAGAGGCGCTCTCATGACGTCAACTCCCCAAATGGTTCTGTTTCGACACTATGGGACGAATTACACGCCCAAATAGGCATGCAGTTTCTCCATGTTCGCTTCGAGCTCGCCGTTCGGAATCATGTCGACGATGCGGCCATGTTCCATCAGATAATGCCGATCGGCGACCGTAGCGCCGAAGCGGAAGTTCTGCTCCACCAGCAGCACCGTAAAGCCAAGCTTCTTGAGCTCGCGCACGGTGCGGCCGATCTGCTCGACTATGACGGGGGCGAGCCCCTCGGTCGGCTCGTCGAGCAGCAGAAGTCGCGCGCCGGTGCGCAGAATGCGCGCGATCGCGAGCATCTGCTGCTCGCCGCCGGACAGTTTCGTGCCTTGGCTGCGCGAGCGCTCTCTGAGGTTGGGAAACAGCTCGTAGATACGCTCGATCGACAACCCGCCGGCACGGACCACCGGCGGCAAGGTCAAATTCTCGGCCACGTCGAGGCTGGCAAAAATGCCGCGCTCCTCGGGGCAAATGGCGATGCCCAGGCGGGCGATGCGATTGGACAGCAGCGAAATGGTCTCCTCGCCGTCGAACGCGATCGAGCCCGTGCGGTCGGTGACGATGCCCACGATCGATTTCATGGTCGTGGTCTTGCCGGCGCCGTTGCGGCCGAGCAAGGTCACGACCTCGCCGGGCAAGACGTCGAAGTCCACGCCATGGAGGATATGGGATTCGCCGTACCAGGCATTGAGACCCTTGACGGCAAGAAGCGGCGCCTCCGCCGCTACAGGTTCCGGCGCCCGCCGGGCGACAGCGGCCTCACGCATGACCCGCCCCCATATAGGCTTGGATCACGGCCGGGTCCTTGGACACCTCGGCATAGCTGCCCTCGGCCAACACCTCGCCGCGCGCCAGCACCGTGATGGTATGCGAGAGGTTTGCCACCACGCTCAGATTGTGCTCGACCATGAGGACGGTACGATTTTGCGAAGCGCGTTTGATCAGCTGTGCGATGCGGTCGATGTCCTCGTGGCCCATGCCCGCGGTCGGCTCATCGAGCAGCATCATCTCGGGCTCGAGCGCCAGAGTGGTAGCGATCTCGAGCGCGCGCTTGCGGCCATAGGAGAGCTCGACCGCCGGAGTCGACGCGAATTCGGCGAGTCCGACCGCATCGAGCAGCTCGTGCGCGCGTCCATTGTAGGCGTCGAGCGAACGCTCGGACCGCCAAAAATCGAACGAGCTGCCGCGACCGCGTTGCAGCGCAATGCGCACATTCTGCAGCGCCGTGAGGTGCGGGAACACCGCCGAGATCTGGAACGAGCGCACGAGCCCGAGGCGCGCGATATCCGCCGGCGCCGTCCGGGTGATCTCTCGCCGGTTGTAGATGATGCGGCCCGCCGTCGGTGTCAGAAACTTGGTGAGCAAGTTGAAGCACGTGGTCTTGCCGGCGCCGTTCGGCCCGATGAGCGCGTGAATCGTGCCACGCCGGATCCGAAGATTCACTCCGTTGACGGCGACGAAACCACGGAACTCCATGGTTAGATTTTCGGTTTCGAGGATGACATCCTCGACCATCGCTCGGCGCCTCCCTAAGCTTCTCGTACCGGTTGTCCGCCCCTGCTCTGACGCACTCCGGCCGCGCTTATTCCGACATCTTCTACACTATAAGAATCCGCAACCCACCGCGGCACATTGATCCATATCATATCAAGAGGTGCACTCGCTCGGATTCCGCCCCGGCTCCATAATGCGACGGCCAATCTCGCCTGCTCAAATAATGAACATCACGCCGCCGTCTCGATCGGGGCCCTGGCCGCACGTCCGCGCAATTCCGACTGCACCGCGCGGCGTCTCGGGCAGGCGCTGCCGCCGCCGGCGCGGATGATCAACACGCGGTGCATTGAATTCTTCAGGTAAGGCGCGCGCTCGCGGCACCTTACCGACTGCCGCCAAGCACGTCCCTCTGCTCGGCAAACAGCGCCTTCATCCAATCGATGACCGCGCGCACGCAGGCGGCGCGGCGCAGATCGCGGTGGACGATGATCCAGTATTCGGCGGCGATCTCTTGGATTGGCGGCGTCAGCCGCTCGAGCAGGGGATGCCCGTCGCCGACATAGCAGGGCAGCACGCCGCGGCCGGTCCCGGCGCGGATCGCTTCCAGATGCATCAGCATTGACGAGGCGCGCAGCGCGACCGGCGTTCCCGTCGCCTCGACCTGCCGCTGGACCCAGCGCGCGGGCGCATAGTGGGCTTGCTCGTCGGTATAGGTGACCCACGCAGCGGCATCCGCGCCGCGACGCCGGTAGACCGCACAGGCGAAGGTGCCTGCCTTGGAGGTGTAGAAGTCGCCGCTTTCCGGCGGCTGGTGACGCAACGCCATGTCGGCTTCGCGGCGCGCGAGGTTTGCCGTTTGTCGCGAGTCGACCAATTCCAGGGTGATGCCGGACGGAAGCGCCGTCGTGGTCGATCCCGACAGGCAGCGAGCCAGAAACCCGGCGGCACATTCGCCGGTCGATACCCGCACCGTGCCGCTCAGCACCGGCGAGGCCGCTGCGCGCCGCCGCTCCAGCGTAAGCACCGCATCCTCGACGCCTTCGGCCTCCGGGACCAGCCGCTCGCCGGCGGCGCTGAGGCGCAGCCCCTCGGGCAGGCGGTCGAACAAGCTCGGCCCGCCGAAAGTGGCCTCGAACGCGGCCAATCGGCGGGCGATGGTCGGTTGGCTCAGCCCAAGCGCCCGCCCGGCGGCACGCATCGAGCCCTGCCGAGCGACCGCGAGGAACACCCGGACATCGTCCCAGTCCATCGCCCCGCCCCCCGATCGTGGCGGGCGGGCTGCCGGCTCACGCCGCGTCTTGCTCCGCGCAATCGCCACTCTGTCCGGAGCAGCCATGACATCGCTCCTCTAGAGCCCGCTCGAGGTCTCGACGCCGGACGGTACCACCAATTTTGGTGCTACAAAAACGTTCCAGTGGCGAACGAAAACGGAGATCGCTGCAAATAAATTGTGGCGCTACGGTTCTCCTCCAGCCGTGACGCTTCGATGCCAGCAGCCGCCGACCCAGGAGCAAGAATGGACAGCAAGAAGCCCAGCATCGTCGACCTCAACGCGGAGGCCGCGAAGCTGACCATGTTCCGGCGGACCCCGCAGTCGACGGCGGCGGAGCGAAAGGGAAGCGTCGCGCAATTGGCGTCCTACCGCGATGGCCTGCTTCTCGCCATTAAAGCCTCGGGGAAGGACCATTGGGAACGGCATCTCACCGGCGACGAGCTGGTTCACATCCTCGACGGCAGTGCGACCCTGGAGATGGTCTGCGACGACGGGCCGCCCAAGTCGTTCGAGCTTCGCGCCGGAATGATCGCCGTCATTCCAAAGGGTGCCTGGCACCGCCTTCAGTCTCCGGAGGGCGCGACGCAATTGGCCGTGACGCCTTTTCCCGGCGAGACGATCGAGGTCGATGTCGACGATCCTCGGACGGTAGAGCCCAAGCCGGCATGAGCAGGAGAAATCAGCGATGGACACGCCAAGCATCGCCGTAGCCCCGGGAGGGGCGGCGAGACCGGCAACAGCATCATGATGTTCGAGAGGAGACCGTTCCAGCCGGGACAGAGAGCACGTTCCACTTGCATCGCGGCAGCGACGAGGTGGCCTATGTCCTCGGCGGCGAGGTCACCGTCAAGATCGGCGATCAGGTCACGGTCCGCGGCCCCGGTACCTGCGCCTTCATGCCACGTGGCGTGCCGCATGCCTGGAAGAGCACCGGCGCGGAGACCGGGCGCGTGCTGTTTCTCTATACGCCGGCCCGGGCAGGCGGGTTGATCGAAGAGCAGCAGCGGACTGGCCGCAAATTCGGATCGATGAATGAGCGCGAATTGGCAGACATACTACAGCGCCACGGCTGGGAGCTCCTCGGACCGTCGCCTTTGTAGCGCTCGTTTCTCTGGAGTTACGTGGCTACTGGTTACCGTGACGGTGCACTCAATTGGTGCGCCGGGATTCAAATATCAGACTTCATCCACTAGAACCCGTGCGCCCGACACGCCGCGGCGAGCAAGCTCGCCTCGCCGGGGGCGATGGGCTGGCCGTTGAAGAAGACCTGGTTGCCCTGGATCGCGATCAGGCCGACCACCGCCTCGAACTTGAAGAGCTTCGCGGTGTCGGGCACCCGGAACTTCTTCCTGAGATCGAGGGTCAGGAAGATCGGAAAGTTGTCCGCGGCGATCGGCGACGCGGTGTCGGGCAAATCAGCCGGCGCCACCGCATTGCCGTTGACGTCGACGCCGGGCGTATAGGCGACGCCCGCGTCGGGCACGTGCGCCACGACTTCCGCGCAGGCCTTGGACGACACCACGACGTGTCCGTCGGCGGAGACGCTGGCGCCTCCCGGCGGCGGTTGCGCGGGTCCTGGCGCGGCCGCCGCGGTTGCCGCCCAGAGCAGCGTCACGGCGCAGATCCCTGAGGGTCGAAGCATGGATGCAGTCTAACACAGGCCTTGGCCCGACTCGGGGCGCCGGCGCCAGACTGCGGCCGGCACGGGGTTCAGCCAGGGGGACATCCATGCTCGAGCGGTATTTCGGCCAGTGACCAGCTACATCGAGAGCGCGGCGGGCGTGCGCGCGGGCGGGCGGGCGCACGGGGCTGGTGGGCGTGGTGGTGGCCCTTCTGTTCCTCGTGAGCCTCTTCCTGTCGCCACTGGCGCAGACGGTGCCGGCCTACGCCACGGCCCCTGCCCTGCTCTTCGTCGGCCTCATGGCTCGCGGCCTATCGGAGATCGATTGGGAGGACGTGACAGAGTACGCGCCCGCGGTGGTGACGGCACTCGCCATGCCTTTCACCTTCTCGATCGCGAACGGCATCGCGCTGGGGTTCATCGCCTACGCCGCCGTGAAGCTGTTGTCCGGCCGCTTCGCCGAGGCCAAACCAGCGATTGTCGTACTGGCCGTTCTGTTCGTGGTGCGGTACGCAGTACTGCCTCAATAATGGAAATTCTGCAAAAAGAAGAACCAGATGCGTAAAAACTGCGTGACCCGCCGCACTTTCTTGCGTAGACTTCCATTCGATCAAAACGGCGCGCAATAAAGTTGCGCCTTGGCCCAAGTTTGGGGAGGAATGTGCCGCGAAGCGGTCGTTGGGGGACGAACCAAGGTCTGAAAAATAGGCAATCGGGACGGGAGAAAATCGGCAAGACCGGCAGCGGTCTTGCCCATTTTTTTGTGGATTTACCGCCCCAGGCGGGCCGATCGCCCCCGATGCCAGGGCGGATCCAGGGCCAGGATCTGCGTATAGACGGGGCAGCGCGCTACATGGGCGCCGCCGAGATAGCCGAGGCTCATCAGGAACTCGCCCACGATCTCCCCGCCGGTGAAGCGGAAGGTCTCCTTGAAGAGCTTGACCCACTGCGGCTTGGAAAGCGGGTGGTGCCCGTCGAGCCACGCCGCGAAGGAGCCATGCGCCTCCCGGATCGCCTGTAGCCGGCGGGCATTCTCGATCGCCGCCTCGACCTTGAGGCGGTTGCGGATGATGCCGGCGTCGCCGAGCAGCCGCTTCACGTCGCGCGCGCCGAAGCCCGCGACCGCGTCGACGTCGAACTCCCGATAGGCCTTCCGGAAGGCCGCACGCTTGTTGAGGATCGTGAGCCAGGAGAGCCCGGCCTGATTGATCTCGAGCACCAGCCGCTCGAACAGCACGCTGTCGTCCCGCGAGGGGAAGCCGTATTCGCGGTCATGATAGGGCCCATGGATCGGATGGGCGGGCGCCACATCGCAGTAGGTCGCGGTCATGTCGGGATTACCGGAAGCTCCAGATGTCGGACGAGACGATGAGATAGAGGATACCCCAGAGTACCGCCGCGACGCCCGTGGTGACGATGGCCTTGAGGCCGAGGCGCGGATTGGCCGGGGCGCCCGCGCGCCGGCCCATCTCGTCCTCCGCGGGTTGGATGCCCCAGGGCAGGATCGCGAAGATCACCACCCACCAGATCACGACATAAGAGGCGATGCCCGTGAACCAGTTCATCGCCGCTCATACCTGCTCGAGTTCGATGAGCGTACCGCAGAAATCCTTGGGATGCAGGAACAGCACGGGCTTCTCGTGGGCACCGAGCTTGGGCTCGCCGTCGCCGAGCACGCGGGCGCCCTCGGCCTTCAGCTTGTCGCGCGCCGCGCGGATGTCCGCGACCTCGTAGCAGAGATGATGCATCCCGCCCGCAGGATTGCGCTCGAGGAAGCCGCGCACTGGCGACTCCGGCCCCAGCGGCTCCAGCAGCTCGATCTTGGTGTTGGGCAGCGTCACGAACACGACCGTGACGCCATGGGCCGGCAGCGGCTGGGGCGCCGACACCGCGGCGCCCAGCATGTCGCGATAGAGCGCCGACGCCGCCGCCAAGCTCGGCACGACGATCGCCACGTGGTTGAGCCGTCCGATCATGGCATCGCCTCCATAGGTCACACGCGCACGACGTGAACGTCGGTCACCGGCCGCTTGCCACTGCTGGCCTTGAGCCGCCGGCGAACGGCGAGCCGCGCGGCCTCGCTGACCGCCGCGTCATCCCGCCGCTCCCGTGGACTCAGTCCCTCGACGGCGCGCCCGACATCGGCGCCCAGCGACGCGAGCTCCTCGGCGTCGGGATCGCCGACGCCTTGCAGGGTCACCCGGGGATCCGCGAGCAACGTGCCGTTGCGGTCGAGCACCACGGTCGCGACCGCCGCGCCATTGAAGGTGATGCGCTTGCGGTTCTTCCAGCTCTCGCTGTCGAGCGACACCAGCTGCTTGCCGTCGAGGGCGAGCCGGCCAGTCTGGACCTGACCCACCACGGCGGCCGGGAGCGGCCCCAGCCGCACCATGTCGCCGTTGAGCGCGAGGATCGCCTGCTGCACCTGGCAGGCCTCCGCGAGGCTCATGTGGGCGCGCAAATGGCGCGCCTCGCCGTGCACGGGCACCGCCACCTTCGGCCGAACCATCTGGTACATCCGCTGCAGCTCCTCCTGGGCGGGATGGCCGGACACGTGCACGAAATGGTCCTGCTCCGTCAGGATCTCGACGCCGAGGTGCGTGAGCTTGTTGTGCAGCCGGTTGATCGACCGCTCGTTGCCGGGGATGATGCGCGAAGAGAAGATCACGGCGTCTCCGGCCTCCAGCACGATGTGCGCGTGCTCGTCGTCGGCGATGCGCGAGAGCGCCGATCGCGGCTCGCCCTGGCTTCCCGTGCAGATCAGCAGCGCTTTGTCGCGAGGGAGATATCCGGCTTCCTCCTCGGTCAGGAACCGCGGCACGCCGTTCAGATAACCGGTTTCCCGCGCCGCCTGCTCGATCCGCCAGAGCGAGCGCCCGACCAGCGCCACCTGCCGATCATGCGCCGCCGCCGCGGCGGCGATCGACGTCAGCCGCGCCACGTTGCTGGCAAAGCACGCCACGGCAACGCGGTTGCGGCACTGGCCCACCAGCGTCTCGAGCGAGCGGCCGACCGCCGCCTCCGAGCCCGACACGCCGGGACGCAGAGCATTGGTGGAATCGCAGACCAGGGCGAGCACGCCCTCCTCGCCGAGGCGCCGCAAAGCCGCCTCGTCCGCCGTGGGTCCCACCAGCGGATCGGGGTCGAGCTTCCAATCGCCGGTATGGAGCACGGTGCCCACGGGCGTGCGCACCACCACCGCGTTCGGCTCGGGAATCGAATGCGTGAGCGTGATGAGCTCGAGCTCGAACGGGGCGATCGAGAACTTGCCCGACATGGGTATTTCCACGATGGGCACCGTGCTCTCGAGCTTCGTCTCCACCAGTTTCTGCCGCAGCAGGTTCGCGGTGAAGGGCGTCGCGTAGACCGTGGTCTTGAACCGCGGCCAGAGATACTGGATGGCGCCCAGATGATCCTCGTGGGCGTGGGTCACCACGATACCCACGAGCGCGTCCCGCCGCTCCTCGATGAAGGCGGGGTCCGGCATGATGACCTCGATCCCCGGCATGGTGTCGTCGGCGAAGGAGATGCCGCAATCGATCATCAGCCAGCGCCCGGCATACCCGTAGAGGCTCAGGTTCATTCCGATCTCGCCGGCGCCGCCCAGGGGCAGGAACACCAGCTCGTCGGGACGGTTCAGGGCCTCCGGCAACGCTCTCGTCTTGGGCGAGCTCACTTGGCGTTTCGGCGATAGATGATCCGGAGCCCCCAGAGCGTCAAGTCGGGATCGACGCGCTCGATGACGTCTGTCACGCCGTCGAAGACCGGCGCCAGCCCGCCGGTGGCGATGACGCCCATGGGCTCCCCGAATTCCCGCTTGATCCGGGTGACGATCCCTTCGATGAGGCCGACATAGCCCCAGTAGATCCCGGACTGCATGCAATCCACGGTGTTCTTGCCGATCGTCCGCTCCGTCCGCCGGATCCGGACGCTCGGCAGCTTCGCCGCGGCCATATGCAGGGCCGTCAGCGACAGGTTGACGCCCGGCGCGATCGCGCCGCCGCAGTAGTTGCCCGCGCGATCCACCACGTCGAAGGTCGTGGCGGTGCCGAAATCGACCACGATCAGCGGGCCCTTGTAGCGATCGTGCGCCGCCACCGTGTTGACCAGTCGGTCCGCCCCCACCTCCTCCGGCCGGTCCACCAGTGCCCGCGCGCCGATGTCGACGCCGTCATCGCCCACCATCAAGGGCTCGTTGTGGCAATAGCGCCGGCACAAGGTGAGGAGATTGAAATTAGCCTCCGGCACCACGCTACCGATGATCGCGCCGGTGAGCTGCTTGCGGCTCAGCTTCTCCAGCCCGAGCAAATGATCGAGCCACACGACGTACTCGTCGGCGGTGCGCTTGGGATCGGTCGACGCGCGCCATGAGCCGCGAAGCGCATCGCCGTCCCAGACCGCGAACACGGTGTTCGTGTTGTTGGCGTTGATGGCGAGCAGCTTGCCGCTCCGTCCGGTCATGCGGCGGCCGGGAAGATCTCGCCGGCGGAAATCCGCCGCGGGCCGGCTGCGGTCTCGACCAGCAGCACGCCGTCCCGGTCGAGGTCGACGAAGCGGCCGCTGAAGCTCTCGCGCGGCAACCGCACGCCCACGGTTCCGCCGAGTCCATAGGCGCGGGCCAGCCAAGCCCGCCGGATGGGTGCGAAACCCTCGCCGAGCCAGCGCGCCGTTTCCTCTCGAAACCCCGCGACGATGCCGCGCAGGAGATCCTCGATGCCGACCGGGCCGGCGCCCAGCGCCCCCAGAGACGTCGCGGGCCACGCGGTCTCGGCCGGATGGCTCGCGACGTTGACGCCGATTCCGGCCACCAGCCAGGCGAGGCTCCCGTCGTGCGCCGCGGAAGATTCGAGCAGGATGCCGGAGACCTTGCCGCCGTCCACCAGCACGTCGTTCGGCCACTTGTAGCGGAGGTCCCGGCCTGGCGGCAGTCGGGCAAAGACCGCCTCGCCCACCGCCAGCGCCGCCGCGAAGCCGAGCTGAGCCGCAGACGCCGCGGAGCACGTAGGACGCAAGATCAGGCTGACGTAGAGGTTGCCCGGCGGCGAGACGAAGGTACTGGCGCCGCGACCGCGGCCGGCGGACTGCTGGCGCGCCCACACCACGGTCCAGTCGTCCGCGCCCGCTTCGGCGAGCCGCTTGGCTTCGTCGTTGGTGCTGCCGAGCGTGTCGTAGCGCAGCAGGCGCAGGGACGGCTGCGACGAGCTCGGCATCATCCCGTGAAGAGCGTCGCCGCCGCCGCGGCCGCGCTGTCCGCGAGCGGCGCCGGATAGACGAAGAACAGCAGCACCAGGACCGCCGCGATCGCGAGCACCGTGCCCACCACGGGGTTCACGGGCCGATCGAACGCGGGCGCGGGCTCGTCGAAATACATGACCTTCACGATCCGCACGTAGTAGTAGGCGCCGACCACGCTGGCGAGCACGCCGATCACCGCGAGACCGTAGAACCCGGCATCGATGGCCGCGAGAAAGATGTAGAACTTGGCGAGGAAGCCGGCCAGCGGCGGGATGCCCGCGAGGGAGAACATGAAGATGCCCATCGCCAGCGCGAGCCCCGGCTGTGTGCGCGCGAGCCCGCTGAGGTCGGGAATGTCCTCGACCATGCGGCCCTGCCGGCGCATGCACAGGATGCAACCGAAGGCGCCGATGGTCATCAGCGCATAGATCGCCATATAGAACAGGATCCCGCGCACGCCCGCGTCGCCGCCGGTGGCGAGCCCGATGAGCGCGTAGCCGACGTTGGCGATCGAGCTGTAGGCCATCAGGCGCTTGATGTTCTGCTGATTGATCGCGGCGAGCGCCCCCAGGACCATCGAGGCGACGGAGATCGCCCAGATCACCTGCCACCAGTCGCCGAACAAATGGCCGAAGGGATCCACCATGACGCGCACGAAGAGCGCCACCGCGGCGGTCTTGGGCGCGACCGAGAAGAACGCCGTCACCGGCGTAGGCGCGCCCTCGTAGACGTCGGGCGTCCACATATGGAACGGCACCGCCGAGACCTTGAACGCAAGGCCCACCACGATGAAGACGATGCCGAACAGGAGCCCGATCGAGCGCGCCCCGCCGCTCTGGAAGGCGTGCTGCAGCGCCTCGAAGCCGGTGGCGCCGGCGAAGCCATAGACCATTGACGCTCCGAACAGCAGCATGCCCGAGGCGAGCGCACCGAGGACGAAATACTTGAGGCCCGCCTCGGTCGAGCGCACGGAATCCCGGTCGAAGCTCGCGACCACGTAAAGCGCGAGGCTCTGCAGCTCGAGCCCGACGTAGAGCGATATCAGGTCGTAGGCCGAGATCATCATCATCATGCCGGCGGTGGCGAGCACGATGAGGACCGGGAACTCGAAGCGCGCGATGCCTTGGCGCTGGTTGTAATCGAGCGCCAGCAGTATGGAGAGAGCCGAGCCGACGAGCGAGATGATCTTCATGAAGGCGCCGAAGCCGTCGGTGATGAACATGCCGTTGAGAGCGACCTGGCGCGCGACGCCGAACTTCAGCACCAGGACGATCGCGATCACGATGGCGGCGACCGAGAGCCAGGACACCAGCGTCGCGCTGCGCTCTCCTCGGAACACGCCCAGCATCAGCAGCGCCAGCGCCGACGTCCCGAGAAAAATCTCGGGCAACGCGGGAAGGAAACTGGGCAAGGCGGCGACGGGCATTTCTTTTGTCTCCTGTCCCGGCCTAGCGCTCGGCCAAGTGCGGCGCCGGCGCGAGGCTCGCCGCCGCAGGCACGCGCTCGATCACGCGCTGGAGCGCCGGCTGCATCGGCTTCAGGAACGAGTTGGGATAGATGCCCATCCAGAGCACCACCGCGATCATCGGCGCGAACACCAGGATCTCGCGCCAATGCAGATCGACCATCTTGCGCACGTCCTCGCGCGTGATCTTCTCGAAGATGACGCGGCGATAGAGATAGAGCATGTAGGCGGCGCTCAGGATGATGCCGGTGGTCGCCAGAAAGACGACCCAGGTGCTGGCCCGGCTGGTCTGCCCGGCCTCGAAGGCGCCCACCAGCGCCAGGAACTCGCCGACGAAGCCGCTGGTTCCGGGGAGGCCCACCGAGGCGAGCGTGAACACCATGAAGCAAAACGCGTATTTCGGCATGTTGTGGACCAGGCCGCCGTAGCGCGCGATCTCCCGGGTGTGCAAGCGGTCGTAGACCACGCCGACGCAGAGGAAGAGCGCCGCCGAGACCACGCCGTGGCTGAGCATCTGGATCATCGCGCCCTGGAGCCCCTCCGCCGTCACCGTGAAGATTCCGAGGGTGACGATGCCCATGTGCGCCACCGACGAATAAGCGATGAGCTTCTTCATGTCGTCCTGGGCGAGCGCCACCAGGGACGTGTAGATGATCGCGACGACGCTGAGCCCGAACACCAGCGGGGCGAACGTCTCGGAAGCGTCCGGCATCATCGGCAGCGAGAAGCGGATGAAGCCGTAACCGCCCATCTTCAGGAGCACGCCCGCCAGGATGACCGAGCCCGCGGTGGGCGCCTCGACGTGGGCGTCCGGCAGCCAGGTGTGCACCGGCCACATCGGCACCTTGACCGCGAAGGAGGCGAAGAACGCAAGCCACAACCAGACCTGAACGGATGGTTGGATCTGGGAGTGGAGCGCGGTCGGGATATCGAAGCTGCCGACGACGAAGTAGATCTCCAGGATCGCCAGCAGCATCAGGACGGAGCCGAGCAGCGTATAGAGGAAGAACTTGAAGGCGGCGTAGACCCGGCGCGGCCCGCCCCAGATACCGATGATCAGGTACATCGGGATCAGCACGCCCTCGAAGAACATGTAGAACACCACGAAATCGAGCGCGCAGAACATGCCCACCATCATGGTCTCGAGGACCAGGAAGGAGATCATGTACTCCTTGACCCGCGTGGTGATCGGCGCCCAGCTCGCGATGATGCAGATCGGCGTCAGGAAGGTCGACAGCACGACGAAGAACAGCGAGATGCCGTCGACACCCATGTGGTAGCTGATGTTGTACTGCGGCAGCCAGCTCGCGTGCTCCACGAACTGGAAATCCGCGCTGGCGGGGTCGAATTGCCACCAGAGATAGACCGAGAGCAGGAAAGTCGCGAGCGAGGCCCAGAGCGCGATCCAGCGCGCGTTGTTCGCGACCTTCTCGGTCTCGCCCCGCATCGGGAGGATGAAGAGCACGCCGACGATCGGCAGGAAGGTGACGAGGCTCAGAAGCGGCAGACCGTGCATCGCGTCCTCACCGCACCCGGAAGACTTGGAAGGCGAGGTACCACGACACCAGCAGCACGACGCCGATCAGCATGGCGAAAGCGTAGTGGTAGACGTAGCCGGTCTGCAGCCGGCTCGTGCCCACCGAGGCCCGCTGCGTGGTGGCCGCGAGGCCATCGGGCCCGAGCCCATCGATGATCGCGCCGTCTCCGCCTTTCCACAGGCCGAAGCCCACCAGCATCGCGCCGCGCACGAATATGAAATCGTAGAGCTCGTCGAAGTACCACTTGTTCAGCAGGAACAGGTAGAGGCCGTGGAACCGCTGTGCCATCGCCGCGGGGATGCCGGGACGGTAGACGTAGGCGAGGTACGCCGCGGCGATGCCCGCGAGCGCCACTAGGAGCGGCAGGTAAGAAACCCAAGCGGGCACGTGATGCGCGCCCTCGAGACTGCCGTGCTCGGGGAGCACCAGGATCGACTCCCGCCAGAACTGCTCGCGACCCTCGCCCACGAAGAGGTCGAAGCCGAGGAAGCCCGCCGCAACCGCGCCCGCCGCCAGCACCACCAGCGGCAGGATCATCACCATTGGCGATTCATGGACATGGTGGAGCGTGTCGTGGTCGGCCCGGGACTCGCCGTGGAAGGTCAGGAATAGCAGCCGCCAGGAATAGAACGCCGTAAGGAACGCCGCGAAGGTGCCGAGCACGAAGCCATAGAGGCCGACGCCGGTGCCCGAGGCCCAGGCGGCTTCGAGGATGGTGTCCTTCGAGTAGTAGCCGGCGAACGGCCAGATGCCCGCGAGCGCCAGGCTGCCGATCCACATGAGCACATAGGTGATCCAGATGAGCCGCCAGAGGCCGCCCATCTTGCGCATGTCCTGCTCGCCGGACATGGCGTGGATCACCGAGCCCGCGCCCAGGAACAAAAGCGCCTTGAAGAACGCGTGCGTCGCCAAGTGGAAGATCGCCGCGGAATAGGCGGAGACGCCCGCGGCGAAGAACATGTAGCCGAGCTGGCTGCAGGTGGAATAGGCGATGACCCGCTTGATGTCGGTCTGCGTCACACCCACCGTCGCCGCGAAGAGCGCCGTGGTGCCGCCGATCACCACCACGACCGCCAGCGCCGTCGGCGCGTACTCAAAGAGCGGCGAGAACCGCGCGACCATGAACACGCCCGCGGTCACCATCGTTGCGGCATGGATGAGGGCCGAAACCGGCGTCGGACCTTCCATGGCGTCGGGCAGCCAGGTGTGCAGACCGATCTGCGCGGATTTCCCCATCGCGCCCACGAAGAGGAGGATGCAGGTGACGGTCAGCGCGGGTACCTGCCAGCCCAGGAAATTCATGGTGCCGCCGGCTTGGTTCGGCGCCTCGCGGAACACCTCGTCGAAATGCAAGGTGCCGAAGATCGAGAACACCGCGAAGATGCCCAGCGCGAAGCCGAAATCGCCGACGCGGTTCACCACGAAAGCCTTGATGGCCGCGGCGTTGGCGCTCGGGCGGTCGTACCAGAACCCGATCAACAGGTAGGAGACCAGGCCCACGCCCTCCCAGCCGAAGAACAGCTGGACGAAATTCTCCGACGTCACCAGCGCCAGCATGAAGAAGGTGAACAGGCTCAGGTAGCTCATGAAGCGGGGGATCGAGGGATCCTCCGCCATGTAGCCGACCGAGTAGATGTGGATCATGGCGGAGACCACGGTCACCATCGCCACCATGACCGCGCTCAGCGTGTCGAACTTGATCGCCCAATCGACCTGCAGCTTGCCGGCGTCGATGAAGCTGAAGAGCGGTGTCACGAACTCGCCGCCGTTGAGCGCGACCTGGACGAAGAGCACCACGCCCGCGGCGGCGGACGCCAGCATCGCCAGGCAGGTCACCAGCTGCGCGCCGCGGTCGCCGATCCAGCGGCCGAAGAAGCCGGCGACGATCGCGCCCAGAAGCGGCAGGAAGACGGCGGCGACGGACACCCTTTATCCCTTCATCAGGTTGATGTCTTCGACCTCGATGGACCCGCGGTTGCGGAAGTAGACCACCAGGATCGCCAGACCGATCGCGGCCTCGGCCGCCGCGACCGTGAGCACGAACATCGCGAACACCTGCCCAACCAGGTCGTTGAGGAACGCCGAGAACGCCACGAAATTGATGTTCACCGCGAGCAGCATCAGCTCGATCGACATCAGGATCACGATCACGTTCTTCCGGTTGAGGAAGATCCCGAAGATCCCCAGCGTGAACAGGATCGAGGCGAGCGTGAGGTAGTGCGAGAGGCCGATCTCGAGCATGAGCTAGACCCCCTGCCCCGGAGGAACCTTCACGAGCTCGACCGTCTCGCGCCGCACCCTGGCGTGCTGCACGCCGACCCGCTGCCGCCGCACGTCCTGCCTCGCGCGCAGCGTCAGCACGATGGCGCCGATCATGGCAATGAGGAGAATGACTCCGGCCGCCTGGAATACGTAGACGTAGCGGGTATAGAGCAGCGCGCCGAGCGCCGCCGTATTCGTGACATGCGTCACCGCGGGCGTCGGCGCCGTGATCGCGGAGGCGACGTCGGGCGCCGTGACCCAGGCGCCGAACACGAGCACCAGCTCGGCCAGCAAAACTAGCCCAACGAGCGTGCCGATCGGCAGATAGCGCAGGAAACCCTCGCGGAGCTCCGCGAAATTGATGTCGAGCATCATGACGACGAAGAGGAACAGCACCGCGACCGCGCCGACATAGACCACGACCAGGATCATGGCCAGGAACTCCGCCCCCAGCAGCACGAAAAGCCCCGCGGCATTGAAGAACGCCAGGATCAGGAACAGCACCGAGTGCACGGGATTGCGCGCGGTCACCACCATGGCGCCGGCCGCGACCAGGACGATCGCGAATAGCCAGAATGCCAGCGCTTGGATGATCATCGCTTCCCCCCGCCTCGCGTCTTACCGGTAAGGCGCGTCGAGGGCGAGGTTCTTGGCGATCTCCGCCTCCCAGCGGTCGCCGTTCGCGAGCAGCTTCTCCTTGTCGTAGAACAACTCCTCGCGCGTCTCGGTCGCGAACTCGAAATTCGGACCCTCGACGATCGCATCCACCGGACATGCCTCCTGGCAGAACCCGCAATAGATGCACTTGGTCATGTCGATGTCGTAGCGGGTGGTGCGCCGACTGCCGTCGGCGCGCGGCTCGGCCTCGATGGTAATGGCGAGCGCGGGACACACGGCCTCGCAGAGCTTGCAGGCGATGCAGCGCTCCTCGCCGTTGGGATACCGCCGCAGCGCGTGCTCGCCCCGGAAGCGCGGGGAGATCGGGCCCTTCTCGAAGGGATAGTTCAGGGTGACCGGACGCTTGAACATGTACGTGAAGGTGAGCCAGAGCCCCCTCACCAACTCGGTCAGCAGCAAGCCCCGCACGGCGCGATCCAGCGTTGCCATGGCTCAGCTCCTCATATCCCGAGTGAAAGCCCGCGCGCTCATTTCGGCAACCATCCCGTCGCGACCAGGACACCCGCCGTCGCCACGAGCCAGAACAGGGAGAACGGCAGGAACACTTTCCAGCCCAAGCGCATGAGCTGATCGTAGCGGTAGCGCGGGAAAGTCCCGCGCACCCAGAGGAAGCAGAAGCACATGGCCGCGATCTTGAGCGCGAACCAGGACATGGCCCAGGCGTGCCCCAGCCAGCCCGTGAAGGGCTGGATGTTGAAGGGCGCGAGCCAGCCGCCGAGGAACAGCAGGCTGGTCATCGTGGCCACCAGGATCATGTTCGCGTATTCGCCGAGGAAGAACAGCGCGAAGGCCATGGACGAATATTCGACGAAATAACCCGCCACGATCTCCGATTCGCCCTCCACCAGGTCGAAGGGCGACCGGTTGGTCTCGGCCAAGCCTGAAGCGAAGAAGATGATCGCCATGGGGAACAGCGGGATCACGAACCAGATGTGCTCCTGCGCCTCCACGATCTTCGAGAGGTTGAGCGAGCCCGCGCAGAGCAGCACGCTCACCAGCACGAAGCCGATGGAGACCTCGTAGGAGACCATTTGCGCCGCCGAGCGCAGCGCGCCCAGGAAAGCGTATCTCGAGTTGGATGCCCAGCCCGCCATCACGATGCCGTAGACGCCGAGCGAGCTGATCGCGAAGAGATAGAGGATACCGACGTTGATGTCGGCGAGCACGACGCCGAAATCGAAGGGGATCACCGCCCACGCGATCAGACTCAGAACGAAGGTGAGGATCGGCGCCGCCACGAACACGACGCGATTGGCGCCGCTGGGGACCACCGTCTCCTTCATGAAGAGCTTGAGGCCGTCGGCGATCGGCTGCAGCAAGCCGAACGGCCCCACCACGTTGGGGCCTTTGCGGAGCTGCACCCAAGCCAGCACCTTCCGCTCCCAATAGGTGAAATAGGCGACGCCCAAGAGCAGCACGACGACGATCACCAGGATCTCGATCACCATCAGCGTGAGCGGATGGGTGATGACGGTGACGAGGAGGCTCCAAAGATTAGCCATGGGTGCCGGTCTTCGTCGCTCCATCCGCCCGGGCCGCGGCCGCTTCCGCGCAGGCCGCCATGGTGGGCGAGGCCCGGCTGATGGGATCGGTGCGGTAGAAATCGCGGATCGGATAGGCGAAGGGCTGAGGATCGACAGGCCCGTCGCTGCCGAACCGGCCCCAGGCCGCGGGCGTCATGCTGTCGATTGCGGCGAAACTCGGAGCGACCGAGGCGAGGCGTTGCCGCAGCTGCCCCATCGTGTCGTAGGGGAGCTTGTGTCCGAGCACCTCGGAGAGCGCACGCAGGATCTTCCAGTCCTCGCGCGCGTCGCCCGGCGGGAACACCGCGCGCCGGCCGAGCTGAACTCGACCCTCGGTATTGACGTAGGTGCCGTCCTTCTCGGTATAGGCGGCGCCGGGCAGAACCACGTCGGCGCGCCGGGCCCCGGCGTCGCCGTGATGGCCCTGATAGATCACGAAGGCCGGGCCGAGCTTGGCCGTGTCGATCTCGTCCGCGCCGAGGAGATAGACCGCAGAAATCTCGCCCTTGGCGGCGCCCTCGAGGATGCCGCGGAGATCGCGCCCGCCCTGCGCCGGTACGAAGCCGAGGTCGAGCCCGCCCACGCGCGCCGCCGCCATGTGCAGGACGTTGAAGCCGTTCGAGCCGTCGCGGACGAAGCCATGGGTCTCGGCGAGCTTCCGCGCGCGACCGAGGATCGCGGCTCCGTCGCGCCGCCGGAGCGCTCCTTGGCCCAGGATCAGCATGGGCGCCTTGGCGGCTTTGATCGTCTCCGCCCAGGAATGCGAGCCCGAGATGAGCGCATCGAGCGCGTCGGGCCCGGTGCCCAGCGACGTCACGGGATAGGTGAGGTCAAGCGACGGCCCAATCGCGCCCAGCTTGAACTTGCCCTGCAGCCAGCGCTTGCGCAGCCGCGCGTTCACCAGCGCCGCCTCGTGGCGAGGGTTGGTGCCGATGAGCAAACAGAGATCGGCGCGGTCGATCCCCGCGATCGTCGTATTGAAGAGATATCCGGCCCTGCAGGCGGGGTCGAGCGCCGCGCCGTCCTGCCGGCACTCGAGATTGGGCGAGCCCAGCGCCGTCATCAGGTCCTTGAGCGCGAGCATCGCCTCGGCATCGACGAGGTCGCCGGCGATGGCGGCGATGCGCGGTCCCGCGACGCCCTTGAGGCGCGCCGCGATGGCCTCGAACGCCTCGCGCCACTCGACCTCGACCAGCTTGCCGTTCTGGCGAAGCAGCGGGCGGTCGAGGCGGCGCCGGGACAATCCGTCGGCGGCGAAACGGCTCTTGTCGTTGAGCCATTCCTCGTTCACGTCGTCATTGAGCCGCGGCAGGACGCGCAGCACCTGGGCGCCACGGGAGTCGACGCGGATGTTGCTGCCGACGGCGTCCAGCACATCGATGGATTCGGTCTTCGCGAGTTCCCAGGGACGTGCGATGTAGGCATAAGGCTTCGAGGTGAGCGCCCCCACCGGGCAAAGGTCGATGATGTTGGCGGAGAGCTCCGAGGAGAGCCCCTTCTCGACGTAGGTGGTGATCTCCATATGCTCGCCGCGGCTGGTCGCGCCGAGCTCTTCCACGCCCGCCACCTCCGTCATGAACCGGATGCAACGCGTGCAATGAATGCAGCGGTTCATCTCGGTCGAGACCAGAGGGCCGAAATTCTTTTCCTCGACCGCGCGCTTGTTCTCGACGTAGCGGCCGCGGTCGAAGCCGTAGGCCATCGCCTCGTCCTGCAGGTCGCATTCGCCGCCCTGATCGCAGATCGGGCAATCCAGCGGATGATTGATCAGCAGGAGCTCCATCACCCCGTGGCGCGCCTTGCGGGCGCGCTCGGACTCCGTGTGGACCACCATCCCGTCCGCCGCCGGCATGCAGCAGGACGCCACCGGCTTCGGCGATTTCTCGATGTCCACCAAGCACATCCGGCAGTTGCCCGCGATCGAGAGCCGCTGGTGGTAGCAGAAATGCGCGACCTCCACGCCGACCATCTGGCAGGCCTGGAAGACCGTGCTGCCCGGCGGAACCTCGACCGCGATGCCGTTGACCGTGAGCTTGGGCATCAGCAGGGCTCCCCGACCATGCGTCCTTCGACGCGCGGCCCGATGGGCCGCGCGTCGAAGGACGCGAGATATCGATGCAGCTGGCTCATGCTCATCTCTAAGCCGCCTTGGCCGCGGCGGCGGCCCGATAGGCGGCGATGCGCCTCTCGAGCTCCGGACGGAAATGCCGGATCAGCCCTTGCACCGGCCAGGCGGCGGCATCGCCGAGCGCGCAGATGGTGTGCCCCTCGATCTCGTAGGAGACGTCCAGCAGCATGTCGATCTCGGCCACCTCCGCCTCGCCCCGAACCATGCGCTCCATGACGCGCCAGACCCAGCCGGTGCCCTCGCGGCAGGGCGTGCACTGGCCGCAACTCTCGTGCATGTAGAACTTCGAGAGCCGCGCGATCGCCTTTACGATGTCCGTGGACTTGTCCATGACGATCACCGCCGCGGTGCCGAGACCGCTCTTCACGTCGCGCAGACTGTCGAAATCCATCAGGACGGTGTCGCAGATCGATTTCGGGATCACCGGCACCGAGGAGCCGCCGGGGATGATGCCGAGCAGATTGTCCCACCCGCCGCGCACGCCGCCCGCATGGGTCTCGATCAGCTCCTTGAGCGGAATGCCCATGGCCTCTTCGACGTTGCAGGGACGGTTCACGTGGCCGGAGATGCAGAATACCTTGGTGCCGCTGTTCTTGGGACGGCCGATGCCCGCGAACCATGCGGCGCCGCGCCGCAGGATGGTTGGGATCACCGCGATGGTCTCGACGTTGTTGACCGTGGTGGGGCAGCCGTAGAGCCCGACCGCCGCCGGGAATGGCGGCTTGTTGCGCGGCTGGCCCTTCTTGCCCTCGAGACTCTCCAAGAGCGCCGTCTCCTCGCCGCAGATGTAGGCGCCGGCGCCGCGATGGAGATAGATCTCGAAGTCGAAGCCGGAGCCGCAGGCGTTCTTGCCGACCAGGCCCGCCGCGTAGGCCTCGTCGATCGCTGCCTGTAGCCGCTTCGCCTCGTTCACGAACTCACCGCGGATATAGATGTAGCAGGCGTGGGCGCCCATGCCGACGCTCGCGAGCAGGCAGCCCTCGACCAGCTTCTGCGGGTCGTTGCGGATGATGTCGCGGTCCTTGCAGGTGCCGGGCTCGGACTCGTCGGCGTTCACCACGAGATAACAGGGCCGGTCGCTGGTCTTCGGCATGAAGGACATCTTGAGGCCGGTCGGGAATCCCGCGCCGCCGCGGCCGCGCAAGCCGGACTCCTTCACCTGCTCGACGACCCAATCGCGCCCCTTGAGGATCAGGTCCTTGGTGCCGGCCCAGTCGCCGCGCCCGCGCGCGCCGGCGAGGCGCCAATCGTACTCGCCGTAGAGATTGGTGAAGATCCTGTCCTTATCCGCGAGCATTCGGATCTCCGGAGAAGCTGAGGTGCTTGAGCGTGGTCTTGCCGCCCTCGGGCATCGAGCCCTGGCGCTTCTTGACGGAGCCGACCGGCGGCTTCTCGCCTCGCCGGAGCGCGTCCAGCAGCACCTCGGTCGAGCGGGCGTCGAGGTCCTCGTAGAAGTCGTCGTTCACCTGGATGATCGGCGCGTTGACGCAGCCGCCGACGCACTCGACCTCGGTCATGGTGAACAAGCCGTCGGGCGTGGTCTCGCGCATCTTGATGCCGAGCTTGCGCTCGCAGGCGGCGACGACCTCGTCCGAGCCCCGGAGCCAGCAGGGGGTGGTCGTGCAGATCTGCAGCAGATGCCGCCCGATCGGCTTCAGATTGAACATGGTGTAGAACGTCGCGACCTCGTAGACCCGGATCCGCGCCATCTCGAGCATGTCCGCGACCGCATCCATCGCGGCTCGCGGCAGCCAATTGTCGTGCTGGCGCTGCGCCAGGTCCAAGAGCGCCAGTACGGCGCTCGCTTGCCGTCCGGGCGGATACTTCGCGATGATCACCCGCGCCTTCGCGAGATTCTCCGCGGTGAAGGCGAAGCTCGCGGGTTGCTCGAGCTCGGTGGCGCCGGCGGCTTCGCTCATCGGTCGATGCTTCCGAACACGATATCGAGGGAACCGATGATGGCGACGACGTCCGCCAGCATGTGGCCCCGACCGAGGAAATCGATGGCCTGGAGGAAGGGGAAATCGGGCGTTCGGATCTTGCAGCGGTAGGGCTTGTTCGTACCGTCGGCAACCAGGTAGACCGCGAACTCGCCCTTGGGCGCCTCGACC
>Ga0209415_10002119_pt1 | contig 37480 bp, 31 predicted proteins | sample PeaSoiSIISIP2007_FD_187696 | JGI IMG/M metagenome (GOLD analysis project Ga0209415, IMG submission 187696) | Peat soil microbial communities from Weissenstadt, Germany - SII-SIP-2007 (SPAdes) (version 2) | ecosystem: Environmental > Terrestrial > Soil > Wetlands > Peat | place: Germany...
TTATTGCTTCCCGCTGAATACACCTGCCTTTCGTGAACTGTCGGCTACGCCGACAGTTCACTTTTCTGGACATACGAGTGGTTTGCCAAAATGGCCGATGAGCGGGATTGGACTCCTGCCACAATCAACCGTTACCGCGCGGCCATGTCGAAGGCTTTCAAAATCGGAATCCAAAACGGAAAGATTACAGTGAATCCGGCGCGGCTTGTTCCCCAGCGGAAGGAACCAGCCGGGAAGCTCCGGTATCTCACAGATGAAGAGGAGGTCAGGCTCCGCTTGGCGCTGAAGAGCCGTCCGTACAGTATCCCTCAGCTTGATATTGCTCTTCATACTGGGATGAGGAAGTCCGAGCAGTTCAGCGTGACTTGGGACCAGGTGGACTTTACCCAAAAATATATTCACTTGAACGTAACCAAGAATGGCTCCGACAGATACGTGAGCCTCAACTCAGAGGCGATTCGTGCGCTGAACTCGCTCAGGGAAACCCATGCGCGGCTGAAGTTGCCGGAAGATTCAACGCTTTTCGTGTCGGCGCAGAACAAGCCAATGGCCGACCCGCGTGAATGGTTTGGATCGGCCTGCGAGGAAGCCAAGATTCAGGGCGTTACTTGGGCTTGGCGGCGACGGCCTTCGAAACGTGCGCCGCAAGTTTTGCGTTGTAGCAGCGGGGATCGGTACATTGGTCGCCCTGCTTGCCGAGGTCGTCGCCGAAAAGCAGCTTGTTGTGGCCGGTGCGCTTGGGGCAATCGGCGCAACTGCCCACTGTGGCAACAAGCTGCACATCGCGCTTGTCGAAGGGCGCGTCTTTGAGGATGAGCAATACATTTGTCTCAATCCAGAATTGCAGGTTGCGCACGGGCAGAAGAATCCGCGCCGGATTCTGGCCTCCGTTGTAGACTTCCTTGAAGCAAGCCGAAAGGGCCTGTTGCTGCTGCTCGGGTCGCCATTCTGCTTGCCGTAGTGCGCTATTGAGATTGCGGGCAATCCGCATGGCCCCGGCTCTGGCGTGGCTTCAATCACAAGGGCCATGAAGGGCGGATTTTCGATTTTGAGGTAGAGCGTGGGCCGGTAACCTCCGGCCCGCTCAAGAATGCGAAGAATGGTTTTCATTACGCCACCTCCGCATATTCGTCCTGAGTCTCTGTCGTCGCGACTGCATGTGTCGCGTGTTTGCTGGTTGATTCTTCGGTGATGGCATCAAGGATCACGGCGGAGGTGCGCTGGATGACTTCCAGACTTTCGGCCAGCAATGCCGCATTTCCGGCGTACATCTGGATGTAGTCCGAAGATGCTTTGCCCATCTCAAGGCCGATAGCTTGGCCAACGATGAAAGCCACGGCCTCGGCTTCAGTCTCGCGCACGGTGGCGGTGGTCATGGTGCGGCGGTCGCTCTTGTGCAAAAGTTCATGCGCCGTTTCATGGACCAAACAGACCAGATCCTCGGCGGGCGTCTGGCCGGGAAGAATGGCAATCCTACCGCCGTAGCTCACGCCAAGAGCGGGCGCTATGTTTTCGTTGTATTCAAGGGCGATGTTCTGCGAATCAAGAAAGGCAATCAGACGGTTGCGGTGTTCGCCCACTTCGCCGGTAATGTTGTGCTCGAACTCGGGCAGGTCCGCGCCTTCAGTCTGTGCCACATCGAAGACATACACGGCGCGAAAGCCAATCAGCACGGGTGCTGTCTTGGCGTTGTCGTCCTGCTTGCTGCGCTGGTTGCCGTCGTCCTTTGTGCGGCGCTTGCCCACCATCGGGGCGAGAATCTGAATTCCTTTTTCGCCACGTTTTACGAAGCGGCCAAGCTCTTTCCATGTATGGAATCCGGCAACATGAGTTGCCGTTGGGCGCTGCCTCGCAATGCTCAAGATGTTGCCGAAAGAGTAATTATGGAAACGGGCCATCGCTGCGAGATAAGCGGTCAAGGTTTCGCTCTTGCCCGCTTCAAGCTGCTGGAGCAGGTAGTCCACGGCCTGTTTGATGAGTTGCTGCGTGGGGTTATCGCGCTGCGTGGTGCGCTGCTGGTAGGGGGATTCGCTCGGCAACGCCGCATTTTTACTGTGCGGCGCGGTGGTGGTGGTGGTGCTGGCGTATGGCATGGTGTTTGCTCTCCTGTGTTGCCCGCGTGGGGCGAGATTCTGAAGGAGGGCGTCTGCATCAAACCAAATTTCTTTTGTTGAGTGCCCCCGCTTCATGTCTTGCGCGGCGGGCAGGGGCGCGGAGGGTTCTGTCAAGGGCGCGGCTTTTTGCGTTCATCGAAGCGCAGCGGAGACCCTTGACGGGTTCCGACCGCCTCTGCCATAAAGCCGCATGAAGCGGGGGCACTTAACGAAAGAAGAAATTAGGTTCTCTTCCAAATGGACTTGGGGAGGGGCGTTGCGGGGAAGGAACGGTCCCGCATGGATGGGAAGCGGAGAACGCAGGCAAGATCGGCGGTCGCAGCGCGGGAAGGGAGGAGCATCCTTCCCGTCAAAACCTTCCTACGGTAAGGGAGTAAACTGCTTAAAAAAACACGGTGTTTCCGATTTCCAAACTGGAAATCATGGCTACAATAGCCATATGCAAGGGCAAGACATCGCGCTTCTTCTAAAACTCGCCACCCTGAACGAGCCAACGGTCCCGTCGAAGGAATTGTCCGCGAGCCTATTTATTTCGCCTTCCGAGGTCTCTAAGTCATTGAAACGATGCGTGGAGGCCGGTCTGCTTTATGTCTCCGGCCCGGAAAAGCGTGTGAACAGAACCGCACTCCTTGAATTCCTGGCGCATGGCCTGAAATACGTCTTTCCGCCCGTCAGAGGCACCATGGTGCGTGGTATACCAACGGCATCCGCAGCCGAACCGCTGAAATCGCGCCTGCTGGACGATGGTGAACCGCCTACGGTCTGGCCGTATGCCGAAGGAAAGGTCCGGGGAATCTCAATAGCGCCTCTTTATAAGGCGGCTCCCAGGGCAACGTTGCTCGATGCCAAGCTCTACTGCGCGCTCGCGCTCTCGGATGCCATCCGTAGCGGAAGCCAGAGACAGACAATGGGAGTGAAGAGGGGCGAAGCATTGGTTCCTCTTCACTAGCCATTTCGAGGTGTCAGCCCGTGCGATTGAGAACTAGGTGTATATTGCCGTGACTAGTAGCCTCGTCGAAAAGCCCGAGAACTAGCCATGGAGCAGTTTCCTCCACTGGTCTACCGGCGAGCCGGGCCGCATCGAAATCGAATCGCACTGGATATGTACCCGTCGCGATAGGGCATCCTCCGCTCCAGAGGCCTTTCATGTCTCACGCGACCCTGAGAAATAGCTACCAATCGCTCACCGACCGGCTCAACCTGTTTCCGCAGGGCGCGCCGCCCTCCGAGCTGCTCTTCCGCATCCTGGAGGTGCTCTTTACTCGTGACGAAGCAGCCCTCGTGGCTCTGCTTCCCATCAAGCCCTTCAACATCGCCGCCGCCGCCAAAATCTGGAAAAAACCCGCAGCGGAATCCCAAAATATCCTCGAAGCCCTGGCCTCCAGAGGGATGCTGCTCGACATGGAGATCCACGGCGAGCAGATTTTTGTGCTGCCGCCGCCCATGGCCGGATTCTTCGAGTTCTCCATGATGCGCCTAGGCAACAGCTACGACCAGAAGCTGCTCGCCGAGCTTTTTTACCAATACCTCAACGTTGAGGAAGATTTCGTCCGCAACCTCTTCACAGGCGGCGAAACCCAGCTCGGCCGCGTCTTTGTCAACGAGAACGCCCTGGCTGGCGACAGCACACTCTCCGTGCTCGACTATGAACGCGCCAGCGAAGTCATCCGTACTGCCTCACATCGCGGCATCGGCACCTGCTACTGCCGCCATAAGATGCAGCATCTCGGCAAAGCCTGCGCCGCTCCCATGGACATCTGCATGACCTTCAGCGGCACCGCCCAGTCGCTCATCAAGCACGGCATTGCCCGCCCCGTTGATGTCAGCGAAGGCCTTGACCTGCTTGATCAAGCCATCGCGCACAATTTAGTTCAGTGCGGCGAGAACGTCCAAAATCAGGTTGCCTTCATCTGCAATTGCTGTGGCTGCTGTTGCGAGGCCATGCTCGCCGCCAAGCGCTTCGCCGTCCTCAACCCCATCGCCACCACCAACTTTCTCCCCGCGCTCAACGCCGACTCCTGCAACGGCTGTGGCAAATGCGTTGAGGTCTGCCCGGTCGAGGCCATGGCGCTGGTCGCGGCGGCAGACCCGCACAAGCCCATACGCAAAAAGGCCCGCCTCGATGAATCCCTCTGCCTCGGCTGTGGCGTCTGCGTCCGCGCCTGCCCAAGCGCATCCATCAAGCTCCACGCGCGCCCCCAGCGCGTGCTCACCCCCGTCACCACCGCTCACCGCGCCGTGTTGATGGCCATCGAGCGGGGCAAGCTGCAGAATCTGATCTTCGACAATCAAGCTCACTGGAATCATCGCGCCATGGCCGCCATTCTGGGCGTGATTCTCAAGCTCCCGCCCGTCAAGCAAATCATGGCCAGCAAGCAGATGAAATCCCGCTACCTGGAAAATCTGATGCGCCCCAGAGACTTCGTCCAGCTCGCGCATTGAGGAGAGAGCAAGAGAGCGGGGATTTCGTGGTGTGTTGCGAAAAAAATGAAAGAGTTTGGATTCATGAGATCATTATGCGCCGTTCCCATGGGACTCCGGATCGATTCTTGGTTGCGCCCACCCCACGCTGAGGCGCTTTCAATTACCCGCAACTCTAGTAGGTCGAGGTCGGTGTTGACGGCGCAGATCCGGCCTCAAGCAAGGTACTTGGCAGAGTGGCCTGACGGGTAACAGCCCTTCGCGCGTTTCCACCTGCGCAAAGTCAGCAAAGATGCGCCAATCGCGGGTCGGTTGGAACGAGCTGGCTTGCCAGCATGGAGTCGGTCTTCAAGAACTTTGTCAATCAAATCATTGTCGCGAAGTTAGTGCCGGTGATTGCGGGGTACTTCGTGCTCAAAGCGACGCTCGACACAGCTGCGGGAGAGAACCCGTTGCCGTCGATCATCGCCGCCCTGTTCCTGATGACGCTCTCGGCGACGATGCAACTCTTTCAAGGATGGAACTCCGGCGGTCAATACGCGACGACCGATATGCTCGGATCTCTCTGGAACTACATCGTGGGGCAGATCATGCCCGCTGCGGCTGGACTGGCGTGTGTGGGCGCTGTCGTGAACTTCGTGCGGCACAGGCCGTGGACGCGGCTTGTCTTTTCAGCGATCGGGTTTCTGTGCGTGACCGGATTGCTCAAACTCTTTCAGGCGATGGCGGCGTAAGGAGAATGCGATGAGTCTTGATGGCGCAGTTGTGAACCTTGCCTCGTGGGCCGGGAACGTCATGATGCCGACGATGGCCGGCGCGTTCTTTGCAGGGGCCGTTTATCGCTACAGCAAGGGCGGACAGTTCGAGCAACTTCTCTATGGTGGGTTCGCATCGTTGATGTGCTCCGGGATTCTGCGCGCCCTTGAGGGCTTTGTGCAGAACGCCGGACCGACAAGCGCGGATGGCTATTGGACGGCGGTCATGAACCTGGTGAACTGGGTTGCAAACGTGATCCTGCCGATCTTTGCGCTGACACAACTGGCCGCGATGGCGATGCACATGGGCGGGGTCGTTTCGGAGATTTATCCAGGCTCCACATGGATACGCAAGTTCATTGCGGCAATAGGCGCCTTGATGGTTTCTGGAATCGTCCGCTTTGCCGAGTCGATGGTCACGCAAGCACATGGAATTTGAGGAGCCCCAAAACAGGAGACTGACAATGAGCCTGGACCTGACGCCCGTTCACCGCAACCTGCACACCAAGGTCACGTTTCTCGGATTAGAGTTCGAGGACTTGATCCTCGTGCTGGCGCTCGCGGCGGTGATGAACATCTTTGGTCACTTCGTCACCGGGAATGCGAAGGTCCTGGGAATGCCGCTGAGCCTCTTCATGGAGTTCGTTGTGCCGCTGCTCGCTGTGCCGTTTCTGATTCTGTTCAAGTACGGCAAGCCGCGCGGCTATCTCATGGACCTTATCAAGTCTTTGATTGCGCCGCACGCCTGGTGCGCACTTGAGCGAGATTCGGAGTTGGTGCAGCCTTACATCGACGAGGACGAGGAGTGATTCTATGCGGGTATCGTTCAAAACGCACAACGATGGAATCCGCGGAGTGCCCGACGTGAGCATGAGGATTCAGTTCCGCTACGAGATCTCCGAGCATCTTGGCTTTCTGTTCGATGACTATGTGAATCAGCAGCGCACTCAGAAACCAGAGGTCATGGCGCTCGACACGCACCGGCTCAAGATGTGGCAGCGCAAGGAACAAAGCGGGTACTACTTCGAGAACCGGCTTCATGTGTACTTCATCTGGGATCCGCGCATTCATGCCAAGCTCTACCATTCAGCGCAGCAGAACAGGCGTCTTGGCGGCTTCACGCTCAGCCAGAAGAAGGCTATCCAGCGTACGCGCAAGGAACACGATACTTATCTCGCCGAGCTGGAATCAATCTTGCGCGGAATTGAAAGCTCGATGGAGACGGCGAATCTTTCGCCGCGTCGGCTTTCGACACAGGAACTCTTCGAGGAGCTGAAACATGCGCAGCACCCCACGCGATGCGATCGCCGCCCTTACTATCCAGGCGAGGATCTGATCCAGTATCGTTCCGCGCGCGAGCAGGCGACTGAGGCCAGCATTCTGAACGAAACGGAATCCTACCTGAACGTCGATGGGTATCTCTATTCAGTAGTGAGCCTCAAGGAGTTACCTGACGCGACGTTTCCGGGTGTGCTGCAACGCTTCTCGACATTGGGATTCCCCGTAGTCATCAGCGCGCAGGTCTTTGTTCCCGACCAAGTGAAAGTGCTCAAGGGATACAAGAAGCGCCTGCAAAAGATGATTGCCGCGCAGAAGGACGCGAATGGAAACTTCAAATCGAATCCAGAGGCCGAAGTTGCGCAGGCTCAGTTGATGCAGGTGCAGCGGGACATTATTTCGAGTTCGCTGAAGACCGCGAAGTTGAGCCTGTCGGTTGTTGTGCGCACCTCTCAGCCGGCGGTGACATTTGGCGACCTCGAACGGGCGGAGCGTGATCTGGCCAACCGCACCCAGGAAGTATTGAACGCCTTCACCCACATGAATGGCGCGAAAGCCGTTGTCGAAACGATTGCCAAGCGCCGCCTCTTTATCGGAACGCTGCCGGGAATGGGTGAGAGCGACAAGCGTGAGCAGGACATGCTCACACCAAATGCCGCCGATCTCGTTCCCGTCGAGATGCCTTGGACAGGCACACGCAAGAGTCCGCTGATTCTCTTTGAGACGCCTTACCGGCAACTGATTCCGTATTCGATGTTCGATCCCGATCTCTCGGACGCGAATGGCCTGCTGATGGCGAAAAGCGGTGGGGGCAATCACATCAGATACGCTTTTGCTCAATACAGATCGGCACGCGCGTGTCGACGCCGGCCCTGGAGCTGGCAAAACATATTGGATTGCAGAGCACGTCAAGAACGTCCTCCAGCGGTCAAAGAAGATTCACTCATACGCCAGGATTGCTGTCATTTCTTACACAAACATTGCAACTGATGAACTGCGGCAAAAACTCGGGGGCGATGCATCCAAAGCGGAGATCGGGACAATCCACAATTTTCTCTACCGAAACGTTATCAAGCCCTACCTGCATCTTCTTCGGGATAGTAATGGACAGCCTGTTGTGAACACTGCCCTGGTGGACGGTCACGACGAGCACCATGTCAATCATATGAAGGTGGACGCCTGGCTGAGGGCCAGCGATCAGCGCCAGCGCGTCTTTGACCCGAAGCAGTTTGACCTCCTCAAGACAGCACTTGAAAAAATACGTTGGATGCAAGCCGATGAATTGTGTGCGTGGCATCTCTCTGTCAACCTATCTGATGGGTTTGCAAAAGGACTATGGAGTACGTCCAAAGCATTGCTCACAACCCAGCAGTTGCTCGCATACAAGACGCTCTACTGGGCTGATGGCATCTTGGATCACGATGACATCCTTTACTTGGCTAGCCGCATTGTTCATGATCACCCCCTCATTGTGTCATGCCTCAGTGCGCGCTATCCATTTCTCATGATCGACGAGTTCCAAGATACCGTGCCTGTACAAACTAACATTGTCCGGCTCCTTGCAGATCAGGGAACTACCGTCGTGATCATCGGAGATGCCGAACAGTCCATCTTTACGTTCGCTGGCGCGCACCCCGAGCACTACCGCGCTTTCACTCTCCCAGATACTGACGAGTACACCATCGCAGATAATCGACGTAGCACGGATCGCATCATTGCGTTACTCAATCATGTTAGGAGCGACAGTATTGTCCAGCACGGCCTTCGAAGAACTGTAGGCGAACCTGTGCAACTGCTCGTTGGCGCTCCAGCAGTTGCATTCCAATATGCAAGGCAACTACTCCCTGAGGGCGAATCTCTACTGATTGTTGCGCGCAACAACAGCGTTGTCCAACAAGCTCAAAGGCCAACCACTGCACGAACGACTGCGCCGTGGAACGCAATCGATAATGCAGACTGCTACCGCAAGATATTTCTCCACCAACTTCTCGCAGGAGTTGTTCTCGCGCGCAAACAGAAGTTCGGCAACGCCGTTGAAACCATCCTGCGTGGTATCCGACACACGAAGGGTAATCTCAAGGAGCCACTCCAGAGCACAATACCTCGATCTACCCAGCAACGGCGCGCTATTGCAATCAGCCTCCTCGAAGCCCTCATTGGGCTAGGACCAGCGCTCGACTCGATGACTCTTTGTGCTGCATACGATCATTGCCGCAAAACCCTCATAAGTGAGTTTACCGGCCTCACAATCAAGCAAATCAAAGCAGGAAAGTTTCACGATGTTTCCGAAGCACACAAATGCGGCGACCTCCTTCTTGCAGTCAGACTCACGGGCAACGAAGAAGTGCGAGATGCGAGAACCATACATCAAGCCAAAGGAACGGAACGAGGGAATGTCTTGGTGTGCCTGAACGGCCGCGATGAAGCCGAGACCCTGGAACATCTCAACCACATCCTCTACCCAGCAGCCACAAGTGACGAAGAACAGCGCATCACGTACGTCGGTATCAGTCGGGCTCGCGACCGTCTTTTCCTCACCACGCCGATCCTCACTGGGGAACAAAAACAACGAGCGCTGGAACTGGGGCTTCAGGTTGCATATGTCGAGAAGTGCTCGTAGAGAAAGGTGAGGGTCGGTGCAAGCACCGCAATCGTGATTTCGGAGTATAGCGGCATGGCTACTACGGACCTTCGTGTTTTTGCGTGTCGACGGAATTCTTCTCGATGTTTTGCTGTGCTTCGTTTACGATTAGACAGCGGAGTGAATTCTGGCTGGATCAAACGCCGGAAGGGAGGTCTGGTTGACTATGCTCAAACTATGCTCGAACAACCCGTATAGGCCTCTACAGAACTCAATGAAACCTCACTCTATGTGCAGCGTAAGTTATTGGAAACAAAGAAAACATGGAGCTTGCGGAAATATCAATGCGGACTTAAAATCCGCAGACCGCAAGGTCGTGGGGGTTCAAGTCCCCCTCCGGGCACCAACAAAACAAAGGAATTGGATGAGACAAGGCCACCTGAGCAAGGTGGCCATTTTAGTAGCCAAGTGGTATTCTGCATGGCATCGGAGGGTTCGCCATCCTTTCCACAGTTTCATGGTGTAAAGGAGGGGAACCACGAACCTTAACCGCGTACTTTTCTATTCCCTGCCCCTGCCCCTATCCCTATTCCCTGCCGCTCATCGGCGAGCCGTCGGCAGAATACAATCGATCCTAAACAGACAATATCAATTTAGGACTGTGCAAGTAAGTTGATTTTCATTTCGGGAAATTAGAAATGAAGTATTTGCTCTACAACGCGCAAGAAGACGATTGCGGTCATAAGCTGTATCAGCATGAGTAGAAAAGTCCTATTTGTCGACGATGAACCGCTCGTCCTGGACGGCTACAAGCGGATGCTGCACACGGAATTCATGGTCAGCACCGCGGTTGGAGGGGAAAAGGGTCTGAACGCCATTCAGGACAATGGCCCCTATGCCGTTGTGATCTCGGATATGAGAATGCCAGGCATGAACGGCGCGCAGTTCTTGGCACAAGTACGTGAAAAGACACCTGACACTGTGCGCATGTTGCTGACCGGATATTCGGATGTCGCAGCGGCCATCGACGCGGTCAACGAAGGACACATTTTTCGCTATCTTACCAAGCCATGTGAGAAACAAGTCCTGGTGGCTGCTATCAATATTGGGATTGTTCAGTACCACTCGGTGATCGCAGAAAGGGAGTTACTCCAGAAAGCACAGGCGCTCGAAAGCGAACAGTCTATCAAACTGTCTCATGCCGAGTTGGAGATTGCGCGCATTGGCCAAGTCAACAACTTCGAGAGTCCGATTGGATTGCCCGGACCTGCCGAGGCCAGGAAACATCTCGTCGAGATCTTCGGCGTGGATATGCAGTGCTATATCGTGCTCTTCAAACTCATGGTGCTACAGACCCTCGAACTGCGATACGGCGACGAGGCGGTCCACGACTATCAGAGTTTTCTCGCGCAGTTTCTCACCCAGGCATTGCGCGCTGAGGATCGACTCTATCACTGGGATCAGGATGTAATGATGGCGGTAATCAGAAGAAAGCTCTCTCCCGCAGCCATGCGGATGGAGATTCTACGCATCACCTCCGGAACTCACGATTATATGATCAATGCGAACGGACGATGCAGCATGATTACCAGCCCTTTGGCGTTTGAAATACTCACCGGTTCGGAGTTTCTGACTTTCGACGATATGCTTGCCGCCATCGAAGCAAGACTAAGCGACAAGTTGTAACTCAACCGTCGGCCCTTCCATAAATGGATTTCCATCTTCCTTATAAGTTTCCTTTAGTCGCGCTTTGAATCGCGTCCCGTAGTGCGCCAAACTCCGCCTCCAGCTCTCCCATTCGCATATTGACTGTATTTAAATCTCCGGTATCTGCAATTATTTCCATCTCACTCGCAACTTCACGCAGACGCTCCCCGCCAGAACTGGCACATGCGCCGCGGATTGCATGAGCCAGCCGCCCGGAAGCATGAGCGTCTCCCTCCGCCACGGATTTCTTCAGCGCCTGAATCTGCCGCGGCATATCATCGAGAAACGCCTCCAGCATGATTCCCATCAGCTTCTCGTCGTTCTCCAGTCGCTCCATTACGCCAGCCCTGTCAAATACCATCAACTCCCTTTGAGCTGAAGAATAGGAGGATTGTTCGTCTTGCTTTGCCAAATCGGTAGCATCTGTCCGCAGCCACCTGCGCAGCGCATTACGTAGTGCCTCTTTGGATACCGGCTTGGAAATGAAGTCATTCATGCCAACCGCATAACATTGGAGACGATCACTTTCCATCGCGTTGGCTGTCATGGCGACAATAGGAATGTAGTGGTTGAGTACGCCGGACTGCAGGTCTCGAATCTGTCGCGTCGCCTCGACTCCATCCAATACCGGCATGCGCATATCCATCAACACCAGGTCGTAGGGAATGGTTTCAAGCAAGGCAACGGCCTCGGCACCATCAGCTACGGCATCGGCGCGCAGCCCAAGGCTTTGAAGCATCTTCAAGGCCACTTCGCGGTTGGTTGAGTTATCCTCGGCCAACAGAATTCTTGCGTTCTCGCCCTCGGAATTACGTGGCACTTCATTACTTTCATCGTCGGTCGGAATGCTTGTCGTTTGCTCAGGCGCTCCGCTTGATGAAGCAGTCAACGTTCTGGAAAGCATTCTATACAGTTCTTCGCGGCGCACTGGCTTGCTGGCGCAGTTGGTGAATCCCTTTTCTTGATAGTAGTGAAGGTTATGAGCCATCCCGATCGAAGTCAGCATGACCAACCGTGTATCGGCCAAGCGTGCATCAGCTTTGATCGCGCTACCCAATGCCTCGCCGTCCATCTCAGGCATCTGCATATCGACCACGGCCAACAAGAATGGATCGTTCTCTACAAGCCCTCGATAGAGAGCTTGTAACGCCCACACCCCGCCCTCAACTTCGCAGGGACGCATCCCCCAGCCGGTAGTCATCGCCAGCAGTATCCTGCGGTTGGTAGCGTTGTCGTCAACAATCAGCACACGCACGCCCTCAAGATGATCGGCGGGGTAACTCGACTCCTTGCTCCCGGCAGTCATGCTATCGAGTTTAAGTCGAGCCGTAAACCAGAACTCCGATCCTCTGCCTAACTCACTGGTTACCCCGATTTCGCCATCCATCATCTCTGCCAATTGCTTACTGATCGCCAACCCCAGCCCTGTACCTCCAAACTTCCTCGTTGTCGATGCATCCACTTGGGTAAACTTGTCGAACAGCATATCAATCTTGTCCGCAGGCACACCGATGCCCGTATCACGTACGGAAAAGCGCAGCAGGCCATCGGACTCAGTCTTCTCAACCAGTGATGCTCGTATCTCTATCTCGCCCTTCGCTGTAAACTTGATCGCGTTGCCAACAAGATTGGTGAGTATCTGCCGCAGCCGTCCAGGATCGCCAACACATACCGTAGGAATTTCCGTTGCAGTAAAGCAGATTAACTCCAGCCCCTTCGCATGCGCTTGAGTCACAAGGCTCGCGGAAAGATTGTCCAGCAGCAATTGAAGATCAAATTCCACTGACTCCAGTTCAAGTCTTTTTGCTTCTATCTTGGAAAAATCGAGGATATCGTTGATCAGATGCAACAGCGATTCGCCGCTGCTGCGCACGATCTCGACAAAGTGCCTTTGCTCGTCCGTCAGATTAGTATCCAACAGCAGTCCAGTCATGCCAATCACTCCATTCATTGGAGTTCGGATTTCGTGACTCATATTTGCAAGAAACTCACTCTTGGCCGCGCTTGCCTTTTCAAACTGCAGGTTCGATTCCCGCAATGCATCGGCGGCCTGCTTCTGTGCAGTAATATCCCAGTTGGTGCCGATGATATGGGATGCTGCACCCGAGTCATCGCGCTTGACCAATGCCAGGGCGCGAATATGGTGAACGCTTTTGTCTGGCCAAACCACGCGAAACTCTGTATCGAAGTCCTTTTCACCGCGTATGGCTGCTTGTATCTCCTCTTCTCCGCGCTGGCGGTCATCTGGGTGCAGGCCATTCTGCCAAGTATCATAAGCTCCGCTGAATTGCGCCTGCGTGATGCCGTACAGACGAAACATCTGCTCGTCCCATACCAATTTGTTACCCGCAAGATCATAATCCCAGATGCCCACGCCGCCCGCAGTGGTGGCCAACGTGAGTCGCTCGCTCACTTCTCTAAGTTTTATTTCATTTTGCTTTCGTTCGGTAATATCGGAGACAATAGAGAATAGCATTGGATCGCCGCCCTGATCGATGGCGGTGGAATACACTTCAACGTCGCGCAATTCTCCATTCGCCAATCGATGACAGAAGTTGAAACGTACCTGCTTTTCGCGTAGTGCGCGTAATCGCAATTCCTTCACTTCGGCAGGCGCTTGTACATTGATTCGGCTGATGGACATTCCCGCCAACTCTTCCCGTGAATATCCGTAGTATTCCGAAGCCGCGCGATTGGCGGAAATGATTGTCCCACTATAGAGATCTAACAACAACATCACCGAGCCGTTGTCCTCGAAAATGCTGCGGAAGCGCCCCTCGCTTTTCAGCATTGCATCCACGATCTGCTTGCGCGCGGTCACATCCTCAGTAATACCGACTATCCTGGCCAATCTTCCTTGCTGATCGCGAACGGGAAAGGATTTGTCTCGTATCCATACCTCCCTTCCGTCTACTAATATCCTCAGTTCGCACTCGGTAGCCTCCCCGCGCAACTGCCGGTAAAGTGCATCCTGTGCTGCCGCGCGATCATCGGGATGAATCACCTCCATCAGCATCCCCACATTGTGCTGGACAGACTCTCGCGGTAGTCGCCAGATATGCTCGAAGGAAGGACTCAGGTACTGCATCGCGCTCCCTGTCTCATCCATGATCCAGAATAGTTCCTGAATGTTGTCCGTCAATAGATGGAGCGTTTCATCTCTTTTTAATAACTCTTCCTGATTCCATTCAAGTTTTGTCATGGCCTGAACCAAACTCGAATTCGCAGCGGATAACTCATCGGCCTGTCTCTCAAGCTGCTGCGTGGATCGCTCAATCCAACGTGAAAACCAAACGGAAATACCCGTTACTAACACGACCGTAAACAGCAGAATGAGCCAGACCAGCGGGGTTCCTCTCGAAACCTCCTGCAGCGCGTCTTTTGTCAGTTGCTGGCCGCGCCGCTGGTCAATATCCGCCAGATAATCCTCCATCTTTCGTCGTCCTAGTGTTGCCTGCATGAGTTTTGTATCGTAGATGTACCGAGCTTCCTTGTTTTTCCCCGAACGTTTTAGTTCTTTGATTTCTAGCCAAGCCCTGTAGAATTTCGTCTGCTCCGCCGCGGAAGTTTCAATAGCCTGACGGTCGCGAGGATCAAACTTCGGATATCGTTCCCGAATATCACGCAGATCGCTTTCCGCCTTTTCGACCAATAGCTCATTCTTCGTCAGTTCCTCGGCCTTGGTCGCGTTCAGGTAGAAGACTATTGCTATGCGCTGGTCCTTGGCCACGCCTTTAATTTTTCCCGCCCAATACAATGCAGCAAAAGTATCATCATTCAGCCGATTTACAGTGCTTTTTGTGCGATACAGGTTCATCAGCGACAGGGTTCCCTGGAGCAGGATCAGCATGCCCAATCCGAAACAAACCAGTAACACTCTTTTACCGAGCGTCCACTTTCTCATTGTCGCCCCCGATGCCATTGTTTCCCACAGTTTCACAGTGCCCACATTGCAGGCTCGAACCCTATGGTTGTTATCGACTCCAACCACAACCTCGTGATCTTTTCTGCGACACATCGCCTTGCATTCTGTTCACATTCGAAATGCTCTGCAAGAAAGATGACAGCATTGGTTCAAGTGTGTGCGGATGCACGCCGATAAACACAGTGAAACTGGTTTGCGTGCGTGTTCAATGAGGATACACATGCGATGAAAAACAGCGTTAAGTGTTGTGGTGTACCACTTCAGGTATTCACCCATGCCTCGCCAACCTCTGTGCGCGAAGATCAACGGTGAAGGATAAATCCTATGAAAATTCTGATTGCAGAAGATGACGCAACAAATCAGAAACTGCTGCAAACCATTCTCTCTCACTATGGAGAATGTGATATTGCCGTCGATGGAGAGGAAGCGGTCAACGCAGTCACCAAGATGCTGGCGAATCAACAGAATTATGATTTGATAACGATGGATCTACGGATGCCCGTCATGAACGGACAAGAGGCAATCCGGGAGATTCGCAAACAAGAGATAGCGGCGGGAGTATCAAAGCCCGCCATCATTATTGTAACCACCGTCAGCACAGATATGGAGAGCATTGCCGGAGCGCTGAGCAGTCAATGCAACGCCTATATAGTAAAGCCAATCAACACGGCAAAGCTTCGCACGGAACTTCGAGATTTCGATCTGATTCCATAGATAGTGTCTCAGGGGCACCCTTGCGCTGACGTGGATATGCTCGCAGTGAATAGTCACTGACTTATCGATAAGCATTCCCGGAAGGTCCAGCACAGAACTCATTCTATTTGTAGCACTCAAGTGCAAGCACGCGAAACTCTGAGTATTTTGCTAGAACGCCCAGTCGGGCAAGACAGGATCGATCAGGTTCCTCGATTTCAAGTCCTGCCACGTCGTTTGGATGCGCCTCTAACTCATGTGACAGTACGTCCGCGACATATACTGCGGCCGTGCAATCGAAAACCGTTTGCTGGATGCGCGAAGGTTGATGGTGAAACGCGATCGCTTCTACCACCGGATTCGGTATCCCCCACAACCCCAGAAGATAGGCCCCAATCTCCGCGTGAGAGGTCCCCAGCAACTCTTCTTCAGCTTCAAATATTCTGCATTTCCGCGATTCCACTAACGCAATCGCCGCGCAAAACTGATCCGGCATGGCGCTGGCCAGAAACAAACTTCCAATATCATGAAGAAGTGCCGCCACCACTGTCAGGTCGTGATTGATATGGTCCGTGGGCAACGCGTTGGCAATAGCAGCGGTCTGCCCCGCATGCTGCTGCATCGCCGCACAAACCCACGGTGGGATTCTCGGATCGGGCACCAGAATCCTGAAGGCCTCCGAGGCCAGCGCTACGTTTTTGATTGTATCGATCCCCAGATAGGATACGGCGCTAGACATATTCAGAACATTCTGCGCCAGCCCAAAAAACGCGCTATTGACCAGTTGCAATATCTTTGCGGACATGGCTACATCCTTACCAATGATATTGGCTACCTGGCCGATGGAAATATTTGCGTTGAGCACCGCCTCCGTAAGCTCTAAGTATGTACTCGACAGCGAAGGAAGCTCGCCGATTGATCCAACAACCTTGCGTATCTCTGGTGTACTTAGCACATCCTGAAGCGTGCACAGCCGATCAATGGTTGTCTTCAGTTCATCAGCGCTACTCGGCTTGGATAAAAATCGATGTGCCACAGGAATAGCTCGTCTCGCCGACGAATCTTCTGAATAGCCTGACAAAATGACGCGCGCGGTTCCCGGAGAAATCTTGCGAATGTGCCCCAACAGCGTTGCGCCATCCATGCCCGGCATGCGCATATCGACAATCACCACGTCAAAGCTACCGTCCTTGAATGCTTCCAGTGCGGCTTCTCCGCCAAGGGCAAACTGCATATCCCAGCGTTTCCGTTCCGTATAAAGCATGCGGCGAATACCGTCGAGAATATTCATTTCATCATCGACAAACAAAATACGCTTCACGCTGTTACCCCCTTGCCGGTCAATGCCTTGCCATCGTACGGAAGTCGGATGATGAAGGTGGTTCCTCTTCCTTCTTCCGTTTCAAAGTGAATGGTCCCGCCATGCTTGTTCACCACTACTGAACGAGATATTGCCAGACCCTGTCCTGTCCCCTTACCCACTTCCTTGGTCGTGAAAAATGGATCAAAGATACGTGATCGCACGGCCTCGGGAATGCCCGTGCCTGAATCCTGTATTCGAATCTCCGCCCATTCAGGGCAGCGCTTGGTCTGTACTTTGATCTTCCCCATTGCCGGTCCACCTTTGTGCATAACATCCGCGATGGCATGGGCTGCATTCACTATCAGATTCAGAATGACCTGGTTGATCTCTCCCGGCTGGCACGACACCAGTGGCAGCGATGGATCAAAGTCCGTCTCCATTTCCGCCACATATTTCCATTCGTTTTTGGCCACCATGATGGTGTTTCCGATGGCATGATTCAAATCGGCCATCACTTTTTCCTTGGTGTCCGGATGGGAAAACTCCTTCATTGCATTGACCAGCGACGATACTCTGGTGATGCCCTCCAGCGCCTGCTCGAATGCCTTGGGGATCTCCTCCGCCAGATACTCCACATCAACCTGGCCAACTGCCGTCGCCACGTCTTCGATGGTTTCTTTGGAAAGTGACCGGCTTTGAGCTGCAGCCAGCAACCTCTCATAGTGAGTCAGCAGACTCTTCAAATCCCCAAATGCATCCTGGAGAAATCGAACATTGTCTCCGATGTACTGAGTCGGAGTATTGATCTCATGCGCGATTCCCGCTGCCAGTTGTCCCACCGATTCCAGTTTCTGCGCCTGTAGCAGTTGTTCGCGCAATGCATTGCGATCCGTAATGTCCTCGCACATTCCTTCATAGCGCACCACGTTGCCGCCCTGGCGGATGGCGCGAATGCTCATGGTGAGCCAGATTTTGCTGCCGTCCTTTTTGAGTACCTCGCATTCAAAGCTCTTTACGCCACCCACTCTGTCCATAGTGAGCATGAATTCCACTCCGCGTTTGTGACTGACAAAAAACTGCTTCAAAATATCGGTAATGCTGGCAATCATCTCTTCCGGGGAATCGTAGCCGAGCGCAAAAGCCATCGAGGGGTTCACACTCAGAAAGCGGCCCTCTGGCGAACTTTGAAAGATGCCTACAATTGCCTTGTCGAATATTTCGCGATAGTTCCGTTCCGCCTCCAACAGCGCTGTCTCCATCTTCTTGCGGGTAGTGATGTCCCGGCCTATGCCAGCGATGCCGGTTATCTGACCATTTCGATCCCGTATTGGCACTTTTGTTGTTAGGAGGTCGATTTCGTTGCCTGCTGCATCGGTTCCCCTTTCCTCGCGGTTATATATGGGTTGTCCGGAGCGGAACACATTCTGTTCGTCTTCATAGAATGCGGAAGCCATCTCCTGGGGGAAAATCTCAAAATCGGTCTTTCCCACCAGATCCTCCGGAGCTTTCACACCGGCCACCTCGGCAACGTGGAGATTCGCTACGACGAATCTGCTTCCTGTGTCCTTTACATATACGAAATCCGGGATGTTATCAATCAGGGAACGTAGCACACTGCGCTCTTGTTCCCTTGCCAAATGTGCCTGATACAAGATATCGCTTTCCCGCTTATGAACGGTAGCTCTGATCACAGAACGGAGAATGAAGAACAACGCGACAATCACGCCGACGATCACGACAGCTTCCAGAATTGCCTGAATTCTCTGCAACTCATCGATCAACGCCAGTTCACCCTTGAAGTCGCTCGCCAAGTCACTCTGCAGCGTCTCCAAAGCTGTCTGAACCTCTTTCGTCTCCGCTGTAAGTTCTGCCAGAACCTGCTGATTTGGAAAAGCCACGTTCGTCCGCACCGCCTCCCCGTAAACGATCGTTGACCGCATCCGCAGTCTGACAATCCGATTTCGTAGAGACGTAATCTGTTGATGACGCACGTATCTTGATCCCAAGGATGTGCTTGCACTGTCGAGCGAGGATAGGGCCACGTATGCCTCTCGATCCGCATCGCCAAGCAGTGCACTCTCTTGAATCACGACAGCATCTTTATTCTCCCGTGTCATCTTCTCGAAGGCCGTAACAGCTTGCTGGACATCAAGCGCAGCAGGAAAGATCGATATCGATGCCATCCTGAGGTGCCCTCGCACTGTGTGCGCAGTCCACTGCATGATCCCCAGTAGCCCGATGGCCCCGAGCAGCGCAACAACGATGCCACTCATTACCGGTTTGGAGAATGGTATTGCGGATGCTGGAATGCGCCTTGGCATTACATTTTGTCCTTTCGATCAGCGCCCGTGCAGCCGCACGAATTCCAGTGATTGCGCAGGTCGTTACTCGCTTCGCCGATAGCCAGTTAGCTAACATCGAACGACCGCGATCACCTTTTCGGCGAAATCCGCGTTGCGGCAACCGAAGCAGGCAACTGGTCCCGAACCACCACCATGCAAGCCAATCTGTTTTGGCTGTGCTGCATAGCCGCAAGGCTTGCAAGGCGTTTGTGAGAACAAAGCCTGCCGATGCACCCTCTATCGGCACCGGAAAGGAAAAGCAACAGCCGTGTTGGGGCAAAAAGTGGGATGGAGTTCGGTCTTGGTTGATTCAATTCCCGCAGTAGCGCATGGGTTCTCATGAAGATTGCACAAAGGAATCTCTGATGAAATCTGTCGCAGCCGACTTGCGGTGATGATGTCTTGCGTAGCCGGTGACGGCCTTCAAGCTGTGCCTCAAACAGAAAAACCAGACAATAACGACCAGCAAATCGTTCGAAGCACCCAAGCGCGCCCGAAAACGGACGAACAAACGCCACAATATTTGAGGTTTGGAATCTGAGGTTTGGAGAAATATTAAAGAAAATCAATAACGCTTTAATAATCTTATGGTTGCCCCTCAGGGATTCGAACCCCGATATGCTGCTCCAGAGGCAGCTGTCCTACCATTGAACGAAGGGGCAACAAGCACTTGTCTTGCGGCCATACCAGACTCTCCCACGGCCAGAGCCATGCGAAAACCCAACTTGTTCATCATAAGGGGATTTCCCGCCTCGGTCAAACTGCGCGGAAAATGGGCGTTTTTTCGCCCTGCGCGCTGAATCCCTCAACTGCGATCCATCCGGAAACGCCCTTCAGAACCCCCTTCCAGTTCGGGGCAGATTCACTTCAATTCTTGCTCCGCATCCCTTCCACGCACGGCCATGCCCTCGATAATCTCCAGTACTCTTTTTGAAGTCCTCTCAAAATTGAAATTGGCCTCAAAGCATTGCTTGGCCTGCACGCGCATCCCGGCAATCTCCGCAGAAGTGAGTTCCACCCAGTGACGCAGCGAAGCAACAGTCCCTTCGACCGTATCTTCGTCGATCACTCCAGCTCCGCAATTCTCAATCTCCCGCCAGATATTCACTCTTTTGGAAAGAATCACAGGCAATCCGCAGGCCAGCGCCTCGGCTACCACAATTCCAAAATTCTCCTGGTGCGAGGGCAGCACAAAGACCTCTGCCGCGGCAAATGCGCCCCATTTCCGGCTCCCCTTCAGCATTCCTGTCCATGTGATCCGGTCGCCAATGCCTAGCCTCTCGGCGATCACCTCAAGCTCCTTTCGCCACCCAACCTGGTCCGGCCCCGCTATTACCAATTGCCAGGCCGGATCTCTCGCCAAAGTCGCTGCGAACGCCTCGATCAGTACATCCGTTGCTTTCTTGGGGTGGATGCGGCCCATCGTGATCGCCAGCCGTTTGCCTCGCAATTGCGGCCAACGAGTCATAAATTCCTCACTCGCCTCCGATAACTCGCAATCCGGCCCAAAAGTCCCGTAAGGAATGACTTGTTCACGAACCTGATACGGTCGAAACGACTGCCGCGCCAGTAGTTTCTCTTCCTCGCAGGTGAACATCACCCCCCGGGCATCGCGCAGCATTCGACGCAGAAAAAGATGCCAGTACACCACCTTCTTCAGGTGCTTCAGCGGAAAGCGCTGTTTGAAGTATGGATCGAGCATTCCATGCGTAAACACAGCATAAGGAATGCCGCTGCCAGCCAATGCCCGATAAGCCGCAACGGCGTTGTACTGCCAGATCGCGTTGATCACCACAAGGTCAAAGCGCGCCAGATTTGTCTTCAACCAAGGAACCGCGCGCGGCGAATAACCGTATCTCCCGTTTCCGCTCCGCTCTCCTGAACCCAGCCCAAAAGCGGTTACCGGAAACTCTAACTTACTAACTAACTCCGGCGGGTCCATCGAGGCCACTTCAACCTCATGCCCACCCATGCGATAGATGCTACAGATCTGTCGCAATCCCTCCACCGGCCCGCCACTGGCCGGATCAATCGAAGGAAGAATATGCAGAATCCTCATCGAACGCTCCTGCTCGAACTGGATAACTCCTGCATCGGCGAGTCACAAGCGAAAAATCCAGCAATCACTCTTTTTGCCCAGCGCCGCGTCCAGGTCTTACCGAGTTTCCCCGCCCCCGCGCCACCATTCTGTGACGCTTCCACCAGCCACTGCGCCATGGGAATCTGAAAGCCAGACTTTGACCGCCCGATGATTCTTTTCGGCATCGGATTTGCCGGGCAATGCGCCAGCAGTTTCTTGCCCACTCCGTGCCGGAATCCTTCGTGCAGCCGTTTCATGTCGTTCAACAGCGCCGCATCCACCAAGGGCGTTCGCAACTCCAGTGAGTGCGCCATGCTGGCCCAATCGCTGTCGCGCAGCAATCGGTTACGCAGATACAGCGTCGAGTCCAACAGGCAAACTCCGCCCGCTCCGCTGTGGGCATTGGCCTTCTCCATGCCCGGCGGCCAGCCTCCCAATCGCGCCATACCCTCCCGCGCGCGCTCTGCACCCATCAACTCCGGTAACTCCTCTGGAAGAAATACGCAGCGCTTCAGGAAGTAACTCCCCTCCAGCGAAGTCATGAAATCCGGAACGCCTTTGAGTTTTGGATGGGCATAACTGCGGGAAAGATAGTTACAAGGCGAGCGCAGCAACGAACGTGCACCGGGAATGGCCCCGATCACTCTCCCCAACAGCGCATCGGACGGCACCTGCCTGGTCAGTATGTACCCATAAAACAATTCGTCGCCACCTACACCGGACAGCACCGCCTTGTAGCCGCGCTCGGCTGCCGCCTTGCTCGCAAACCATGTATTCACGCCGTCGATCGAAGGCTGATCCATGGCATCCAGAATCAGTGGGATATCCTGCTCAAACTCCGCCCGCGCAACCCGGCGCACCGTATGCGCCAAGCCGTAATGCACGGCCACGGCGGCCGCATCGGGAGCTTCATCGTCATGTGAAGACTGAAACTCGTCGAAAGCAACCGTAATTCCCTCTACCTTTGCGCCTAACTCCGAAGTCAGTCCGGCAATGGTTCCTGAGTCAATTCCGCCGGAAAGAAACACGCTCACCGGCACATCGGAAACCAGATGCGCGCGCACTGAATCCGTCACCGCTTGCCGCACCCGCTCCTGTAACTCAGCGTTAGAAACCTTCTCACTCGTCTGTCGCCAGTTATCGCGAATATCATTACACTGAACCGGAGTCTCCGCCCGTCCCGCCCTCACCCGCATCCAGCAACCGGCCGGCAAAGCCAGCACGCCGCGATAGAGCGTCCATGGCTCTGGAACATTTCCCCAGAGATAGAAACCGGCCAGCCCCGCAGCCTCAAGAGCCGTATCGACCATGCCCGACGCCAGCAGCGCCTTCACCTGCGATGCAAACAGAAAACCACCCGGTAACTGCGCATAATACAGCGGCTTGATCCCATACGGATCGCGCGCCATGAATAACTCGCGCCGCTCCGTATCCCAAATGGCAAATGCGAACATTCCGCGCAGCCGGAGCAGCATCGCCGCGCCCTCGCGCGCATACATTTCCAGCAGAACCTCGGTATCGGAGGTGGTGCGAAACGTAACGCCCTTGGCCTGCAACTCCGCCCGCAGTTCCCGAAAGTTATATATCTCGCCGTTGAAAACGATGCTTGACTTGCCGTCTCCAGCCATCAGCGGTTGATTGGAGCGCGCATCCAGATCCAGAATCGCCAGCCGCCGATGCGCCAGGACCACACCCGCCGCCTGCCACAGACCCTCGGCATCCGGCCCGCGTAGTCGCATGCGCTCGGCCATGCGCCGCACGACATCGACCGTCGAGGACACAACGCCACCATCCACCGAAACAAATCCAGCTATCCCGCACATTTCGCCCCCGCGCCTGGTTCCGAATCTGCCCCATTCTCTCACGCGAACGCGATTTGCCTGTTCTGGCGTTCACGGTTCACCGCGTATGCTCAACTCTCGCCCCGAACCGGCTGGCTCTGGATAACTGAATGACGTTTCTTCATCTTGAGAAAAGGCGTTTCAAAATAGCGATAAGATAACATGGCTGTCAACATGGTAAGTCCTAATGACAGGAGGCTATCCATGAAGTAAACGAGCCCCGAAGAATGTACGAAGGTGTCAGACAGAAGTTGATGCGCTATCGCCCCGCCAAATCCATGATATGCATAAAGTCCGAATGAAATGCGTCCCATGTAAATTGCCCAACCTGGGAGAAGTTTTGGACTCACTCCCAAGAATGACAACAACACCAGCACAGAACCCACCGACGACAGCGCGTAACTCATCATGAGTGTTATGCCCCCAGGATGAACCTGTTCGACGTAGGCAGCCGCAAACCAACTCAGCCAACTGCACGCAAACAGAACGGCTCGATACCCTAGCGCAATCTTTGGTATACGCCCACGAAGAATGAGGCATAGCAGAATTCCCGCCGCAAAGCACTCGAATTGGATAAAGGCATTGCCCCAGATAACATGATTTTCTGCTGACTTTGCGCCCAAATAATAGATCCAGGCATTGGCGATCGCGATAAGTATCGCGCAAAACCCAAACAGGTTGATCCGACTCAAATATTTCGCAGCCCATGGCGCGAACAAGTAAAACTGCTCTTCAACAGAGATGCTCCACAGCGGCCCCGCCGGATTATGCGCCCACCCACGCACAACGCTGTACCAGGAGCCCATGAACACCGCATACCAGCCAAGCGTGGAAATGGAGTCACGATGGCCAATGGGCAACATCGCAAACCCCACGCCCAGCGCCAGTACCAGATAGTACAGTGGCCAAATGCGCAGGATGCGGCGTAGATAAAACTGCTTCACCGCAACAGTGCCCGTGCCCTCGCGCTCACGAATCAGTAATTCGACGATGAGAAATGCGCTCAGTGTAAAAAAGAGGCTCAATCCGTAGCGGAAGGTGCTCACGGATAGATCGAGGAACGTGGACAAACCTCTCACTTTAATGACTGTAACGACCAACGGACCAACGCCAGCCGGAATTGCGTGATACAGGAAAACACACAAAAACGCCAGCATGCGGACAACGTCAAGCTCTGGCCGGTAATAACGGACTACGGCTGTTCTTGCGACATCCATAAAAATTAATTCCCTCGCTGGGGTATTCAAGATGTCCAGCCTTTGAAGTTAGCTGAAACTCCCTCAAGTTTAACATTGAGGGAATTGCTTGATTTATTCTGCACAAGTCGAACCAGGAAGTCGCGTTCGATTCGTCAAGCCGTCAATCGCGCAACACTCCTATGCATCCACTGTTTCGCAGTTGTGGCTTCGCGCTGATACACTCTCGAATGACCGCGGCGTTCGATAACCGCCTTCCACTTTTGACCTGAAATGACAAAAATCGCTTCCATGAATACACTCAATGATCTTTTTGGCCGCGTATCTGCGGCGGCCAACCCGCGCGCCATTCTCTGGCAAGACGAATTCGGCCAATGGCAACCCGTCTCCTCCGACCAGATTTATCAGCGCACCCGCGCCCTGGCCCAGGCTTTCCTCTCCAGGGGCGCAAAGAAGGGCGACCGCATCGCCATCATCGCCGAAAACCGTTGGGAGTGGCCCATCACCGACTTCGCCGCCTTGGCCATCGGTGCCGTTGACGTGCCCATCTACCCCACGCTCACCGGTGAACAGATCGCCGTCATGATCGCTGACGCTGGCTGCCGCATTGCCGTCGTCTCCACCCGACAGCAGTTCGACAAGCTCAACGCTGTCCGCTCCCTCACCAAACTCGAACACATCGTCATCATGGACCCTGCCATCACCCCCGATGGCTCCATTGCCTTCAAGGATCTCATTGCTGGCGCAGACGAGCGCGGCGCTGAGCGCGATCCTGTCTTCGACGCCCTCACCCGCTCCGTCGAACCAAAAGACCTGGCCACGCTCATCTACACCTCCGGCACCACCGGCGAACCCAAGGGCGTCATGCTCACCCACGGCAACATCGCCGCCAACCAGAGCTGCGCCGCCCGTGATTTCCGCTTCAACTCCTCCGACGCCTGCATCTCCTTTTTACCCCTCTCGCACATCACCGCCCGCGCCCTGGATTACGTCATGTACACCAACGGCGCGCAAGTCGCCTACTGTTCGCACTTCGACCGCCTGCCCCAGGCGTTGCGCGAGATTCGTCCCACCGTCTTTGTCGGTGTGCCCCGCGTCTTTGAAAAAATCCGTCAGGAAGTCGAGCGACGCGCCGGCCTCTCGCCCATCAAAAAACGCATCCTGGCATGGGCCATCGGCCTCGGAGCTGCCCACGGCGATACCGTTTACGACGGCCGCCGCCCCGCCGCCGCCCTCTGGAAGCTGGCCGACAAGCTGGCCTACTCCAAGGTCCGCGAGGCCTTCGGCGGACGCGTAAAAGTCTTCGTCTCCGGCGGCGCACCACTCGGCATCGATACCGCCAAATGGTTTGCCTCCGTCGGCATTGCGCTCTGGGAGGGATACGGCCTCACCGAAACCTCGCCGCTGATCGCCATCAACTCGCCCATCACGCATCGCATGGGCGCAGCCGGCCTACCCCTACCCAACCTTCAGTTGAAACTTGCCGACGATGGCGAACTGATGGTCTGCGGCCCCTCCGTCTTTGTTGGCTACTGGAACAAACCGGACGAGGATCGCCAAAGCTTCGACGAGCAGGGTTGGTTCAAGACCGGCGATATCGCCCATCTTGACGAAGACGGTTTCCTGTTCATCACGGATCGCAAGAAGGAGTTGCTGAAGACCTCCGGCGGCAAGCTCGTCGCGCCTCAGCCCATCGAAAACAAGCTCAAGAACAACAGCCTCGTGGCGCAGGCCGCGCTGGTCGGTGACAGGCACAAGTTCGTCTCCGTACTCATCGCGCCCAACTTTACCGCGTTGGAAACATGGGCTGCGCAACACAGCCTCCACTTCAATTCACGCGCTGAAATGGTCGCCGACAGCCGCGTCATCGCCCTCTACGCCGAGATTGTGCGCGAGGTCAACACCACTCTAGCCAACTTCGAAACGCTCAAGCGCTTCCGCATCGTGCCCGAGGAGTGGTCGCTCGAATCCGGCGAACTCACTCCCTCGATGAAGCTCAAACGCCGCGTCATTGCGGCTCAATATGCTTCGCAGATCGATGCGCTTTATGCGGACGAAGCAACTTCACGCGGCGAATAGGCGATACCAGCTTTCCACCATACAGGGCGCGCTTGCTCCACATCCGTTGTAGTCCGCTGAAAAACGGCGCGCCCCATGCTCCCACGCCCAGCACCGCCCCAAAGAAGATAATCGCGTCAATGCTGATGCGCCCCGCGCTGGACCAGTACACGTTCGGCTCCAGATTCAGCCAGATCGCAAATTCGTCCAGCGTCAGCGCCGCGCCCACGCCATAACTGACCGACATCAGCCTGCTGAAGAAAATCGACAGCGGCGAGTGCGACCGCCCCAGATCCAGCAGCCAGCCATACCCCACCAATAGCAGGATCATGATTCCCCACACCAGGTGGTGAATATGCAGTCCCCGCACCATCACCCACTGAAATGGGCCGATGTGAAAGACAATCATGCGCACCAGAATGCGGGTTCCCGCAAACGTCAGCAAAAATGAGACCGAGGCAATGAACATGCGCCGCCGCGGACGGTCCGGAATCGTCGAGCGCACCAAGTACCCAAGCCGCGTCAACTGCAACAGCACCAGCAATACAAGAACCACCAGCGTCGCAAAGGCCAGCAGGATGAGCGCACCAGTTCCAGGCATGACCCTATTGAACCATTCCGGGGCTGTCCCAAACAAGGGAATGCGTCCGCAAGCGTGAAAGGCGAAATAATGGAGAAGAGTATCAGGACGAACTAGAGCAATATTTTTCTTATCTTATAGAACTACTGGGATAGACTTTATACATGGCTATCGAACCCAAGGCGAACGTGTCCACTGCTCCCCAGCCAGTTCCGGAGGTTACAAATCCAGATAACATTCGTGCTGTCTATGCGAATAATGCCGGGTTTGGAGCAACGATGACAGACGTTCAAATGATTTTTACCCAGGTTGGTCATGGAAATGGCACAGACGGGGAACTACGTCTCGAAAATAGAGTTGTGGCAATGGTCACAATTCCGATTTCGCAGGTTGTTGATGCAATCGCGGGATTAAACGCTATCCTTTCTGCGCATCAGGGCAACGTTGAAGCCTTCAAAAAACAAATTGAACAGCACAACTCAGCACTGATGAAGTAGCCACCATGAAAACCATTTGGACTACCCAATGTGTTCTCGCGAATGAGGTGAGCCTCTATCAGCAGGATTGGGAGCACATCGTCGATGGGCACCCCGAAATGGACGGCAAAGAAGAATTGGTAAAGCGTGCCATTCAAAAGCCGATATATATTCAAGAGGCAGGGAGTCTTGTGTCAGCGGCATATGTGTTGCCGCCTGATGTGAATAACCCTGAGGGTGTACGTGTCATCGTGGGTTTTCAATCTGAATTGTGGCCAGACGGAAACAGGGTCGGTGCAGTTGAGACGGGCTATCCAATCAATGCTAAGGCATATCCACACCCCAACTTGGGACAAATTATTTGGCCTAAGACCAAGGCAGGTGCAAAGTGAAGATCTCATACAGCAAGCACGCTGATGTGCTCTACATTGTGCTGTCTGCGACTGCGAATCATTGCAGCTACGTGGAATTGCCAAATAGCATCGTTGTGCGTATTGATGACGCATCGGAGCAAGTCGTTGGCGTGACGATCTACAATTTTATGAGAAAAATGAAAGAAGGGGAACGGCTGTCGATCCCCGAGATCGGCGACGATTTGTCTGGTGCGGCGCTACTCAGCCTGTACATACAAGCCTCATAGTTGTTTTTACGCTGCATAACCGTTTTGTTTCGCCACTCTATTGCGTAACAGGCTGCGCCTCGTCCCAACAAGGGATTTCAGTATGTTCATTTTTTCGCTGGCGTGAGCACGATCACTCTGCGCCTTTACAGCCGTGCGTTACACTGGATAAGGCGTCAGTTCCGGCTCTTTGCCGGCCTGAACGTACCGCTCAGGGACACGTTCCCGGCCCGGCTTTCAAGGCCGCGCCTTTGACCAGGAGATTCTACGATGCGAGTAGCTTTGTTGACCGGTGGCGGCGACTGCCCCGGACTGAATGCTGTAATCTATGCGGCCGTCAAGAAGGGCATCAACACCTACGGCGATGAATTCATCGGCTTCCTCAACGGATGGAAGGGCGTGCTGGAGAACCAGTTCATTCCCCTTACCCTCGAAAACATCGACGGCATCCAGTTGAAGGGCGGAACCATCCTTCACTCTTCGCGTACCAACGTCAAGAAGATCCCCGGCGGCATCGAGAAGGTCCAGGAAGTCCTCAAGGCCAACAAAATCGACGCCCTCATCGCCCTCGGCGGCGACGACACACAGTCCGTCACCCTCTACCTCAGCGAGCACGGCGTTCCCAGCGTCGGCGTGCCCAAGACCATCGACAACGACATCAACGGCACCGACCAGACCTTTGGTTTCGATACCGCCGTGGCCATCGCCACCGAGGCCGTTGACCGCATTCACACCACCGCCGACTCCCACAACCGCGTCGTCGTCGTCGAGGTCATGGGCCGCGATGCCGGCTGGATCGCCTATGCCTCCGGCGTCGCCGGTGGCGCGCATGTCATCCTCGTCCCCGAGAAGGACATTGACATCGACCACGTCTGTGCCCTGCTGAAGTACAACTACGATCACGGCAAGCACTACGGCGTCGTTGTCGTCGCCGAGGGCTGCCATCTGCCCGCGGTTGGCCAGGTCATCGGCGATGCCAAGACCGATTCCTTCGGTCACGTCCGCCTCTCCGGCATCGGCGAGGCTCTCGCCAAGCTGATCGAGGAAAAGACCGGCTTCGAAACCCGCAGCGTCAACCTCGGACACACCCAGCGCGGTGGCGTTCCCACAGCCTATGATCGTGCCCTCGGACAGCGTTACGGCCTGCACGCCATCGATATGGTTCACCAGGAAAAATGGGGTCGTATCGCCGTCCTCAAGGGACTCGACATCACCGACATCACCATCAAGGAAGCCATCGCCACCAACCGCCGCCTCGATCAGCGTTTCTTCGACGTGATCGCGGATTTGGAAGCCAAGGTATAGCCTTTAATCAAACCTTTTACCGTGGGCGGAGGAGATTTCCTCCGCCCTCTCTTTTTCCGCTCTCCCGCCCCGCAGCATTCCTTATTCGTCAACCTTCACGCCTCTCAATCTCCCCCGCACAGCCCCCTTGCGACAAAAGAATCCATCCCCGCTGAAATTCGATCCCTGAAATTTCGCTGTCGGCCCTCAGCATGCTCTGACAGACTTCACTGTTTTGAGCGATAATGGTAGCGATACCGGACAATTAAGGAGACCTCGCCGAATGAACGCTGTTCTTGGAATCGATGGTGGAGGAACACGCACGCGCGCTTCGATTGTTGCTGGCGATCAGGTCCTGGCCTTTGCACTGAACGGCTCCATCAAGCGCTTGCGCGTAGGCAAAGAGGCCGCCGAAGAAAATCTCCGTGCCCTGCTCAAGGAAGTCTATGCCATGGCCGGCGTGACCAGCCTGCAAGCCGCCTCTTGCGGCGTCGCCAGCGCCACCATGCCCGGCACCGCCGAGTGGATTACCGCCGTCTTCAACGATTTTTCCATCGCGCGCTCTGAAGTGGTCGGCGATGAAGTCATCGCCCTTGACGCGGCCTTTCACGGTGGCCCCGGAATTCTGCAAATCGCCGGGACCGGTTCCAATACCATCGGCCGCGCCCCGGACGGCAGTCGCGAGTGCGCCGGAGGATGGAGTTCCCACCTCGGCGATGAAGGCTCCGGCTACTGGATCGGACTGCACAGCGTCCGCCGCGCCCTTCGCGCGCACGATCACGAGCAACCCACCAAAATCCTCGAACGCGTTGGCGAGATTTGGGGCACCTCCACCCTCGAAGATCTCGTCAACCTCGGCGACAGCACTCCCGGCCCCGACTTTGCCGCATTGGCACCCGCCATTTACGCGCTCGCCGAAGCTGGCGATGCCGTTGCGCATGGCGTTCTTCAACAAGCCGCAGCCGACCTCGTCGAGTTTGTCCTGCTGGTGCGCGCTAAACTCCGCAGCAAGCACGGTATCGTCGGCGAAGTACCTGTCGCCTGGACCGGCGGCGTCATCGAAAAAATGGCCTCCGTCCGCGAAGCCTTCATCGCCGGCCTCGCTGCCGCCGCTCCGCAAATGCCCGTCGCCCGCGAAGGCGTAGTCTCCATCGACGGCGCTCTGTGGCGCGCAAATAAACTAGCCGATTCCGCAAACTAGAGTCCTGTAGCGCCGACCTCCCGGTCCACGCATATTTCCTCGAAGACTGCGACCATTTTCAAAACTCTAACTGCCGACCTCCACCCCATTCAAGATCGACGCCAGCAGCCTTCCCCGCGCGTCAATCGCCACAAAATCCGCGGCCCGCCCCACACTTACCGAGCCAATCACATCCTCGGCCCCGATCATCTTCGCCGGATTCGCCGTCACCAGCCGCAGCGCTTCTTCCAGCGGCGCATCGCAAATCTCGATAAAGTTCGTCAGCGCCCTGTCCAACGTCAGCAAACTGCCCGCCAAAACGCCCCCCGCCGTCGCTCTTCCCTGCGCCACTTCGACCGCAAAGCCGCCCAGCAGATACTCGCCGTCCGGCATTCCCGTCGCACTCATCGCATCGGTCACCAGAATCGCGCGCTTGGCCCCCTTGGCCTTCCACCACAGCCGCACCGCCTCCGGCGCAACGTGAATTCCGTCGCAGATCAACTCCGCGTACAGCGAATCCGTCGTCAGCACCGCGCCCACAATTCCCGGCTCGCGATGATCCAGTGGCCGCATGGCATTGAAAGTATGCGTCGCGCTCACCGCTCCTGCTGCAATCGCCGCGCTCGTCTCGGCCACCGTCGCATTCGTGTGCCCCAGCGAAACCCGCACCCCGCGCGCCGTCGCATGAGCCGCCAACTCCACCGCCCCCGGCAACTCCGGTGCCAGCGTCATCAACCGAATCTGCCCCTCGGCGGCTTCGTAGAGTCGTTCAAAAGTTTTGATCTCGGGGTCCAGCAGAAATTCCGGCGGATGCACACCGCGCTTCAGATGCGAGAGAAAAGGCCCTTCCAGATGAATGCCCAACAGGCGCGCCTCTGCCGAATTCGCTGACGGCTGCGCGATGATCTTCGCCAACCCCTCCAGCGCCCGCAGCGTCGCATCCATCGGCGCGGTCACCGTCGTCGCCAGGTATCCGCCCGTCCCGCGCTGCGCCAGAAAGCCGCCCACCGCGCTCAATGCCTGCGGCGTCGCATCCATCACATCGTGCCCTTTGGCGCCATGAATGTGAACGTCCAGAAAAGCCGGAGCCAGCGTCGCTCCGGGAAAATCGATCTGCCGCGCCGCCTCGGGCACATCCGCGGCAGCGCGCGTTGCAATCGAAGCAATCAGCCCGTCTTCAATCACCACAATCGGGTGATCCAGCAGGCTGTTTCCGTCCCATAGCCGTCCGGCAGTCAGTACAGTACGCATGCGCACAATTATTGCAGGCCACAGCCCGCGCGCATCAATTCCTCAATGCACAATGACCGCGCGATCCTGCGGATGTGCCCCTTCGTTGACCTGCGCCGCCCGCAGCAGAGCCTGCGTCGCCGCCAACTCCGCGCGGCAGGCCGTCAGTTGCGCCGCCAAATGCGCGAATTGCGCCGCAATATGCACCCGCAGTTCCTCAATCGATTGCTCCAGACGGTCATTGGCGGCAATCTGTTCCCCTTGGCTCTGTTGCACGGACTTCAGGTTAGGCAAAATCACATTGGATAAAAGATGGGTAAGGGTATCGATGGGATCGCTCATGAGGAGATTCTAAGGACAAATCCGATTTTCCGCCTGATTACGGCCAGAGCGGCGATGGTAACTGCCCCACTACACTATCGATCCGGCCCGTAAATACATACGATTGGGTGCCCCATCCTTGCGCTTTTTTCTTGCGCAAAGATGAGATCGATCCTCTATCTTTGAGGGCCGGGTCACTCCCGATGCCAAAACTCGGATTTGCGGATAAACTGGTCCCATGACCAAGCGAATCGGCATTCATCTCGGCACCACTGGCGGCGCTTCCAACGCGGTCGAACGGGCGCGGGAGATCGGCGCCAACACCTTTCAGTTCTTCTCCTCCAGCCCGCGCATGTGGCGCGCCCCCAAGGTGGACCCCAAGCAGGCCGCGCGCATGAAGGAACAGCGCGCCAAGCTTGACGTCGGCCCCCTGGTGATCCATACCAGCTACCTGGTCAACGTGTGCAGCCAGAACGAAGAAGTGCGCGAAAAGAGCGTCGCCGCCTTCCGGGGCGAAATCGAGCGCGCTCTGGCCTTCGGCGCGGAATTTCTGGTGCTCCATCCCGGCTCCTGGAAGGGCCTTACGCGCGACGAAGGCCTCAATCTGGCCTCCGAGTCCATTGCCCGCGCCATCGACGGCCTCCCGTGGCAGCAAACCGGCTTTCACATCCTCATCGAGAACACCGCCGGTGCTGAGTTCTCCCTCGGCGGCAGCTTCGAGCAGGTCGCCGAACTGGTCGCGCGTCTTCGCCCCTCGGCCCCCATGGGCGTTTGCCTGGATACCTGCCACACCCACGTCGCCGGTTACGATCTGGTCACGCCAGAAGGCTACGAGGAGACCGTCCAACTGATTTCTTCCACCATCGGATTCGAGACCGTGCGCGTCTGGCACTGCAACGACGCCAAGGCCGCCCGCGGCTCCAAACTCGACCGGCACGAGCACATCGGCCAGGGCACCATGGGCATCGAGCCTTTCCGCCGACTGCTCAACGATCCCCGCTTCGACCATTGCGCCTTCATCGCCGAAACTCCGGTGGATAACGATGGCGACGAGGAGCGCAACGTCCACGCCCTATTGAATCTGGTCAATCCCGCATAAGAGCATTCCCGGAAATACTCTTCGGATCGGGTCCGTAGGTAATAACTGGGTACCCCATTCCTTGCGCATAAAACTGTAGCGCCGACCTCCCGGTCGGCTGTAGCGTGGACCTCCGGGTCCACGCCTATTTCTTATTTGGGCCGAATCAAGAAGAGCCGCCTCAGCGGCTCACCGCAATCATCTGCGCCGCGTGCTGCAAGCTGGTTTCCGTTACCGTCGCGCCAGACAGCATCCGCGCCACCTCGTGATTGCGCGCGCGGTCGTCCAGCAGCCGCACCTGCGTCTTGGTGCGCCCATCCGCCTCGCGTTTGTCGATCAGGAAATGCTGATCGGCGAACGCCGCGATCTGCGGCAGATGCGTCACGCACAGCACCTGCTGCCCTTTGCTCAGCGCCTTCAGCTTCTGCCCCACGGCCTCGGCCGCGCGCCCGCCAATGCCAATATCAATTTCGTCAAAGACCAGCGTACGCGGCGTCGGCGACTTCTTGCGCGACTTGGCCGCGGCCTCTTCCACGCTCACCTTCAGCGCCAGCATCACACGCGACATTTCGCCGCCTGACGCAATCTCGTGCAGCGGCTTCATCGGCTCGCCCGCATTGGTCGCAATGCGATACTCCACCTCGTCCCACCCACTCGTGGTCCAATGCGTGTTCGTCGTCGAGTTAGCCACCGACTCATCGGAGTTAGACGAACTTACAATCGATCCAGTGCTCTTCACCGGCCCCTCTGCCGTCCGCACCGCCACCGCAAACTGCACCTTCATCGCCAGCGAATTGATCTGCGCCTCGGCCAACTTCGACAGCTTGCCCGCCGCGGCTTTGCGTTCCGCGCTCACCGCTCCGGCCGCCGCGCGATAGGCCGCCGCAGCCTGCTCCAACTCAATCTTCAACGTCTTCAGAATCTCGTCGCGATCCTCAACCTCGGCCAGCTTGCGCACCACATCCTCGCCGTAGGCCATTACCTCGACCACGCTCTTGCCGTACTTGCGTTTCAGACGATCCAGCAACGCCAGCCGGTCTTCAATCTCCGCCAGCCGCTCCGGCGAGGCGTTGATTCCCTCCGCATAATCCCGTAAACTTGCGCTCACGTCGCCCACCGTGGCCCGCGCCGACTCGATTTGCTGCGCCGCCTCGGTAAATCGCCCATCGAAGCGTGCCAACTCCTGCACGTTGCGCAACGCCGCGCGCAGAGCCACTTCCGCCGACGAGCCGCCCTCGTAAAGCTGCTCGAAGCCGCCCATCGCCGCCGCGTACAGCTTCTCGGAGTTGGCCAGAACGCGCTTCTCCGTCTCCAGAGCCTCGTCCTCGCCCGCCGTCAGACGCGCCGCTTCAATCTCCTTGCGCTGATAGCTCCACAAATCCACCATGCGCAGCCGTTCCACTTCCCCTTGCAGCAGCTCTTCCAGCTTCGCCGCAGCCAAACGCCAGTGCTCGTAGGCCTCGCTCACTGCCTCGGTCGAGATACCGCCGAAGCGATCCAGCAAGATTCGCTGCTGCATCTGGTCAAAGCTGCTCAGCGTCTCGCTCTGTGCATGAACCAGCGCCAGTTCCGGCGCAAGTTGCTTCAGCACCGCCACCGTCGCCGGTTGATTGTTCACAAAGACTCGTCCCTTGCCGCTGGATAGAATCTCGCGGCGCAGAATGATCTCGTTGCCCTCGGCATCGATCCCGTTCTCTTCCAGAATCCCTTCGGCGGTGTGCGTCGATTCAAAAACGCAGGCCACCACAGCTTTATCCGCGCCGTGGCGCACCACCTCGACGGAGGATTTGCCGCCCATCAGCAGGGCCAGCGCGTCCACCAGAATCGATTTGCCCGCACCCGTCTCGCCCGTCAGCAGGTTGAGTCCCGGCCCGAAGACCGCGATGGCGTGATCGATAACGGCGTAATTTTCTGCGCGAAGTTCTACAAGCATGATTTTTGGCGTCCGTAATCCCACATTCTGATGCTGTTTCCGTCCAGTTTTCGCAACGGGTTTCCGAGCGCAGCATAGCATGATTGGCGGCTACTTTGGCTTCTCAAACCGCGCCAAATCGCCCTGCCCGCACCATATCCGTAACTTGGAAGCCGCGTTTGCGTCTGCTACGGTTAAAGATGAGGTGAATTCCCATTCTTTTCGCTGCATACTTCTTTCTGTTGCAGGCTGACGCCGGCGCGCCTCCGGCAGCCCCCGCTCCCAGTCAAAGCGCGCTGGTGGAGATGATCTCAAACAGCGGCCCTGTCGCCATTGCCGTCCTGTTGCTCCTTTTGACCGCCAGCATCTACTCCTGGACCGTGATCCTCGGCAAGGTCTCCCTCTTCGGCAAGGCCACCAAAGAGAGCCGCGCCTTCATTCAGGCCTTCCGCAAGGCCACTCGACTGCAAGAGATCGCCATGCTGGCCACCCAGTACAAGTACAGCCCCCTGGCCCAGGTCTTTCTCGATATCTACGAAGGCTACAAGCGCCAGACCGGCGGCGCTGGCCCGCCGCGCAACCTGCCTTCCCTGGAGCGCACCGCGCAGACCGCCTCCAGCGAGGCCGTCACAGCGCTTGAAACCCGCCTCACCTGGCTGGCCACCATCGCCTCCGCCAGCCCCTTCGTCGGCCTCTTCGGCACCGTCGTGGGCATCGTGGATGCTTTCCACGGCCTGGGCACAGCGGGCGCGGCAACCCTGCGCGCCGTCGCTCCCGGCATCAGCGAGGCGCTCATCACCACCGCCGCAGGTCTGGCCGTCGCCGTCCCCGCCGTCATTGCCTATAACCAGTTTTCGTCGCGCATTCGCGTCTTCGCCTCCGCCACCGACGACTTCAGCCGCGAATTCCTGAACTCGCTCGAAGAAATCCCCGAGCGCGCTCCCGCTCCGCGTGCTTCCGACTCAGCCCAAGAGGTGCAGCGTGGCCTTTACAAGTAGCAACGGCCAAACTCGCAGTTCCCTCGCCGAGATCAATATCACTCCCCTCGTCGATGTGGTCCTGGTCCTGCTCGTCATCTTCATGATTACCGCGCCCGTTTTGCAATCCGGCATTGAAGTCGCCGTGCCCAAGACCCGCACCGTCAAGGAGATCACCGAGCAGCGCGTGGTCGTCACTATCGACCGCGACCAGCGCGTCTTCCTCGGCGATCAGCCCGTGAATATTCACGATCTCGGACAAAAACTGCGCCAGCCCGGAGTCGATCCCACCAAGAAAGTGATCTACCTCCGCGCCGACGAGCGCGTCCCCTTCGGTGCCTTCGCCAGCGTCATGGATGCCGTTAAACAAGCAGGCATCACCAACATTTCCATCGTCACCCAGCCCCTGGACACCAAACGCAGCGGCGGGTTTTAGGCAGGCTGGAAGATTGTCGTGATTTTCAGGTTTTGAAAGGGCACGACTTGAGTCGTGCCAAAAACCAAACAAAATGATCCCGGGGCTTTAGCCCCTGAACAAAATAGGCAGGCGCATGCGCAGTTTGATGGAAGGCACGGAGCACTTGGAACGGGAACTCGCGACCCGGGAAAATGTCGTGCGCCCGGTCGCCGGTTCCCTGCTGCTGCACGGCGCAATCTTCGGCGGACTGCTGCTCTACGGCCTGGTCAGCTTCCATCACAATCTCTGGGGAAATCAGGCCTCCGGCGGTTCAATCCAGGTCAATCTGGTCAGCAGCGCCCTTCCGCTGCCCTCTGACCAGAAGAACGAGAACGTCCTCTCCACCGAGACCCCCAGCCAGGCCCCCGCCGAGCCAAGCCCCAAAGAAACCCACGCCGCCGATGACGACGCCATCCCCCTCAGCGGCAAGCAAACCAAGCCCCAGCAGCAGACCGCGCCCAAGACCCAGCCCCATCAGCCCGACTCCTCCAACCGCGCCCAGTACGGCGAGCAGTCCGGCTCCTTCATCCCTCGCACCACCACGGCGCAATCCGGCTCCAACGGCCCCGTCAGCATCACCGGCGGCAACTTCGGCAACCTCTTCGGCTATTACATCGAGGGGATTCAGCGCAAAATGGGCACAACCTGGAACAAGCTTGAAGTCGATCAGCGCACCGCCCGCGGCGCCCGCGCCTACATCGAGTTCACCATTCATCGCGACGGCTCAGTCAGCGGCGTAAAGCTCAGCCAGTCCAGCAACAGCGTCACTCTCGACAGCTCCTGCCTGCGCGCCGCCCAACGCGTCGATTCCTTCGGCGCGCTTCCCTCGCAGTACAACCAGAGCACCGTACTCACTTCTTACTACTGCGAATATTAGAGGCTTCAACAACCCCAAGTTTCCTACTCCCTATCGATCCGGCCCGTAAATACGAACCATTGGGTGCCCCACCTAAACCGCGTTCTTGTTTTTCGCAGTTAAGGTGGGATAGATCCATCTATCGAGCCTCTTGCAAAATTCAATTGTGAGGGGCAAGAAGCGTCAGGGCACGACTTCAGTCGTGCCGAAAGATCA
>Ga0209415_10002121_pt1 | contig 37473 bp, 42 predicted proteins | sample PeaSoiSIISIP2007_FD_187696 | JGI IMG/M metagenome (GOLD analysis project Ga0209415, IMG submission 187696) | Peat soil microbial communities from Weissenstadt, Germany - SII-SIP-2007 (SPAdes) (version 2) | ecosystem: Environmental > Terrestrial > Soil > Wetlands > Peat | place: Germany...
CACCGCCACCCCTCCCTCGCGCCGTTCCAACACCGCTTTTCTGGCATGGTTGATGCGAGCCGGGGCCTGTAGCACCCGATGACTCTCGTTCTTGAACCACGCCCGGCGCCCCGGTGGGATGCGCCTTCCCAGGTCGGCGACCGCGCCGCGGCCGTGCGGCCGATGCCCGTTCCGGCCCAAGAGCGCGGCGACCGGCGCGGGCCGCTGCGCCCTGGGCGCCTCATCGCCACCCGCTCGCGATTGAACGGCGTGGTCCTGGCGCACAGTTTCAGAGTCGTCGACCTGCTGACGATCGGGGTGCTCGCATGGCTGGCCTGCGACCTCGCCAACCCCGCCGGCGTCTGGGCGAGCCCGGTCGCGGCGGTCACGCCTTTTGCCTTGGCCGCGGGCGTGCTCGGCTTCTTCCTGCATGCCGTCGGCGCCTATGGTTTTCGCGCGCGGGAGACGATCGCCGCCCATCTCGGGCGCATCGCCGGCGCGTTCGGCCTCACACTAGGCGTCATGGTCGCGACGCTGTTCGTGCTGTCGCCGGCCGGCCGTCCTTGGGACGCGGGCGGGACCTGGTTCTGCCTCGCCTTTGCCGGCGTCTACCTGCTCCACATCTGGTGGTGGTTCGCCGTTCGCCGCATGCGGCGCTCGGGTCGGCTCATGCCGAACGTTGTCGTCGTCGGCGCGACCGCGAACGCCGAACGGCTGATCGAGAAGGCGCTCGAGAGCCGCGAGGTCGCGGTATTGGGCGTCTTCGACGATCGCCGGGCGCGTGCGCCGCAGAGCGTGCGCGGCGTCCGCTTGTTGGGCGACACCACAGCCCTGGTAGGCCACCGCATCATGCCCTACGTCGACCGGATCGTGATCACGGTCACCGCCTCGGCCCAGGCCCGGGTTCGCGCCCTGGTCGAGCGGCTGCGCGTGCTGCCGAACGAGATCACCCTCTTCGTCGATTTCGGCGGCGAGGAGGCGCGCGGCGAGGTGCTCTCGCGGCTGGCGGACCTGCCGCTCGCCACCCTTTCAGGCGCCCGGATGGACGCGCGGCGGGCGCTGGTGAAGCGCGCTCAGGATCTCGCTATCGGCGTCGTCGCGGCTGTCGTGGCCCTGCCGATCATGCTGGCGGTCGCGATCGCCATCAGCCTCGACAGCCCAGGGCCGATCCTGTTCCGCCAGCGGCGACAAGGCTTCAACAACGAAGAGATCGTGGTCTGGAAGTTCCGCTCGATGCGCGTCGAAACCTGCGACGAGCGCGCCACCCGCCAGGTCGGCATCGACGACCCGCGCGTGACCCGCGTCGGCGCCTTCATCCGCCAGACCAGCCTGGACGAACTGCCCCAGCTCTTGAACGTGCTTCGCGGCGAGATGTCGCTCGTCGGCCCCCGACCGCACGCGCCCGGCATGAAGACCGGCGAGGTGGAATCGGCCAAGCTGGTCGCCGAGTATGCGCACCGCCATCGCATCAAGCCGGGCATGACCGGCTGGGCGGCCATCAAGGGCAGCCGCGGTCCCGTCGATACGACCGAGCGCGTGCGGCGGCGCGTTGCGCTGGACATCGAATACGTCGAGCGCCAGTCGTTCTGGCTCGACCTCTTCATCATGGCGATGACCCTGCCCTGCCTGCTCGGCGACCGCCGGGCGGCGCGCTAGCGAGGGGCGGGGCCAGATGTTCTGGCGCGGCGTGATCGGCTACCTGCCGGTGAACATCATGCAGGGGTTGGCCGGCTTCCTCGGCATCATCGTGTTCACGCGGCTTCTGCCGCCCGCGGACTATGGCGCCTATGCGCTCGCGTTCTCGGTGATGAGCCTGGCGCATATGCTGAGCTTCACCTGGTTGGAGGCGGCGATGGCGCGCTTCTATACCGAGCGGTCGGTCGCCGAGGGACTGCCCGACCATTTCACGACTCTCTACCGGATGTTTGCGTGGCTGGCGCTCGCGCTGCCGGCGCCGGTCGCTCTGATCCTGTGGGCATGGCCGATGTCTGGCGCGCTGAAGGCCGCCATCGCGACGGGCCTCGCCAGCATCCTGGTGCGCAGCCTCGTGAAGCTTGCGCAGGAGCGCAGGCGCGCGGCCGGCGACGTCAGCGGCGCGGCGGTGCTCGACATCGTATGGACCAGCGGCGGGTTTCTCCTCGGCGCAGGCCTGGCGCTTCTCGGCTTCGGCGGCGCTGCGCCGTTGGCCGGCCCCGGCATCGCCGCCGCGATCTGCCTGATCTTCGCCTTGCCGGTGGAGCTGCGGAACCTGCAAGGCGGGCGCTTCCGCCCGGCGCTGGCCGGCCGGTACTTCGCGTACGGCGCGCCAGTGTCACTGTCGCTGATCCTGGCGCTAGCCATCGCAACGACCGACCGTTTCGTCATCGCGGCCGACCTCGGGCAGAGCAGCGTCGGCGTCTACCAGGCCGGCTACAGCCTCTCCAGCCGCACGCTGGACGTGATGTTCATCTGGCTGGGCATGGCCGGGGCGCCCGCGGCGATCGCCGCGCTGGAGCGCGGCGGCAAGGCTGCGCTGGACGCCGTCGCCGGCGAGCAGTCGGCCCTCATGGTCGCGGTGACCCTGCCGGCCGCCGTCGGCCTCGCCCTCGTCGCTCAACCGCTCTGCGCGGTGATGATCGGGCCGGCGCTGCGTGACGGCGCCGCGCACGTGACGCCGTGGATCGCCGCCAGCGCCTTCTTCGCCGGCGTGACCACGTACTATCTGCTCACGGCGTTCACGCTCGGCCGGCGCACGCCGCTGCTTCTGCTATCCATGGCCATCCCCGCCTCGGCCAACCTGGTCCTGACGCTGGTGCTCATCCCCCGCTTCGGCCTCCAGGGCGCCATGTGGGCGACGCTAGCGAGCTATGCGCTGGGGGCGGTCGCCGCCTATGCGCTCGGGCGCCGGGCGATTCCGCTGCCCCTGCCCTGGGCCACGATCGGCAAGGTCGCCGTCGCTTCACTGGTGATGGGCGGGGCGGTTCTGCTCACGCCTCAGCTGGGGGGCGGGGTGGTCGAGCTCGGCGCGAAGGCGGGGGTTGGTGTCCTGGTCTATGGCATCGGAGCGCTCGCCTTCGACATCGCCGGCGCGCGCAGCCGCGGCCTTCGCCTCGCGCGCGCGCTGCAGCTGAGGCTCGCATGACCGGGCTTCGCCTCAGCGGCAATGTCGCCTGGGCCCGCGCGGCTCCGAGCCTGTCGGTGTTGATCCCCTTCCTGGGCGATGATCCGCGCCCCCTGCTGGCCGCGCTGGAGGCGCAGGCGCCGCGCGGCGCGGTCGAAATCCTCGTCCTCGACGACGGCGGCGGCGATGCGGCGCTGACCCGGCGCGCGCGGGCGGCGGTCCGCGCGCTCAAGACGCCGGCGCTCTTCATCCGCTCAGACGAGAACCTCGGGCGCGCCAGGGGGCGAAATCAGCTGGCCGCCCACGCGCGGGGCGACTTCCTGCTCTTCCTCGACGCCGATATGGCCCCCGACGGCCCTGGCTTCCTCTCGACCTACCTGGCCCTGATCGCCGCCGAACGGCCGGCCGTCGCCTTCGGCGGCTTTTCCCTCGACCAGGCGCCGGACACTGCGGAGTTCGCCCTCCACCGGCGCATGGCGCTGGCCTCCGACTGCGCGGTCGCGGACATGCGGCGGCGTGAGCCGGAGAAGCACGTCTTCACCTCCAACCTTCTGGTGCGGCGCGACGTTTTCGCCGCTCACCGCTTCGACGAGTCGTTCAAGGGCTGGGGCTGGGAGGACGTCGAGTGGGGGATGCGGGTCGCCCGCGAGCATGCGATCCGGCACCTCGACAACACCGCGACCCACCTCGGCCTCGACCCGCCGGAAACGATCGCGGCGAAATACGAGCAGTCGGCCGGCAACTTCGCCCGCGTCGCCGACCGCCATCTCAGCCTGGTCGAGCGCTATCCCAGCTATCGCGCGGCGCGGATCCTCAGGCGGCTGCCCTTCCGGCCGGCGTGGCGGCCGATGCTCAAGCGCCTGGCGCTGACCGACGCGGCGCCGCTCTTCGCCCGCGCGTTCGCCATGCGGCTCTACCGCGCCGCGCTCTACGCCGAAACCGTGTGAGCTAGCGCATCGAGCGCTTCAGGAACGACGGCGCGTCGTCGCGCGCCTTGTTGAACACCAGCCCGGCGCAATGCCCGCCGGCATGCTCGATCGCCTCCTTCAACGCCGCAGCGGCGCCGGTGTCCGGGGCGTCGGCGGCGACGACGATGACTGTTGCATCCACCCGTGGCGCGACGGTCAGCGCGCTCGCGGACTGATCGAGCGCCGGCGCGTCGACGACGATCAGCTCGGCGTGACGCCTCAGCGCCTGCCAGTAGCTGTCCGTCGGAAGGACGTGTGGCGCCTGATCCGCCTGCAGCGCCTCGCGGCGAAAGCGCGTAACCCAGAGCCTGGCGCCGCCGACCGGATGAGCGACGATGAAGCGCGCGTCCGGCCAGGGCGGCCCCTGATTTGTCGGCATCGGCGGCTGAACGGTGAAGAAGGCCGATCCGTCGGGCGATGCCGCGCTTTGCCGTCCCAAGACGCCGTAGCGGCCGGGGTCGGCGCCGATGGCGCGATGCTGCGGGGCGTTCATCAGGTCGAGGTCGACCAGCCAGACGCCACGGCGCGCCCGCTTGGAGGCGAAGAATGCGAACTCACGCGCGACGGTCGAGGCCCCCTCGCCGGTGGTCGCGGCGACGAACTGGATGATTCGCGTCGGCCCGACGGTGGGCGCGCCGAGCGCCGTCCAAAGCTCAGCCATTTCAGAGGTTAGGTCGACCATCGCCCGAATCGCCGCCGCACCTGACGCGCGCTTTGTCTCTACCACACAAACAACGCGCCGGTCGGCCTGCCGGCGTCCCGATTCGGAAGTTCGCTGGGTGGCCGACCCAGCTAGCAGGCGCGCTTCAAGTCCAGCACACTAGCGGGCGGGCTTCAGCCCCGCCGAGGCGAGCACGGGCAGCTCGAGCGTCCGGCCGGCCGATGATGGGGTCGGAAAGCCCGGGCGGGTGAGCCCGCGCACCAGGCCGACGCACCCCGCGGCGAACGCGGCCAGCACCAGGGCGAGCAGAGCCACCGGAGCCTTCAGGCTCTTGCCCTGCGCCGGCGTCACGGCGCGCTCGATGATGGCGATGTTGTCGTTGCTCTGTCGCGCGATCGCGTCGGCGGCTTCCGCGTCCTGCTCCTTCTGCGTGAAATCCTTCACGTTGCCCGAGAGCACATCGCGATCGCGGCTCAGCGCATCGTAGCGCGGCTCGAGCTGCGCGAGCCTCAGCTGCCGCTCGGTTACCTGCTCGATCTGCTGGCCCAGCGTGGCGGAGGCCTGTTTCAGCGCCGCGACTTCCGCGGTGAGCTGAATGCGGTCGGTCTGCACTGTCTGGTACACCGGGTTGGCGCCGATGCGCCTGGCGCCGTCGCCCTGCACGCTGCCGGCGCCGATCGCCGCCTCCAGAGTCGCGATCTGGTCGTCGACGTCCCTCACCGGCTGGGAGTCCGGGCGGTAGCGGCTGAGCAGGTCCTCGCGCTGGACCTTCAGTTGCGAAAGCTTGTCCTGGGCCGTGTGGTCGACGTCGCGATAGAGCCCGACCTCTTGCGGCAGCGCGCTCGCCTGCGCGCTCAGCGCGGCCACGCGGCCCTCACGATCCGTCAGCTGGGCGTCGTTGGCGTACTTCTGTTGCTGCAACGTGGCCTGCAGCTGGGCGAGCGAGCTCTTCTCGGTCTCGAAGTCGCCGATGTTGTTCGAGCCCAGGAACGATTCGTACGCCTCGTCGGCCTCGGCGAGCCTGGCCTCGAACGCCTTGCGCTGCTCCTCGAGCGGCGCGGTCGGGTCGAGCAGGATCGCGCGGCGGTAAACCAGGTACTCGTCCATCAGCGCGTTGAGCACCTGCGCCGCCGTCTGCGGGTCGCGGTCGAGGTAGTCCAGCCGGATCACCGGCGCGCCGGGCGTGGTCGCGATCTTCAGGTTGCGTTCCATGGCCACGACGGCCTTGCCCTCGCGAATCCTGCGCTCGTCGGGGCTGGCGGTGTCGTAGCCGCGGCCGAGCGCCGGGAAGACGCGCGCCAGGCCAAGGCGCTCGAGAACCCGCTCTTTCACCTGCGCGCTCGACAGAATCTCGACTTCGGACTGCAGCACCTGGTCCGACTCGGGCACCGCGCCCTGCGCTGCGTTGCCTGCGCGCGGCTGGTAGACGTAGGCTTGGCCCAGCCGCACCAGGATGCTCGACTGCGCGTCGTAGGTGGTCTTCATCAGGAAGGCGACGGCGAGACCGATGGCGAGGACGACGATGAACACCGTCAGCACCAGGAGCCGCTCGCGCCACAGCAGCGGGATGACGTCACCCGCGCCATAGCGCGGCCGCGTGCGCAAGCCGGTCCGCGACGCGCGCGTCGCTCCTGCGGTCCATGCGCTATCCGACATGAGAATCCCAAACGCCACGCGGCATGAAGCGACCCTGGCGCTGCGCGATTAACGCTTGGTTACCCATTTCCGTTAACCCTTGGCTCCGGTCCAAGTTTGGTACTGGAAGCACCGAAATGCCCCTTTCCCCGGCTCGTCGCGCATTCGTTCTCGGCCTCGCCCTCAGCGTCGGCGGCTGCGCAACCGGCGGCCCGGACGTCTTCACGCCCAGCCCGCGGCCGAGCGCCGACTTCCCGGACATCCGCTACGCCAACTGGACCGACGCCGAGCCGCCCTACCGGCTCTATCCCGGCGACCAGGTCGACCTCGCGGTGCCGTCTGCACCCGAGCTCAACAAGACTCTGACCGTCCAGCCGGACGGCCGGCTGTATCTGACCCTGGCCGGCTCCGTGATGGTCGCTGATCGGACGGTCAGCCAGGCCGAGGCGATGATCACTCGCGCCTACGCGAGCCAGCTCATCCGCCCAGACGTCTCGCTTTCCGTAAAGGCGCAGACTCTGAAGGTGTTTGTCGGCGGCGAGGTGAGCAAGCCGGGCGTCTACGACATGCCGGGCGACATCAACGCGTTGCAGGCGGTCATCCTTGCTGGCGGGTTCACGCCGATCGCCAAGCGCAGCCAGGTGGTGATCATCCGCAGAGGCCCCGATGGGTCAGCCATGCTGCGGACGACCGATCTCAGGAGAGGCATGACCGATCCGGCGGTCGACCTTGTGCCGCTCCGTCGGTTCGACGTCGTCTATGTGCCCCGCACCAGCGTCGCTGAGGCGGGACTGTTTGTTCAGCAATACTTCAAGGACGTCTCGCCGGTGCAACTGGGGTTCCAGTACACCCACGGCGCCGCGTTCATCAGCGGCGTCAACTGATCAGCCGTGCGAGAGCCACTCGCGGGCGGCGCGCTGGGCCTCGGCCACATCCTGCGGGTCCATCTCCTGGCTGATCTCCTTGCGGTAGATCTTCGCCTCGAGCGAACCGCGCATGGCGGCGAGGTTGAACAGCATGTGCGCCGAGACGTAGTCGAGCGGCGCGCCCCCCTGGCCGGTTGAGTACAAGAGCCCCATCTTGAACAACTCGTCGCCCGACGAGTCTGGTCTTGGCAGCGGCAGGTCCCGCCCCATCACAGGCTCTGGCGCGACGGGCTTCTCCCGATCTGCCAACATACCTAAGCACCCCCATCTTCGCGGGTGAACCGCCTTCACGACGACAGGCGTTCTCGCCCTGGCTTCGATGAAAGAGCCGGCGAGATAAACATATAGTTAAGCTCGCGGTTAGCCATTCTCGACTTGTGACCCGGCTCGGCTGTGCTGCCAGAAATCCTTATTGCCGCCAACAATTCGACCGCGACAACTTGCCGCTCGATCAGGCCCTGGCGCGCTGACCGAAGAGGATCTTGCGCGCCTCAGCGGCCTCGCGTCCGCCGCCCTGTAGTCCGCCGCCCGCGCGCACCTGCGCTGCGGCCGCAAGCGCCCGCTGCACCGCGGGCCGCTCGGCGACGCGCGCGTGCCAGCTTTTGATGTGCGGGAAGTCGTCGATCATAATGCCCTGACCGTCGCGGGCGAACACCCAGGGCCAGCTGACCATGTCGGCGATGGTGTAGTCGCCGGTGATGAAGTCGCGGCCCTGAAGTTGCGTGTTCAGGACGCCATAGAGCCTGCTCACTTCGTTGGTGTAGCGGCTCGCAGCGTAGGCAATCTGCCGCTGGTCGACGATGAAGGTCGGCGCGTAGTTGCGGAAATGATTGCGCTGCCCGGCGTTGGGGCCAAGGTTCGCCATCTGCCAATGCACCCACTCGTCGACCTTCACGCGGGCGCGTTCGTCGCTCGGATAGAACTGCCCGGTCTTGCGGCCGAGGTACTGGAGGATCGCGCCGGATTCGAAGATGGCGATCGGTTCGCCGCCAGGGCCGTCGGGATCGACGATCGCCGGCATGCGATTGTTCGGGCTGATGGCGAGGAACTCGGGCGTGAACTGCTCCCCGCGTCCGATATTCACGGGCTTGATCGCATAGGGGAGGCACATCTCCTCGAGCGCGATGGTGATCTTGTGGCCATTCGGCGTCGGCCAGTAGTGGACTTCGATCGGCTCCTGCACCGGCGGACTCCGTGCTGCATGCGCGTGGACGCGACCATGGCGGCGTGGCTGCACGACGGGCAAGCGGAAATCGCCCGCTGCGTGCGTTCAGTTGACGTTCAGCCACGGCTCCTTACCGCGGTTGGATCGGGAGAGCGGAGTTGAGCGCTGCGAACGCAGAGCACAGACGAGATCAGGTGCGCCCGAACGAACGGCCGGGCGTGGCGTTGCTTGCCGTCGCACTCGGCTTGCTGGCGGCCTCCGCAGCGCCGGGCCATCCTCGCGACCCGCCCTGGGATCGGTACGACGCCGCGCGCGGCGAGGACGGGCAAGACCTCGCTCAGTTGCAGTTCGAGCCGCACGGCCGGCCGCGACCACCGTCACCCGACGTCGGGGGCCGCTATCGCCCTCACTACGGACGATGGTGGCCGGGCCAGACATTGCCGCCCGACGCGCCGGCGACAGTGCTTGCCGACCCGGCGCGCTTCCACCTGCGTCCCGCCCCGCCGGGCTACACCTGGCTGCTCTGCGATGGCGACCTGATGCTCGCCTCCAGCGCGTCCGGCCTGATCGTCGAAGTGATCCCGGCCGGCGTCTACTGACCACTACTCGACGCCGAGCCGGGCCTTCAGGATGGCGTTCACAGCCGCCGGGTTGGCCTTGCCGCCGGTCTCCCGCATCACTTGGCCGACGAACCAGCCGATCGCCTGCGGCCTGGTCTTCACGGCATCGGCCTTGTCAGGATTGGCCGCGATTATGGACTCGATCGTGGATTCCAGCGCGCCGGTGTCGGTCACCTGGCGCAGCCCCCTCGCCTCGACGATCGCCCCCGGCTCGCCCTCGCCGTCCCACATGTGGTCGAACACCACCCGCGCGATCTTCGACGAGATCACGTCCTCCTCGATCAGCCGCACCAGCGCGGCGATGTCTTTGGCGGCGATGGGGCTGTCGGCGATGTCCAGTCCGGCCTCGGCGAGGCGGGCCAGGAGGTTGTTCGTCGTCCAGTTGGCGACCAGCTTGGCGTCGCGGCCCGCCGCGGCCGCCTCGAAGAAGTCCGCCCGCGCCGCCTCGGCAATGAGCACCCCAGCGTCGTAGGGCGAGAGGCCATACTGGGTCTCCAGCCTGCGCTTCTTCGCATCCGGAAGCTCGGGCAGCGTGGCCTCGATCGCCTTCACCCAGGCCGGGTCGAGCTCCAGGGGCAGAAGGTCCGGATCGGGGAAATAGCGATAGTCCTGCGAATCCTCCTTCGAGCGCATCGAGCGGGTCTCGCCCTTCACCGGATCGAACAGGCGCGTCTCCTGATCGATCGTCCCGCCATCCTCGATGACCTCGACCTGGCGGCGCGCCTCGAACTCGATCGCCTCGCGGATATGCCGATAGGAGTTGACGTTCTTGATCTCGCAGCGCGTGCCGAGCTCGCCGCCCGGGCGACGCACTGAGACGTTCACGTCGGCGCGCAGGTTGCCCTTCTCCATGTCGCCATCGCAGCTCCCGAGGTAGCGCAGGATGGTGCGGAGCTTCTTCACATAGGCCGAGGCTTCCGCGGAGCTGCGCATGTCGGGCTTGGACACGATCTCCATCAACGCGGTGCCGGCGCGGTTGAGGTCGACGTACGTCCAGTCGGGGTCGAGGTCGTGGATCATTTTGCCGGCGTCCTGCTCCAGGTGCAGCCGCTCGATGCCGACAACGAAGCTCGAGCCGTCGTCGCGCTCAACCTCGATCGCTCCCTCGCCCACGATCGGATACGCGTACTGGCTGATCTGATAGCCGGCGGGCAGGTCAGGATAGAAGTAGTTCTTCCGGTCGAAGCGCGACCAATGATTGATCTTGGCCTTGAGCCCCAGGCCCGTGCGCACCGCCTGCTCGACGCAGTAGCCGTTGATCACTGGCAGCATGCCGGGGAAGGCGGCGTCGACCAGGCTCACCTGCTCGTTCGGCCCGGCCCCGAACCCGACGGCGGCCCCGGAGAAGAGTTTCGAGGCGGACGCGACCTGCGCGTGCACCTCCAGCCCGAGCACGATCTCCCACTGGCCGGTCCGGCCCTCGATCAATTCGGCATGGTCGCTCATGGGGCTTTCTAGCACGGCTCCTTTCGCCGAAGTAACGAGCTTGAGGCTTGTCTGGCTCGGCAAAAGCGGCTTTGGTCGCGCGCCGTTACTTTCCGCTACCCTATGGGGAGACCTTGCATGCGTAGATTCCTGTTCATTGGCGCGCTCGGCGCCGCGTTTGGCCTCGCCGCCGCCGCCGTAAGCGTCGCTCAGGGTCAGCCTGCCGCGAGCGGCGCGCCGGCGGCAGATTCCAGCGCGGCCTCGGCAGCGACCAGCGGTCCATCGGTCGACTCGACGATCAGCGACCTCCTGGCCAACCCGACGTCGAAGGCGGTGCTCGCCAAGGACCTCCCCGCGCTCCTGACCTACGATGGCCTCGACCAGATCAAGGGCATGAGCATCCGCCAGATCTCGCAGTTCCCGCAGGCCAACATCGATGCGGCCAAGCTGGCGCAGATTCAGACCGACCTGCAGGATTCCGGTTCGGGTTCAGGCGCTCCGGCAGCGGCTTCCGCCGCACCCGCGGCGTCCAGCGCTCCGGCGGCCGCCTCAAGCGCGCCGGCCGCGCCGCAATAGGCTCACCACCACCGCTCGGGCTTGGCCGCAAATCCCGCGGCCTGCTCGAGCGCGTAGCCCAGCGAAAACAAGGTCCCTTCGTCGAGCGGGCGGCCGATCAGCTGCAGTCCGAGCGGCAGCCCCTGCGCGTCCAGGCCGGCGGGCACGCTCATCCCCGGCAAACCGGCCAGGTTCACCGTCACGGTGAAGATGTCGTTCAGGTACATCGCCACCGGATCGCTGGCGCGGTCGCCCAACCCGAACGCCGCCGAGGGCGCGGTCGGGGTCAGCAGGGCGTCGACCTCGTCGAAAGCGGCGCTGAAATCGTCGGCGATGCGCCGCCGCACCCGCTGCGCCTTCAGGTAGTAGGCGTCGTAGTATCCGTGGCTCAGCACATAGGTCCCGATCAGGACGCGGCGCTGCACCTCCGCGCCGAACCCTTTCGCACGCGTGCCCTCGTAGACGTCGTTCAGGGCCTCGCCGTCGACGCGCAGCCCAAAGCGCATCCCGTCGTAGCGCGCCAGGTTCGACGACGCCTCGGCGGGCGCGATGATGTAGTAGGCCGGCAACGCAAAGCGCGTGTGCGGCAGCGAAACCTCTCTGATCTCGCAGCCGGCCTCCTTCAGCCACCGGACGCCGTCGGCCCACAGCGCCTCGATTTCCGCCGGCATGCCCTCGACCCGGTACTCCTTGGGCACGCCGATCTTCAGGCCCTTGATGGACTTGCCGACGAAGCTGGCGAAGTCCGGCGTTTCGACGTCGAGGCTGGTCGAGTCCTTCGGGTCGTGGCCGGCCATGGACGTAAGCAGGATCGCCGCGTCCTCGACCGTGCGCGCGATCGGCCCGGCCTGGTCCAGCGAAGAGGCGAAGGCGACGATGCCCCAGCGCGAGCAGCGGCCATACGTCGGCTTGATGCCGACCGTGCCGGTGAAAGCGGCCGGCTGGCGGATCGAGCCCCCAGTATCGGTCGCGGTCGCGCCGAGGCAGAGCTCCGCCGCCACCGCCGCGGCGGAGCCGCCGGAGGAGCCGCCGGGGGTCAGCGGCTGGTTCGACCCGCGGCTGCGCCAGGGATTGACCACCGGCCCGTGCGCCGAGGACTCGTTCGACGAGCCCATGGCGAACTCGTCCATGTTGAGCTTGCCCAGCATCACCGCCCCGTCGCGCCAGAGATTGGCGGTGACGGTCGACTCGTAGGTGGGCTTGAAGCTGCCGAGGATTCTGGATCCGGCGGTCGTGCGCACGCCCTCGGTGCAGAACAGGTCCTTGATCCCGAGCGGGATGCCCTCGAGCGGCCGCGCCTCGCCGCGCGCGATGCGCGCGTCGGCTGCTCTGGCGCCGGCGATCGCCGCCTCCGGCGTCTCGAGCACGTAGGCGTTCAGCGGCCTCGCCTGCTCGACGGCGGCGATATGAGCCGCGGTCAGCTCCTCGGCCGACAAGGCCTTGGCGCGCAGGCCGTCGATCGCGCCTTTCAGCGTGAGCGTCGTCGCAGCGGCCACTATTCGACCACCTTCGGCACGACGAAGAAGCTCTTGTCGCGCTTGGGCGCGTTGGACAGAACGCGCTCCGGATCGCCGCCGTCGGTGACCACATCGGCGCGCCTTGGCAGCGCGGCGGCCACCGCCGAGGTCATCGGCTCGACCCCCTCGGTGTCGACTTCTTTCAGCTGCTCGATCCAGGCCAGGATGCCGCTCAGCTCCTCGGCCAGCGGCCCCAGCCGGTCCTGCTCCATGCGTAGTTTGGCCAGGCTCGCGACCTTCTTCACCGTCGCCGCATCGATCGCCATGGCCCGCTTCTCCGAAAGAGGCGTCGGTTAGCCATCCCGCCCCGGTTTTGACAAGGGGCGCCGGTGCGCCGAAAGACGCATCCCATGCCGGTCTTCGACCTTACCGACCTGCCGGGCGCGATCCCACGAGGCGCGCCGATCATGGGCCTGGACCTCGGCGAGAAGACGATCGGGGTCGCCGTTTCGGACGTCGGCCTGATGATCGCGACGCCCACCCACCTCTTACGCAAGACGAAGTTCACCAACGACGCCGAGGCTCTCCTCGCGCTCATGCAAGCCCGCGACGCCGCCGCGCTGGTGATCGGCCTGCCCGTGAACATGGACGGGACGGAAGGCCCGCGCTGCCAGTCGGTGCGCGCCTTCGCCCGCAATCTCTTGCGCCTTCGCCCGGACCTGCCGATCGCCTTCTGGGACGAACGCCTCTCGACCGCGGCGGTGAACCGAATGCTCATCGACGAAGCCGACGTCACCCGCCATCGCCGCAAGGACCTGGTCGACAAGGCAGCCGCCGCCTGGATCCTGCAGGGGGCTCTGGATCGGCTGCGCGGCGTCTGAGCTTGGCTCGGGCTGAGAAGCCGCCTAGAACGGCGCTTTAATGGCCAGGAACCCCCTTGGGATCGACGACGTCCGCGCGCGGACATTCCCGTTTCCGGCCCGCCATTTCACCTCAGCCGCCGACCTCGACCGCGACGCGCTTGCCGCCCTCCTCGATCTGGCCGACGGCTTCGTGGCGCTGAACCGGCAGAAGGCAAAGAAGCTCGACCTGCTCAAGGGCCGGACGCTGATGAACCTTTTCTTCGAGAATTCAACCCGGACGCAGAGTTCCTTCGAGCTGGCTGGAAAGCGGTTGGGGGCCGACGTGGTCAACATGAGCCCGCGCGCGTCCTCAATGAGCAAAGGCGAGACGCTGATCGACACCGCGGTAACGCTGAACGCCATGCGGCCCGACCTTCTGGTCGTGCGCCATTCCGCGTCCGGGGCCGCGTCGCTGCTCGCGCAGAAGGTGGGCTGCAGCGTGATCAACGCCGGCGACGGCCAGCACGAACACCCCACGCAGGCGCTGCTCGACGCGCTCTCCATGCGTCGCGCCTTCGGCCAGGTCGAGGGTCTCGTCGTCGCCATCTGCGGCGATGTCCTGCACAGCCGCGTGGCGCGCTCGAACGTGCTCATGCTGCAGACGCTGGGCGCGCGCGTGCGCCTGGTCGGGCCGGCGACGCTGATGCCGGTCGGCGCCGAGCGCTGGGGTGTCGATGTGTTCCACGATCTGCGCCGCGGCGTCGCCGACGTCGACGTGGTGATGATGCTGCGCCTGCAGCTGGAGCGCATGACAGGCGCGCTCGTCCCCTCCACCCGCGAATACTTCCGCTTCTACGGCCTCGACCGCGAGAAGCTGGCGCACGCCAAGCCCGGCGTGCGGGTGATGCACCCGGGGCCGATGAACCGCGGGGTCGAGATCGACTCCGACGTCGCCGACGATCTCGGCATCAGCCTGATCCAGGACCAGGTCGAGATGGGCGTCGCGGTGCGCATGGCCGTGCTGGCCAGCCTCGCTGCCCGGCTGGACAACGATTGATGGCCGAGGCTCGTCCGATCGCGTTCGTCGGCGCGCGGCTGGTCGACCCGGCCAGCGGCTACGATGGCCCGGGCGCGGTGATCACGGCCGGCGGCGCGATCGCCGAGGTGGTGCAACGGCCAGCGCTCGAGGGGCTCTCCCCCGACATCGAGCTGGTCGACTGTGGCGGCGCCATGCTCGCCCCCGGCCTGGTCGACATCCGCGTGAAGACCGGCGAGCCGGGCGCGGAGACCAAGGAGACGCTGAAATCGGCCGCCCGTGCGGCCGTTGCCGGCGGCGTCACCTCGATCGTCGTGCAGCCGGACACTGAACCGGTGGTCGACGAGCCGTCGGTCGTCGATTTCATCCTCCGCCGCGCCCGCGACCTCGGCTTAAGCAAGGTCTACCCGGCCGGCGCGGCGACCAAGGGCCTGGCCGGGGCCGAGATGGCCGAGATCGGTCTCATGCGCGAGGCCGGCTGCCTCTACGTGACCGACGTCGATCGCCCGATCGTCAACTCGCAGGTGATGCGCCGGGCGATGACTTATGCGCGCGGCTTCGGCGTGCCCTTCGCCCACCGCCCAGCCGATCCGTCGCTGGCCGGCCGGTCGAACGCCAACGAGAGCGAGTTCGCCGGGCGGCTCGGGCTCGTCGCCGGCCCGGCGATCGCCGAGCGCATCATGCTCGAGCGCGACTTGGCGCTGGCCGAGCTGACCCGCGCCAAGCTCATCGTGGATCAACTAAGCACCGCCGATGCGCTGGAGAGCCTCAAGCGGGCGAAGGCCAAGGGCCTGGACGTCCACGCCACCGTCTCGATCAATCACCTGAGCTTCAACGAGCTCGACATCGGAGACTACCGCACCTTCTACAAGCTCGTCCCCCCGCTGCGCGGCGAGGACGACCGTCAGGCGCTGATCGAGGCGCTGGCGTCGGGGCTGATCGACGTCGTGGTCTCGGCGCACGCGCCGGCGCCGGCGGAGGACAAGCGGCTGCCGTTCGACGAGGCCGCGCCCGGCGCGGTCGGGCTGGAGACACTGTTGCCGGCCCTCCTCAGCCTGCACCACGAGCGCCGGGCGCCGCTCGTCGACCTGATCGCGGCGGTGACGCTGAAACCGGCGCAGCTGCTCGGCCTCGACGCCGGCGCTCTCAAGATCGGAGCCCCCGCCGACCTCGTCCTCTGCGACATCGGCGCGCCCGTCCGCATCGACGCCGACAAGCTGATCTCGAAATCGAAGAACTCCCCATTCGACGGCCGCAGCCTGCAGGGCAAGGTCATGATGACCCTGGTCGACGGCCGTGTGGTGTTCGACGCCAGAACCTAGTCCGCCTGCCGACGCTGAACCTTGGTCGGTCCGCCGCTCAGTCGTCTTTCAAGGCGGTCTCGAAGTCCTGGCCACCGTAGAAGACTCCAAGCACCAGCACCTCGGTCGCCTCCCCGACGAACGCGATCGTCACCCGCCTGCGAAAGCCGATCGTGCGCAATCCGGTCAGGATATCGTCGCGCTGCGTTCCGACCCTCGGGAAGTCGCGAAGCGCATCGAGCTGGTCGAGAACCGCGTTGATGAAACGCAGGGCCGTGGCCGGAGAGGCGGCCGCGGCGATGTGGTCGTAGAGATCGTCAAGTTGCGATCGCGCCTCGGGCGAGACGACGATTCTGTGGCTCACGACTACGCGGTCTTCCCCGCCCGGGCGACGTGGCGCTCGGCCAACCCGGCCCTGGCATCCGCCAACAAGCTGCCGCGAGAGGGGTGGGCTTTCATCGCCTGGTAGGTCGCGACAACCTCATGGCGCAGCCAATGCTCGACCGCCCGGTCCCGCGCCTGAAGTGCGCGCAGCCCGTCACGAATGACTTCGCTCTCGCTCGCATACTCGCCCGAGGCGACTTTTGCGCGCACCTCCGCCGCCATCTCGTTGGGCAAGGTGACGCTGAACTGTTGGGTCGACCGCATCGCCGGCCTCCTTCCGATCGAGTAGGATTAAATCCTACGCGTCCGCCGATTTCAAGCGGGCGAAAGCGCTTCGAGCGGCTCCGATACCCTCCGCTAAACGATTTCCTGAGCGCGCTTGAGGCGTGGTCTAATGCGTCTCAGTTCGCGCGCGTTCGATTGAGAAGAGTTCCCGGCTCCCGGCGAGAGCCCGCTCTCGCTGGACGCAGTCACCGCAATAACAGCAGCAGCAACAACGCCCGACCGCGAAGGGGAACCTTCTCGATCGGACGCCGCGGCAACCGCCGTGAGCGGCGCGCTCACGCACTTTGCTCAGGCGAAGCTTTCCCTGGCTCAGGCGCAACCCGACGCTTTAGTCCCCCGTCGGCGTGACGCTCGCCTGTTCCACCATCAGCACGGTCGTGCGGCCATGGGCATGCGGGAAGTGCATGCGGCCCCGCGGGATGGTGACGCCCTGGCCGGGATCGAGCCGCACTGACAGGCCGCCCTCGAGCTCGATGGTGAGGGCGCCGTCGAGGACGTAGAAGAACTCGTCCTCGTTGTCGTGCTTGTGCCAGTGGAAGTCGCCTTCCATCACCGCCAGCCGCACGACCGCGTCGTTGACCTGCGTCAGCGTGCGGTTCCACCAGGGGGTCTGCGCGCCGGCGACCGCGCCCAGGTCCATCCTCTCGAGCGCGCCGAAGAGAATCTCTTTGGAGATGTCGTAACGATCGGGACTCTCGCTCATCGGCGCTGGCTCCTTTATGGGGGATGGACGGATTCACATTAAATCGCTACTTAGCTAAGTCACAATATGATTCAGGATGTCCAGGTCATCGCCGCGCTGAAAGCCATGGCCAACGTGCGTCGGCTGCTCATCCTCGAGTGGCTGAAGGAGCCGAGGCGGCACTTCCGTGAACAGGCGGACGGCGATCTCGTCGACGACGGCGTCTGCGGCGTGCTGATCGCTGAGAAGCTCGGCGTGAGCCAGCCGACCGTCAGCGAGCATATGCGCATCCTGAGCCAAGCCGGCCTGGTCGAGTCGAAGCGCATCAAGCAGTGGACCTTCTACCGCCGCAATGAAGCCAGGCTGGCGGCGGTGAAGGCGGCGATTGCCAGCAACGTATAGGGCTCACTTCGGCTTTGCCGTGGCGCTCTAGCGACCTAGAGTGGCGCCGATGGCCATCACCGCCGCAATCGTTTGCATCGCCGCCGTCGTGGGCGGCTATCTCCTGGGCTCGATCCCTTTCGGCGTCATCGCGACGCGGCTGGGCGGCGCAGGCGACATCCGCCAGATCGGCTCGGGCAGCATCGGCGCGACCAACGTGCTCCGGACCGGGCGGCGGGATCTGGCCGCGATCACCCTCATCGGCGATGGCGGCAAGGGCGCGGCGGCAGCGCTGATCGCACTCGCCGCGGCAATCCACTTCGGCGCGCCCAGCCCGCCGGCCGTGGCGGCCGCGATCGCCGGCGGCGCGGCCTTCGCCGGGCACATCTTCCCGGTCTGGCTCGGTTTCAAGGGCGGCAAGGGCGTTGCGACCTTCTTCGGCGTGCTGCTGGCGGTGGCCTGGCCGGTCGGGCTGGCCGCCGGCGCGACATGGATCGCCCTGGCCGCCGTCTTCCGCTTCTCGTCGCTGGCCGGACTGACCGCCGCGCTCCTGGCGCCGGCCTACGCCTGGCTGTTCCACGCGCCGTTGGCTGTGATCGTCATGGCCGCCGGGATGGCGGTGCTGATCTTCATTCGCCACCATGAGAATATCCGACGGCTGCTGCGCGGCGAGGAGCCGAAGATCGGCTCCGGCGGCAAGCCACTCGAGCCTGTCCCGACGACGGGCCACAACGGTGGTCCGCCCATGGAAGGGGCGTGACCTCGCTCTCCGATGCCGAGCGGCGCGACTGGCTCCGCCTCGCCCGCAGCGAGAACGTCGGGCCGGTCACCTTCCGCGAGCTCATCCGCCGCTACGGGACGGCTTCGAGAGCGCTGGCGGCGCTGCCGGAGCTCTCCCGCCGCGGCGGTCGCGCGGCCCCGGCCCGAATTCCGAGCATCGCCGACGCCGAGGCGGAGTTGGCCGCCGGCGCCGCCTTGGGCGCGCGGCTCCTCGTCGCCTCCGAACCTGACTTTCCGCCCGCGCTTGCAGCGATCGACCCGCCGCCCCCCTGATCTGGGTCCGCGGCCACACAGCGCTATTGTCCCGCCCCAGCGTCGCCATCGTCGGCGCGCGCATCGCGTCGGCCGCCGGTCAGCGTTTCGCGCGCGGTCTCGCGGCCGAGCTTGGCCATGCCGGCTACGCCATCGTCTCCGGCATGGCCTGCGGCATCGATGCGGCCGCGCACGAGGGCTCGCTGGCGACCGGTTCGGTCGCGGTGCTGGCCGGCGGCGTGGACGATGTCTACCCGCCCGAGCACCGCGCGCTTTACGCGCAGCTGGCGACCGACGGTTGCGTGGTCAGCGAAAGCCCGCCGGGCACGGCGGCGCAGGCGCGCGATTTCCCGCGCCGGAACCGGCTGATCTCCGGCCTCTCGCAAGCCGTGGTCGTCGTCGAGGCGGAGATGCGTTCAGGCTCGTTGATCACCGCGCGCCTGGCCGCCGAGCAGGGACGCGAGGTGCTGGCCGTGCCCGGCTCACCGCTCGATCCGCGCGCCAAGGGGACCAACGACCTCATCCGCCAGGGCGCGGCCATCTGCGAAGGGGCCGAGGATGTGCTGCGCGCGCTCGAGGGGCTCGCATCGGTGCGCGAGCCGCCGCGGGACGCCGCGCCGCCGGCCAGCGAGGCATGCGACGGCGACCTCGAAGCGCTGCGCGAGCGGATCGCCGGCCTGCTCTCGCCGACACCGACGCCGCGCGACGAGCTCGTCCGCGCGACCGGCGCATCCGCCGCCAGGGTAGGAGCTGCGCTGACCGAACTGGCGCTCGCCGGGCGCGCCGACCTGTTGCCCGGCGGCTTCGCCGTCAAGGCATAGCGCACGCCGCGCAACGGCTAACGTTGACAGTGCGGGGGTGTCACCCCCACTTTCCGCGCCCTTCGCCCGCCCCTCGTCTTTTGAGTCCAACCCCCGCATGAACGTCGTCGTCGTGGAAAGCCCGGCCAAGGCCCGGACCATCAACCGGTACCTCGGCGCGGACTACAAGGTGCTGGCGAGCTACGGCCACGTACGCGACCTGCCGTCGAAGGACGGCTCGGTCGATCCCGACGACGACTTCGCCATGACCTGGGAGGTCGAGCCCCGCGCGGCCAAGCGGCTTTCCGACATCGCCCAGGCGATGAAGGGCGCCGACCGGCTGATCCTCGCCACCGACCCCGACCGCGAGGGCGAGGCGATCAGCTGGCACGTGCTGCAGGCGCTGACCCAACGCAAGGCGATCAAGGACGCGAAGGTGCAGCGGGTGGTGTTCAACGCCATCACCCGTTCGGCCGTCACCGAGGCGATGGCGCATCCGCGCGACATCGACATGGAGCTGGTCGATGCCTACCTGGCGCGGCGCGCGCTCGACTACCTGGTGGGGTTCACGCTGTCGCCGGTCCTGTGGCGCAAGCTCCCGGGGGCGCGCTCGGCCGGACGCGTCCAATCGGTGGCTCTCCGCCTGGTCGTCGATCGGGAGATCGAGATCGAGGCGTTCAGGACCGAGGAATTCTGGACCGTCGACGCCGACGTCTCGGCCGGCGGGGATCCCTTCACCGCCCGGCTCGTCAAGCACCAGGGCAAGCGGCTGGCGAAATTCGACCTGCCGAACGGGGCCGCAGCGGCCGCGGCCAAAGCGGCGGTGCAAGCTGGGACGTTCAAGGTCTCGGCGGTCGAGAAACGCCCGGCCCGGCGCAACCCGCCGCCGCCCTTCACCACCTCGACCCTGCAGCAGGAGGCGGCGCGCAAGCTGGGATTCTCCGCCCAGCGCACCATGCAGGCGGCGCAACGGCTCTACGAGGGCATCGACGTCGGCGGCGAGACCGTCGGGCTCATCACCTACATGCGCACCGACGGCGTCCAGTCCGCGCCCGAGGCGCTCAGCGAGGCGCGCAGCGTCATCGGCAACCTCTACGGCGCGTCCTACGTGCCCGAGAGCCCGCGCCACTACCGCACCAAGGCGAAGAACGCCCAGGAAGCGCACGAGGCGATCCGCCCGACCAGCCTGAACCGTAACCCCGGCTCGCTCCGGCTCGAACCCGACCTCGGCCGGCTCTACGAGCTGATCTGGAAGCGTATGATCGCCTCGCAGATGGAGTCGGCGCGCATCGAGCGGACGACCATCGACCTGGCGAGCACCGACGGGCAAACGGGTCTGCGCGCCACAGGGCAGGTGGTGCTGTTCGACGGCTACCTCGCCGTCTACGAGGAAGGCCGCGACGACGCCGATGACGAGGATGGCGGCCGCCTGCCACAGGTGACTCAGGGCGCGGACGCCCGGGTGCACGCCGCGCGCGCTGACCAGCATTTCACCGAGCCGCCGCCGCGCTATTCGGAAGCTTCATTGGTGAAGAAGCTTGAGGAGCTCGGCATCGGCCGCCCCTCGACCTATGCCTCCATCCTCGCCGTTCTGCGGGACCGCGAGTATGTGCGCATGGAACGCAACCGGTTCGTGCCCGAGGACAAGGGACGGCTGGTCACGGCGTTCCTCGAGCAGTTCTTCCGTCGCTACGTGGAGTACGACTTCACCGCCGATCTCGAGCAGAAGCTGGACCTGGTATCGGCAGGCGATCTCGACTGGAAGGCGCTGCTGCGCGACTTCTGGAAGGATTTCCACGCCGCCGTCGGCGAGATCGGGGCGCTGCGCACCACCCAGGTGCTCGAGGCGCTGAACGACGCGCTCGGACCGCACATCTTCCCCGACAAGGGTGACGGCTCCGATCCGCGGCTTTGCCCCACTTGCGGAACCGGACGGCTGTCGCTGAAGACCGGCCGCTACGGCGCCTTCATCGGCTGCTCCAACTATCCGGAGTGCCGCCACACCCGGCCGATCGCCGCCGGCGAAGCCGAGAACGGCGCCGAGAGCGGCGACCGCGATCTGGGGACGGATCCAAAGACCGGGCAGAGCGTCTGGTTGAAGACCGGGCGCTTCGGGCCGTTCGTGGAGACCACGCTCGACGCCAAGCCCAAGCGCGCCAGCCTGCCGAAGGACTGGCCGCCTGCGAGCGTCGACCTCGACAAGGCGCTGAAGCTGCTCCACCTGCCGCGCGAGGTCGGGGCGCATCCGGACGACGGCGGCATGATCCTGGCCGGCATCGGCCGCTACGGGCCCTACGTCCAGCACAACGGGACCTATGCCAACCTGCCGAACGCCGACGAGGTGTTTGACGTCGGCCTGAACCGCGCCGTCGCGGTGCTGGCCGAGAAGCGCGCCGGCGGCGGACGTCCGCAGCGCGCGGCGGCCGGGGCGATCAAGGAACTGGGCGCGCATCCGGACGACGGCGCGCCGGTGCGCGTGCTGGCCGGTCGTTACGGCCCCTATGTCAAGCACGGGGCGGTCAACGCCAACGTGCCCAAGGGCGCTGACCCGGCCGCGCTGACGCTCGCCGAGGCGGTGGAGCTGCTGGCCGCGCGTGCCGGCAAGGCTCCCACGGGACGGCCGGCCCGGCGCCCCGCCAAGGCGAAGGCGCCGGCGAAGAAAAGGCCGGCGGCGAAGCGTAAGAAGGCTTGACGCAACAGGGGAGTCTGCGATGGCAGAGCCCAAGCACCTTGTCCGAACCGTCGCGCTGGGCCGGGCAGACGCGACCCACGGCAAGCACCCGTTCAACCCGAACTCCGAAATGTACATGGTGCGGCTGAGCGAGCAGACGGGGCTGAAACGCCTGCCGGTCAATCTGTTGCGGCTGCCGCCCGGCAAAGAGAGCTGGAGCCCTCACGCCCACGCGGTCGAAGAGGAGTACGTCTTCGTGCTTGAGGGCCAGGGCACGGTGACCTTGGACGACGAAGTCACGCCGATCGGCCCCGGCGACTTCCTTGGCTTCCCCACCCGACGGCGTGGTCCACCATCTGACCAACACCCACCCGAGCGACGATCTCGTCTATCTCACGGGTGGCGAGCACGTGCCGGTCGAGGTGGCCAAGATGCCGACGATCGGCAAGGTGGCAATCTTCAAGGACAACGCCGTCACCTTCTACGACGAGGATACCGGCCAGCGCGTGACCATGGCCGAGTGGTTCGAACGCGCGAAGATCGCCGAGTAAGCTACGCAGCCGCGGGTTCGCGGGCGCGGGCGTAGGTCACCGTCGCCTGCGCCGCGATCCGCTCCGGCGACTCCGTCCAGATCCGCACGTCGCAGACCACGTTGCGGCGGCCGAGCGCCAGCAGCCGGCAGTCCACATGGATCGGGCCAGGTTTCGCCGGGCGCAGGAAGTTGATGTTCAGGCTGGTGGTCACGGCCATCAACTCCGCCCCGACGTGGGCGAAGATCAGCGCATAGGTCGCCTCGTCGGCAAGCGCCATCAAGGTCGGTCCCGATATCGCTCCGCCCGGTCGAACCATGCTCGGGCTGAAGTCCTGCACGATCAGGATGCGTCCGGGCTCGAGCTCGCGAATGCGGTTGACCCTGCCCGCCCCGTCGAACGCCATCCCCATGGCGGCGTTCACGCCGGCGGCGTCCAGGCGAAGCGTCCATCTGGCCATCGGCAAGAGCCCCCTTCTTCTCTTCGACTAAGGGCCGCGAGCGTGGCGCGGCAAGCGGCCGGCCGTTCAACTTAAGTTCGCTTGACCGCGTCTGACGGCTTGCTACCCTCACGGCATGTTGTCGGAGATTGTCTAGAGCGCGCGCCTGATCGGCGCTTCCGCCTGACCTGAGGCCGCCGCGATCGCGCGGCCTCGCAACGACTCATCGAAAGCTCAACGCCTTGTCCAATACTGAACCCGCGGCCCTGGAAGGGACCGCCATGCCCGTGCTCGAGACAGCGCGGCTGACCATCCGCCCGCTCCAGCGGAACGACCTCGACGACTGCCACGCCCTCTTCAAAGCCATCGGCTGGTTTGACCCGGCGATGCCGGAGGCCGAGATCTTCGAGCGGCGGCGGAGCTGGCTCTATTGGGCCGTCGACAACACGCGAGAGCTCGCGCGGCTGCACCAGCCGCCGCTGGGCGAGCGCGCGATCATCGATCGTGCGACCGGCCAGTTCGTCGGCCTGGTGGGCTTCGTGCCCTCGACGGTCGCCCTCGGCCAGCTGCCTTCGTTCGGCGCGGTCCGCGGCGCGCGACAGAACGTCGAGCTCGGCATGTTCTGGGCCGTCGTCCCCGAGCGGCATCGAACCGGCGTGGCCAGCGAGGCGGCCGCGGCGATGCTCGCCTACGCCTTCGAGCATTGGCGCCTCGACCGCGTCGTCGCGACGACCGAGAACGACAACATCGCTTCCCAGGCGGTGATGCGGCGGATCGGCATGACGGTGGAGCAGAACCCCTACCCCGACCCGCCCTACTTCCAGGCGATGGGCTGGATCGACGCGGGGGCGCGGCGATGAACGAACTGCGATACTACGAACGGGTCGAGGCGGATCACGCGATCCAGAACCCGATGTGCCCGAGAAGCTCGACCGGCTGATCGAATATCTCGAGATGCGGGACGGCGACCGCCTCGTCGACGTCGGGTCCGGCAACGGCTGGTTGCTTCGGCGGATCGCCGAGCGGCGGAAGGTCGACGCGGTGGGCCTGGAGCTAAGCTCCGTCTTCGCCGCCGAAAGCCGTCGGCGGCTTGCCGAGGCCTCCCTCGTCGGCTCAGTCGGGATCGTCGAGGGGCCGGCGCTGCAGTATGCGGCCGCCGGCGCCGGCTTCGACATCGCGCTCTGCATCGGCGCGACCTTCGCGCTGGGCGACCTCGACGGGACCGCGGCCTGGATGGCGCGCATCGTGAGACGCGGCGGACGGATCGCGATCGGCGAACCGTTCGCCAGGCTGCCGTTCCCGCCCCATGTCCGCGAGCGCGAGCCGCAGTACGACCGGACGCTTGCGGAGCTGGTCGACGCCATCGCGGCGCACGGGTTCGCGCCCACCGGGGTCATCGCCTCGTCGGACGACGACTGGGACCACTACGAGAGTCAGCGCTGGCGCGCCGGTGTGGCCTGGCTGAACGAGAACCCGGGCCACGCGGAAGCCGATGCGTTCCGCCGCCAGGTCGACGAGGGGCGAAACCGCTACCTGGGCGAGGAGCGCGACGTCTTCGGCTGGGCCATCGTCGTCGCCGAAAGGGTGGGATCATGAGCCCGCGCCTGATCGTCCGGCACGGCTCTGACGACCGGACCTTCGCGGATGGCCCCGACCGCGGGCGCGTGCTGGTGTCCGGAAGCGACACCGGCGGCGCGTACGGGCTGATCGAGCTCACCGTGGCGCCGGCGGCGGCCGAAGGCTATGGCGCACACCTGCACCACGGCTGCGAGGAGACGTTTCTGCTCCGCCGCGGGCGGCTGGACTTCCTGCTTGGCGATGAGGTCGTCAGCCTCGGTCCCGGCGACTTCGTCCGCGCGCCGCCCGGCATGCGCCACGGCTACGCCAACCGCTCCCGCGAGCCCGTGGAGCTGCTGGTCAGCTTCCACCCTGGCGGATTGGAAGAGCTGTTCCTGAAGCACCGCACCGACGCGGCGTTCAAGGCCGATGCGGAACGCCTGTTCGGATCGGTGTTCGACCTCGACTGACCAACGCCTCGGTTGACGGGCCGGCCGCCGAGGGCGATTGCCGAGCTGGGCTTTCGAGGAGGCGCCGGCTTGGCGTTGCCGTCATCGGTCGATGTGGTGGTCGTTGGCGCCGGTAACGCCGCCCTGTGCGCCGCCTTGGCGGCGGCCGAGCGCGGATGCTCCGTGCTCGTGCTCGAACGCGCGCCGGAGACAGAGGCGGGCGGCAACAGCCGCTTCACCGCCGGTGCGTTCCGTTGCGTCTACGACGGCGTGGACGACCTGCGCGCGTTGATGCCGGACCTGACCGACGATGAGGTCGCGCGGGCCGATTTCGGGACCTACACGGCCGCGCAGTTCTTCGACGACATGGGTCGCGTCACCGAATATCGCACCGATCCTGAGCTCTGCGACCTCCTGGTCACCAACAGCCGCGCGACCATGCTCTGGCTGAGCGGCCTGGGCATGAGGTTCCTGCCCATCTGGGGCCGGCAGGCCTACCGGATTGGCGGCCGGTTCAAATTCTGGGGCGGGCTAACCGTCGAAGCGGTCGGCGGCGGACCGGGGTTGGTCGAAGCTTTCTACGGCGCGGCGCGCGGGGCCGGTGTCGAGATCGCCTTCGGCGCCCGCGCGACCGAGTTGCTGACCGACGATGCCGGCGTGACCGGGGTTCGCGTCCGGGCGGACGGCCGGACCTCGACGATCAGCGCCAAGGCGGTCGTGCTAGCCTGCGGGGGCTTCGAGTCGAACGCCGAGTGGCGCACGCGTTACCTCGGGCCGGGCTGGGACCTGGCGAAGGTGCGTGGGACCCGCTTCAACACCGGCGACGGCATCCGCATGGCGCTGGACGCGGGCGCGGAAGCCGCCGGCAACTGGTCCGGCTGCCACGCTGTGGCCTGGGATCGGAACGCGCCGGACTTCGGGGATCTCGCCGTCGGCGATGGGTTCCAGAAACACTCCTATCCGCTGGGCGTGATGCTGAACGCGCACGGCGCGCGGTTCGTCGACGAGGGGGCGGACTTCCGCAACTACACCTACGCGAAGTATGGCCGCGTGATCCTTGAACAGCCTCAACAATTCGCCTGGCAAGTGTTCGATGCGACGGTCAGCCCCCTGCTCCGCGACGAATACCGCATCCGCCAGGCGACCCGCGTGCGCGCCGAGACTCTGGAAGCGCTGGTCGGCAAGCTCGAGGGGGTGGATGCCGCCGTCGCGCTCGCGACGCTGAAGGCGTTCAACGCAGCCGTAACCCGCGACGTCCCCTTCGACCCGAACGTCAAGGACGGCCGCCAGACCGTCGGCCTCGCGGTCCCCAAATCGAACTGGGCCAATCCGCTCGAAACGCCGCCGTTCGAGGCCTACCAGGTCACCTGCGGGGTCACCTTCACCTTCGGGGGTTTGCGCATCGACCGGGTGGCGCGGGTGATCAGCACGGACGGTGGGCCCATCCCCGGCCTCTTCGCCGCCGGCGAACTCGTGGGCGGCCTCTTCTATTTCAACTACCCCGGCGGTACGGGGCTGATGGCGGGCGCGGTGTTCGGCAAGATCGCCGGCGCAAGCGCCGCGGCCCACGCACGCGGGGAGGGAGACTAGCAGCATGCCGATGGCGTCCCTCGGCGGGATCGAGCTCTACTTTGAGCGCACGGGTTCAGGTCCGCCGCTGCTCTACATCTCGGGCACGGGCGCGGACCTGCGCGTGAAGCCCAACATGCTGGACGGGCCGCTGCCGAAGGCGTTCGAGGTACTCGCCTATGACCAGCGCGGCCTGGGCCGCTCAGCCAAACCGGACGTTGACTATTCCATGGCCGACTATGCCGACGACGCCGCGGGGCTGATGGCCGTCGTCGGCTGGTCGAGCGCGAAGGTGATCGGCGTCTCGTTCGGCGGCATGGTGGCGCAAGAGCTGGTGCTGCGGCATCCCGAGAAGGTCGCGCGCTTGGTGCTCGCCTGCACCTCGCCCGGAGGCGCTGGCGGCGCCTCCTACCCGTTCCATGAGATCCAGCACCTGAAGGGCGAGGAGCGCGCCAAGCACCTCATCCCGATCTCCGATACACGCCGCAACGCCGCCTGGCAGGCCGCCAACGCCGAGACCTTCGCCCTGTTCGTCGAGCAGACATCCGCGCCAGACCCCTACGCCGGCGAGCCGGGCCGGGCGATGGGCGCACGTCGGCAGCTCGAGGCCCGCGCCCGGCACGACACCTGGGAGAGGCTGGACCAGATCGCCTGTCCGGTGCTGATCGCCGCCGGCCGCTATGACGGGATCGCGCTGCCGGAGGCCCAGGAGCGCATGGCCGGCCGCATCAAAGGCGCCGACCTCCAATTCTTCGAGGGCGGCCATCTCTTCATTCTGCAGGACCGCGCCGCCCTGCCCGCCATCACCGCGTTCCTGAACCGCCCGTAGGCGGCGCAATGGGCCGGGCGGATGTGCATCCGCATGCAACGCCCGCGCATGTGGGTTATGGCAGCGCATGGCACGGCCAAGACTCGAACGGGAGCGCTACGCGCGCCGGAGCGTGCGTGGGCGGCGCCGTGAGTCGGGGACGCCCCCGCCCGTCGGCGTGGTCGACGTCGTCGAGCGCGACGCCGACGGCGACCTCTACGTCCGCCCGACAAAGGGCGATCCGGATGCGGCGCCCGTCCGCCTCGCGCCGGACCGCGCCGAGAAGCCGGCCGGCGCGCCTGGCCTGGGCGACCGGCTCTTGGTGCGCTTCGAACGGCTGGAGAGCGGCGAAACCGAAGCGCGGCTGATCAAACGTCTGGGCCAAAGCGCTCATCGCGTGCTCGGCGTCGTGCGCAAGGGTCGCGGCGAGGTCACGGTCGAGCCCGTCGACCGCAAGAGCCGCGAGCGCCTCAGCCTGACCGGGGTCGATGCCGAAGGCCTCAGCGACGGCGACCTGGTGCTGACCGAGGTGGGCGCGGCCCACCAGCGCTACGGACCCAAGCGCGGCCGGCTGCTCGATGTGCTGGGCCGCGAGGACGAGCCGCGCGCGGCTTCGATGCTGGCCATCCACACCCACGGCCTGCCGACCGGCTTCTCCGCGGCGGCCGAGGCGGAGGCCGACGCGGCCGAGCCGCCGGAGTTGGGCAACCGGGTCGACCTGCGCGATCTGCCGCTGATCACCATCGACCCATCCGACGCCCGCGACCATGACGATGCCGTTTTCGCCCACGCCGACGACGACCAGACGAACCGCGGCGGCTGGATCGTCTGGGTCGCCATCGCCGACGTCGCCGCCTATGTGCGCGCTCGATCGGCGCTCGATCGCGAGGCCAGGGAGAAGGCCAACAGCGTCTACTTCCCCGATCGCGTCGAGCCGATGCTGCCCGAGCGGCTGTCGGCCGGCCTTTGCTCGCTAAGGGCTGGCGAGAGCCGCGCGTGCATCGCCGTGCGCATGACCTTCGATGCAGCCGGACGCAAGCTCGCCCACCGTTTCGTGCGCGGTTTGATGCATTCGGTCGCCGGAATTTCTTACGAACAGGCGCAAGCGGCCATCGACGGGATGCCGGACGCGGTCACCACGCCGCTGCTCGAGCCCGTGCTCACACCGCTCTGGGCGGCGTACGCCGCGCTGAAACTGGCGCGCGACAAACGCGCGCCGCTCGAGATCGACAGCCTCGAGCGGCGCATCGTGCTCGGCGACGACGGCCGCGTTCTCTCTATCACCCCGCGCCGCGTGCTCGACGCGCACCGCCTGATCGAAGAGATGATGATCCAGGCTAACGTCGCCGCGGCCGAGACGCTGGAGCAGCGCCGGACGCCGTTGATCTATCGCGTCCACGATACGCCCAGCCTAGAGAAGATCAAGAACCTCAGCGACTTCCTGGCTACTCTTGATATCCGTTGGAGCATGGGCGAGGCCCCGCGTACGGACCGCTTCAACCGCCTGCTGGCCGAGGTGCGCGGCGGGCCACAGGCCGAGATCGTCAACGAGGTGGTCCTGCGCACACAGATGCAGGCCATCTATGACACCGAGAACATCGGCCATTTCGGGCTGAATCTGAACCGCTACGCCCACTTCACCTCGCCGATCCGGCGCTATGCGGATGTCACCGTCCACCGCGGGCTGATCCGTGCGCTCGGCCTTGGCGACGACGGGCTGACAGATCAGGAGATCGTGCGGCTGACCGAAACCGCCGAGCACGTAACGATGGCCGAGCGCCGCGGCATGGCGGCCGAGCGCGACGCAAACGACCGCTACGTCGCCGCCTTCATGGACGGGCGCGAGGGCGCCGACTTCGCCGGCCGCATCACCGGCGTGACGCGCTTTGGCCTCTTCGTCCGCCTGGCGGAGACCGGCGCCGACGGCCTCGTGCCGGTCTCCAGCCTGGGCGACGAGTATTTCATCCACGACGACCGCACCCACGCCCTGGTCGGGGAGCGCACCGGCCGCCGCTGGCGGCTCGGCGCGGCGGTCGAGGTTCGGCTGCGCGAGGCGACCCCCGTCACCGGCGGCCTCCTACTCGAGATGCTGAGCGAGCCCGAGCCTCCAGACCCCAAAGCTCCGCGGCCCCGGCTGGGCCAGCGACGTCGCGGGCGCCGTTAGGTCAGCCTTCCCCGGGCGGCCGGGAGCCGCGATAGTACTGCGCCATGGACCAACCGACAGCCCGACTCGCGCCTGAGTCCCGTTCCGACACCCCCTCCCGGCCCGAGGGAACGCGCGCTGTACGTCCGCGCCATGCCGCCACGCTGATTATCGTCCGCAAGGACACCGGCCGCCCCAGCGTGCTCATGGGCCGCCGCGGGGCCGGCCACGACTTCATGCCGGACAAATGGGTCTTCCCCGGCGGGCGCATCGACCGCAGCGACTACCGCATCCCCGTGGCGAGCGAGCTTCGCCACGAGGTCGCGCTCAAGCTCTCCGAGGGAACGCCGCCGAAGCGGGCCCGCGCGCTCGCCCTTTCTGCGATCCGTGAAACCTTCGAGGAGGCGGGACTGCTGCTCGCCAGAGCCGCGCCGCCGCGCTCGACGGCCGGACCGTGGCGCGACTTCCTCGCCATCGGGGCCCTGCCCGACCTGGAGGCGATGGACGTCATCGCGCGTGCGGTCACGCCGCCGTCGCGCTTCAAGCGGTTCGACGCGCGGTTTTTCGTGGCCGACGCGAGCCGGCTGCTCAGCCTGGAGCGCCGTCCCGACTGTGGAGAGCTCGACGAGATCGCCTGGTTCGACCTCGACGATGCGCTGAAGCTCGACCTGCCCGACATCACCCGCTTCGTCCTGAAGGAGCTGGCCGACCGGCGCGACGATCCGCACCGGCCGACGCACTTCATGCGCTTCTGGCGCGGCCGCCGCTTCCTCGAGCAGCCCCGTTAGTAGAGACCGGGGATCAGTCGATAGGGCGTCTGGGCGCGGAAGGCGGTAAAGCCCGCATCATGCGCTAACACCCGCTCTTCGGCCGCGATGCGGAAGATTTGCAGGACCAACCCCACGCCGTAGATCGCAGCGTTCCACAGCGACGGGTTGAGCAGGAGGAAGCCGATCTGGCCGATCAGGTAGGCCGCGTAGATCGGGTGGCGGACGATGCGGTACGGCCCTGAGACCTTCAGCCCGCGGTTCGCCGGAGCCATCCCGAACGAGAGTCTCAGCGTCAGCTTGGCGATCACTTGGAAGAGCAGGCCCGTGAGCATCAGGCCCGCACAGAAGCCCGCCGGCGCCAGCGCGGCGACATGCAGAGCGGGCTTGACCAGGAGCGGCGCCGCCGTCGCGCCGACAGCAAGGAGCCAATCGAGCGGCTTCAGCGATAGCTCCTTCGCCGGTTTGCGCAGGAGGATGAGAATGACCGCCAGCCCCTCGGCCGAGAGCTGCAGCAGGTTGAGCCAAGTTCCGCCCGAGCCGATCGACTGCACCACGCGCGTCGTCATCAGCGCGAAGAGACAGAGAACGAACGCCTTCTCGCCAAGATCGGCCGCGGTCAGCACGCTCGGCTGCGTCGCGGCCTTGGCGGGAGCGGGGGCGAGCGTCTGATCGACCATGCCCCGGATTTGGCGCCCGGCCGGATAAGAATGGGTGAACGGGGCCAAGCTTACCAGGCGTCGTTGACTTGAGCGCGGCGGTCAGTATGTTCCGCCGCCTCTCGAGAGCCCGCGACAGACCCATGGCCAAGCCCGCATCTATCAAGATCCGCCTGAACTCGAGCGCGGACACCGGCTTCTTCTATGTGACCAAGAAGAACGCCCGCACCATGACCGAGAAGCTGTCGATGAAGAAGTACGACCCGGTCGCGCGCAAACACGTCGTCTTCACCGAGGGCAAGATCAAATAGGCCTTGCCCCCGGTGGCCTATGCCGCCTTGGCGATGACCTTGTTGCGGCCGAGGGACTTGGCCTCGTAGACGGCCGCGTCCGCGCGCTTGAGCAGCGCTTCGGGCGTGTCGGCTTCGCCCAGCGTCGCGGCGACGCCGATCGAGATCGTCACCGTCAGCAGCTCCTTGCCGCCGCCGACGCGGAACGGCGAGCCCGCCACGTGCAGGCGGATGCGCTCGGCGATGCGCTCGGCGGCCGAGAGCGGGGTGTCGGGCATGACGACGACGAATTCCTCGCCGCCGAAGCGGCAGGGCAGGTCGACCGCGCGCACGTTCGAGGCCAGCCGCACGGCGAACTCGCGCAGCACCTCGTCGCCGATGTCGTGGCCGAAGTTGTCGTTGATCTTCTTGAAGTGGTCGATGTCGATCATCAGCGCACCGACGGGCTCGCCGCCCCGCTTGGCGCGCGCCACCAGCGCCTCGAGCTGGCCCACCATGTAGCGGCGATTGTGTAAGCCCGTGAGCTGATCGGTGACCGCCAGCTCGAGCGAATGGTCCAGGTTCTTGCGCAGAAAGTCGGTGTAGCGCTTGCGCTTGATCTGGGTGCGGGCGCGCGCGGCGAGCTCCTGCGGGTCGATCGGCCGCGGCAGGACGTCGTTCACTCCGATCTCCAGCGCCTTGACCATACGGGCGCGGTCGTCCGGGTCGATGACGGCCAGGATCGGCACGTGGCGCGAAGCCTCGTCCGAGCGGATCTGCGCGGCGAGCCTGAGGCCGTCGAAACCCCCCTTCGCGTTGGCGCTGATGATCATCAGGTCGACCGGCCCGCGCGCCGAGAGCAGCGCCTTCTCAGGGTCCTGCTCGATCAGCGGCCGGTGCTCGACGGCGAGTTCGGTTGCGATGCGCTGCGCCTGGCGAACGTTGTCGTCGACGATGATGATGCGACCGCCGGCCCCCGCCAGCCTGGACGCCGCGCCGGCAATCACGCCCATGCGCCGCCCCGAGGCCTCGCGTTGGCGAAGCTCGTCGATGACCGTCTTCAGCCGGGTCAGGCTGCGCACGCGGCTGAACAGCATCACGTCGTCGATCGGCTTGTTCAAGAACTCGTCGGCGCCTGCTTCCAGGCCGGCGATGCGGTCGGCGCGGCCGTCGAGCGCGGTCACCAGCACGACCGGGATGTGGCGGGTGAGCGGGTCTTCCTTCAGCCGCCGGCAGACCTCGAAACCGTCCATGCCGGGCATCATGACGTCCAGAAGCACGATGTCCGGCTGATCGGCCGCGGCCATGGCCAACGCCGTCGGCCCGTCATTGGCGCTCAGCACGTCGTAGTACTCGGCCGTGAGCTTGGCCTCGAGCAGCCTGACGTTGGCCTCGATGTCGTCGACGACCAGGATACGCGCGGTCATGCTCGGGCTACCCTATGAACCGCCGGATGGTGTCCAGGAAGTGCGAGACCGAGATCGGCTTTGAGATGTAGGCTTCGCAGCCCCCCTCGCGGATCCGCTCCTCGTCACCCTTCATGGCAAACGCGGTCACCGCAACCACTGGGATGTGGGCGAGCGCCTCGTCCTCCTTCACCCACTTGGTTACCTCCAGGCCGGAAATCTCCGGCAGCTGGATGTCCATGAGAATCAGGTCGGGATGGTGCTGGCGAGCGAGAGCGAGCGCCTGCAGACCATCGCGTGTTTCCAGGATCTCATAGCCCTGGGCGTCCAAGAGGTCGTGAAAGAGCTTCATGTTCAGCTCGTTGTCTTCGACGATCAGGACCTTCTTCGGCATTCGAGACCCGATTTGGCGCGCGAGCGGCGTTTGCAGTCGTGCGCCCGACTATGGTTCGACTACGCACACCATATCCTTAAGTCTGCGTTGACTGGAAAAGGCCGTCTTGGACCCTCTGCCCCAACTGCACGACGTCGCCATCCATCCGGATCGGCCGTTGCTCATCGTCGATGTGGACGAGGTGTTGGGGCTTTTCTTTCAAGGATTTGGGCGTTTTCTCTCCACACGCGGCTACGAGCTCAGGGTCGAGCGATTCGCCCTCTTCCAGAACATCTATGCGCCGGGCGCGACCGAGCATCTCGACGTTGAATCGGGCCGGGTGTTGTTCAACGACTTCTTCCGATTCGCCTGCGACGAGATGGAGCTGGCGCCTGGCGCCGGCCAAGCGCTGGCCTCGCTCTCGCGCGACGCGACGGTCATCGCGCTGACCAACGCGCCGGATCACGCGCGCGAGCCGAGGCAGCGGTGGATGGACAAGCACGCGCTCAACTACCCGCTCCTGCTCAACGCCGGCCTAAAGGGCGCAGCGGTGGCCGCACTCGCCGAGCGGACGAGCGCGCCGGCCGTTTTCGTCGACGACCTCCTGATCAACCTGGAGTCGGTCGCCGAAGCGGCGCCAGAGGTTCTGCGCTTCCAGATGAACGCTGACCCGCGGCTCTTTGCGCTCGCGCCGAGCGCGCCCGATCGGCACCCGGCCTTCGACTCTTGGCCGGCGCTCAGCCGCGCGATCGCCGAAGCGCTCGGCATCGGCGCGCCGTGATCCGCGTCGGGGTCGATTTCGGCGGCACGAAGATCGAGGCCGCCGCCCTTGATGGCCAAGGTCGCTTCCAGGCCCGCGTTCGTGCGGACAACCCCGGCGGCTACGACAGCGCGCTCGCCGTCGTCCGTGATCTCGTGGCCGAGGCCGAGCGACAGGCCGGCGCGGCGGGATCGATCGGCGTCGGCATGCCGGGCTCCGTCTCCGGCAAGACCGGCCTGATCCGCAACGCCAACAGCCTCTACCTCAACGGCCGGCGGTTTCGCGAAGACCTGCAGGCCGTGCTCGGCCGACCGGTGCGGCTCGCCAACGACGCCAACTGCCTAGCGCTGTCGGAGGCCGCCGATGGTGCCGGGGCGGGGGCCGGCGTGGTGTTCGCCGCCATACTCGGCTCCGGGTGCGGCGGCGGGGTCGTCGCGCACGGCCAGCTGATGGAGGGGAGAAACCGCGTCGCCGGCGAGTGGGGGCACACGCCTCTGCCCTGGCCCGCAGCCGACGAATTGCCGCTCGAGACGTGCTGGTGCGGCAAGCCCGGCTGCCTGGAGCTCTACCTCTCCGGGCGCGGGCTCGAGGCCGATCACGCGCGCCGCGGCGCGGCGCGCATCGAAGCGGCGGCGATCGTCGAACAGGCGCGCGCGGGCGATGCGATGGCCACGGCGACGCTCGACCGGTACGTCGACCGGCTGGCGCGGGGGCTCGCGATCATCGTCAACGTCCTCGATCCGGACGTGATCGTGCTGGGCGGCGGCATGTCGAACGTCGCCGAGCTCTATGCGCGGCTGCCCGAGGCCGTCCCGCCGCATGTGTTCTCCGGCGACTGCGACACGCCGATCCGCGCGGCCATGCACGGCGACTCCTCCGGCGTGCGCGGCGCGGCCTGGCTCTGGCCCGCGCCATGAGCGCGCTCTGCCGGGATTGCTACTGGACCGGCGACGCGGCGCCCGCGCGGTGTCCACGCTGCCGCTCGCCGCGCCTGATCGCGCATGCCGACCTCATGCGACTGACCATCGCGCACCTGGATTGCGACGCCTTCTACGCCTCGGTTGAGAAGCGCGACCGGCCGGAGTTGCGCGACCAGCCAGTGATCGTCGGAGGCGGCAAGCGCGGCGTGGTCACCACCTGCTGCTACATCGCCCGCCTCTCCGGCGTCCGCTCGGCCATGCCGATGTTCCAGGCCAGGCGGCTCTGTCCGGAGGCGGTGGTCATCCCGCCGGCGTTCACGAAGTACCGCGCCGAAAGCGCGCGCATCATGAAGAAGCTCGAGGCCCTGACGCCCCTGGTGCAGCCCCTGTCGCTGGACGAGGCGTGGATCGACCTGGCGGGCTCCGAGCGCCTGCACGGCGGGACAGCCGCTGAGGTGCTCGTTCGCCTGCAGGCGGAGATCGAGCGCGAGGTCGGCATCACCGTTTCGATCGGGCTCGCCGCCAACAAGTTCCTAGCCAAGATCGCCTCGGATCTCGACAAGCCGCGCGGATTCTCGGTGATCGGCGCCGTGGAAGCGGAAGTCTTCCTCTCCACGCGTCCGGCCTCGATCCTGCCCGGCGTCGGGCCAGCCTTCGCCCGTGCGCTCGGCGCGGCGGGGTTTGCGACCGTCGGCGACCTCGCCCGCGCCGACCCGCTGAGCCTCTACAAGCGCTGGGGCGCCTATGGCTTGCGGCTTTCCGAACTCGCCCACGGCCGCGACGTCCGCCACGTGAACCCAAACGAGGCGCGGAAGTCGATCAGCGCGGAGACGACTTTCTTCGACGATCTGAGCGGCTTGGACGCGCTCGAGGACAGGCTCTGGCCCCTGTGCGAGCGCGTCGGGCGGCAGGCGCGGAGCGCCGGCGTCGCCGGGCGCGTGGCGACGCTGAAGCTAAAGACCGCCGACTTTCGCCTCATCACTCGCCGCCGGACGCTAGCCGTACCCACCCAGGCGGCGCGGACCCTGTTCGAAGTGACGCGCGCGCTGCTCGGCGCCGAAGCGCGAGGGGCGGCGTACCGCCTGATCGGCGCCGGCCTTTCCGATCTCGTCGACGCGGCGGCGGACATCGACATGTTCGCCGAGGACGAGCGCAAGGCGCGCGCCAAGGAGGCGACGCTGGACGCGCTACGTGCGCGGTTCGGGCCGGACGCGGTCGTCAGCGGGCGAACATTGCGATCGGAGACCGATCGGGGGTGACGGGCCTTGGCATCAGAGGCTATGACCCGTCGGCTGGGAGGAGACGAGATTGTCCGAGGTTGAACAACGCCTAACCGCTCTTGGCCTCAAGCTCGCCGCGCCGGTCGCGCCGGTTGCGAACTATGTGCCGTTCGTGCGCACTGGCTCGCTGGTGCACATCTCAGGGCAGGTGTCGATCGACGCGAGCGGCGGCGTCAAGGGCGTCGTCGGCGTCGACCTTGACATGGATGAGTCGCGCGCGGCCGCGCGCCTCTGCGGCCTCAACCTGCTGGCGCAGATGAAGGCAGCCGCCGAAGACGACCTCGACCGGGTCGTGCGGGTGGTCAAGTTGAACGGCTTCATCCAGGCGGGGCCGGAGTTCTACGAAATCCCGCGGGTGTTGAACGGCTGCTCGGACCTGATGGTGGAAGCGTTCGGGGATGCCGGACGCCACGCGCGCTCGGCGGTCGGCGTTTACCGCCTGCCCCTGAACTTCGCGGTCGAAGTGGATGCGGTGGTGCAGATCAAATGACCCTGGCCGACGATGCTGTCTCTCCCCGCTCCCGCTTTGGCGAAGCCTGGGACCGGGTGTTTGACCCGCCGATCGCCCATCGCGGCCTTTGGCGCCCGGACGGACCGCCGGAGAACTCGCTGGCCGCCTTCCAGGCCGCCTGCGCCCACGCTTACGGCATCGAGCTGGACGTGCAGCTGTCCTCCGATGGGGAGGCGTTCGTTTTCCACGATACGCGGCTCGACCGCATGACCGGCGCCGAAGGCGCGCTGATCGAACACTCGGCCGCCGATCTCGCCAAGCTGCGCCTCGCCGGGACCGACGAGCCGATTCCGACGCTGGCCGAGGCGCTGGCCGAGGTCGGTCACCGCGCCATGGTGCTGATCGAGCTGAAGACGCCAGCCGGCGAGGTCGGCCCGCTGGAGCGGCGGGTGCACGAGATCCTGATCGACCACAACGGACCGATCGCGGTCATCGGGTTCAACCCCTACTCCCACGCCTGGTTCGCCCAGCACCACCCGGACATCCTGCGCGGTCTGGACAGCTTCAGCTACACCGACGACGGATCGCGCAAGATGGCGCACGAGCAGCGGCGCTCCTACGCCCGGCTCGAGCACGTGGCGCTGGCCAAGCCGCACTTCCTGGCGCTCGGCATGGACATGCTGCCGAGCGCCCGCGCCGACGAGTTCCGCGCCAGCGGCATGCCGATCGTGGCCTGGACGGTGCGCTCGCCGGCCGACTGGGAGCGCGTGCGCGACCATTGCGACAACCTGATCTTCGAGGGCTACGCCGCGTGATCGGCGTCAAGCGCGCGGTCAAGATTCATAGCCGCGTGAAGGAGATTGGACGCGAGGCCTGGGAGACGTGCGAGTTGAACGCAGAATATCAGCGTAACCCATTTATATCATACGATTTCCTTGACATTCTTGAAGAGTCGAACTGCGCCGTCGAGCGCACCGGCTGGGGCCCAAGGCACGTCTCGGTCGACGACGAGTGTGGGCGCGTCGCCGGGGTCATGCCGCTCTATCTGAAGTCGCATAGCCAGGGCGAGTACATCTTCGACGGTGCCTGGGCCGACGCCTACATGCGCGCCGGCGGCGCCTACTATCCGAAGCTCCAGTGCGCCTCGCCGTTCTCGCCGGTGACCGGCCCGCGCCTGATCGTGCGCGA
>Ga0209415_10002122_pt1 | contig 37469 bp, 32 predicted proteins | sample PeaSoiSIISIP2007_FD_187696 | JGI IMG/M metagenome (GOLD analysis project Ga0209415, IMG submission 187696) | Peat soil microbial communities from Weissenstadt, Germany - SII-SIP-2007 (SPAdes) (version 2) | ecosystem: Environmental > Terrestrial > Soil > Wetlands > Peat | place: Germany...
GCTGTTGCTCGCGATCACCTCATCGACCTTGCGCCTCGATGCATCGGCGGCCCGGTGCAGCTGGGACGAGTCCAAGCTCAGGCCGGCCACCGAGGCCAGGCCGTCTACGAGTGCCGCGCTGGCCTCGGGGAAGGTCATCGCGGCGACGTAGTGGGGGACGCGCGCCCAGAGGGTCACCATGTCGATGCCGGCCTCGGCGAACCCGATCTCGAGGGCGGAGCTCACCCCGGCCGGCACCTCGAGCTCGCCGCGGGTGCGGCCCACCTTGTCGATGAGCTGGGCGCAGCTTGGGGGAGCGGTGGCCACCAGCCGGACCGGTCGCGTGTGCGGCGCCGGCGCCGGGAAGGCACCCAGCCCGACGACCAGGCGGGCCCCGAAGCGCAGCGCGAGCTCGACCGTCGCGTCCACGAACCCGCGCCAGTGGAAGTCGGGCTCTGGCCCCACGAGGCACAAGACGTCGTTGCCCGCCTCGTCGTGGGACGCCCGGAGCTGGGTCTGGGGCCACGTGATCTCGGTGTTCACGCCGTCCACCAGGTGCACCACCGGGCGGCGGGCACGCTGGTCCAAGAAGTGGTCGCCGTCGAAGGTGGCGACGAGGTCGCTGCCGCCCGCGGCCAGCACCGATGCGATCGCCGTGGCGGCGCCGAGCCCGGCGTCGACCCATCCCTCCAGCCCGATGACGAGCACCGGCCGGTGCAGGGGGCGGTCCTGGTGGACCCGGTAGAGGGCTCCCTCTTCCGGGCTCATGGCGCCCGGTGCCGCCTCACCACGCGGCCAACGTGTCGGCGGCGGTGTTGGCGAGCCGGCACACCGTCTCGGGGTAGCGGTCGACCGCGCTCGTGTCTCCGGCACCGGCGCCGCCAAGGTATCGGGCGTAGACGCCCTGCATGATGCAGGCCAACTTCCAATAGCCGAAGGCGGTGTAGAAGGGGATCGCCGACACGTCGCGCCCGGAGGTCTTGGCGTAGCGCTCCAGGAGGTCCTTTCGGGTCGCCATGCCGGGCGCGGTGGTAGCCGAGGTGCCGATGCCCGAGTCGGCGTCGGACCGGTCGTTCCAATAGACCATGAGCAGCCCGACGTCGGCCATCGGGTCGCCGAGCGTGCACAGCTCCCAGTCCAAGATCGCCCGCACGCCTCCGCGGTCGTCAAAGACGGTGTTGTCGAGGCGGTAGTCCCCGTGGACAATCCCGAGGCCAATTTGCTGCGGGATTCGTTCGCCGAGCTCGGATGCGACCCGTTCGACCAACCCGTCGTAGTTGTCCTCGTTCACGATCCCGTTTCGAAACTGCTCGCTCCAGCGACGGAGCTGACGCTCGATGTAGCCATCCCGGCGGGCCAGGTCACCCAGCCCGACGTCGTCCGGGTCGATCGTGTGCAGCGACGCCAGCGTGTCGGCGAGGTGGATGCCGATCTCGGCCCTGGTCGATTCGTCGAACGCCGCGACGACCTGCTCGGCACTCCGCAAGATGTGACCGTCGACGAACTCCATGACGTAGAAGGGAGCCTGGTTGACCGCTTCATCGGTGCAAAGACCGATGGCCGTCGCCACCGGCACCCCGGCCGGCCGCAGGGCGCTGATGATTCGGTGCTCCCGCGACATGTCGTGCGCGGTCGGGAGCACATGGCTCACCGGGGGGCGACGGAGCGCCCAACGATGGCCGACCGTGTCCTCGACCCTGAAGGTCAGGTTGGAGCGCCCACCCGCGATGAGGGTGAACTCGAGGGGCAGCTCCACCTCGGGCACGTTCTCCGTAAACCATTTGGACACGTTCTGTTCGGCGATTCCGAGAGGCGCCACGGAGGAGACGTTAGTTGTTCCCTTCGGGCTCGATCCTGGCGTCGAGCGAGCAAAGACCCTTCGTCGGCTGGGCCGGGAACCGATCGTCCGGAGCACCGGGTATGGTCCCTGGCCATGGCCGATGTGACCGACGCCACGTTCGAGGCCGCCGTCATCGAGCGGTCCAAGGAGGTCCCGGTCGTCGTCGACCTCTGGGCGCCCTGGTGCGGCCCGTGCCGAACGCTGGGGCCGATCATCGAGCGAGTCATCGAGTCGACCGAAGGCGCCGTCGAGTTGGCCAAGGTGAACATCGACGAGAACCCGAAGGTCGCGGGAACGTTCCAGGTCCAATCGATCCCAGCCGTCTACGCGCTTCGGGACGGCAAGGTGGTCGACGGGTTCGTCGGTGCCCTGCCCGAGTCCCAGGTGTCTCAGTTCGTCGCACGCCTGGCGCCCACCCCGCGCGAGGCCGATCTCCTGGTCGTCCGGGGGGATGAGGGTTCGCTGCGCCAGGCGCTCGAAATCGAGCCCGACCACCCCGGTGCGGTCGTCGCGCTGGCCACGATGTTGGTCGATCGCGGCGACACTGACGAGGCGCTCACCATCCTGGCTCGGATCCCAGAAACAGCCGAGACTCGCGCGCTCGCCGCTCACGCCCGGTTGGCCGAGCGCGAGGTCGACGTCACCGACGGCGCCGGCGCGGTCCTCGATTCGCTGTTGGACCGGGTGCGCGACGACGAAGAGGCGAGGCAGGAGTACCTGGACCTCCTCGAGGCACTTGGGCCCGACGATCCAAGGACGCTTCAATACCGCAAGGCGCTGTCGGCCCGCCTGTTCTGATGGTCGAGCTTCAGCTCGGGGACAGGTCCTACGACCTGACCCACCGCGCCCTCGTGATGGGCATCCTCAATCGGACGCCTGACTCCTTCTACGACAACGGCCTCACCTACGACCTCGACGCGCTGTGCAAGCGAGCCGAGCAGTTGGTGGCCGAGGGTGCCGACCTCCTCGACGTCGGGGGAGTGAAGGCGGGCCCCGGGCCCGAGGTCACCGAGTCAGAGGAGCTCGACCGAGTCGTCGGCGCCATCGCGATCCTGGCGGACCGCTTCGACGTTCCCGTCTCGGTCGACACCTGGCGGGCCTCGGTGGCTCAGGAGTCATACGCGGCCGGCGCGTTGCTAGGCAACGACATCAGCGGGTTCGCCGACCCCGACTACCTGGAGGTGGCCGCCGCCGCCGGGGCGAGCGTCGTCGCGACGCACATCCGGTTGGCGCCTCGCGTCCCGGACCCCGAGCCGGTCTACGACGATCTGGTGGCCGACGTCCGCGAGTTCCTCTGGGACCGGGCGACTCGAGCGCTCGAGGCGGGGATCCCGCCCTCGCGCATCGTGCTCGACGCCGGCCTCGACCTCGGCAAGACGGCCGAGCAGTCGCTCGTCCTCTTGCGGGAGTCCGATGCCCTGGCGTCGCTTGGGTACCCATTGCTCCTGTCCGCTTCCAACAAGACGTTCCTCGGAAAGGTCCTGGGTCTCGAAATCGGCGAACGCCGCGAAGCGTCGCTCGCCGCGGCCGCGCTGGGGATCGCCCGGGGATGCCGGATCGCGCGGGTGCACGACGTTGCCGGCACGGTCCGGGTCCGCGATGTCGTGTGCTCCATTCTCGGGGCGCAGTGAAGCGGCCGGGCCGACCGTGACCCCGGCCACCAAGGGGGCCAATACCGGGGACGTTGGCACGTACCTCGTGCGGGGGGACGACCCGTCGCTGGTGGCACAGGAGGCTCGGGTGCTCATCGACCGCCTCGTCGGCGATCGGGAATCGAGTTTCGTGGTCGAAGAGCACGGGGCGTCGGGCGAGGATCTCGACGTGAAGGCCGTGATCGACGCCTGTCTCACGCCGTCGTTCCTCGGGGACCGTCGGGTGGTGGTGGTCCGAGATGCCGGTCGGATCGGCGCCGCGGAGGCGACCGAGCTCGCGGCGGTGGTGGCGGATCCCCTGCCCTCGACCGTGCTGGTGCTGGTCGGTGGCGGCGGCACGGTTCCCCAGGCGGTGGTGAAGGCGGTCACCGCCAACGGTGAGCTGGTCGAGGCGAGCGCCGGGACCGGGCGCGACCGGACGAACTGGGTGGCCGGCCATCTGCGCGACGCCCCGTTGCGATTCGACGCCGGTGCGCGGGCCCGGGTACAGGCGCACCTCGGTGACGATCTCGGTCGGCTGGCCGGCATCATCGAGTCCCTGGTCTCCGCGTACGGCGAGGGCGCGTCCATCTCGGCCGAGGAGCTGGAACCGTTCTTGGGCAGCGCCGGGGCGGTGCCGCCGTGGGAGCTCACCGACGCGATCGACTCGGGCTCGATCCCCGGCGCGCTTCTGGCATTGCGCAGGATGCTCGAGGCCGGTGGCCGACACCCGACCGAGGTGATCGGCGTGCTGCACCGGCACTACTCGAACATGCTGCGACTCGACGGCAAGGCCCAGGTCGATTCCGCAGAGGCCGCCCGGCTGCTCGGGGTCCGGAGCCCGTTCGTCGCCAAGAAGGCGATGGAGCAGGGTCGCCGGCTCGGGAGCGAGAGGATCGCTCAGGCGGTCAACCTTCTCGCCGACGCTGACCTCGATGTCAAAGGACGCACCGCATTGCCCCCGGACCTCGTATTAGAGGTTCTGGTGGCGCGGCTCAGCCGCCAGATGCGGGCGCGACCGATGGCCCGGCAGTGAGGTACCGCGAGGGCTGGTTGGATTAACCGGCGTCGCCCGACCGGGCGGCGACCCGCCGCATCAGTCGGGACTTGCGATTGGCAGCCTGGTTCTTGTGGATCATGCCCTTGCTGGCCGCCTTGTCGATCCGCTTCATGGCCAGCCGCAGCGCCTCGGCCTGGTCCTCGGCCCCCGAGGCCGCCGAGTCCACCGCGCTCTTGGTCCGGGTGCGTACCTCGGAGCGCACGCCCTTGTTGCGGACGCGGCGCTTCTCGTTCTGGCGGTTGCGCTTGATCTGGCTCTTGATGTTGGCCACGTGGAGATCCCGGGTTGATGGGCTGCAGATCCGGGCGGCCGAGCCGCTTCCGGGCGAATGGGCAGCGTACCAGCTCGATCAGTCCGGCCTCGACGCCGCAGAGAAGCGGGATGCCGCGGCGACGGCCTTCCCTCGGGCCGCGCCAGGCGGGGCAACTCGTGTACGAGGGCCCGGTCAAGCGGCCCTCCAATGGCGACAAGCTCCGAAAACACCGCTGGCCGGTCCGAGAGCAGGTGGGCGTGGAAGGCGCCCGACGGTGCGTTGCAGAAGCACCAGCTCTGGTCGCGCCCCGGTCGATGCGCCACCTCGGGGGCATCCGATCGGTGACCGCGCCGTCATCGCGGCGGTGCTTGGAGCTGCCGATCGGGCGTCCTCGGCCCATTTGACGGGGCCCGAGGGCCACGACCCGGTCTCGGGCCAGGGGCTTTCGGCCGGTACGATGGGTGGACCGTGACCCCCGCATCGCAACACGGGTCGGTCGTGACGGAGCGAATCCGCAACTTCTCGATCATCAGCCACGTCGATCACGGGAAGTCCACCCTCTCGGACCGCATCCTCGAGCTGACCGGTGCCGTCGACCCCCGCTTCATGCGCGAGCAGTACCTCGACTCGATGGACCTCGAGCGGGAGCGGGGCATCACCATCAAGGCCCAGAACGTCCGCGTCTTCTACCGCGACCACGTGTTGCACCTGATCGACACGCCCGGTCATGTCGACTTCGGCTACGAGGTCAGCCGTTCGTTGGCCGCCTGCGAGGGCGCCGTCCTTCTGGTCGACGCCTCCCAGGGCATCCAGGCTCAGACGCTGGCCAACTGCTACCAGGCCATGGAGCACGAGCTCGAGATCGTCGCCGCGCTCAACAAGATCGACCTGCCGGCGGCCGACCCCGAGCGCTGCGCGGCGGAAATCGAGCAGGTGCTGGGGATCGCCGCCCATGACATCCTGCGGATCTCGGCTAAGACCGGCCAGGGGGTCGCGCAGCTCCTCGACGCAGTGGTCGACCGTGTGCCGGCGCCGGTGGGGGACCGTGGCGCCCCTACCCGCGCGCTTATTTTCGACTCCTCTTACGACCAGTACCGCGGGGTGGTGAGCTCGATCCGCGTGGTCGACGGCGTGATCAAGACCGGGTCACGGCTCGCGTTCATGCAGGCCGGTGCGGTCCACGTGGCCGAGGAGATCGGGATCCGCACCCCCGAGATCCGCCCGGTGGGCGAGCTCGGCCCGGGCGAGGTCGGCTACCTCATCGCCGGGATCAAGGACGTCGGCGGCGCTCGGTCCGGCGAGACGGTGACGTCGGCCGAGCGCCCGGCCCCCGAGGCACTGCCCGGATACCGCGACCCCAAGCCGATGGTCTTCTGCGGCCTGTACCCGATCGACGGGGACCAGCTGCCCGAGCTTCGCGACGCCCTCGACCGGTTGAAGCTCAACGACGCCAGCTTCACCTATGAGCCCGAGTCCTCCCACGCGCTCGGCTTCGGGTTCCGGTGCGGGTTCCTGGGGCTCTTGCACATGGAGATCGTCCGGGAGCGCCTTGAACGCGAGTTCAACCTCTCGCTGATCGCGACCGCGCCTTCGGTGGCCTACCGCGCGTCGCTCACCGACGGCTCGGTCCTCGACATCGACAACCCTACCGAGCTGCCCGACGCGAGCCGCCTCGACCACATCGAGGAGCCGATGTTGCACGCCACCATCCTCACCCCGAGCGAGTACACGGGGACGGTGATGGAGCTGTGCCAGGTCCGCCGGGGCGAGCTCATCAAGATGGAGTACCTGTCACCGGAACGGGTCGAGCTCGTCTACCAGATCCCCCTGGCCGAGGTGGTGATCGACTTCTTCGACCAGCTGAAGAGCCGCACCAAGGGCTATGCCAGCCTCGACTACGAGCCGTCCAACTACCTCTCGGCCAATCTGGTCCGGGTCGAGGTGCTGATCAACCACGTGCCGGTCGACGCCTTCTCGACCATCGTGCATCGCGCCCAGGCCGACAACTACGGCCGCCGCATGGCCGAGAAACTGCGCGAGATGATCCCGCGCCAGCTCTTCGACGTGCCTATCCAGGCCGCGGTGGGCGGACGGATCATCGCCCGCGAGACGGTGAAGGCCAAGCGCAAGGATGTGCTCGCGAAGTGCTACGGCGGCGACATCACCCGGAAGCGGAAGCTGCTCGAGCGCCAGAAGGAGGGGAAGAAGCGGATGAAGAACATCGGCCGCGTCGAGATCCCCCAGGAAGCGTTCATCTCCGCGTTGCGGATGGAGGATTGACTCCCTCGTCCCGGCGATCTCGCTTCAGGACGCCCGGACCGGTTCCAAGAGATCGACGGCCGCGCCGAGCGGAAGGACCGCGAGGTAGCTCGCGGCGTCGCTCACGCCGAAGCTGAGCACGAGCTCGGATTCGCGAATGGCGGCCCCGCCGCAGAACTCCACCCGCTCTCCGGTGAACGTGAACGGCCGGGACAGTGCGCTCAGAGCGAGATCCGGGCCGATCGAGATGAACCGGTGGGTGTAGACCGCCCTCCCGGTACTTGCGTCCATCTCATGGATGACGAAGAGGTATCCGCCGTCGCCGAGGGCGAGCCCCTGTGAGCTTCCTCGGAAAGCCGAAGCGGGTTCGGGGGATTCGCTCTCGGCGGCCAACTCGAGGCGGCCGGAGCGGTGATCGCGGCGCAGGACGACCATCGGCCCGCAGGTGTAGACGAAGTGCAGCTCACCGTCGTGGACGAAGGGCATCCAGTTCTTCTCGTAGCGACCCGGGTTCGGCCCGGCGAGCGGGTGCACCGAGGTCACCTTGGCTCCCTCGAGCTCCAAGAGCGCGATCTCCCCACGCCCAATCGGATTGAGCTCACAGGTCGTCGCGCTGGCGAACCACCGTCCATCCAACTGGACCAGGCGAGCGTCCTCGAAACCGAGCGTCTGGGATGGATAGCGGCGAAGACCGTCGACGGCGTCGTCGATCCGATCGACCGCGCACACGCCGAGCGTCGCATCGAGCGTCACCAGGTAGTTGAGGTTGCGCACGATCCCGTCGTCGTGGGCGTGCCCGATCCGGTAGTTCGCGGTGCGGACGGCCATCTTGAAGCCGTCGCCGTCGGCGGCGATGCTCGGGTTGAACGACGGCCACGCCGGCCGCACGTCGAGGTCCATCCTCCCCGTCAAGAGCTCCGGGACGAGCGAGCCCAGGGCGGTCGGCGCGTGATGGTGGCTGGGTCCCGCCGCCTTTCGGCCACGCGCGGCGAGGTCGAGCAGACCGTCGCGAACGAGGACGACGAACTCCCTCGGGACCCCCTCGGTCGCCAGTACCGCGCGGAGATCCTGGCCGGCCTCTTCGACCCTGCCGAGCTGCCCGGCGGCCAATCCCCGCTCGAAGCGCAGCGCCCACTCGTAGACCCATCGCTGCACGAACACGGTGTCGGTCGGAAGGGGGATCGCGAGGCCCTGGTTGGCGAACAGGTAGGCAAGCGACGCGTCACCACGCTCGCGGTAGCCCCGGGCCAGCTCGTAGAGCGGCTCGGCGCGGGTCGGGCGGCGCTGGAACGCCTCGAGCAGTATCGGGACCGCCGAGAAGAAGTCCGAAGCGGCCCGGAGCACCCCTTCTTGGAGGTTGGCGTAGAAGACCTCCTGCTCGGCGCCCCCGAGCTCCACCCGCCGCCGGTACCACTCGATCGCCGCCTCCGGTCTCTCCAGGTCGCGCAGGGTCTGGGCGAGGTAGAAGGCGGTCCTCGGGCTGGACCGGCTCGATGCCACGTCCCGCTTGAGGATGCCGAGGTCGGCCAACAGCCTGAGCCGACGCGACTCACCGTCGGTGTGGCGCTCGATCGCGAGCGCGTCAAGCACGGCTTCGCTGAACCGACCGTTGGTCGCCAGGACCTCGTACGTCGACCCCTCGTACCACCACTCGCGGGACCCGCTGACCACCCTCGGGGTTCGGGAGTCGGGGACTCCGACGTCGCGCACGAGGTAGGCATCCTCGACGAGCTCTGGCAGTGGCCCGCGGTGCACGAGGGTCATGTCGGCGTCGAGGAGGAGCAGGTAGTCGGCCTTGTCCCGGGCCAGATCCATCAGTTCGCTTCGGTTGTGCCCGAAGTCGAACCACTCCCGACGATGCAGTTCACCCGGGACGTCCTTGAGCAGGTCCGTGATGATCTCGGCCCTGGTGTCTCCCGTGCCGGTGTCGCAGATCACCCAGTAGTCGATGAACTGGCCAACCGATCTGAGGCAGCGTTCGATGACCGCCGGTTCCTCGTCGCGGACGAGCATGCACAGAGCGAGCGAGGGTCGGGTCACACCGCTCACCGGCGGGAATGGGGCGTCGGGCGCTCCGGGCCGACCGCCGGGCCGAGCCCGAGCCGCTCTCGCCGATCCGCTTCGAAGATCGACTCGGCGTGCCCGAAGGCCCACAGGCGCGCGTCGCGGAGCCACATCGCACGGGTGGCCGGCGAGAGAAGCTCCGACGGGTCGCGCACCGACTGCACGACCGCCATCCCGCCGCTCCGCAGCTGGGCGATCCGATCGCGCACCCAAGCGGCGAAGGTCGGGTCCTCGATGCGCGGGAGATCGACGAGGAGCAACTGGGGAGACGCGCATTCGAGGACCACGGTCAGCGCGATCCGGGCCGCCACCTCGGCGCCGTGGTCCGAGAGCGGCGCCTGGTGACCCTCCCGAGCGCCGGCCCGGTCGAGGAGCTCGCCCAGTTTCGCTTCGAGTTCGCCGGTGTGGCACCCGAGGTGAGCACCCAACAGGACCACGTTCTCGGCGACGCTTAGGCCCGGCTCGAACGCCTGGCCGATGTCGACCAGGAGGACCGGCCGGCCGCCGATGCGAAGCGAGCCAAGGTGGGGGAACGTCCCCGAGAGTGCCCGGAGAAGCAGGTTGGAGGCCAAGGGGTCCTCCGAGAGGATGGCCACCGACTCACCGGCGGCCACGTGGAACGACAGGTCGGCGAGCACCAGTTCGGCCGCCACAGGCCCTTCGCCGGTCGGCGGCTGTTCCAACCCGCTCCCGGGTAGGTGCAGCGAGGCCCCTTCGGCGAAGGCCAAGGTGCCGGGGGGCGGTCCGCCGCTCGGCGGCTCGGAGACGTGTGCATATCCGGGTCCGACGGCCCCGGGTCCCGGCCGGGCCAGCGCGGCCCGAACCTCGGCGGCGACGTCGTTGCCGAGGGCGGCCAGTGCCGGGGCCACCGCCGGGTCGTTGCGTAACCAGGCCGGCCCGTGCGCCAGGACATCGGCCGAGTGGCGGCGATATCCGGCCGCCGGGCTGGCCGCCGCGTTGAGCAAGCGCGCCACCGTGGCCTCCCGCGAGAGCCCTGGCTCAATGGTCCAACGGAGGCCCAGGTCGTCCGGACGCACCACCACCGCCAGGAGGTCCGACGCGCTCTCCGTCTGTACGGTGTCGGGCTCGATCTCGACCAGGGTGCCCGGCCGCAGGTGGTCGATCAAGAACAGCTGGTACCCGAGATCTGCCAACATCTGGCGCAGATCGACCGTGGTGACGCCTTGGAGCCGGAGCATCGTGGCATTGCATTCGATGACGATCGCCGGACGCGACCCGCCGGCGAACAGCCGGCGCATGCCTTGGAGCGCCGCCACCTCGGCGCCCTCGATGTCCAGCTTCATCGCGTCGACCGATTCCCAGCCGAGCTCGTCGAGCAGGTCGTCGATGACGACGACCGGGACCTCGACGACACCCTCGTCACCCTCCCCGGGGGTGTGAAGGTGCCCGTGGACGCTGCGGACCACGAAACGAGCGAAACCCGACCCACCGGCGTCGTCGGCCACGGCCCCGTGCACGACCCGGAGGTCGAAGCCGTTCCGTTCGGCCGCCCGGCCGAGCAGCGCGACATGCTCGGGCGCTGCGTCCACCGCCAGGACCTCCGCGCCCAGCCGGGCCGCCGGGAGTGAGAAGGTGCCGAGATGGCATCCGAGGTCCACGACCCGCATTCCCGGCCCGACGAACTGCAGGAAGGCCCGTTGCACCGGCTCGTCGATCCAGTCGTGGTCGAGGAACCACCCGGCGACCGGGTCCGCGGCGGATGGATCGACGCAGAAGTCGACCGGTGGAGACCCGGCGACGGCGACACTGACGAATTCGACCGGCCCGTAACCCGGCAAGACCGCGTCGGCGGCGTTCGACACGGGGGCATGGTAACGGAGGACCGTCGGTGAACGAGGCCGTGAGCATCGTCTACGCGACCCATCGCCCTGATCCGGCGTTCGAGTGGTTCGCCGACGGATTGGCCAACCAGCTATCAGGCGAGGACGTGGAGCTCATCGTGGTCGACGGGCTGTTCTGCGCGGACAGGACGGCCCGCTTTGCCGAAGCGGTGGCCGGTCGTTTCGCCTTCCGGCACGTCCCGGCGAAGCCGACCCCGTTCAACGGCCCGCACCGGCTGACCGGGGTCGAGTACTTCGCCGCCTCCAACGCGCGGAACACCGGCATCGTCCATGCCACGAAGCCCTATGTCGTCTTCGTCGACGACTCATCGGTGCCCATGCCGGGCTGGTGGTCCGAGGTACTCGAGGCGGCCCGCCACCAGTACCTGGTCGGCGGCGCGTACCAGAAGCACCGAGAGATGCGGGTCGAGCGGGGCGTGCTGGTCTCCAGCCGGTCCGATCCGTCCGGAATCGACAGCCGTTGGGACCAGGGCGACGATCACCGGGTCGTGCCGTTGGCCGGTGGTCACTTGTTCGGCGCCAGCCTGGGAATCCCCCGTGAGGTGCTGCTCGAGGTCGGGGGGTTCGACGAGCTGTGCGACTCGGTCGCCGGAGAGGACTACCAGTTGGGCATCCGCCTCGAGAACGCCGGGTTTCGGCTCTTCTACAGCCGCGCGATGCTCACGATCGGGAGTGAGGAACATCACGCCCGCGGCCCAGGCCTCAAGCGGCTGGATGCGACGTTGCCCGAGCCCCTCTACCTCCGGCGCCTCGGTCAGTTCGGCGTCGATCAGCGGGCGACCGACGGCCGGCTCGACGCGTCGCACATGGTGCTCGACGTTCTCTACGGGCTCAAACAGCGCCGCAGCATCGGCAATCCCTTCGACCTCCGCCGTCTGGAACCCGAGCAGTTGCCCACGCTCACCGATCGTTTCCCGGAGCGTCACTGGTTCACCGGGCAGGCGCTGTCCGAACTCTGAGCGCCCCGACCGTGCGACCGGCCTAGGGGCAGGTGGTGGTCATGACGCCGGCCTGGCCGATCGGCTGATACGGGTCGGGGTTCGGGTCACCGGCGAACCGGTCGGTGATCCAATGGACCATGTCCCCCGAAGCGGGCGCGATGACCCCGGTGTGGCTCCGACCGGGGTAGATCCAGCGTTCGAGGTCCTGGCCGACGGCGCACAGCTGTGTGGCCAGGATCTGGGTCGAGACCACCGGAATCTGCTCGTCGGCGCCGCCTTGGTAGATGAGGAGCGGAGCGGCGACCGGCGTCGTGAAGGACGACGGGTCGTTCTCGGCCAGCAGCTTCTTCCACGCCGGCACGCCGAACGGGTCCACCTTCACCATCTGCTGCAGGCTGTACTTGTCGATGGTCTTCTCGAGGTAGTTGAAGCAGCCCTTGTTCACCACCGGCTCCAGCTTGATGGCCGCCTTGGTCAGGATCTTCGACAGGGGGGCGAGCTTGGGCCCGTAGCCGGCCTGGTACCCGACCGCGGCCATGAACAGGTAGAAGCGGTATGGGCTGGTCTTCAAGAAGTCGTAGATGACGTTGAACTGCGAGGGCGGCGCACCGGCCACCACACCCTTCAGGTGGAGATCAGGTGCATAGGCGGCCCCGATGTGCAGGCTGAACATCGCGGTCTGTCCGCCCTCTGAGTGCCCCCACACCACGTAATTGGCACTCGCGTGGATCTTCTTCAAGTTGTGGGCCGCCCGCACAATGTCGATGGTGTTGCGGGCCGCCACCTCGCCGACGAGGTAGGGGAGGAGCCCGGGTGTCCCGAGACCCTGGTAGTCGCTGGCGGTCACCACCCAGCCCTGTTGGAGAAGGAGGTTGATCTCGGGCACGGCGGAGCTCGGGTTGAGAGAGGGCGCACACACGTCGGCCATGCCATCGGTGCCATGTCCCCATGAGACGACCGGATAGCCCCCCGAGGGCGGGGAGGCGTGGGGCACGAAGATGAGACCGGTCACCGGGACCGGCTGGTTGGACACCGACCTGGACACGTACATGACCCGATAGGTCGTGGCATCAACGCCGGGATCGGCGATCTTCTCGGACTTGATCACGGTCCCGGCGGCCTTGGGTATGTGAGCGGGGACCGAGTAGAAGCCCGGCATGGTGAACGCCGAGGCGGAGGTCTGGGTCAAGGTGCCGACGGCGAGCACCGCAGCGCCCAAGACCGAGACCATGGCGCCGCGGCGAGACCAGCAACCAAGCATGCGTTTCAATTCAGTGCCACCCCCCGCCGTCCGGCCCTACCCTATCGGGTCGATCGCGTGTTCCCAGGCTGGGAAAAGGGGCCTCCGTCCGCCGAATCTGGCAGTCGGTAGAATCAAGTGCTAGTTCCCATGCCCCCGAAACTCCCCACTCCCTCGGCGGTCGAGCAGCGTCCACCACGGGCGGAGCTCGAGGCGCGCCGCGCCGCCATCCTCGAGGCGGTGGTCTCCGAGTACATCGGCACCGCCACCCCGGTCGGATCGGCGTACGTGGCCGGCGCGCCCGGGGTCAACGTGTCGTCAGCCACCGTCCGTTCCGACATGGTGGCGTTGGAGCGCGATGGGTACCTGGTCCAGCCGCACACGAGCGCGGGAAGAATCCCGACCGACAAGGGCTACCGGTTCTTCGTGGACCACCTCGCACCCCCGGGGGTGCTCGGTTCGGGCCAGCGCCAGCGGGTGCGGCGGTTCTTCGACCGGGTGCACGGCGAGATGGAAGACATGTTGGAGAGGGCCTCGGCCCTGCTCTCGGAGCTGACCCCTTACGCAGCGGTCGTCGTCAGCCCGTCCCACGAGTCGGCGACCGTACGGTCGGTCCAGCTGGTCTCTCTGGCGCCGCACCTGGCGCTGTTGGTCGTTGTCCTTTCCGACGGCGCGGTTGAGAAGCGCACGCTCGAGTTCACCGAAAACCTGACCGAAGACGAGCTGGCCGACGCGAACGCGCCGTTGCAGCGCGCGATGGTCGGGACCGAGCTCACGGCGGCCGCCGGCCGGGTCCAGACCGACCGCGCGTGGGGATCGCGCGTGCTAGACGCGGTGTCCCATGCGCTCGAGGGGATCGCGCAGGCCGAAGAGGGCGACCATGTGTTCATGGGTGGGCCGTCCCGGCTCGCCGAGTCTTTCGATGCCGTGGAGACCGTGCGATCCGTGCTCAGCATCCTCGAACAACAACTGGTCGTCGTCACCCTGCTGCGCGACGTCCTCGACCGGGGCCTTTCGGTGGCGATCGGCACCGAGCACGGGTTCGAGCCGTTGGTGTCGTGCGCGTTGGTGGTCGCGCCGGTCTCGTTCGGGGACAGCGAGAGGGGAGCGGTGGCCCTGCTTGGGCCGACCCGGATGAACTACCCGCAGGCGTTGGCGGCCGCGCACCTGGTGAGCTCGGAGCTCAGCGATCGGATGAACGAGGCGTGGGGCCACAGCGCTCGCGGCAGCGAGCGGAGGGGTGGCCGTGGCGACGACTGACGGGCTCGATCTCTACGGGCTGCTCGGCGTCGCCTCCAACGCGACCGACGAGGAGATCAAGCGGGCCTACCGGCGCAAGGCGCGCGAACACCACCCGGACGCCAACGCCGGCGACGCCGCCGCCGAGGCGCGGTTCAAGGAGGTGAGCCTCGCCTACGAGGTCCTGCGCGATCCGGATCGCCGGGCCCGCTATGACCGGTTCGGCCCCGAGGGCGTCTTCGGCCAGGGCGCCGGCGGCATGACCTTTGACTTCGAGACCGGGCTGAGCGACATCTTCGAGGCGTTCTTCGGGTCGATGGGCGCCCGCGGAGCCAAGCGGGGCCCGATGCCCGGTTCCGACGCGGAGATCGGGCTCCGGCTCAGCTTCGCCGAGGCTGCGTTCGGCGCCCAGAAGGAGATCTCGATCCGGCTTCCCGTCGGGTGCGACACCTGCGGCGGCTCCGGTGCCCGCCCGGGCACCCAGGCCGTCACCTGCCCGGACTGCCAGGGGGCCGGCGAGACCCGACGCATCCGCCAGTCGCTCCTGGGCCAGGTGGTCACCTCGGTGGCGTGCGGACGGTGCCAGGGCCTGGGCGAGCTCACCCCGACGCCGTGCGACGGTTGCGGGGGTGAGGGGCGGCGCATGGACCACAGAACCTTCACCGTCGAGGTGCCGGCGGGGGTCGAGGACGGCTCCACCCTCCGGTTGGCCGACCGCGGACCGGCCGGGCCACGGGGGGGTCCCAACGGGTCGCTCTTCGTGCAGCTCGAGGTCGAACAGGACGAGCGGTTCCAGCGGATGGGCGACGACGTGCACACCTCGGTCCACGTCGGGATGGTCCAGGCCGCGCTGGGCGCCAAGGTGAGCGTCTCGACCCTCGAGGAACCGACCGACGTCACGATCGAGCCCGGGACCCACAGCGGCCACGTCGTCCGGCTGAAGGGGGGCGGCGTGCCGCACCTGCGCGGTCGCGGCCGAGGCGACCTCTACGTGCACGTGGTGGTGGACACGCCGACCGACCTCACGCCGAAGCAGGAGGAGCTCCTGGTCCAGTTGGCCACCGAGCGAGGCGAGGCTCTCTCATCCCCCGGCGACGGCGACGGCGTCTTCTCCCGCATTCGCTCGGTCTTCGGCTGAACGTGGACGCGGCGCCCCCGCCGCGGGTGGCAGCGCAGGTCTTCGTCTCGGATCCGACCGCACCCGATGTGGCTGCCGAGGACCGGCACCATCTGATCCGCGTGCTGCGGCTGGCACCGGGGGAGCTGGTGATCGCGGCCGACGGGAGCGGCTCGCTCACGCTCTGCCGGTTCACCGGATCGGGCCCGCTCCTCGAACCGACGGGGCCGGTCACGCGCCACACCCGCCCGCCCCCGGCGATCACGATCGGCTTCGCCCCGGTGAAGGGGGACCGCCCCGAGTGGGTGGTCCAGAAGTTGACCGAGCTCGGCGTCGACCGGATCGTCCCGTTGGTGACCGAGCGCTCGCTGGTTGTCTGGTCGGGTTCCCGAGCCGACCGCGCCCTGGAGCGGCTCCGCAAGGTGGCCCGCCAGGCGGCCGCCCAGAGCCGGCGGAGCTGGCTTCCCGAGGTGGCCGAGCCACTGGCCCTCTCCGAGTTCGCCCGCCAGGTTTGCGCCGCCGGCGGCGAGGTCGCCCTGGCCGATCGAGACGGCCAACCCCCCTCGCTCGAACGGCCGGTGCTGGCGATCGGCCCCGAGGGCGGATGGAGCGAGGCCGAGCGCGAGCTCGGCCTGGCCCGGGTCGCGCTCGGCGACGCCGTGCTGCGGGCCGAGACCGCCGCGGTGGCGGCCGGCACCCTGCTGGCCGGGCTGCGCCTCTCGCTCGTCGGCGGGTTGGCCAACCACGACCCGTGATGGAAGACCAGCCGGTTCTCGTAGGCTTGAGGCGAATGGAAGGCACCTCCTGATGGCCCCCGGCGTCCGTTGGCTGAGCACCAAGGAGGCCGCTGCCCGTCTCGGCGTGACGCTGCGCAGCCTCTACCGGTTCATCGACGAGGGAGAGCTGACCGCCTACCGTTTCGGGCGCGTGATCCGGTTGATGGAAGGCGATCTCGACGGGTTCATCGAGTCCCGGCGGATCGAGCCGGGGACCCTCGAGCACCTGTACCCGGCGCGCAAGGGGGCGGGATCCGATGGATGACTGCCTGTTCTGCGCGATCGTGGCCGGGACGATCCCGGCCGAGGTGGTGCACGAGACCGAGCGCACGGTCGCGTTCCGCGACATCGCGCCGGCGGCGCCGGTGCACGTGCTCGTGGTGCCGCGCACCCATGTCGCGGACGCGTCGACCGTGGGACCCGAGCACGCCGAGGACCTCGCCGCGATGGTGGTCGCCGCCCGTGAGATCGCCGAGACCGAGGGGATCGCCGCCGAAGAGCGCGGGTACCGCCTGGTCTTCAACGTGGGCCGTGACAGTGCGAACTCGGTGCCGCACCTGCACCTGCACGTCATCGGCGGTCGACCGATGACGTGGCCGCCCGGGTGAGCACGACCGGCCGGGCCTCGAGCGAGGAGCTCGAGGGCATGATCGAGGAGGTGCCGACGCCGGCGCGAGCCGAGTTGCTGGTGACGCACAACCACCTCATGTCGGGGCTGCTAGGCCAGCAAGACGAGCTCCTCCGGGTCATCGAGTCCGCGTTCGCCAGCACCCGCATCACCGTGCAGGGGAACCGCATCTCGGCCGAGGGTGGCGACGCGACCCGCGTGGTGCGGCTCTTCGACGAGCTGGTCCGCGTGCTGCAGTCCGGCCAGGGCCTCGATGCGGCGAAGGTGGCCCGCACCATCGAGATGGTGAGGGAGGACCTGTCCCCCTCCGAGGTGCTCAACGCAGAGCTGCTTCGCTCGGCCAAGGGTCGGACGATCCGGCCGCGCTCGGCCGGCCAGAAGCGCTACACCGACGCGATCGCCACGAACGTGGTGACGGTCGGGATCGGCCCGGCCGGGACCGGGAAGTCGTACCTGGCCGTGGCGCTGGCCGTCCAGGCGCTCCAGTCCCGCCAGGTCAAGCGCATCATCCTCACCCGCCCGGCCGTCGAAGCGGGGGAGCGGCTGGGCTTCTTGCCCGGCGACCTGATGGCCAAGGTCGACCCGTACCTGCGGCCCCTCTACGACGCCCTCTACGACCTGCTCGACCCCGAGGGGGCCCAACGGCTCTTGGACCGCGGCACCGTCGAGGTGGCGCCACTCGCGTTCATGCGGGGACGGACGCTTAACTCCTCGTTCATCATCTTGGACGAGGCCCAGAACACCACGCCCGAGCAGATGAAGATGTTCCTCACCCGGATCGGGTTCGGGTCCAAATGCGTGGTGACCGGCGACGTGACCCAGATCGACGTGCCGGGGGGACGCTCGGGGCTGGTCGGCCTGCAAAAGGTGCTGGGCTCGGTCGAGAACGTCGAATTCGTGCACCTGACCCGGAGCGACGTCGTGCGCCACAAGATCGTGGCCGACATCATCGACGCGTACGAGCATGCCGAGCGCGGCCCCAAGCCGCCCGCCGATGCCGATTGACGTCTTCGCGGCCGACGAGCAATCCGCAGCCCCGGTCGAGCTCGAACGCTGGAGCGGTCTCGCCCGCTCGATCCTCGAGTCGCGCGGGATCAACGGGGACGCCGAGGTCTCGCTGCTGTTCGTCGACGAGGACGCGATCGCGGCGCTGAACGAGCGGTTCCTCGAGCGCTCCGGGCCGACCGACGTGCTGGCCTTCCCGGTCGAGGACGACCCGTTGCCCCCGGGGCGGTTCCCGGACATGGGCGGGACCGGGCCCGGCTCCGACGCCGAGGACGAGCCGCCGCTCCTCCTGGGCGACGTGGTGGTCTGCCCGGCGGTGGCCGAGCGCAACGCGAGGGAGCGATCGATCCCCTACGACGACGAGATCGCGCTGTTGGTCGTGCACGGGCTCTTGCACCTGCTCGGCATGGACCACCAGATCGACGCCGAGGCCGACGCCATGGAGGCCCTCGAGCAGAAGCTCCTGGCGTCCTTCTACCGGGGCGGGCCGTGATCCTCGCCTCGACGGGTTGGCGGCCGGTCGACGGGGCGCTGTTGGCCGTGATCGTGGTGCTGCTCGTCGGCTCCGGCGTCCTCGCGCTGGCCGAGACGAGCCTGGTGCGGACGAGTCGGGTGAAGGCGAGGTCGCTGTCGGATCAGCATCGCCGGGGTTCTAGGCCCCTGGTCCGCCTGGTCGAGCGGCCCGAACGGTTCTTGAACCCGATCCTCTTGCTCGTATTGGTCTGCCAGCTGGTCTCCGCGACCCTGGTCGGCGTCCTGGCCGACCAGTGGTTCGGGCCGATCGGGGTCGTCGTCGGCACCGTCTTCGAGGTGGTGGTGATCTTCGTCCTCTTCGAGGCGGTCCCGAAGAACTGGGCGGTGCACAACCCCGAGCGGGCCGCGCTGTTCAGTGCGCCGCTGGTCGCGGCGCTGGTGCGCTTCCCCCCGGTCCGGGCCGCCTCCAAGGTGCTCATCGGCCTGGCCGACCTCTTGATCGGCCGGAGCGGCGGCGAGGGGGACTCCTCGGCACAGAACGTCACCGAGTACGAGCTCTTGGCCATGGCCGACGTCGCGCACGCGGAGGACGTCATCGAGATCGAGGAACGAGCCTTCATCCACTCGATCATCGACTTCGGCGACACGGTCGTGCGCGAGGTCATGGTCCCGCGTCCGGACATGGTCACCGCCGAGGCCGGGCTCAGCGTGTCCCAGGCCCTGCGCCAGGCGCTGGCGGCCGGCTACAGCCGGCTGCCCGTCTACCGCGAGAACATCGACGACGTGGTGGGGATCGCGTACGCCAAGGACTTGATGCGCAGCGAGCACGACGACCGGGGCACAGAACCGGTGGGGGGTCACGTGCGACCGGCCCAGTTCGTGCCGGAGACCAAACGGGTCGCCTCGATGTTGCGCGAGATGCAGGACCGCAAGTTCCACCTGGCCGTGGTCGTCGACGAGTACGGCGGGACCGCCGGACTGGTCACCTTGGAGGACCTGATCGAGGAGCTGGTCGGCGAGATCGTCGACGAGTTCGACGTCGAGGAACCGGGCGTCGAGCGGCTGGAGGGCGGCGGCATCGTCGTGACGGGCCGGATGACGATCGACGACGCGGCCGACCTCCTCGGCGCCGAGCTGCCCGAGGGCGGCTGGGACACCGTCGGCGGTCTCCTCTTGGACATGGCCGGGCGCGTGCCTACCGAGGGCCAGTCGGTCACCGTCGACGGGTTCCGGCTGGTGGCCGAGCGGGTGCAGGGCCGCCGCATCGCCAGGGTGCGCATCGAGCCCGTGGCGGCGTCGGGGGCCGCCGAGACGTCGATCGTCGCGGACTGAGGATGCACAGCGGGTTCGTCGCGATCCTGGGGCGGCCCAACGTGGGGAAGTCCACCCTGCTCAACGCGATCGTGGGAACCAAGGTGTCCATCACCTCGTCGCGGCCGAACACGACCCGCTTCGGCGTGCGGGGCGTGCTGCACCGCGACGGTGTCCAGGCCGTCTTCGTGGACACGCCGGGGCTGCACCGGCCCCGCAGCGCGCTCGGGGGGCGGCTCAACGAGCGGGCCGTGGGGACCCTTCGCGACGTCGACGTGGTGGTGGCGGTGCTCGACGCGACGGCACCGGTCGGTCCGGGGGACCGGATGGTGCTCTCCTCCGCCGTCTCCGCGCTGGCCGACCCCGATGCCACCGGGGGGCTCTTGGTGGCCGTGAACAAGCTGGACCGGGCCCGGCCGGACCAGGTGCTGGAGCGCCTGACAGAGGCGCTGGCGGCCGTCGAGGCGCTGGCCGAGGGCCGCCTCGAGGCGGTCGTCGAGGGCGCCCAGTACTTCCCGGTCTCGGCCATGAGCGGCGAGGGGGTCGACGGGCTCCTCGACGCGGTGCTGGCCCAGCTGCCCGAGGGGCCGGCCTACTTCCCGCCCGACATGGTGAGCGACCTCCCCGAGGCCATAGCCGTGGCCGAGCTGGTGCGCGAGCAGCTGCTCGTGCGGGCCCGCGACGAGCTCCCGCACTCGATCGCGTGCATGGTCACCGAGTGGGAGTGGCCGCGCATCCGCTGCGAGATCCTGGTCGAACGCGAGTCCCAGAAGGGGATCGTGATCGGCGCCGGCGGCGAGGTCTTGAAGGCGGTCGGCACCGCGGTGCGGGCCCAGCTCCCCGAGGGGGCGTACCTGGAGCTCTTCGTCCGGGTCGAGCCCCGGTGGCAGCAGCGCCCCGAGTCCCTGGACCGACTCGGCTACTGAATCCCCACCTCCTGGCTCTCGGGGGGAACGGGCTGATGAGAACGTTCCCGTGGCGCGATCGTCCCGCATGACCGACAATGGCTAGGTGTCGGATCGGTCCCTCGGCGGCGATGGGTCGCCCGAGGCCCCGACCGGCTCGGCAGCGAGGCGAAAGGAGCCGCCCATGGCACCGGGCAGCGTTCTCGATGAGTTACGCGATGAAGCAGGCCACTGGATCGAGGCGAACTGGGACCTCGACCTCACGGTCGCCGAGTGGTGGGAGCGCCTCGGCACCTCTGGGTGGGGCTTCCCGACCTGGCCGACCCAGTGGTTCGGCAAGGGTCTCGGCAACGATGCGCTCGGGGTGATCGACGCGGTGTTCCGCGACAAGCGCGCCCTCGGCGCGCCCGGTGGGCTCGGCCAGATGATGGGCGGCCCGGTCCTCATGCGCCACGGCAGCGAGGACCAGCAGCGCCGATACCTGTGGCCGCTGGCGTCGGGCCTCGAGTCGTGGTGCCAGTTCTTCAGCGAGCCGGGCTCGGGCTCGGACCTGGCCAGCGCCCAGACCCGTGCGGTCCGCGACGGCGACGAGTGGGTCGTCAACGGCCAGAAGGTCTGGACCTCGGGGGCCATGACCGCTGACCGCGGGATGCTTCTGGCCCGCGTCGACATGGACGCGCCGAAGCACGCCGGTCTCGGGTACTTCATCATCGAGGTTGACCAGCCCGGCATCGAGGTCCGTCCGCTCAAACAGATGACCGGCGAGTCCCACTTCAACGAGGTGTTCTTCACCGACGCCCGGGTCACCGACGCCGACCTGGTCGGTCGCCCCGGCGACGGGTGGGCCGCCGCCGTGACCACCCTCGCCTTCGAGCGGGGCGGTCGGGCCGGCGTGGTCGGGGTGGGGTTCAAGCCCGGCGTGGAGGCCCGCGCCCGGCGCCGCGACATGAGGGCGCGCAAGTTGGGCGACATCGTCGACCAGGCCGGTGCGGGTCGATCGATGGCCGTCGACGCCCGCAACCCGGGCATCGCCGGGGGTCTCAGCCCGGTGGCGCTGGTGAACGAGCCCGGCCACAACCGGACCGACCCGATCCGCCAGAACGTGACCCGCTACTACATACAGACCCGGGTCAACACCATGACCCAGCAGCGGGCCCGGGCCGCGGCGGCGGCCGGGAAGGGGGCGGGCCCCGCGAGCTCGATCACCAAGCTGGCCCGCTCGGTGGCCACCCGGCTCAACCGGGACCTGGGGCCGGCCATCCTCGGGGCGAGCGGGATGCTGGTCGGCCCCGGCGCGCCCCACGGCGGGGCGGTCGCGCACTCGACGGTCCAGGCGCCGTCGGTGTCCATCGCCGGCGGCACCGACGAGATCCAGCACAACATCATCGGCGAGCGGGTGCTCGGGCTGCCGCGCGAACCGCAAGTCGACCGGGACGTCCCGTTCAGAGAGCTCCGGGTGGGTACGGTGCGCAGCGAGGGAGACAGGGGGAACATGCCATGACCGAGGCCATGACGAGCGACGTCCGCGAGGTCGACGGCTACCTGCGGGGACCCGAGCGCGCCCCGCGCAACAGGGCCAGATCGGGGGAGGAGCACGGCCGACCGGCCCGCCCTAACAACATCCACGACGACGCGACCGCCCAGAACCTCGGGTTCCGCGGCGGCACGATCGCCGGCTCGGTGCACCTCGACCAGTTCCCGCCGGTCCTCATCGCCGCGTTCGGCAAACGGTGGTTCACCGAGGGTTCGATCTCTCTCTTGTTCCGCAACGCCACCGTCGACGCCGAACCGGTCACCGCGATGGTGCGCCCGCCCGACGGGGCGCCCCAGGTCGAGGCGCGCATGGAGCGCCACGACGGGATGCTGGTCGCAGAGGGCACCGCCTCGTGCGGCGCCCTGACCGAGCCGACCTACCTGCACGGCATCGACCTGCGGCCGAGCCCGCCCGAGGAGCTGCGGATGCTGACCGGGGTCGAGGCCGGGGCGCCGATCTCGGTGCGTTCGTTCTCGGTCGACTCGGCCGAACAGAGGTCGCGGATCGAGGCGGGAGCGATCACCGAACCCCTCGATTGGTATGTGGGGCCCTCGCCCTTTGGACCGCCCATCGTCAACCCGTCTGCGATCGTGCAGCTGATCCGCAACGGGCCGGGCGACTTCGGCCGCCACATCGGCGACGCGGTGGGCCTGTTCAGCGCGATCGAGTTGCGCTTCTGGTCCGGACCGCTCCGGTGTGACACCGACTACGAGGTCGGCGGCGAGATCGTGGCCGTCGGGGCGAGTCCCAAGACCGAGTACGTCTGGTACGACAGCCGGGCCACCGACCGAAACGGGGACGTGGCGGTGTCCATGCGGATGCAGCTGCGCTGGATGAAGGCGTCGTCCCCGCTGTACGCGGAAGGGCGATGACATGGGGGCGGCCCTAGAGGGCATCAAGGTGCTCGAGTTCTCCGAGATGATCGCGGCGCCATTCGCCGGGATGCACCTGGGCGATCTCGGGGCCGATGTCATCAAGGTGGAGCCGCCCGAGGGCGACCCGTGGCGCCGCAGCCTGGAGTTCGCGCCGAACGAGAGCCGCACGTTCCTCTCGCTCAACCGCAACAAGCGGGGCCTCACCCTCGACCTGAAGCGCCCCGAGGCCCAAGAGGTCGTGCACCGACTCGTCCCCGAGATGGACGTGGTGATCGTCAACTACCGCCCCGACGTGCCCAAGCGGCTCGGCATCGACTACGAGACGCTGTCGGCGCTCAACCCCCGGCTCATCTACGCGCAGAACACCGCGATGGGCACCCGGGGCGAGCACAGCCATCGTCCCGGCTACGACCTCATTGCCCAGGCCGTCACCGGGCTCATGCTCACCGGTGGGCGGGTCGACTTCGACGGGGTCCCGATGCCGCTCACCCCGGCCATCGGCGACTACGCCACCGGGCTGGTCATCGCGTTCGCCGTCTGCGCGGCGCTCTTCGCGCGCGAGCGCACCGGGGTCGGCCAGAAGGTGGACACCACGCTGCTCGGGACCTCGCTGGCGCTCCAGACGGCGACCTTCATCCGCACCGAGATCGCCTCGCCGGTCCTGGTCGCGGGGAGCGTTTCTGCCGAGAGCCCCGAAGCCCGCGCGCTCAACGCCTACTACCGCGTCTATCGGACCCAGGACTCGATGATCGCGGTGGCCTGCCTGACCCCGACCCAGCAGCGCAAGATGGCCGTCGCGCTCGGCGTCACCGACGTCCGCCACGAGCGCCAGATCGTCCGGGGCTCAGAAGAGGGTCGAGAGGCGGCGGTGCAGTTCAGCGCGGCGGCGATGACCCGCTTCTTGACGAAGACCACCGGCGAGTGGCTGGACCTGCTCGACGCGGCCGGGGTCTCGGCCGGCCGGGTGAACAAGGTCACCGAGCTGTTGGACGACCCCCAGGTCCTGGCCAACGACCTGGTGGTCGAGTACCAGCACCCCGTCGCGGGCGCGGTGTCGATGGTGGGACCGCTGATCCAGATGGAGCAGACCCCGACCAGCGTGCGCCGCCCGCCGCCCACCCTCGGTCAGCACAACGAGGAGGTCCTCACCGAGCTCGGGTACTCGGCCGCCGAGATCGACAAGCTGCGCGAGGTCGGCGCGGTCGCCCACTAGGCGTCGGCGCGGGCGCGCCGGTGCGGCCGGCCGAGCGCGTCGGCCAAGAAGCGCTCCACCTCGGCGCGGTCGGTCGTCCGCCGCATGGGGGGCAGCGCGGCCAGAAGCGCCGAACGGTAGCCGGCCGTGGCCAGCCGGGAGTCGAGCACCGCCACGACGCCCCGGTCCTCGGAGCTCCGGATGAGCCGCCCCGCTCCCTGGGCGAGCAGGGTGGCGGCGCGGGCCACGTCGACCAGCGCGAACGCGGCGTCTCCGGCCCGCTCGCGCCGGGCGTCGAACACCGGGTCGCCGGGGCGGGGGAACGGCAGGCGGTCCAGGGTGACGAGCGACAGCGAGCGCCCCGGCACGTCCACCCCCTGCCAGAAACCCAACGTGGCGAAGAGGCACGACGACTCGTCCGACGCGAACACCTCCAAGAGGCGCGGCTTGGGCAGCTCGCCCTGGACCAGGACCCGGTAGGGGAGCCGCCCGGCCAGGGCGCCAGCCGCGGCCTCGGTGGCCCGGCGGCTCGTGAAGAGCGCCAGGGTCCTGCCCCCGGCCGCCCGGATGAGCACCTCCAGCTCGCCGACCAGCGCGGCCTCCGCCTCCGGCCGGCGCCGGTCGGGCAGGTGCTTGGCCACATAGAGGAGCGAGTGGTTGGCGAAGTCGAACGGGCTGCCGACGTCGACCCGGGTCGAACCGAACCCCTCCAGACCGAGCCGGGTCTCGATCCCCGGCGGGATGGTCGCGCTGGTGAGCACGGCGGTGACCTCGCCCCACAGCGAGGTGGCCAGCTCGGGACCGACGTCGACCGGCGAGAGCCGCAGCACCGGGGCCCGGCGGTCCCCGTCGACCCAGGCCACCTCGGTGTCCGCCGGGGCGGACAGGCGAGCCAGGTCATCGGCCAGGTGCCCGGCCGCGCTGAGCGCCCTCGGGAGCGCCCCCTCGTCGTCCCGCCCCCGGTCGCGCTCGGCCGCCCGCAGCCTCCCGTTGAGCTCGTCGAGCCGACTCCGGGCGAGTACGAGCAGGTCGGCCACGGCGCGATCGGGCCGTTCGGCCTCGGGTCCTAGAAAGACCCGGGTCCCGATGTGGGCGGCCAGCACGCTCACCATCCGGTCGGCCAGCTCGCCGACCGCTTCGGGCACCGGCCGGTGCTCGGCATCGAGAAGCGACCGGGAGGCGGCGCCGAGAGCTCGGAAGCGCCCCGGGGTGAGCTCGACCCCGAGGCTGGCCGTCATGACCTCTTCGAGTGCGTGGGCCTCGTCGAAGACCACCACGTCGTGAGGGGGGAGCACCCCGCCCCCGGCGGCCAGGTGGGCGCCGTAGAGGTGGGTGTTCACCACCACGATGTCGGCCGCCCCGGCCCGGTCGCGGGCCGCCTCGGCGAAGCAGCGGCTCCCCGACGGGCACCGGAACGCGCCCGGACACTCGCGGGGCCCGACGCTGACCATCGACCACGCTCGCGCCGACGGCTCGAAGGCCAGGTCGGCCCGGTCGCCGGACTTGGTCCCGTTGGCCCAGCGCAGGATCCGGCGCAGCTGGTCGGCCAGCCGCCCGGAGTCGATCACGGCCTCGGTCCGCTCGTCGTCGTCGGGCTCGGTGAAGGACTGCTGGTCGCCCCCCTCGGCGAGCTCGCTGGCCCGCTGGCGGCACAGGTAGTTGGACCGCCCCTTGAGCACGGCCCAGGAGAACGGGCCGTCGATGGCTCGCGCGACGAGTGGGAGGTCCTTGGTGGCCAGCTGGTCCTGGAGCGCCTTGGTCGCGGTGGCGACGACGACGGTCCGGCCCGACTGGCTGGCCGGGGCGAGGTACGCGAGCGACTTGCCGGTCCCGGTCCCGGCCTGGATGACCAGGTGGGTCCCGGTGCGGATGCAACGGGCCACGGTCGCGGCCATCTCTACTTGCCCGGGGCGCTCCTCGCCGCCGCTCGGGAGCTCGGCCACGATCCGGGCCAGCAGCCTGGTGGCGGCCTTCTCCGGGTCGGGATCGGGATCCGAGGTTCGGGGCGCGGCGGGGCGCGCCACCCCACCGTCTTTGTCCTCGGCCACGGCGTCGACCGTACTTCGGACCGGTGACGGCCAGGCCGGGGCGAGCGCGGCGCATCGAGGAGGGTGACCGGCGATAGTTTCGGCGAGTGATCCGACGTGGGAGTCCTCAGGGCACGGCGGCGCAACAGGGCAGCTCGGACGGGGCGGCAGGCACGCCGTCGTTCGGCGAAGCGCCCGCCGAGGTCCCCGCCGAGCTGGACCGGGGCAAGGTCCCCACCCACGTCGCCTGCGTGATGGACGGCAACGGCCGGTGGGCCGCCCAGCGCGGGCTGCCCAGGACCGAGGGGCACATCGCGGGGGAGGAGGCCCTGTTCAACGTCGTGAACGGGGCGCTCGAGATCGGGTTGCGCTGGCTCACCGTCTACGCGTTCTCGACCGAGAACTGGCGGCGCCCGCCCGACGAGGTCCGCTTCCTCATGAACTTCAACGAGACCCTGCTGTCGCGGCGGCGGGACGAGCTGCACCGGCGCGGGGTGCGGATCCGCTTCGCCGGCCGACGCGACCGACGCGTGCCGCGCCGGGTGCAGCGGGCGATGGACGAGGCCACCGCGCTGACCGAGGGCGACCGCACGATGACGCTCACGCTGGCCTTCAACTACGGGGGTCGGGCCGAGATCATCGACGCGGTGCGCGACCTGGTGGCCGACGGGATCCCGCCCGGCAAGGTCAACGAGCGCGCGATCGCCTCGCGCCTGTACTGGCCGGACATGCCCGATCCCGACCTGGTGGTCCGGACCTCGGGGGAGTACCGGATCTCCAACTTCTTGCTTTGGGAGCTCGCCTATAGCGAGCTCGTGTTCTCCGACGTCCTGTGGCCCGACTTCCGCAGCGCCAACCTGTATGAGGCGGTCATCGAGTACCAGCGCCGGACCCGCCGGTACGGGGGCGTGGTCTCGTGATCTTCACCCGGATCGCCTTGGTCATCGGCCTGGTGCTCGTGGCGACGATGTGCTGGCTCGCCGCGACCGGGTTCACGCCGGTCGTCCCGGTCCTGGTCACGGCCATCGCACTCTTGGTGTTAGTGGGCGGAGGGAACATGATCCGGGGACGTTCCTCTCCCTACGGCGGGCGGCGCGGCCACGCTCCGGGGGGTCCCGAGGGCTCGGGCAGCGCGGGGTCGCCGTGAGCCTGTACCGAGACAGCGGGGTCGTCCTGCGCACCTACAAGATGGGCGAGGCCGACCGCATCATCGTGCTGTTGACCGAGTCCCACGGCAAGGTGCGCGCGGTGGCCAAGGGCGTGCGCCGGACCTCGAGCAAGTTCGGGGCCCGCCTCGAGCCGCTGAGCCACGTGGCGCTGCTCATGTGGCGGGGCCGAGGCGAGCTCGACATCGTCAACCAGGCCGAGGTGGTCGACCACTTCCGCGCGGTGCGCGAAGAGCTCGGGCGGATGGCCCAGGGGCTCTCCATGCTCGAAGCGGTGGACCAGCTGGCCCAGGAGGGCCATCCCGACCCGCAGCTCTATTCGATGCTCGTAGGGGCGCTGCGGGCCCTGGCCGACCCCGAGCTCGACCCGACGCTCGTGCCGGCGGCGTTCTTCTTGAAGGCCCTCGTGCTGGAGGGCGCGTGCCCGGTGCTCGAGGGCTGCGCATCGTGCGGGCGGCCGGACACCGAGGTGGAGCTGGTCGCATTCGACCTCTCCGAGGGGGGCGCGCTGTGCCGCAGCTGCCGACGGGGCCGGCCCATGAGCGCCGACGCGTTGGTGCTGATGCGCCGGATCCTCGGCGGTGAGCTCGGGGCGACGCTGCGCGGCGGGCCGCCGGCGGGCGCCGATGAGCTGGTCGGGCTGGCCACCGGGGCCATGGAGGCGCACCTCGACCGTGCCCTGCGCACCGTGCACACCGCCAACGGGCTCTAGGGATGGGCCAACCCTTCGGGGTCTACGTGCACGTGCCGTTCTGTCGGCGGCGGTGCGACTACTGCGCCTTTGCCACCTATGTGGACCGGGACCATCTCATGGCGTCCTACGTCGACGCACTGAGAAGCGACGTCAGGCGCGCCGTGGATGCCGGGGACCTCGAGTCCGCGACGGCGGTCTTCTTCGGCGGCGGCACCCCGTCGCGCCTCGTGCCCGAAGAGCTGTGCTCGGTGCTCGATCTGGTCCCGGTCGCGCCGGGGGCCGAGGTGACGGTCGAATGCAACCCCGAGGACGTCACCGCCGAGACGATGGCCGCCTACCGGTCGGCCGGGGTCACCCGGGTCTCCCTCGGCGCGCAGGCCAAGGCGGACCACGTGCTGGCCAGCCTGGGGCGCCACCACCAGTGGGACGAGGTCACCGCGGCGGCGCGGGTGGTCGCGTCGGCCGGCTTGGCCAGCTGGAACCTCGACCTCATCTTCGGCGCCGCCGCCGAGCGCGACTCGGACTGGGAAGACGCCCTGGCCGGCGTCCTCGGGCTCTCACCCCCCCCGCCCCATGTCAGCGCGTACGCGCTGACGGTCGAACCGGGGACGCCCCTCGCCGCCGACCCGGCGCGCCATCCCGACGACGACGTCTCGGCGGGCCGGTACCGCCGCGCCGACGAGGTGTTGACCGCGGCCGGGTATGACTGGGAGGAGATCTCCAACTGGGCGCTCCCCGGACACCGGTGCGCCTACAACAACATCGCCTGGAGCGGGGGCGACTACCTCGGTTTCGGCTCGGCCGCCCACTCGCACCTCGACGGGCGGCGGTGGTGGAACGTGCGGACGCCGGAGCGCTACGTCGCCGCGATCGTCTCGGGGGGCTCCGTGGTCGCCGGGACAGAGACCTTGGGCGAGGACCAGCGCAGCTTCGAGCGCCTGGCGCTCGCCCTGCGCACCCCCAGCGGCGTCCCGGCGTCCGCGCTCGCGGAGGCACCCGAGCTCGAAGGCCTGGTCGAGCGGCGTGACGGGCGGGCCGTTCTGACCGTGGCAGGGCGGATGCTGGCCAACGAGATCACCGTGCGGCTGCAAACCCGGGTCGAAGGGTCGCCCAAGCCAGCCGGTAACCTGCCCCGATGACCGAGGGCGACGAGCAAGGCGCGTCGGGCGGCTCGTCGTCCGACGGCCTCATGGACAAGGTCGTCAACCTGTGCAAGCGGCGCGGGTTTATCTTCCCGTCGGCCGAGATCTACGGCGGGTTCCGCTCCACCTACGACTACGGGCCGTTCGGGGTCAACATGCTGCGCAACGTAAAGGATGCCTGGTGGCGCTCGATGGTGCGCCTGCGCGACGACGTGGTCGGCCTCGACGCGGCGGTCCTGTCGCCGGCCGCGGTGTGGGCGGCGTCGGGCCACCTGGAGAACTTCACCGACCCCTTGGTCGACTGCCGAAAGTGCCACGAGCGGTGGCGGGAGGACAAGATCGACGGCGTCTGCCCCAACTGCGGGTCGACCGACTTCACCGAGGCCCGCGCGTTCAACCTCATGTTCAAGACCCACGCGGGGCCGATCGAGGACGAGGGCACCGTCGCCTACCTCCGCCCGGAGACCGCCCAGGGGATGTTCACCAATTTCGCCAACGTGCTCACGACGTCGCGCAAGCGGCCCCCGTTCGGCATCGCCCAGGTCGGCAAGGCGTTCAGGAACGAGATCACGCCGCAGAACTTCGTCTTTCGGACCCGGGAGTTCGAGCAGATGGAGATGGAGTACTTCGTCCCGCCCGCCGACGCGTCGAAGTGGTTCGAGTACTGGCTGGGGGAGCGCCATGGCTGGTACCTGGACTTGGGGATCCCCGAAGACCAGCTCCGCATCCGCCACCACCAGCCCGACGAGCTGTCCCACTATTCGGCGCAGACGGCCGACATCGAGTTCCTCTTCCCGTGGGGGTGGGACGAGCTCGAGGGCGTGGCCAACCGGGGCGACTACGACCTCCAGGCGCACATCAAGGGATCCGGCGAGCGACTCGAGTACTTCGATCAGGCCTCGGGCGAGCGCTACGTCCCTTACGTCATCGAACCGGCGGCCGGGGCGACCCGGGCCATGATGGCCTTCCTCATCTCGGCCTACGGCGAGGACGAGGTGGCCGGCGAGGCCCGCACCGTGCTCCACCTCGACTGGCGGCTGGCCCCGGTCCAGGTGGCCGTGCTGCCGCTCTCGCGCAAGGAGGAGCTGGAGGGGCTGTCCCGCCGGGTCCTCTCGATGCTCCAGCCGCACCACATGTGCGACTTCGACACCACCCAGTCGATCGGCCGCCGCTACCGGCGCCAGGACGAGGTGGGGACGCCGTGGTGCGTCACCATCGACTTCGAGTCCCTGGAGGACGGCGCGGTCACCGTGCGCGACCGGGACACGACCGACCAGGTGCGCTGCCCCCTCGACGGGCTGCTGGCCGAGCTGGCCTCGAGGGCCGTCCGCTGAGGCTCAGGCGGTCCGCCGGTAGCGGCGCACCGCCAGCGGGGCCAACACCGCGACCAACCCCAGGCACCACGCCAGCGCGACCCAGACGTGGAAGGACGTCGGCCCGCCGTCCATGAGGGCCCGGCAGGCGTTCACGACCTGGCTGACCGGCTGGTTCTTGGCGAAGGCCTGCAGCCAGCCCGGCATGGTCGACACCGGGACGAACGCCGATGAGGCGAAGGTGAACGGCAAGAGGATGGGGATCGTGGCCACCTGCGCGGTCTCGGTGCTGCGAACCACCAGGCCGATGAGGGCGAAGCCCCAGCTGAGCGACCACGAGAAGAGCATCAGGATTCCGAGCCCGGCCAAGAAGGCGGGCACGTTGGTCTGGATGCGGAAGCCGACCGCGAACCCGAGCCCGGCCATGAGGACCACCGAGCAGGCGTTGCGGGTCAGGTCCGACAGGGTCCGGCCGGTCAGCACGGCCGAGCGGGCCATCGGCAGGGCGCGGAACCGTTCGATGATCCCCTTTTGGATGTCCTCGGCCATCCCCACGGCCGAGACGATCGATCCGAACGTCACCGTCTGGACGAAGATCCCCGGCATCAGGTAGTTCACGTAGGAGCCGTGCACGCCGCTGATCGCGCCGCCGAAGACGTAGCGGAACATGAGCACGAGGAGCATTGGCTGGATCGCCGCGAACACGATCGACTCGGGCAGCCGGACCATCGCGGCGAGGAATCGCCAGGCGATCGTCAGGGTGTCGTTGAAAGCCCACACGATCCGCTCGACCCGGCCCATCGGACGTAGCGCAGCGGTCTGGTCCAGGGGCAACGTGCTCATCGGGTGCCTCTCGATCCGAACGACTCGGGCGACGAGCGTCCGGCGGGGTCCGAGGCGCTCGGATCCGGCTCGGCGTGGTGCCCGGTCAGCTGCAAGAAGACGTCGTCGAGGCTCGGTTCCCGCAGCACGAGCCCCATGACATTGATCCCCTCGGCGTCGAGCGCGCGCAGCGCCTCGCTGCCGGCCTTGGGGCCGTTCTCCACGTTCATCTCCACCACCGTGTTCTCGACCATCGGCTCACGGCTGCCCAGCGGCGCGAGCAAGGCCGCGGCCCGCTGCGCGTTCGGGAGGTCCTCCAAGGTGACCAGAAGGACGGTGGTCCCGAACTCCGCCTTGAGCGTCCCGGGCGTCCCTTCGGCGATGACCCGGCCGTGGTCGACCACGATCACCTGATCGGCGAGGCGGTCGGCTTCCTCCAGGTATTGGGTGGTGAGCAAGACCGTGGTGCCCTCGCGCACCAGCCGCTCGGTCCAGGTCCACATGTCCTGGCGGGTCTGAGGGTCCAGGCCCGTCGTCGGCTCGTCGAAGAAGAGCACCGGCGGCTGCGCGACCAGCGCCGCGGCCAGGTCGAGTCGGCGCCGCATCCCGCCCGAGTACGTCTTGAGCGAGCGGGTTGCCGCATCGGTGAGCCCGAACTGCTCCAGCAGCTCCTCGGCCCGCTGCTTGGCCTTGCTCCTGGCCATGTGGCTCAACCGGCCGATCATTTGGAGGTTCTGGCGGCCCGACAGGTTCTCGTCGACGGCCGCGTTCTGGCCGGCCAGTCCGATTGTGCGCCGGACCGCCGCCGCGTCGCGCACGACGTCGAGCCCGAGGATGGTGGCCCGCCCGCTGTCAGGAACGAGCGTGGTCGACAAGATGCGCACCGCGGTGGTCTTGCCGGCGCCGTTGGGCCCGAGGACGCCGAGGACGGTACCCGGTGGTGTCTCGAACGACAGCCCGTCGAGCGCGCGTACCCGGCCCTTCGCGAACGCCTTGGTGAGGTCGTGCGCCTCGATGGCCAGGGGGGCGGACATTCACAAACACTACGGCCGGTGACCGAGCTGACCCGCAAGTGCCGGGTCCCGAGCTCGCCGGCGCCTTGGCGCATGCGATGCCTCGCGCCCTTCAGGAGGGTCGCGACCCGCCCGGTAAGGTGAATCTTCCGACCAGCTGAGCAGGCGAGGAGTCCTGATGCCTTACGTCTTCGACTTCGACCACGCCCACCGCCGTCCGCCCATGGAGATGAAGGACCTCTTGGGCGGCAAGGGGGCGAACCTGGCCGAGATGACGTCGGTATTGCGGTTGCCGGTCCCGCCCGGCTTCACCATCTCGACCGACGCGTGCCGCGCGTACATGGCCGGTGGCTGGCCGAGCACGCTCGACGCCGAGGTCGCTCGGGCGCGTCGTCGGCTCGAGCGTGCCATGGGCAAGGTGATCGGCGACCCGCTGGACCCCCTCCTTGTCTCGGTCCGATCGGGCGCCAAGTTCTCGATGCCCGGGATGATGGACACGGTTCTCAACCTCGGGCTCAACGACCGTTCGGTCATGGGGTTGGCCGCGCAGACGAGCGACGAGCGGTTCGCGTATGACTCCTACCGACGGTTCGTCTCGATGTACGGGCGCATCGTCCTCGATCTGCCCGCTGAGGAGTTCGACTCGCTCTTCGACGAGGCGAAGGAGAAGGCCGGGACCACCTCGGACGCGCAGGTGCCGACCGAACTCTTGGTCATGCTCGTCGACTCCTACAAGGAACTGGTCGAACGCCACATCGGCCACCCCTTCCCACAGGAGCCCGACGAGCAGCTGCGCGGCGCCATCGAGGCGGTGTTCCGCAGCTGGAACGGCGCGCGGGCCCGCGCGTACCGCGATCGTGAACACATCGCGCACGACCTCGGCACTGCGGTCAATGTCCAGGCGATGGTGTTCGGGAACCGCGACGATCGTTCGGGCACCGGCGTCGGCTTCACCCGCGATCCGGCGACCGGCGCCAAGGGCGCGTACGGCGACTTCCTGGTGAACGCGCAGGGCGAAGACGTCGTGGCCGGGATCCGCAACACCGAGCCGCTGTCGGCCCTGGACGCGCGGTTCCCCGACCTCTACGCGGAGCTGATGGCGATCTTCGCCCGGTTGGAACGCCACTACCGCGACATGTGCGACACCGAGTTCACGATCGAGCAGGGCAAGCTCTGGATGCTCCAGACCCGGGTGGGGAAGCGCACCGGCCGGGCCGCGCTCCGGATGGCCGCCGAGATGACCACAGAACGCGAGATCCGGCTCACCAGGGCCGAGGCGGTGCAACGGATCACCGAGGACCACTTGGAATCGGTCCTCCACCCCCAGTTCGCCCAGGGCGGCGGGCACAGCGTGCTCACCAAGGGCCTCGGCGCGTCACCCGGTGCCGCCGTCGGGCGGGCCTACTTCACCGCCGACGACGCGGCCGCGGCCGCGGCCAGGGGCGAACCCGTCGTGCTGGTCCGATCCGAGACCTCCCCCGAGGACGTGCACGGGATGCTGGCCGCCCAGGGGATCCTCACCGCCCGGGGCGGCCTGGTCAGCCACGCCGCGGTGGTGGCGCGGGGCTGGGGCAAGCCGGCCGTCGTCGGCGCCGAGGCGCTGCGGTTGGGGGACCATTCGGTGTCGGTGGGCAGCGTGACCGTGGCCGAGGGGGACTGGCTGTCGATCGACGGCACCGAGGGCACGGTGGTACTCGGTCAGGTCCCGCTGACGGCGGCCGAGCCGAGCGAAGAGTTCCTCACCATCCTCGAGTGGGCCGACGACATCCGGCGCGGGCACCTGAAGGTGCGGGCGAACGCCGACACCGGCGCCGATGCGGCGAACGCGCGCCGGCTCGGTGCGGAGGGCATCGGGCTCTGCCGGACCGAGCACATGTTCCTGGCCGAGGACCGGCTGCCGATCGTCCGGCGGATGATCCTGGCCGACACCCCCGAGGAGGAGAAGGCCGCGCTCGAGGAGCTGCGGGTCGCCCAACGGGCCGACTTCGTCGAGATCCTCGAGGCCATGGACGGGCTCCCGGTGACGATCCGTTTGCTCGATCCCCCGCTCCACGAGTTCCTCCCGTCCACCCACGAGCTGGCCATCAAGGAGGCGACGGTCGGCCTCAACGCCGAGGAGCGCCGGCTGTACGACGCCGCGCGCGTCTGGCAGGAGGCCAACCCGATGCTCGGCACCCGGGGGGTCCGCCTGGGCGTCATCAAGCCCGGCCTCTACGGCATGCAGGTCAGCGCGCTCATGGAGGCCGCGACGTGCCGGGTCATGGAGGGCGGGCACCCCATCATCGAGGTGATGATCCCGCTCACCGTCTCAGGCCCCGAGCTCGCGCTCGCCAAGGGTTGGGTCGAAGAGGCCGTCGCGGCCGAGCGCGACGCCCCCGGCCGGCCGGACGCTCGGGCCGTCGAGGTGAGCATCGGCACGATGATCGAAACGCCCCGGGCGGCACTGCGGGCGGGGGACTTGGCCGAGTTTGCCGAGTTCTTCTCATTCGGCACCAACGACCTCACCCAGATGACCTTCGGCTTCAGCCGGGACGACGTCGAGGGCCGCTTGATGTCGGCGTACCTCGAGGAGGGACTGCTAGAGCGCAACCCCTTCGAGGTCGTCGACCGTCAGGGGGTCGGTGAGCTCGTCCGCATGGGCGTCGATCGGGGGAGAGCCGTACGCCCCGACCTCAAGATCGGGGTCTGCGGGGAGCACGGCGGGGACCCCGCCTCGATCGCCACCTTCTACGAGGCTGGTCTGGACTACGTGAGCTGTTCGCCCTTCCGGGTCCCGGTGGCCCGCCTCGCCGCGGCCCAAGCGGTGCTGGAGGGCGCTCCGGTCACCAAGAGGTCCGTTGCCAAGAAGGCCCTGAAACGGCCTGCGGCGAAGAAGGCCGCCGCCAGGAAGGCGCCGGCCAAGCGGGTCGCCAGGAAGGCCGCCAGGAAGGCGCCGGCCAGGCGGGTCGCCAAGAAGGCGATCAAGATGGGATCGGCTCGGAAGCCGGCAGCCCGGAAGGCACCGGCGAAGAAGGCCGCCGCCAGGAGAGCCGGTCCGGTCAAACGGACCACCAAGAAGGTCACCGGGTCTAGGGCCGCCGCCCGACGCGGCCGACGCCGCTGAGCGGCGTCGGAACCCTCGAACCGCGTGGCCGAACCTCGCGGTACCGTCCGACCATGGCCATCCCCGACGAGGAAGTAGCCCAGGTCCGGTCGGCCACCGACATCGTCGCGTTGATCGGGGAGCACGTCGCGCTTCGCCACCAGGGCCGGCGATGGGTAGGGCTCTGTCCATTCCACGGGGAGAAGACGCCGTCGTTCAGCGTGAACGCCGAGGAGGGTCTCTACTACTGCTTCGGCTGTCAGGCCTCGGGCGACGCCATCAGCTTCGTGCGGGCGGTCGAGACGCTCGACTTCGCCGAGGCCGTGCGGCAGTTGGCCAGCCGCGCCGGCATCACCCTTCACGAAGGGACAGGCAGGGGGTCCGACTCGAAGTGGCGCGGCGAGCTCCTCGACGCCATGGAGCGGGCCGTCGCCTGGTACCACGAGCGGCTGTTGTCGGCGCCCGACGCCGGACCCGCCAGGGAGTACCTGCGCTCCCGCGGCTACGACGCCGCGGTCGTCCGCAAGTTCCGCCTGGGCTGGGCGCCGGACGACTGGGACGCGTTGAGCACGTCGCTCAAACTTTCCGAGCGGGTCCTCACCGCTACGGGCCTCGGGTTCGTGAACCGTCGGGGCAGGCGTCAGGACGCCTTCCGGGGCCGGATCATCTTTCCGATCTGTGACCCCTCGGGTCACCCAGTCGCGCTGGGGGGCCGGATCCTCCCTCCGCGCGCCGGGGCTCCAGCGAGCGGCGACCCGTCCCGCGGACCCGAGCCCAAGTACAAGAACTCCCAGGAGACCGTGATCTACTCCAAGCGGCGCACCCTCTACGGGCTGAACTGGGCCAAGAAGGACATCGTGGCGACCGGCGAGGTCGTCGTCTGTGAGGGCTACACGGACGTCATTGGGTTCTTCCAGGCCGGTGTGGAGCGCGCCGTCGCCACCTGCGGAACTGCGCTGGCGGAGGAGCATTTCCGGCTGCTGCGCAACTTCGGTCGCAGGATCGTTCTTGCGTATGACGCCGATAGTGCGGGGGAGACAGCCACCGCCCGCGTTTATGAGTGGGAGCGGCGACATGAGGTCGATGTCGTCGTGGCGACGCTCCCGGCCGGTACTGACCCGGGCGAACTGGCCATGCGCGACCCCAAGGCGCTGGCAGAGGCGGTCGCGGGCAGCCGACCGTTCCTCCAGTTCCGCCTGGACAGGGTGCTGCAGGGGGCCGACCTTTCGACGCCCGAGGGCCGGGCCAAGGCCGCCGACGCGGCCATCGCGGTGATCGCCGAGCACCCGGACGATCTCGTGCGGGACCAGTACGCCATGACGGTCTCGGACTGGTGCCGCCTTGAGCCAGAGGCCGTTCGACGTCGGCTGGAGGAGGCTCGGCGTCGGCCCTCGCGGGCTCCGGCCACCCGCTCGTCCCGGCCCGGGCGCGAACCGTACGAGAGCCGGCGCCGCGACGGGCCCGACCAGGGACCCTTGGCTGCACGAGTCCCGAACGAGCCGGTCGAAGAGGACCGAACGGCTCGCCCCAGGGCGAACCGACCGCCGGACCCGTCGTCGCGACCCGGGATGGAGGCACTGCGGCTGGCGGTGCATCGCCCCGAAGCGATCGCGGACCGGATCGAGGACGTGCTGTTCGGCGACGAGCTGCAACGACGTGCGTTCCTCGCCCTCGCCGAGGCGGACAGTCTTCACGACGCGATCGACGGAGCCCCGCCCGACGTCGCCGACCTGCTCCGACGCGTCGCCGTGGAAGAGCCCGTCATCCCAGACGACGTCGCGGTCGATCCGGTCGACGATGTCGTCGCGCAGTTGGTGCGTGTGGCGACCCGGCGAGCACTCTCTGACCTGCAGGTTCAGGCGCGAACCGCACCCGAAGGACTCGAAGAAACCGCAGCGGAAGCGGTCCGCGTGCGCCTCTTGTTGGAGGAGCTGGACGATTCTTCCGATGGCAGCGAGGCCACGCGGCGGTTGCTAGCGTGGCTTCTCGACAGGCGTCGGGAGGATTGATGGCCGGGCGGGCCCC
>Ga0209415_10002123_pt1 | contig 37467 bp, 34 predicted proteins | sample PeaSoiSIISIP2007_FD_187696 | JGI IMG/M metagenome (GOLD analysis project Ga0209415, IMG submission 187696) | Peat soil microbial communities from Weissenstadt, Germany - SII-SIP-2007 (SPAdes) (version 2) | ecosystem: Environmental > Terrestrial > Soil > Wetlands > Peat | place: Germany...
CGAAAGAAGCTCAAAGCCCTCATCCTGAAACAACATGCGCACTAACCGAATGGCATTCGTGGCCGGCACCGAACCGGGCCGCGATTCTTTTGCCGCCGAGGATTCCGACATGAGCCAGCCTCGTCTCAATTCGCCCAATGCCCCAGGTCACCTATACAGCGATACCGATCGCATCTCCCAGCGCAATGATTTCAGGGCACGGTTGCACAGCATGGAGACCGATCCCTCGGTGCGCTTCATCCGCCGGGCAATCTCCCCGATCTCCAAGCCCTCCAAGTGTCGAAGTCGCAGTGCCCGCGCCTGGTCGCCGGGGAGCCGCTCGATCGCGCTGTCCAGGGCCGCGATAAGTTCGTGACTGGCGGCCGACTTGCTGGGTGTTCTGTGGTACACCGCCATTTCCTCAAGCAGCCCGATGATCGATGCATTACCATCCGTTCTCTTCGTCGGAACGCGTGTGCTTTTGCGCTTTGCGGCACGCGCATGCTTTACCTGGTCCAGGATGACATTGCGCGCAATCGTAACGACCCAGCGATACACCGGATCGGCCCCATCGGAACGAAAATCGGAAATGGCACGGATTGCCTTCAGCCAGATATCCTGCAACACATCCTGCGGTTCAAGGAAGTCCACCAATTCCGCCGGAAAGTGCGCTTGCACGTACGCCAGCAGCCGTTTGCGGCACCGAAAAAGCAGCATTTCCAACGCCGCGGAATCACCCGCCACGGCGTTGGAAATCAGGGCCGATTCATCTTCCGTGGAAGACATTGTTTCACGTCACGGCAACAGCACTCGAAATCACAAGCTACATGGACGAGGATAACCGGCAGGCGAATCCGTTCAAGAAAGAAGTGGAAAGAACCTGAGCAAGCCAATTCCTTCCGCCCCTCTCTACCTGTTTCCCTCGATGCCCAGATCCGGCCGCAACGTGATTCTCGCGCCGCCTTTGGCCGCTTCTTGATAAGCATCAACAGCGGCAGTGAGCGGAAACGGTTTGCCTGCGTTCACCGTGAATTTTCCCGACTCAAACCCATTTGCCATTTGAGCGAGCAACTTTGCGCAGGCAACGGCGTCCAATCGTCGAGTATCCACTCCGTAAATGCGCAGCTCTTTGCGATAGACATTGCGCAGATTGAATGATGATTTCCCATCCGCCGGCGCGGTAATCACGGGGATGCGGCCTTCCATACCCGCCATTTCCACCGCCTCGGCAAACATCATCCCACTGGTATCAAAGACGACGCTGGCGCCACGATCCTTGGTAATGGATTGAACGGCATTGACGATATTGGCGGATTTTGAATTGATCACTTCCTGGGCCCCATTTTGACGGCTTGATACAAAATCGTCGTCCGAGCGCACAACAGCGATAACGCTTGCGCCACGGGATTTGGCGATTTGCACCGCCGCCGAACCCACCCCACCGGCAGCTCCGATGATCACGGCCGTCTCACCAGAAGCAACCTGCGCCGACGTCACCATCGCCAGCCAGGCGGTGACAAACGTCAATCCCGCGCCCCCGGCGGCTTCCATGGAAATTGCGCCGGGTTTAGCAGTCACCGCCGAGGCCGGCAGTAGAATGAATTGCGCGTGCGAACCATCGCGCGTGAAACCGATATCGCCGCCGGTGCCCCAGACCTCCCGCCCGATCTCCCCGGCCCCCCGCACAACAACTCCCGAAAAATCCCGTCCCGGAATACGCGGTAACGTCGTGCCGTGCATCGTGCCCTGCACATTCTTCACATCGCTTGCATTGATCGCCGCCGCTTTGACCGCCACCAGCACTTCTTCACCGGCCGGCTCGGGCGTCGGACATTCTTCCACCCTCAATTGCCCGGGATCTCCAAACTGATGAACTACGACGGCACGCATTACGACTCCTCAAGGCCTCAAGTTTTTTCTCCCCAGAAAGGTCCATTTCCTTCTCGTGAAAACTTTAGAGGCCATTACCTTTGCCCGGCAATCGCACCGGAGGCACCGACCGCTCGATCGCCTTACGATGCGGCTCAAGCCAGGATGGCAGCATGAGCTTTTGGCCAAGGTCTGCCGCCGACTCATCGACGGTGAAACCGGGATTGTCGGTGGCTATCTCAAACAATACGCCCCCTGGCTCGCGATAATAGATCGAATGGAAATAGGTTCGATCCATCACGGGCGAAACGTTAAGCCCGTTATCCGCAATCGTTCTCCGCCACGCTTCCTGCTGCGAATCATCCGCTGTTCGAAAAGCAATATGGTGAACAACGCCCGCTCCCATTTCGCCGTGGCGAGCATCCGGTGCACACAGCAGATCGACGGTTGAAGCAACGCCATTCCCCGCGCCCGCCCGGTAGCGGAAACGATTCCGCTCGTTCCCGATGGATTTGAAGCCCATCACCTCCGTCAGCAGCCTGGCTGTGTCTTCGTGGCCTTCTTCAGAAACCGTGGCGCTATGAAACCCGCGAATAGCATGCTCGGCCGGCACCGGACCAAGCTTCCAGGCTTCTCCGCTCGGCTCAACTGCTTCCATCGAACTGACGATTTCCAGTTGCATTCCATCCGGGTCGGAAAAACTGAGCGCCCGCTCGCCAAAACGATCAGCCGCTTCGGTGAATTCAATCTCCCTTTCCCTCAACCGTTTCGACCAGGGGTCAATCGCGCCCATCGGAACCGCAAACGCCGTGGCGCTGACCTGCGGCGGACCGACTCGGCCACGATGGGCGCCCGCCCACGCAAAGAAAGTCAGGATTGTCCCGGGCCGCCCGAGTTCGTCGCCATAATAAAGGTGATAGCTGCTCGGGTCGTCGAAGTTCACCGTCAGTTTCACCAGCCTCAGCCCCATCACGCCCGTGTAGAAGTCGATGTTCTTCTGCGCATCCGCCGTGATCGCCGTGATGTGGTGAATTCCGGGGATTGATCTCGTCGGCGTTGTTTTCGGGTTTGTCATGAGTTTCCTGTTTGGATTGACTTTAGGCGGGTTCGCTCTGCTTGAGAACAATGAATTGTTGCTTCATCATGAACTCTTCCCCGGTGGCGCAATCATGCGCCGGAGCATTTGCCGGCAAATATCGAGTTCATCTTCGTTAATCGTATGCGGCATTCCCGCGTAACGGCGCACCTCCACCTCAGCTCCCATTTGCCCCAGGACGGCTTCGGTCTCCTTCACTCGTGCATAGGGTACGTGTGGATCCGGATCGCTCGTGCCCAGAAACACCGGCGTTCCCGCCAGTGATCCCCGATAATTCCTTGGCGTGCCGGGCGGACCGATAAGGCCGCCGGTCAATCCCATGATTGCCCCGAATCGACGCGGGTGACGGGCCGCGAATTCGCAAGTCAGGCACGCCCCCTGTGAAAACCCGAGCAGCGCGATCTGGTCGCTCGCAATGCCGCGGGCAAGCAAATCCAAAACGATCGAATCAATTCTCTTCAGCGCCGAATCCAGGTAGGGCTGATTGGAATCCAGCGGCGCCAGAAATGAATTGGGATACCAGGTGTGGCCTGCCGCCTGAGGCGCCATCGCGGCAAATTCGTCCGCGCCAATGGCCTCGCGCAAAGAGAGAATGTTCTCCGCGGAGTCGCCCCGGCCGTGCAGAAGAAGAATTGTCCCGGCGGCCTTTTCCGGCGCTGGACCGGCGGTAAACATCCGCTGGTTGCCATGCGGATCGGATTCATCGCCGCTTTGTCGGTTGATGTTGTTCATGATCGCTCGCGCAAAACTTGCAGGCTCCCGGCTTATCACTCGTCCGTTTCCAGCGTATCATCTGATTTCTGCAGATACATGAAAAAGCACATCTGCTCGATTCCCTCGCTGATTCCGCGGAGGGAGAAAAGCTTGTAGAACCATGCCAAATCCCGCTCGGTCGGCTCGTCCGGCGGGGCCGTTGCCGGGCCGACGATGTCGGCCGCGGGAACTTCCATGACGTAGTCGGACAGGTACGCGATGTTGATCTCGTCGGCGGTCTGCGTCGAGAGCACGAAGATTTTGTGTTTTCGGATGAACTCGCGGAGATACCGGTCGGCCATTGACACCTCGATGGCGTCGAGGGCCGCCAGGTACGCCAGCGTTTGGGGGTCCTGCTTCCATGCATGGGCATGCCGCTGCTCTTCGCGGTATCCGGTCAGTGCCGCGTCGAAGTGAGCTTGCAGGCGTTCGTAGAACGCATCGACCAGATCGCCCGCAAGCCAGCGGACGATCATGACCTCGCCGGGGCGGCGGTAAATGTGGTAGTCGTTGGTGGACAGCTCGCGGGTGTTGGGAAGGTTCAGCAACCCGGCCGCCTCGGCCGCGGATTGCTCGGGCAGGACCGGACCGTCGGCCGACTTCGATTTTTCCAGCCGGCCAAAGCTCCGCTGGATATCGCGGGCAATCTGCGGGTCAAATCCCGGAATGATCCGCGCGTCGAATTTCCTGCACCCCTCAAAAACCGCCGCCAGTTCCGCGTGCATGCGAAACTCGTCAGATTTTTCTCGTGCCCGATCCGTCGGAGACAGCGGGCGCTGGGCCGGACCTTCGTTGGGTTCGTCGAACATTCCGAATTATACCCTGCCGTTCACCGAATCGTCACGCCGCGCAGAAGATACTCCGAAGATTCCGTTGGCCGATCGCTGCCGGCCGGGACCTCGTCGCCGCGGATCGGCAGAAGACGGTATTGCCCGGTGCGGAAGACGAGGCGGTCGAGCGAATCCGTCTGGTCCGCGAATTTGAAATGTTTGGCCGCGGCGCCGTTGATTGAAACGTCGAATTCATCGCTATTCGCATCGGCGTTGATTTGGAATTTGATCCATTGACCGACCGAATATCGCGCGGCGCCGGTTCCGGCGACTTCGACGTTGCCATTGGGGTTCAGGACGATTCTCGCCGGCCGGGCGTCGTTGAATTCGCCCCACAATTCGATTTCCAGATCGCGGGGGCCGAGATGTTCGGCCACCAAGTCGAATTGGGCGGTCAATCTTGGACGGGGTGGGAAAACGCGGTCGGCTCGGGCGTAGTCGTAGGGGTCGTAGTCTTCCAGGCGAAGTGCATCCGCATCCGATCCGGCGGCCGAGACATCGGCCCATTTGGGAACGTAGAAATTCCATCCCGTTCCTTCGGATTCCAGTGGAATGGGAATTCGGCTAACCCAAATGTCCTCCTTGCTGACGCTGTAGGCGAGCCACATCGCCCGATCGGTTCGCGAGCCATCGGTGTTCCACTCGGAAATTCCGCGGACGTATTGCGGGCCTATGTTCTTATCGAGGCCGGCGTATCGTTGCCGGGGGACTTCGCCGTGGACGATGCGCATGTCGCGGAAGGTGATTCCGTCGTCCCCGCCCAGGACGGCCAGGGGAAACCGGTCCACCGGAAACGGGTCGTGTGCCCAGGCGAATCGGCCGTCGCCGGTTCGCTGAATCCATTCCTTGGCCGTGCCCGCGGTGAATTTTTGGAGTTTCGTCGCCGGCGACCAGGTCAATCCGTTGTCCAGTGACCGCACGACCCAGCCTTTTTTGCAAATGCCCACCAGCTCGCCGTCTTTGCGATGGAAGAAGCAAAACGCCTTGCCGAAATCCGGGGCGGCATCCTCATACGGTTTCATTCTTTGATCGTTCAGAAGCGCCCCGCGGTCCTGTTGTTCCAGGAACGTATGATCGGCCAGCAGTTGCCCGCACGCCTGGGCGAACACCGGGTCGTTGGAAAAGAAAAAAAATGGCGGCCCTGTCTGGGCGGCGGGGGATTTGATCAGCGTGTACACCGGTCCCAGCGTGTGATCGGCGAGCAATTCCCGAACGACCACGCCGCCTTGGGTGGCGTTGGTCATCTTGCCGCGCACGACCCGGCGAGCGGCGATGGCCAGCATGCGCCCGTTGGGCGCGTGATAGAAATACATTCGCAGTGGATTGGACAGGCCCATGGGAAACAGTTCGGCGGGGCGCGTCCATGAGACGCCGTCGGTCGAGGTGCTGTACACCTCCCGGGCGGGCCAGGTGTCTTCGTCTTTCTGGCCGTTGTCCCAGGCGACGTACAGCCAGCCAGCCCAGCAGGCGATATCGACGTGATGGTTGTAGGTGAACCCCTGGCCATCGGTGAGTTCCGGAGCGGCCCGCGAAGCCCGGAAGACCTGGAAATTCCGCACCCCCACGACCGGTGGAAGCCCGCCATCGGGGAGCTTGTTGTTCAGCCGCGACTGCTCCGGGCCTTCGATGCGGATTGGGTCCTGCGCCAACGCCGGCGCGGCCAGCAGCAGGGCAATCAGGATATAAGACAAAGTCCGCGTCATTTGATTCTCTCAATCCGCAGCGCGATGTCCGGCCTGCCGGGCAGCGGGATTGCCGGATCGTCGACGGCGGGAAAAACGGATTCCACCAATTTATCCGTCGTGAAAACCCGCTCGATGGGCGTGATCGTCATGTTCCACGTGTCGAGCACGTCGACATGAAATTGCATTCCTTCCGTCAGCGCGTTTTTGTTCGGCGGATCGCGCGGGAGGGCGAACTTCCAGGTGGTGGGCTGTTCCGTTCCAAAATAGACCAGGTAATACTCGCCCGCCTTCCCACCGACGTGGGTCTGGTACGTTTCGTCGATCGGCTCGATTCCCTCGGGCGGGCCGGACTCCAGGATCTTTCTGAGGAACGCCAATCGCGGCGGACTTTGGCCCATCAATTCACCGCCTTCGCTCGTCCAGGAGATTTTTTGAGGATTTGAAAACGTCTCACCGTGCCCGACGTAGGTTCCCGCGATGGTCCCAAACCAGAACCGTTCGACCATTTCGCGGCCGGACAAATGTCCCCATCTCCGGTCGATGTTGCCCTCGTAACAAACCTCGTCATAGACCACCGGCTTGGGCCATAATTCGCGATACAACACGGCGCGCCCGAAGTCCGCCACCGCCGAGCCGTTTTGAATGCTGGCGTGGGTCACCCACGGTTTGTTCGAATCGTAAATCCGCGCCGCGTTGTGAATCGATCGAAGATGCCCGTATGGATCGGCCGATTCAACCACCTGAAAGAAATGGTCCCAATCCGCATCCGTCTTGTTCTTCACCTGCCCATATTCGTTGGCCAGCGACCACCAGACGTTTCGGTACGGGCTGAGGCGGGCGACGACGTATCGGAGATACCGGTCATCGCCGGCGTCATCCATCTCGTCGAACCATTGCATCTCGCCCTTGTGATAGGGATGAAAGAGGATCAGGTCCGCTTCGACGCCTTGCCGGCCCAATTGTTCGATGCGATTCTCCAGGTGATGGAAGAAATCGGGATTGAAACGGGAAGGATCGAACTTGCCCGCGTCATCCTTCGCGTAGGGATAAAAGAGCGGCGGCTGCTTCCCCGGCAAAAGGCACATGCGAACCTTGTCGAATGGCGAGGCGCGCAACGAGGCCAGCGTTCGCTCTTCGATTTCGTCCGGCTGCTGGACCCAGGAATAGCAGGTGGTGCCGATGGGCACGAACGGCTTTCCATCCGCGTAAGCGAAGTGATGGACGTGTTGCACCCTCACCGGCCCATGGTTTTGGCCCGTGGCGGCCACGCACCGAAACGAACCGGTCAGCCCCGAAAGCTGATCGCAGTTGCTTTGCGTGACGTAGTTCCATTGCCCCTGGCCGCCGGGCATGAATCGAATTCGGTATTGGCCTTGTCCATCGTAGAATCCGCCTGCCGTCACGGTTTGGTTTCCCAAAGTGAAGCGCGCGGATAATTCAATGTCCACAAACGGGTTACCTGTCGCGGGACCGGGAAACGACTGGTCGAAAACTCCCCACTGCTCGACCGACGGTTGCGTGGCGGCTGGCCCCGCCGCTGCTTTCGCGCCCAAGGCAAGGGCGGGCATCAGCACCATGACCATGCAAGCCGCGGACATGCACCCAAATCTCATCGCTGCACTCCAGAACATTTTGTGATTTTCCAAATCTTGGCGTTTTCCGGTACTATACTTACACCAACCGCCATGAATTCACATCAGCCAACGCGGGAGACTGTATGTCTTTGCTGGATACCGTGGCGCTGGACGAGGATCTGGATCAGTTCGTTTCCCTCTTTAGACTTTTATCGGATAAGACCCGGTTGAACGTTCTTTTGTCCCTGGCCAGGGGTGAAAGGAACGTCACTTCCCTTTGCGAAGAATTGGGGCTTGCACAACCCACGGTGAGCCATCATCTCGGTCTGCTGCGGGGCAGCAACATGATCGCCAATCGACGCCAGGGCAAGCAGGTCTTTTACTCTCTGCACCCCGCCGTCACGCTGATCGACGATAGCACGATGCAAATCTCCGCCGCCAACGTCGTCGTGAAGATTTCCCATCATCCCAAGACCGCGGATTTTACGGGGCATCGTCCCGAAAATAACGCCCCGTGACGTGGATGAATACGTCCTCCAGCGTCGGCTTGCCGACTGAAACCGAATCGACCAGCCCCGGCAGCGCTTCAATCAGTTGCGGCACGAACTCGTGCCCGCGCTTGCGCTCCAGACGGACCGTGCCGTCCACGGTTTCCGTGGCAAGCTGAAATTTGTCGTTGAGGATGCCGGCGACGCGCTGCGGCTGGCGGGTCGTCAGGCTGATCACGTCTCCGCCGATTTTCTCTTTCATCGCCGCAGGCGTATCGCACGCCGCCAACCGGCCACGGTCCAAAATCGCCAGCCGCGAACATCGGTCCCCCTCATCCATCAAATGCGTCGTCAGCAGCACGGTGACGCCCTCCTTTTGCTGAACCTCCCGAAGCAATCTCCAAAGCTCGATCCGCGCCGCCGGGTCCAAACCGGTGCTCGGCTCGTCCAGCAGCAGAAGACTCGGTTGATTCAGCATCCCCTTGGCCAGTTCGACCCGCCTCCTCATGCCGCCGGAAAACCGCTCGACCCGCTCGTGCCGGCGGTCCGCCAGGTTCACCCGTTCCAGCAGGCGGTCAATTCGCTTCGACAATTCCGAGCCGCGTAATCCGTACAGATGCCCCTGTTGCCGCAGGTTTTCCTCTGCCGTCAGTTGCTTGTCGAGGCTCGGCGATTGGAATACCACCCCGATGTGCCGGCGCACCTCCCGGCGATTTTGCGCCAGGTCCAAGCCGAGAATTTTGACCTTCCCCGGCGGCGCCGCGATCAACGTGCAAAGGATGCGAAACAGCGTCGTCTTTCCGCTTCCGTTGGGGCCAAGAAAGGCGAAGATTTCGCCCCGGTCAACGTGCAGCGACAAATCCACCAGCGCCGCCCGCTGTCCGTAGCTGTGGCTCAGCCGCTCGATCTCGACGACGGATTGCGATGAAGGCGCGGGTATTGATGGAGCTGCCGTCACGGAGCCTCGAAGGTGAAACCGGCTTCGGTCTGTCCCGCGGCCTCCACCGTGATCTGCTTCTCCTGTTGCGGAAGCGTTTCCTGCCAGGCCACCAGCGTATATTGACCAGGCGGCACGTGCTCGATCGTGAAACTTCCGTCGTCTCCGGTGACCGCGAACCATGGATGGTCGAAAACGCCGATCCACGCGCTCATCCACGGATGCACGTCGCACCTCACCGCAAAAGGCGCTTCCGGCGAGGCGAGCGTGATGTCACGCTGACCGACGCCGGCGAATCCGAAATTCACGTCCGGGTTCACCAGGCATTTCAAATGGACGTTATGCAGCACCGCGTCGCTCGATTTCACCCGAAGAACCTGCCCCGCCTGAATGGCCAGCACGTGCGGCACGTAAACGCATTTTATCTGGTCCAGCACCGCCGGCGGAGGCAATGCCGACGACGACTCGGGCGCATCCTTCAAATAGACGATGACGTTTTTCAATCCCCGCCCGGAACCCACCACGATGGATTCATCCTGAACCATCGGCGAACCCGGAATTACCGTGGACTGGGGCGGCGCTCCCAGGTACACAACCCGCCCCTTGATGACGCCGTTGCCCGCCGCCGCGGCACGCGCCTCTTGGGCTTCGGGCCGGCTACAACCGCTCACTAAAAAACTGGCACAGAGAGCACAGAGAGCACAGAGAAGAATTTGGCAAATCAGCCTTTCTCTGTGTCCTCTGTGTCCTCTGTGCCCTCTGTGGTTCATTTAGTCAGGCAATCTAAATCTGATCCATCATCAAAACCGCCAGAAGCACCGGCAGATAGATGATCGATGCAAAGAACAATTTCCGAGCCTCGGCCCGGCTGCGCCGGGTCGCGCACGACAGCGCGAATGCGAAGAACGTCACCCCCAGCACCACCGCCGATACGGTGTACACCCTCCCCGCAACCTGGGCCATCACGGGCATCAAACTCACCGGCAGAAGCGCCGCGCTGTACAACACCATCTGTCTGCCCGTGCGATGCAATTGCGGATCGTCCACCGGCAACATCTTGAAGCCCCCGAGCCGATAATCCTCTCGATACAACGTCGCGATCGCCAGGAAATGCGGAATCTGCCAAACGAAAAGAATCCCGAACAACGCCAGGGCCGGCGGCGCCAGCGACCCGGTCACCGCGGTCCATCCCATCATCGGCGGCACGGCCCCGGGAATGGCGCCCACGATCGTGTTCAGCGTCGTCACGCGCTTCAGCGGCGTGTAAATCAGCACGTAGCTCGTCAACGTCGCCGTCCCCAACAGCGCCGTCATCCGGTTCACGAACAGCAGCAAATACAATCCCCCCAAAACCCCCGCGGCCAGACCCAACGCCAGCGCCTGCCGCACGGAAATTCTTCCCATCGGCAGCGGCCGATGCGCCGTTCGCCGCATCCGGCCGTCGTATTCCCTCTCGAAAACCTGATTGAGAATCGCCGCGCTGGCCGCGCACAGCGCCGTTCCCACCAGGGCATTCGGCAGGCCCATCCACTGCTCCGTCGTTTTTGCCGCGATGGAAAAACCGACGGTTGTCGTTCCCAGGATCAGCAGATTCATCCGCGGCTTCACCAGTTCGCAAACGTCTCGCCAGGACGTCCCCGAATTCACCGATGAAAGTTCGCAGATGTTTGTTGCCGAATTCATGGGAAGCGGAGGATTCTAGTCAAACTTGGCCGTATAATGAAGGTCTCCGCCTGCTGCCTGCCGGCTAAGCTAGTGGAACTGGATGGAACCGCTCCGTTTTTCCCGGAGGACCCGGCGAGCTGATCCAGATATCAAATTAATCAAATCTTACATTGCCAGCTCTTTTCCCGGCGCGGTAAAAGGTGTTATCTAGCATAAGCGCGTCGATCCTATGGCATTCGTAAAAGGGAGGTGTGGCCATGTCGCGTGACCGCCGCTTTTTCATCGAACAATTGGAATCCCGGACACTGCTCAGCGCCAGCATGAGTTTGGCTCTGCCGAGCGATGTAATCCACGCGCTGCCGGCCGTCCAAGCGGGCACCGGCATCTCCATTCACGCCAGAGCTGGCGTTCCCTTTACCAAGGAGGTGGCGTTCTACGCCTCGCCCGTGCTGGACGCACCCGACACTTACACCGCAACGATCAATTGGGGCGACGGAGTCGACTCGCAGGGCACCGTGAGCTACGGCTCGCTGGGAAACACCCCCGGCTACGAGATCATGGGCTCGAATGTCTACGCCGATGCCGGCAAATTCAAAATCACCACGACCTTGTCGGTATCGAGCAGTCCCGTGGGCGTGTCATCCGATGCCGCGGCAACAACCACCGGCGTGACGACAATTCTCAGCCGGGCGGTCGTCGTCCCCCGCCCGCCGATTTCCCACGGCGGTGTCACATTGACCGAATCCGCCGGCCAAAGTTTCACCGCCGACATCGGCTCCATCACTCTTCCCGCATCCGACACCAATCTGACCGCCACCATCAACTGGGGCGACGGCGTGAGCTCCCAAGGCCAACTCTCGCCCCAAGGCGCCGTTGGCAACGGCATCCAATACGAAGTGATCGGCGGCCACACTTACGCCCTGGCCGGCACTTATCCGGTCAACATCGTAATCGATGAGCCGTCAACCGCAGCCGCCGTCGAGCGGCTGGCCCTCATCCATAGCGGCATCATCGTGCAAGCGCCGATCTCGTTGGCCGGAACGATCACCGGCACATATAGGCTGGCCTTCTACAATCCCATCCACGGCATAACGTATGCGGTCACCGGCGCCGGCACGGCGGGCGATCTCAGTTCCATCACGGCCACGGGAACGATCACCACCCCCGGCCTGGCCAGTCCCACCGACGAAGCCACCGGAAGAATAACCCTGACCAACGCCGAGGGCTCGGTCACGCTCGAACTGACCGGCCCGGTCGAAAGCCCATTAGGCCCGATCCCCGACACCATGAATTTCACGATCCTCAGCGGCACCGGCGCCTACTTCGACGACAGCGCCAGCGGCACCATCACCATCACCGCCGCCGCACCCGATGGCTCAACGCCTGTGTCCATCACGGTGGTCATCAGCTAGGACGATGATTGGCGGGCGAAGGGCGAGGCGGGTAGAAAAAGAATTGGCTCCTTCCCCGCTTCGCTATCCAATGTTTTGGATTAACATAAGGCACAAACGGCCCATGGTCGACAAGGCGGCAGAATCATTGATCCTCGATCTCCTCGAGTGGGTTGCCAAGGGCGACAGACGCTACGAGGAAGTAATGGAGGCTTGGCGAACGTCGTGCCCGAAGCTACCGGTATGGGAAGACGCGAACGATCAGGGGCTTGTCATGATGGATGAAGCGAACGGACGCCGCATTGTCAGGATCACTCCGTTAGGTCGTGCGCTTCTGCAGCGGTACATGCGTCCTCAACGTGCGAAGCATGATGGATCGGGCTGAAACCGCCTTTTTGAAATTACTGCAATTGGTGATCGATCGCTTGCCGAGTGAAGAATTAACCGGCAAACTCTGGGTGGTCGATGAGGGAGGCATTCGAATTCGTGAGAGCGAATGACGTTGCTCGGACCACTCCAATCGCGCGCACCGCGATGACCCAATTCATTACCAGCAATAGCGCGCCCACGGCCACGTGCAGCGACGCGATGTCAGCGGGCTTCCTCAGCAGCACCGTCAGAATCCCCAACGTCACCTGAATCACCAGTAACGCCAGAATGATCCACGCCGGCCGGGTGAACGCCGGCTGCCTGCGGAGCCGGAGCAGGATCATCGTTGCCAGCCAGATGACCGAAATGCTCGCCAGCGTCGCGCCGATGCGATGGGCGAAATGAATCCAGATTTGGAACAGCGTCACGCGATTGAGGCCCAGGTCCATCCCATATTGATGGATAGCCGCCTGGCGAAAGGCGGCATCAATATGCGTCGGAGGCAACAGGTGCCCATAGCTGGTTGGGAAATCGGGAATCGCCAGTCCGGCATCGCAGAGGCGCATGATGGCGCCCACGATCAGTTGGGCCAGGAGGATCGCGACCGTTGCCAGCGCCACGATCAGGACTTTCTTCACGGCGGGCGCCGGGATGACATTTCGCGCCTCGGCCCAGAATCGCGAAGTCATCACGCAGAACGCGGCGATGAAGCAGAAAAACAACTGGGCTGCGATTCCATGAACGATGGCCAGATCGCGGTCGCTGAGCACGACGCGCAGGCCGCCGATCGTTCCCTGGACGCATACGGCCAGGAAGACCGCGACCGCCGTCCACCGCACCCATTTCCGCCGATCCGTCGCCCACGCCGCCGCAACCAGCAGGATGGTCAGGAATCCCACCGCCGTCCCGGCCAGCCGATGCGTGTGCTCGAAGAAAATCCCGCCGACCCATTTGCTAGGCGGGAAGGTGAACATGTTATAGCCCCAGGAATTGGGCCAATCCGGCACAGACATGCCCGCCTGATGGCTGGTAACCAGCCCGCCCATGAATATAAGCGGAAACGTCGCCGCCGCCGTGATCAGCGCAAGCCAATGAACGGAGCGGTTGTATTGCTGCTGTTGCACACCGGTTGGCATAAATTGATAACTGATAATGGACAATTGACAATCATCAATTGTCAATTCCCGTCCTATAACCGGTACTCGCCGATTTTCAGTCGCTGGGCCTTCACGGCATAACACCAATAGCCGATACAACCGTCAAGCTTTGACCTCGTTGCTTAACTTGCCGCGTCGTTTGACCGAAAGAAAGCGTATATGAACAAAGTCATCACCCTATTCGGCCTGTCGATTTTTCTGTGCGCTTGCAGCAGCCATCACAACAGCGCCGCCATTACCGGCTTGACGCCGTCGGACGCTCAGAAGATGAAATCTGAGAACGCGAAGATTACCGAGGCGCCGGCGCCGACGTTCAAGGCGAACACGCGCTTTGCCGCCGGGCAACTGGCCGAAACGCAGGGCAACTTCAGCGGCGCGATCCATCAGTATAACGAGGCGCTGGACATCGATCCCAAGCACCTCCCGTCGCTCTATCGCCTGGGCGTGATTTACGCCGGCGAGAAGGACTACGACAAGTCCATCGACACCTGGAAGCGTTACATCGCCGCCAGCGGCGACGCGGGCTTTGCCTACGGCAATCTCGGGTACTGCTACGAACTGGCCGGTTTCCCCAAGCTGGCGGAGGCCGCCTACCAAAAAGGCATCGAAAAGGATTACAACAACGGGCCTTGCCGCGCGAATTACGGCCTGTTCCTGGCCCGCCAGGACAAAATTCAGGAAGCCGTTCGCATGTGGACCCCCGTCCTGACCGAGGCCCAAATCCACTACAACCTGGCAAGCATTTATCAGAACGATGGCCGGAAGGCCGAAGCCAAGTCCGAATACCAGAAGGCGCTCGATTGCGATCCCACGCTGATCGACGCCCGAGCCCGCCTGACAGCCTTGGGAACGGATTAATCCATTCCCATCCGGAAATAAGAAGCCCGCGGATAGCCATCCGCGGGCTTTTTTTTGGTGTCCACGGGCTGCTATTGTCCGCATTTCATCAGCCGGTGGATCGCCTGGTCGAGCTGCGCGAAGCTGATCGGCTTTACCAGGTGATCGCTGAATCCAGCCTCGCGGCTCTTGCGGATGTCTTCGTCCATACCGTATCCGCTCATGGCGATGCCATTCGTGCCGTAACGCTCCTTGATTTGCTGCATCAAGTGATAGCCCGTGGCATCCGGCAATCCGATGTCGCTGACGAGCAGATCAAACGGCTCCTTCGAGGCCAGGTCCAGCGCCCCGGCCGCGCTGGTCGCCGTCTTCACCGAATATCCGGCCGAACCCAGCAGCTTGGCGAGCATCGTGGCGGTGTCGGCATGGTCTTCCACGACCAACAGCCGCACCGGCGGCCGGCCGGTCTCAGCTTGGGCGGACGTCCCTGTAGCCGCGTTTTCCATGGTTGCCTCCAGTGCGGGCAGTTCAATTGTAAATACCGACCCCCTTCCAGCTCCACTGCTTTGGGCGCAAATTTTACCTCCATGCAGTTCAACCAGGGCCTTGGAAATCGCCAGCCCCAGCCCCAACCCCCCGAATTGCCGTGCCGTTTCCGCCTCCCCCTGCTCGAACGCGTTGAAAATATGCTCCAGAACGTCGGCCGACATGCCGATCCCCGTATCTCTCACGCAAACCCGAACCCACCCGCTTGCCCGTCGGCTGGAGACGTAAATGTCCCCGCCCGCCGGCGTGAATTTTGCCGCGTTCTTCACCACGTTCCACAGCACCTGCTGCAATCGCGCCGGATCGGCGCTCACCGAACCCACGTCCGCCCCCAGATCGAAATGGACGCGAACGCCTTTTTCCAGAATCTGGTCCCGGCAAATGCCGAAAACGTGCCTCACCGCATCGTTCAAATCCACCCGCCGCTCCCGCAGCGCCAGTTTGCCGCTGGTGATGCGGCTCAGGTCCAGAAGATCGTCGATCAATTTGGATTCCAGTTCCATGTTCCGCCGGATCATCGCCATCTCGTCGCGCAAAGCCGGCGGCAAATCCGAAACCGCTTCAATCGCCGCCACCGCCATCAGCACCGGCGTCAGCGGCGTCCTCAACTCATGGCTCAATACCGCGAGAAAATGGTCTTTCAAGCGGTTGGCGGCTTCGGCAGATTCCTTGGCATTCTTCAAGGCCCAGCGTGCTTCCTTGAATTCGGTAACGTCCACCATCAGGTTCACAGCGCCAACCACGGCGCCGGACCCATCGCGGATCGGCCGGGGAAACGGCAAGACGTTTCGCCGCTTGCCGTCCGGACGCTCGATGACGATTTCCATTCCCCGAACTTCGCGCCCTTCGCGCAATGCGATCGCCATCGGACAATTCTCGAACGGCATCGGCTTGCCTTCCGCGTCGAAAATACTCGGCGCACCGCTCCAGCGGTCCTGACCGATACTCGGTTCCCGGCCCCATAACTCCACCGCCGCGTCATTGTATAGCCGGATGTAGCCCTGCGCGTCGCACAGGTAGGCCGCGGCCGGCAGGCTTTGGATCAGCGGGCGATAGTGCTCTTCGCTCGGCTCCAATGCGGATACCTTTACATCGGGAGACGGACATTCCATTGCCACTGGGCGCTCACCTGCATAGAGGAGGTCGAACGTAGAAAGGTTTCCGCCAGGCATGGCCGCTCACCCGCAGGCATGCCTGTTGGGCACCGCTCGAAACAACGTCTGTGAAAATAAACCCGAACCAACGAAACCGGCAACGCATAAAATTAATTGATTGACCCGCAAAACGACCCGTGGAAACATAATCTGACGTAACAATATGCAAAATAATGTGATAGAGTTAAAATATCCCATGGATCGTCGCCGGTGGCGCATTAGAAATCCTTGGCTGGGGGTGGTATCCGGGCATCGCTTGGCGCGCTTGTTTAGCCCGTTATAGTCGTGCTTGGTTTCTTCGTCGCTGGAGCACAATGCATCCGCTGTCCGTTGAGAAAGTGACCAAGACTTTTCGCCAGGGCGACCGGACCGTCACCGCGCTGGCCTCCATCGACCTGCAGGTGCCCCAGAGTCAGTTCCTGGCCATCATGGGCGCCAGCGGATCGGGCAAGAGCACGCTGCTGCACCTCATGGCCGGCCTGGCCCGGCCGGACTCCGGCTCCGTCCGCATCAACGGCGAGGATTTGGCCCACATGCCCGATTTCCAACTGACGACGTTTCGCCGTCGAAACATCGGCCTGGTATTTCAATCGTTCAATCTCATTCCGACGCTCTCGGCCGAGGAGAACATCGCGTTGCCGCTGATGTTGGAAGGAAACAATGGTCGGCCCGTGCGCCGCAAGGTGGAGGAGCTTTTGGAAACACTCGGCATCGCCGACCGCCGGACTCATCGTCCCGATTCCCTCAGCGGCGGGGAGCAGCAGCGCGTCGCCATCGGCCGCGCACTGGCCGCCGATCCCGCCGTCATCCTTGCCGACGAGCCCACCGGCAACCTCGATAGCGCCAATTCCCGTTCCGTCTGCGAACTGCTTCGCGATCTCGTCGTGATCCACAAGAAAACCATCGTCATGGTCACTCACGAACCGGTGATCGGCGCCTATGCCCAGGAAGTCGCCGTCATTCGCGACGGACAGATTCTGACCCACTTCGCCACGGACGGCATGAACAGCCATGGATTGGCCGCCAAATACGCCGATTGCTTGGGATGAAACGCAAAAACGCGCGTACGCCTTTACAAATGACAAACGACAAATGACAAATGACGAGTATCCATGGTTCTTTTTCGCCTTGCCATCTCCAACCTGAAAGTCCGCAGAATCCGGATGGTGTTGACCGTGGCGGCGATCGCCCTGTCGGTCAGCCTCGTGGTTACCGTGACCAGCGGATACAAGTCCCTGCAAGGCGCTGCCCTGAAATTCCTCGACCGGTACATGGGCGCCGCTGATGCGATAATTACTCCCACCGACGAGATTCAAGGGGTCGTGCCCGGGAGCCTAATCAAAGAGCTTCTGGCCGATCCGGACGTGCGCCAGGTCTCCGGGCGCCTGGAATCCGAGCGCGAACTGAACCGTGCCGCCGGCCACGCCGGCCCGGCACGCACCCCCGAAAGGATAGCCGCCGGGGCCGTCCCTCCCGAGAAAATCTACGTCGAGCTGATCGGAATTCGCAGGCCCGAGGACACCACGATCGAATCCCTCGATCTGGTCGATGGCCATTGGTTCGACTCCTCCATTGGCAACGACGCCGTTCTGGACGAGGCCGCCGCGGAACAAGTCGGCGTCAAGATCGGCGACAGCTTCGACCTGCCCGGGCTTCATAAGCCTTCGCTCCGCGTCAGGGTCATCGGCCTGGTCCATAAGCCGGTCTTCTTCACTCAGCATGTCGCCTCCATTTATCTCCCCATCGAAACGCTCCAGCATTTCACCGGTCAGGACAATCCCCCGCTGGTTTCCACCATCAGCGTCAATCTCCGCGCCAAGGCCGATTTCGACGCCTTCCAGAAACGCTGGATCACCCGCCTGGCGCAAGTCGATCGCAACCTCAATTTGCGCATGCGGCGGCAAAATGCCGGCGATCTGGAAAGGAATCTCCGCGGCGTTCAAATGGCCGCGTATCTCGGCGGAATGGTTTCCATGCTCACCGCCATGTTCGTCATCTTTTCCGCCCTGAGCATGGGAGTCACCGAACGTCAGCGGACTTTGGCGATGCTCCGCGCCGTCGGGGCCGTCCGATCCCAGGTCTTTCTACTGGTCACCATCGAGGGATTCATTCTGGCCGGTATGGGAATCGCCCTGGGCATTCCGCTCGGCATGCTGTGGATGCGGCTGCTCTACCACCGCCACGCGGACTTGTTCGCCGCCGGCGTGATTTACAATTTTACCGGGATGGCCTTCGCGGCCGGTGGATCGCTGGTCACGGCCCTGGTGGCCAGCGCCCTTCCCGCCTGGTGGGCATCCCGCATCGATCCGCTGGAGGCGATGAACGCCTTCGCCGGCTCTGCGGCCCAGCGCCCGCGGATTCGCTGGGGCGTTCTGGGCCTGGTTCTGATTTCGCTCGATCCCCTGCTTTTTTTCGGACCCGTCGAGCGCCTCTTGCAAACGGCCGGTTATCCCAATCCGATCGATGCCGCGCAGGCCGTGCAATTCTTCGGACATTTTGCCGTTGGTTTGCCGGGGATCATGTTTGGTTTTTTCCTGCTGGCGCCGTGGGTCGTCTGGGTCGTCGAACGGGCCGTCGCGCCGCTGCTGGCCGTGGGCTTCGCCGTTCCCGGCGGGCTCTTGCGGCAGCAGCTCAGCACGGGCATCTGGCGCGCCGCCGGAACCGGCGCCGCCCTCATGGTCGGTTTGGCGACGCTCGTCGCCATGCAGGTTCAGGGTCACACGGAGATCGGCGGCTGGCATATCCCCGACAAGTTCCCCGACATCTTCATCTGGAGTCCGGACCTGATCTCCTGGCAGGACCAGAAAACCCTGGCCGCCGTATCCGGCATCGTGCCCGGAACCCTCATGCCCGTCGTCGTCACCACGCCCGCCGGCGACAGCAAAAGCAATCTCCTGATCGCCTCCCTCCTTTCGGGCCACGACATTGGTACGATGTTCTTCGGCGTCGATCCCCGGCAAGCGCCGAACATGATCCAACTGGATTTCCGCGACGACAATGGCAATCCGCTTCCCGCCGACCAGCAGGCCGCCGCCGAGGCCCGCGCCGCCGAGGAAATGAAAAAGCCCCGCAGGATCATCGTCACCGACGAGTTCCGTCAAGCCCACCACCTGAAGATCGGCGATACGTTCAATCTGCTGACAACCGTCAACGGCATGCAGAGCTACACCATTTGCGCCAACGTCTGGTCGCCCGGCGCGGACGTTTTGATCACCATGTTCGATCTCGGCCACGTTCTCGATCAGCGCACGCTCGGAAGCGTGTTCGGTTCCATCGATGAAGCCAAGAGGGATTTCGGCGTCACCGGCGCTCGCCTGTTCGCCGCCAATCTTCAGGGTGGGATTGATAAAACGGACCTGCTGAAAAATGTCCAGAAAGAGCTGGGCGACCGCGGCCTCATCGCCGGCGACGTCCGGCACATCAAATACGCCGTCGAAAGCGCGTTCTATCATCTGCTCGATCTGGTCAGCACCGTCGCCGTCGCCGCCATGGCGCTGGCTTCCCTCGGCGTCGCCAACACCATCATGGCCTCCGTCCGATCGCGCCGATGGCAATTCGGAGTTTTGCGCAGCATCGGCCTGGGGCGCGGCGATCTGCTCCGCATGATCCTGGCCGAGGCGGCCATGCTCGGCTTGGTGGGCGCGGCGCTCGGCCTGGCCGCGGGATTGGAGATCGCCGTCGATGCGCGAAAGCTCAGCGGCGCCGTGGTCGGGTACGCACCCCCAATGCAGGTGCCCTGGGCAATCGTTGCCGGCGGCTGCCTGGCAGTGGTGGTTGTCTCGCTGGCCGCCAGTCTCTGGCCGGCCCTGGATGCCACCCTCACGCAACCCTTGGATTTGCTTCAGGCCGGGCGGGCTTCTAACTGAACTTTACTTGGCGAAAATGTCCATTCAAAAGGCCACTTCGCTTCCGTTCCTGGTCATCATCGCCGGCCTGCTTGCCGCGCTCGCCGTCACAAGTTGGACGGCCTGGCTCGGCAAATCCGCCACCTACGACGAGCCCCTGCATTTCGCGGCAGCCTGGGTTCAAACCCATTACGACGATTTCCGTTGCGATCCCGAAGACCCGCCGCTTTGGCGCTATTACCTGATGCTCGGGACTTCCAAGAGCGAACTGAAAGTGCCAACCTCGGGCGCGGAATGGGACGACATGCTTAGGAATCGAGGCGTTGAAGCGTTGTTTTTTAAGGACGTGTTTTACTACACGCCGGAAAACAACGCCGTTGCGGCGCTCGCCGCGGCACGGGGGCGCATGCTGATGCTCGGTGTAATCCTGGGGGCGGCGATCGCGTGGTGGGCGTGGCGCCTGGCCGGTCCCGCGGCCGGAGTCATCGCTGCCGCCGCGTTTTGCTTCGATCCCAATTTCCTCGCCCACTCGCCCCTTGTCAAAGACGACGTGCCGATTACCTTGACGCTTCTGCTGTTCATGGCGGCCGCGTGGTTAGTCGGACAACGCGCCACGCTTTGGCGCTGCATCGCCGTTTCGCTGGCGCTGGGCGCGGCGCTTACCGTTAAATTTTCGGGTGTCGTGGCGATTCCCGTCCTCGGCATGGTCCTTTTGATTCGCGCCCTTCTTCCCCAGCCGTGGAATTTCCTGAAGTGGACGGCCGAGACACGCGCCAAACGCCTGGCCGTCGCCGCCTGCATCGCATTCGCTTCTGGTCTAATCGCCTACGTCTTCATCTGGGCGTGCTATCGCTTTCGCTACGGTCCCAGCGTCGACCCCAGCCAGACGTTCGATTTCAGCGAAATGCTGCGGATCACCGCTCAGCACCAGTCCTTTGCGGCGTATAACGCCTTTTACCTGGCCCCCGAGCAAATCCAGCAATTCAATGCCCACTGGAAACCCGATGCCCTCATTCGCCTTTTGTTGTGGGCGGGGAAATATCATTTGCTGCCGCAGACCTGGATCGAGGGATTCCTGTTCAGCTACGGCACCGCGTCCGGCCGGGAGGCGTTTCTGCTGGGGAAATCCTCGATGTGCGGATGGTGGTATTACTTCCCGGTTGCGATGGCCGTTAAAACACCGCTGGCGACGTTGATTGCGTTGCCGCTGTCCGCGGCGTATTGGATTTCCCACCGCGCCTCCGGCGTCAAATTGTGGAACGTCCTGGCGCTGTCGCTGATGCCCTTGTTCTACATGGCGATCGCCATGGGGTCCGATCTGAACCTGGGCATTCGCCACGTGCTGCCGGTTTACCCGTTCCTCTTCATCTTCCTTGGCGTCACCGCCGCCAGCGCTTTGCGGCGCGGCCGGAGAGTCGCCGCAGGTTTGATTGGCCTGTTTCTCCTTGGGCTGATGTTGGAAACGTACGCGGCGTATCCCGATTTCATTCCATTTTTCAACGTTGCCGCCGGCGGTTGGCGCAACGGCCCAAACCTCCTCGCCGATTCCAACGTGGATTGGGGACAGGAATTGCCCGCACTGGCCCAATGGCAACGCGCCAATCCCCAATATCAGTTGTTCCTCAACTATTTCGGATCGGCCGATCCCCGCTATTATCGTATCCGTTACGTGAAACTTCCCGGCAGCAAGGAGCCTGACGATCAGACCCCCTCCGCTTCCCTCCCGCGAGTTTATGCCCTCAGCGCCAACGCCGTTCATTTTCCCTGGCTTCCACAGGAGGACAAGGATTTTTATGTAAAGCTCCAAAGCCAATCCCCCATCGCCATTCTTGGCCATTGCATCTATTTGTACAATCCACCCTAGGGCCTGTCTGATGAATCCTGCTGGAATTGCCGACGTCCGGTCCCGGCCGAAATGGCTTGCCTTGGCGGCATGCGTGCTGTTGCTGGCCGCGTTTTGGGCCATCGCCTCCTCCGCCTGGCTGGACAAATCCGCCGCGTTCGACGAGCCGTTTCATTTCGTCGCCGCCTGGGTCCAGACCCACTACGGCGATTTCCGCTGCAATCCCGAAGATCCCCCGCTGTGGAAATATTACGTTGCCGCCGGCACGAGCAAGAACGATCTGCCCATCGATTGGCAATCTCCGCTATGGAATCGGATGCTCCAATCCATTCCGGCCGCCTCGGTGCTGTTCTCGGAAAAAGTCCTGTATCAAACCCCCGGCGTTGACGCCGACAAGCTCCTGCGCGCCGCCCGCCGGCGAATGGTGTTGATCGGCGTCGCGCTGGGCGCAGCCATCGGCTGGTGGGCGTGGCGGCTTGGCAGTCCCGTCGCCGCCGTCGTCGCTACCGCCGCGTTCTGCTTCGACCCCAATTTCCTGGCCCATTCACCCCTCGTCAAAAACGACGTCCCCATCACCCTCGTTTTCCTCCTGCTCATGGGGGCTATCTGGCTTCTTGGGGAAAGGGCGACCTTGGTCCGCTGCGCCGCCGTCATATTGCTCGTCGCCATCGCGCTGACCACGAAATTCTCGGGCCTGCTCGCCTTTCCCATGCTTGCCATCGCCTTGGTTTGCCGAAGTGCAATTGACCGGCCGTGGTTGGTCCTGAAGTGGAGCCTTCCAACGCGCCCCCGGCGTTTCGGCGCTTCCCTTGCCTTGCTGGCCGCGTCGATCCTGTTCGCATACTTCTTCATCTGGGCTTGCTACGGATTTCGCTTCGGTCCCAGCTCCGATCCCACGGCGAAATTCGATTTCAAAGACCCGATCCTCGCTATTGCTGAAAACGAGATGACGCTCCGTCAAAATCCCGTGCCTTCGGCACCGTCCGACAGTCAATTGGCGCGGTGGGTCGTCCAGTGGAAACCGGATGCGATCGTTCGCATCGGCAAAGTGGTGAATAGTCACCATCTCCTGCCCCAGGCGTGGCTTTTCGGATTTCTTTACACCTACGGAACTTCCCTTGGACGCCGCGCGTTTCTCTGCGGCCAGATTCGCATTCAGGGATGGTGGTACTATTTCCCCCTGGCCATGCTGTTCAAGACGCCCGTGGCGACGCTCGCCGGCTTGGGCCTCTCCCTGGGCTGCTGGATCCGATCGGCGCGCCGCCGGGCCGAGGCATGGGATATGTGGGCCGTTTGCGCTGGAGTTATCGCGCCAGCCTTCTACCTGGCCGTCGCGATGCACACTAATCTGGACATCGGACTGCGGCACATATTCCCCATCTATCCGTTTCTCTTCATTTTCCTGGGAGTGACTGCTGCACAGGCGTGCAGCCGATGGCCCAAAACCACGGGCTGCGCTCTCGTTCTATTATTCGCCGGCCTGATCGCTGAAACCGTCTCGGCCTATCCCGATTACATTCCCTTCTTCAACGTCGCCGCCGGCGGATCGCGCGGCGGGCTGCGCCTGCTCAGCGATTCCAACATCGACTGGGGCCAGGACCTGCCCGCGGTGGCCCGTTGGCAGCGGGAACATCCCGACCGGCAACTCTATCTTTGCCAATTCGCACTGCCCGATCCCCGCTATTACAAAATCCACTACATTGCCATGCCCGGAACGTACCACACCCATCAGGATGAGACGGCGCCCTCCGGTTTGCCCCCCGTGTTCGCCATCAGCGCCGTCGCCCTCCAGGGCACATACATGCAGCCCGAGTTTCAACGCGACATCTACGATCGATTCCTGAAGACCCAACCCTTCGAGGTGCTCGACGGCACGATCTATCTCTTCAACCCGCCGCCGCCGTAAATCGAATTGTTCAATTCTCGTTCAGCCGCGGCCGCCGATTGTGCCACTCGGTCGCCATTTCATACATCCGGGCGATGCGCAGCAGCTTCTCTTCGCCGAACGTCGGACCCAGCAATTGCAAACCGATCGGCAGCGGCTTGGGGCCGGAGGTGAAACCGCAGGGCAGGCTGATCCCGCCGATGCCGGCGATGTTGCACGTCACCGTGAAGACGTCGCACAAATACATCTGCAGCGGATCCCCGGTTTTCTCCCCCGCCTTGAACGCCGGCGTCGGGCTGGTCGGGCACAGGATCACGTCGCACTTCTCGAACGCGCCGTCGAAATCACGCTTGATCAGCGCGCGCGTCTTCAATGCCTGAAGATAATATTTGCTGGAATACCCTTCCGACAGGGCGAAGGTCCCGATCATGATCCTCCGCTGCACTTCCTCGCCGAATCCTTCCGCCCGCGATTTGCTGAACAGCTCGATGATGTCTTTCACCGGCTCGCGCGCCCGATGTCCGAAATGCACGCCGTCGTACCGGGCCAGATTGCTGCTGGCTTCGCACGGGGCGATCACGTAATACGCGGCGATCCCGTACTCCGTATGCGGAAGCGAAACCTCGACGATCTTCGCGCCCAGGTCCTGATACTTACGGATCGCCGCATCGACCGCGTCCTTCACCCGGCCGTCCATTCCGCCGGCCGATTGATATTCCCTGGCGATCCCGATGCGCACGCCTTCCAGGGGCTGATCCAGCTGCTTGAGATAATCCGGCACGGGCCTGTCCACGCTGGTGGAATCCTTCGGATCGCGTCCGCTGATCACGTTCATCAGCAGCGCCACGTCCGGCACGTTCCAGCCGAACGGGCCGATCTGATCGAGGCTTGAGGCGAAGGCGACCAGTCCATATCGGCTGACGCGGCCGTAAGTGGGCTTGAGTCCGACGACGCCGCACAGCGCCGCCGGCTGCCGGATGGAACCGCCGGTGTCCGAGCCGACGGCCGCGCAGCACATTCCCGCCGCCAACGCCGCCGCCGAGCCGCCGCTGCTGCCGCCCGGCACGCGCGTCGTGTCCCACGGGTTTCGCGTCGTTTTGAAAGCGCTGTTCTCCGTCGACGAACCCATGGCAAATTCGTCGAGATTGGTCTTCCCCACGATAACCGCGCCGGCCGCTTCCAGCTTCTTGCAAACCGTCGCGTCGTACGGCGCCTTGAAATTGGCCAGCATCCGCGAGCTGCATGTCGTCGTTCCGTAACTCGTGCACAGATTGTCCTTCAGCGCCATCGGAACCCCCGCCAGCGGGCCGGTCCGTTTGCCGTCGTCCACCTCCTTGGCGAGCTGCAGAGCGCGCTCGGGATAGATGCTGTTGAACGCCATGATCTGCGGCTCGAGGCAGTCGATGCGGCTCAGCGCCTGCCGCGTTAACTCGGTCGAGGAAATCTTCTTCGTCCGAATCGCCTCGCGCGCAGCCAAAAGGGTGTCAAATGCCAGCATGATTCATAAAGGTAGAGATCAACCGGCGGAGTCTTCCTCGCCGCCGATGATCTTGGGGACTTTGAAAAATGGCCCGTCCGAATCCGGCGCGTTCTGCAAAACCTTCTCCAGCGGCAGGCTCGGCTCGACCACGTCTTCGCGGAAAACGTTGTGTATCGGCAGGGCGTGCGCCATCGGCTCGACGCCGGTGACGTCCACTTCGCCGATCTTGGCCACGTATTCCAGGATCGAGCCGAGTTGCGTGGAGAATTTGCCCAGCCGCTCTTCGTCCAGCGCCAAACGAGACAGCTTGGCCACGTGGCGAACTTGATCGAGGGTGATCTTCTGCTCGGCCATGCCAACCGGCCCCCGTCACGCGGCCGCGCCGGCCGTCGGCTTGACATACGTGCGCCGCACGGGCTTGACCACCATCCCATTGCGGATCGCCTTGGCACTGACCTTGATGCGAACGATCCGGCCATTGATCACCGCTCGCACCTTCTGAATGTTCGGCCTGAACTTGCGCGACGTGATCCCGGTGATCTTGGTGCCGACGCCCCCGAGGTACTTCGCCTTGCCGCGATGGGTAACCTTGTTTCCGAAGCTGGTTTTCCTGCCCGTAAAATGACAAACGCGTGGCATTGGCCGTCCTCGTCAATTGAAAATTCCGAGCCGGGAAGTCTAGCGGGGGGGTTGCGCGGAAGCAAGGCGGGGATTCTGGCCAAACCCGCGCAGACCCCCCGCAAAGCGGCGGGCTAATGGATGGGGAATCAACGTTACTTTCGATCCGTTAGCCCCCCGCTCTGCGGCGGTTCCATTCCCCGGACCGCCGCGTCGCCGCTTATTGCGCGATCATCACCGCCGACTCCACGCCCACGGGCATGGACGTCGGCGTTTCGGCAATGCGGAAGGTGATTGGCCCGGTGGTGCCGCGGTCGATCAGGGTGCCGCTCAGCCACAGCGTTGTCGGCCGGCCGGGTTGGCCGCTGGCGAGGATTTCGGCCACGGCCGCGGCCTGTTGTTTCGGATCGACGAAATATCCGGTGCACGGATAGTCCCGGGCGCTCCATCCGATCGCGGCCACCGATAAATTTTGGGGCACGGAAATGCCGGCGCGCTCCAGGGCTTGCATGGTCCGCTCGGCGGCTTGGACGGAATCGCAGATGCAGGCGGTTGCGCCAAACTCCACGGCTGGTGCGGCGTCCTCGGCCGAGCAGGCATCGATGGAATAATCATAGCAATATCGCGAGGCAGTCCGGCGAATCGTTTCGGCGACAGTGATTTTTGTCCGCTCCTCGATCGCCAGGAAACGCCGATGCCCACCCAGCACCAGTTCGCGCGCCAGGCAGGATACACCCAGCATGGTGTCCAACATGACGCCGTTCACGGAATACGTTCGCTGGGGGAGGCAAAGCCTATCACGCTCCTGCCCCACCGCCACCACCGGAATGCCGCGGACGAGCAGATCGCGAATAAACGTCTCGGGCGTCGCCGCCGCCAGATCGATCACCGCCGAGAATTGGTTCAAATAGCTGGGCCGAATGCTGGAAACGTCCAGGCAGGTTTCCAATTGGGGCGAGATCGACTTGAAACTGTCCACAAGGGATCGATCGGTATTGGCGTCCAGCAGCACGAGCCATGGCCGCATGGGCGCGGCCTTCTCGTCTTTCGAGCCTCGGACAAACGTTCCCCGCCCGATGCTGCGATGGAGCAACCCCTCGGCGGCGAGATCGGTGAGCGCCTTGCTCAGGGTCTTGGCATTAACGTGGAATCGCCGCGCCAGTTCGCGCTCGCCGGGCAGCTTGCCGTTCAATTCACCATTGGCCACCGCCTGGCGAATTCGCTCGCGGAGACGTTGGAACTTGTAACTCATTGCCGAACTGTGAAGTCGTTGGCCGGCCAGCCTGGCAGTTTCGCTCTTCATTTTTCAATCCTCAGCACGTTCCGCAACGTGGCTCTGGGTATCCAATCTATTCAAGAACACAGTCAGTAATATACCCTACCTAATCGACCGGATACATCTTTGCCGTAATATTCTTCACATTTTATGCCGTGGCGATGGTATTTTGGCGAATTTTGCACCCCCGGCTGTAGTGAAAGGCCCGTCCGAATGCTATGTTTTCATGGCTAGGACGGCCACCCAATGAACGCACGGTTGATGGCTTGGACGTTTGTATTATTGGTCCCCGGCGCATGTTTGGCGGCGGAATTCAGCGTTTCCATCCCGTTGAAAGAGGGCCGGCTGTCGACCGCGAACCTCCAGGATACCGTCCAAAGCGGTCTGCACCTTCCGCCGACCGTGGTCGATTTCCTTCCAAACCTGTATGTTGAAGTCGATCTTCGGGGAATCAACGACAGGCTGCCGGTCCGGGCTGTGAACCGTGCCCTGGGCGACGCCTTTGACTTGACGGTTGCCGACGACGCGCTGATGCTCCGTTTCGATCCGCGGAACCTCCCGCGCGATTGGGAACAAACCTGCGACGCATTGGATCGATTCACTCAGGTGACGGCGCCCCAAGCGACGGCCCGGCTCAACCGCCGGTTTGGGTTGCATCTGCCGCGGGTTGTCAATTCGCGATCAACCCTGGTTGTGCTGATTCACGGCCTCGATGGTAGCAGCGCCAGTTGTGCCGACCTGGCCGGATTGCTGCGTGGCGACGGCTTTCAAACCGCGACGTTTGCATATCCGTCCGAGCGCCCTCTCGAGGAGAGCGCCGCACTTTTCACCAGCAATATGCTGGCGTTGCACGAGAGGTTCCCCGATCTGAAAGTGGATTTGGTGGCCGAGAGCATGGGCGGCCTGATCGCCCGCCGATACGTCGAGGGCGCCCAGTATGCGGGCGGGGTCGATCACTTTATCCTGATCGCTCCGCCCAATTCCGGGTCCACCTGGACTAAAGGCTCGCCGGTTTTGAAGCTCATCGTCAACTCCGTGCGCTGGATGCACGATCCCGAGTGGAGCCCCGCGTGGATGATCACCGAGGGAATCTGCCAGGCGTCGGCGGACCTGCGCCCGGACTCGCGATTTTTGCTCGAATTGAATTCCCAGCCTCGGCGCGGCTCAATCCGCTACACCATCATCGCGGGTGATCGGCCGGCCTATTACCGATTCGAAGCAAAATTGCTGGAATACTGCGGCGACCTCGCCGGCGGCCGGGTCGCGGGATGGTGGGGCGTTGGCCCGGCCAGCAACGCCATGGAATCCGGCCGGCAGTGGCTGCTTCGCCAGAGAACCGAAAATGACGGCCCGGTCGCGCTCCAAAGCGCCCGTCTCGCCGGCGTCAGCGATTTTATTACGCTGCCCGTGGACCATCTGGCCTTGTACGAGACCGTCGATGGCCAGCCGCCCGCCGCCTGGCCAATTATCCACAACCGCTTAACCCACTGATGCCAGGAGAATTCGACCTCATCGATTGGATTCGGCAAACCCAGAGAAGTTCGCCCTTGCTCCATCTCGGCATCGGCGACGATCTGGCCGCGCTGAAATGGCCGGCCGAGGAGCTTTTGCTCGTTGGCGTCGATCAAGTCGTCGACGGCGTGCATTTCGATTCTTCGCTGCATTCCCCGCGGCAAATCGGCCGCAAGGCGATGAACCGCAATCTGTCCGATTGTGCCGCGATGGGATGCCTGCCCGCCGCGGCCGTGGCGGCCGTCGCTTTGCCGGGAGATTTTTCCCTCGATCGAGCCAAGGAGCTTTGCCAAGGCCTGCGGCAAGCCGGCGATGCTTTCGATTGCCCGCTGATCGGAGGCGATACGGCGAGCTGGGATGGCAAGCTGGTGCTCAGCGTGACGATCCTGGGCCGTTCGGCCGGCGGAAAGATCGTTACCCGCGCCGGCGCGCATCCGGGCGACGGGATTTTCGTCACCGGCCCGCTGGGCGGCAGCATTCTCGGCCGGCATTTGACCTTCGAGCCGCGCATCCAACTCGGCCGCGAGCTTGCCGCCGTCGCCACGTCCATGATCGACCTCAGCGATGGCCTGTCGCGCGATCTGGCTCACGTCTGCCGCGCCGGCGGCGTCGGAGCGATCGTTGACAAAGCCGCGGTGCCGATTCATTCCGATGCCGTCGAGCTTTCGCGGCGCGATGGGGTTTCTCCCTTGCAGCATGCGTTGAATGATGGCGAGGATTACGAGTTGCTTTTCACAAGCGCCGGCAAAGTGCCCCACGAAATTCGCATCGGACAAATCACCGCCGAGCCGGGGATTTTCATTCGCGGCGAAGACGGAATCCCGCGTCCGCTGGCGCCGCTGGGGTGGCAGCACGAAATTGGGCATTAAACGGGATGATTCATTTCTGCCGGGGAGCACGCGGTTTATGCTGCATCCACGCTCACCTTAAGTTTGAGCCCACTCGCCCGAACGGCATCTTGAAGCGCAAGCCGCACGAGAACATTCGGCGGATGGCCAAATGCCTTGGCAAATCTCGCGGCCTGTTCGGGGCTGACGGACCGCCGGCCCTTTTCGACGTCGCAAAGATATTGCCGGGAAATCCCCAGTTTCCGGGCGAATGCGGCCTGCGACACGTCGTTGCCGATGCGCAAGGCTTCGACCGCCGCGCCGAACGCCAGCGGACCTCCCAAAATCCTTTCTTCCAGATCAGAGTCCAAAGAGCCTTTCGATTTCCTTGTAGTCATGGCGATTCACTTTGTACGTTATTTTGACGTACAAATAAAGCCCCATTTCTCTGCAATGTTAAGGGATGCGGATGGATGCGAAGTTTGAGTTGGCCGGAACAGGTCCCCGGAGCGCCAAACGATTTCAATGTTGGGCGGGCGTCCAACAACTCGTGTGATGCTCATCCCGCCCGAACATCGGCCATTGCGCCCATTGCGGCGTGAATTTCAGGCCCGTATGGAACACGCAAACGCGGCCGTCGGACGTGCCGATCAGGATTTCCGCCAGCCCGTCGCCATAAAGATCGGAAATCGTATCCTGGCAATGCGTGTCGATCGCTTCCGGCGCCGGTCCGTCCGCACCGACCGTGGCATCCGGCAATGCCGTGCCGGGAACGGTCGGAACCATCAGCCGGGTTCGCACCGTTCCATCTTTGTCCCGATGGACCCACCACGCCCCGGCGAAGAAATCGAATCCCCCCGCCCCGTCCGGGCCCGCCACGCTCACGCCGAGCACCCGGGCTGAGCCAAGATGCGCGATAATTCCGTCGGGGTTGCCGAATCCCGTTCCGTCGCCATGCCACGCTCGAAGCGTTGAGGTCCTGCCGTCGACGACGATGATTTCCGCCAATCCGTCGCCATCCAGGTCTGCCAGCGAAGCCGGCCCCTCGCACTCGACGTCATCCTTGAAAATGCTCGTGCATTTCTCGCGTTCGGCTTCCTGGGGCGACAGCTCGCTGTCATCGGCGCTCTGGCCCTGAGCTTGTGGAACGCAAGCGCCGAACGGCTTGCCGTCCCACGTCCAGGCCAGCAGATGCCCGCGTCGGTCGGGCACGATCACTTCCATCTTTCCGTCTCCGAACACGTTCCCCAGCGAAGGCGGCGCGAACGACTTGATCCCGATCTTCTGCGGCCAGGAGCCGAAAGTCTTCCCCGCCGGATCAATCCCGGCGACGACCGCATTGCTCGATCCGTGGCGTTGCGTGACCACGAACATGCGCATCCGGCCGTCGCCGGCCACGTCGCCGGCGCTGGCCGAAAAACCGTTGGGCGCCCGCCCGCCGCGCCAGCCGGGAATCGTCGTGCCGCCGATCGTGCAGGCTGTTCCGCCCCCGAGGATTTCCAGGTTTCCATTGCCGCTCAAATCCGCCAAGGTGATCGTGGTTCCAGGATCGGGGTTGGCCCATCCCGTCCCCAGTTTCCGCATGCGTCCATCCGCCTGGATTACCACCACGCCGCGGTTGCTCTTGTTCGCGCCGTTGGGTCTTGCGATCACCACGAACCCCGGCTTCCCGGCCAATGCGCCCTGAATCGCGGGCGTGCTCATCCACCAGTTCAAATCCGGCGACGACGCCTTGTGGTCCTTGGCCGACATTGTCATCACCGGCCAGCCCGCCACCGGCGTTCCGTCCAGATGAAACGCGCCCACATAAGCCGCCGGATCGGTCTTCACTCCGGAAACCACCGGAACCTCTTGCCCGGTTTTTTCATCGATCATCCCCATGTAAGCCACGACAATCTCCGGCTGGCCGGCCCCGTCCAAATCGACCGGCATGGGCGAGCCGGTGATCGCTCCCGGCAGCGTCAGCGGCGGCCCATCGGGCGATGCCGGCGTGCTCGCCAAGGGCGCCGTCGTGGCAACCTGAGCATTTGCCACGGACGAACCCTGCATCGCGAGAAACTGCCAACCCGCCAGCGCGATCAACGCGAATGCCGCGATGGCGGCCATTCCAGCCGTCCGCAGCAGCATGGATCGGGCGACGTTCTGGGCCAAAACCATCGCGGTCTTCGATGCCATTGCCGATTGCCCAACCGCCAGCGCCCGGATCGTCGGGCCCAGCGTTTGGGGCGCTGCCTCGGTAGCCCGCGCGGCCAGCGTCGCCCCCAGCGCGCCGGCGCTCACGACAACCCCCTTCTTCCCCAGCAGCTTTCGCAACCGGCCCAGTCCGCGCGACAATCGCTTCTTCGCCGCCTCCTCAGAGACCTCCATCGCCCCGGCCACCTCCGGAACGCTCAACCCCTCGAAATAGCGAAGCAGGATCGATTGCCGATCGCGTTCCGCCAACCCGGCCATCGCCCGATCCAAAATCGGCGACATCTCTTCCCATCGCGGTTGGTCCTTCGTGTTTTGACTCTGTCGGGCCTTTTCGGCCGCGGCCTTTTCCTCGTGATATCTGCGGCGATTTTCGATTTTCATGGCATTGCACGCGGTATAGCGAGTCGTCTTGTATAGCCAGCCGACGAGCCGCGAGGGGTTTTGGATCGACGACGCCTTGGAAAAGAGCAGGATAAACACCGCCTGCGTCACGTCCTCGGCCAGGTGCTCGTCCCCCACCTGCCGCCGGGCCGCGGAATAAACCAGCGCCGCATGCCGCCGCGCAAGCTCCCCCACTATCTCCCGCGACCCCGTGCAAGCGTACTCGTGCAGCAGCGCGGTATCATCACGTACATCGCTCATGTCATATAGTGTACGGCCACTGAATAACGGGGACATGGCTATTTGAACCGCCTCGCTTCCAATCCCTCCAACTTGCCGTCGAGAAATTCCTGGAGGAACGCCGCGGCGGCGACGGCGTCGAGCCGTTGTTTTTTCGATTTCCGGGTGATCTTTTCACCGCCGCGGCGACGGGCGGAGATCTGCTGTTCGGCTTGGAAGCTCGACAGCCGTTCGTCCACGAAAACGACGTTGCGACCGCTCCGGGACGCCAGCAATCGCCCGAATTCCACGGCTTTGGTCACCGCCGGGCCGCTGCTGCCGTCCATGTTCAGCGGCAATCCCACCACAATCCGTTCGACGCCTTCGGCCTCGACGATCTGGATGATTTGTGAAATCGACTGGGACAGGGATGCCGCTTGCAAAACGTCATACGGCGTGGCCAATTTGCCGCCGGCATCGCTCAGGGCCAGCCCCGTCCGACGCTCGCCGTAGTCTATCCCCAGCGTCCGCATAGTCATCGGTCATTGAAACTTATCGCCGAACTTTTCCTTGGCCTTGGCGACCAGTTCCTTGACCCGCTGGCCCTGGTCCTTGGGGCAGATCAGCGTCACGTCGCGCGAATGAACGACGATCATGTCGCTGAGGCCGATGGTCGAAATCAAATGGTCCGCGTCGAGGCTGAAGATGACGTTGTCATCGGAGTCGAGAAACAGCCCGGTCTTGCATTCGACGGCGTTGTTGTGCTCGTCGGTCGGCAGGATTTCCGCCAGCGCGGGCCACGATCCCACGTCCGTCCATTCCACCGGCATCTCCACCACGACCACGGAGGCGTTGCCCTTTTCCTGGCTGGCGGGTTCCATGACGGCGTAGTCGATGCTGATCTTCGGCAACCGCGGATACACGTCGCGCAAAACGGTTTCCTGCTGCGGCGTGCCCCAGGCCTGCGCGATTTGCGTCAGCCCCTTGTGCGAGCCGGGCAGGTGAACGGCCAGTTCGTTCAGCACCGTGTCGCATCGCCAGACGAACATCCCGCTGTTCCAGTAGTACCGCCCCGATTCCACGAACCGATCCGCCAGCGCTTTGTCGGGCTTCTCGTGAAATCCCAGCACGCGATAGGCCCCGTCGATCCCCAGCGATTCCCCGCGATGAACGTATCCCAACCCCGTGTGCCCGTACGTCGGCAGGATGCCGAACGTGACCAGCGAGCGCGGCCGGGCCGACGTGACCTGGAACGCCACATTCACGCTCTGCTGAAATTGCGTGACCGGCTCGATGACGTGATCGGCGGTGACGACGGCACAGACGGCGTCGGGATCGCGCGCGTGCAGCACCGCGGCGGAGAACCCAACGGCGTTGGCCGTGTCCCGGCCCATCGGCTCGCCCAGCAGATTTTCCTTGGGCAGTTCCGGGAGATTCTCCAGCACCGCCTGGGCATGAACGGTCCCGGTGCAAACGAAAATCCGCTCCGGAGGAAATAAACCGCGCAGCCGGTCATAGCTCAATTGGAGCAGACTCCGGCCGTTGACCACCGGCAGAATCTGCTTTGGCCGGTCCGCCCGCGACAGCGGCCAAAGCCGCGTTCCCGATCCCCCAGCCATGATTACGCCATATTGCATCGTTTCACCCGCTTCTGTGCCCGATCGATCATCCGTTCATCGTCGACATCCGAACTGGACGCGAATTATACCAGCAATTCAGCGGCGGCCCATAATGCCCGATTCAAGACGCTGGTTTAGGCGGCAGGGGAGCAGTCAGCGGCAGATTCCCGTACCAGAACCGCGCCACGCCATAATAGACCCCGTCTTCGATGTCCAAAGGCTGGAGTTTCTTTCCTTTTGACGGTCCGTCGATGGCCCGGCCGCCGGCCGTCCAGGCGCTGCCGCTGTCCGAATCGGTCATCATCGCCTGCGCGAATTTCCGAAACCTTCTGGCCGAAAAAGTGGGAATTAAATCCTCGTCGATGTGCCGATCGAACGCCGTCACGGCCCCGGTCACGGGATCGCGCACCGCGACGATCGGCGGATCGGAAAAATTCACCGGCCCGGCGCCGAGGTCCGAATCGGCGATGGCCACCGGCTTGGGGCCGCGAATCAGCGCGATCGTGGTTTGGGGCGGAAGGTTCACCGAATCCCTGGGCATGGGAAAGTAGGGCAGGACCGCCCGCCGCGGCGCTTCACCGCCCCGCGGCGGCGCCATCACCGTTGTCCCCGGGTGCGCCGCCAGCCAGCGGCCCCACGTCGTCTTGATCGTCGGGATCGGCGAGCCAAACCCGGCCGGCCGACGGCCGTCCGGCGTCGCTCCCGTCACCCCGTTGATGAACTGCCCGATTCGCGAGTTGTATGCCAGCAGCGCGTTGGCCGGCATCGACACCACTTCCAGTTCATTGCTCCGGATCGATCGGTCGATGCGGAACGCCGCGGCGCAGTTGGCGAACGGCGACCACATCAGAATCATCGGCTCCGCCTGGTCGTTTCGCACCACCAACGGCCGGGGATACAACGAGGCGTACGGGAACGCCACCGCACCTGATTGGTCGATCAGCCCGACGACCCAGTCGTCGTCGGCCATGAATGACGCCTGGTCCGCCGCGACAAATACGGGATTGGCGTTGACAAGGAACGCGTTGCCCGGATTCATGGCGAAATGATCTCCCAGCAGCGTGAGGATCGGCGCCAGTCCGACGAACCACCATGCCCGCCGCTTGCCGGAGATGACCAGCCCGATCAGTGCGACGCACAAGAGCAGGGTGAGGGCGATTAGCGGCCACTGGAGCCTGCGGGACAGGAGGATCAGTTCAATTCCATGCGGATATTGCGCCCAGGCCGGATCGATGCCGTAAGCGACGACCGCGGCGGGCACGGCGGCGAGGAAAAGAAGCAGAAGGGGGAGGAGCACGGCGTTAGGATACCGCGTGGAGAACGAAACTCGAAATTCGAAACTCGAATCAAATTCGAAATTCGAAGGACGAAACGGCTTTTTGTTCGAATTTCGAGTTTCGAATTTGATTCGTCATTCGAATTTCGAATTTCGAGTTTCGCGTTGGTACACTTCCAACATGAACCCACAGACTTCTCCCTCGCTTGTCATCCTGGCCGAGGGTTCCGATCCCCGCCCGCTGCAGTGGCTCAAGGAGCGAGCGCGCGTTGAGGAGATATCCTCCGGCAACGCGGCGTTTTTCGATTCTCTCGCCCACGCCCAGGGTTTGCTCGTTCGCACCTACACCAAGGTGAACGCGTCGCTTCTGGATCGCGCGCCGCGGCTGAAAGTCGTCGGCCGCGGCGGGGTGGGACTGGAGAACATCGACGTTCCCGAATGCCGCCGACGCGGGATCGAGGTCGTGTACACCCCCGATGCCAACACCCTGGCCGTCGGGGATTTCGTTTTCGGATATCTCCTTCAGCTACTTCGCCCGTGGGAATTTTTCCGCGACGCCGTCTACCCGCCAAAGGAATTCAAACGCATCCGCGACACCGTGCGCGGCCGGCAACTCAACGAACTGACGATCGGCATCCTTGGCATGGGGCGCGTCGGCCGGCGAGTCGGCCACATTGCCGCCAACGGCTTCGGCATGCGGGTGATCTACAACGATCTTGTGCAGGTTTCCGGCCTGGATTTTCCCGCCACGGCGGTGGATAAGCCGGCGCTCTATCGCCAGGCGGATATTTTGACGATCCACGTGGACATGCGGCCGGGAAACCAGAACCTTGTCGGCCGCGATCAGCTTGCGATGCTGAAGCCCACGGCCGTCGTGATCAACACCAGCCGTGGAGAAGTGCTGGACGCCGCCGTGTTGGCGGATGCGATTAGGGAAAAAAGAGTCGCCGGCGCCGCGCTGGACGTTTTTGCCCCCGAGCCTCCATCGGCGGATTTTCCATTGCTGGGATTTTCCAACGTCCTGCTCACGCCGCACCTGGCGGCGCGAACCACCACCGCCCTGGAGAACATGAGTTGGGTGGTGCGGGACGTGATCGCCGTTTTGGAGGGCAACAAACCCCAATTCCCCGCCCCGGTTTAGAAACCTCTGTTTTTGTTGGAGATGAAATGAACAACGATATCCACCTCACCGTCACGTCGCGCGCCGGTCGGCAGACAGCCGGCTCGGGCTCCAAGTGGGAGCCGAAGATGGGCTATTCCCGTGCCGTTCGCAGCGGAAATTATATTGCCGTTTCCGGCACCGTCGGCGTGAACGCCGATGGCAAATATCCTCCCTCCGTCGAAGACCAGACACGGCGATCGTTGTGGATCATTCAATCGGCGATTCAATCGCTCGGCGGCAAGATGGAGCACGTCATCCGCACGCGGATGTTCGTGACCGATGTGTCAAAATGGGAAGAGGTCGCGCGGGTGCATGGGGAAATCTTCGGCGAAATCCGGCCGGCAACCGCGATTGTCGAGGTCGCCAAACTCATCGACACGCAGGCGAAAATCGAGATCGAGGCCGATGCGATCGTGACGTGATCATTCGATACGTTCCACCGTCGCCTCGCGAATGGTCGCGCCGTGGATGGATTTGCCAAGATCGGGGATCACGCGTTTGGCCGCCAGCTTTATCACTGATTCCCGTCCGCGGCGGCCCACCGACAGCACAACGGTCGCCCGGGGCCCGACGATCATGCTTTTGGCGTGCAATCGCCGCATTTTTCGCGGCCCAAACAGGCGATGCATCCGCCCCATGAAATAATGCGCGTCAAATAGGTCCACCCAGCATTTGCAGGAAGGTTCAATCCTTTGCATCAATATCTCCTTTCGCGGCTTTGGTTGGTCTGCCGCGGGAGGGTATATTGTTGCAGTTTGGTAATCGGTTTCTCAATTCGCCTATTGCGGTGATGTGATGCCGAAGGGGATGTGATGCCGAAGATGACGACTTCACGATTGGGCGACGTGTCCGCGTTGGTTCGCGCGTCGAAATCGCTGGGCATGCCGGCCGGCGGCGACGGCGTGAACCGGCGCCGGCGGCTCGTGGCCATGTTCTGCTCGATGCTCGGAGACCAGGTGCTCGATGGCAAGCCTGTCGCCGGCGCCGGCCCGCCCCTTCCC